>Ga0137415_10006720_pt1 | contig 11405 bp, 10 predicted proteins | sample CZODoug3_1_1_16f_FD_183082 | JGI IMG/M metagenome (GOLD analysis project Ga0137415, IMG submission 183082) | Vadose zone soil fungal communities from Angelo Coast Range Reserve, California, USA - CZODoug3_1_1_16fungal (Hybrid Assembly) | ecosystem: Environmental > Terrestrial > Soil > Vadose...
CACCTTGCACAAACTGTTCTTCCGCCCGCCCCGCCGACGCACCAACACCCACCAGGCACAACCCCACACACCAAGACCCACAGTCCCGCCCCCCACCACGATGGCCGAGACGAGTGCGCAGACGTCCCCGGCGGCCGGCGCAGGAGCCCTGTCGGGATCGCGGAGTCACGGCGCGGACCGTCGGGGACGTCTGGAGGGTCGGCGCCCACGTGGGGCGGCGGTGACCCGGACACGGGTACCGGTCTCCGAGCACGCCCGGCTGATCGCCGCGCTGACCCCACGCGACCGCTGGATCCTGCGGATGCTCGCCGAACACCGAGTCCTCACCACCTCGATGCTCGTCGGATTGGCCTTCCCCAGCGACCGCTCCGCGCAACTGCGCCTGCGCACCCTGTTCAAGCTCGGAGTGGTCAACCGGTTCCAGCCACTGATCCCTATCGGCTCCGCGCCGATGCACTGGATCCTCGACACTCCCGGCCACGCCGTACTCGCCGCGGAAGACCACCCCGTGAACAACCCACATGTCCTGGGCAGAGGTGAACGCAGCGGGGGTGAACGCAGCCGCCGGGCACAGACACTGGCCATCGCCCACTCAGGCCAACTCGCACACCTGCTGGCAGTCAACGCCGCGCTCACCACCCTCGCCGCTACCTCCCTCTCCGCGACCTCGACTAGCGGCGGTGTGGCCACCTCAACCGCGGGTCGTGGTGACGCGGCCGACGGGTCAGCTGAGTCGGTGGGGATGACGGTGGGGTTGACTCTGTGGTGGTCCCAAGGCCGCGCCACCCGCCACGTCGGGGACTTTGTCCACCCCGACGCCTACGCCCAGTACCGCCACCAGCACAGCGGGCTGGCGTTCTTCTACGAACACGACCGCGGCAGCGAACCCGCCGCCCACATCGCCGCGAAAATCGGCCGCTACCACGACCTTGCCGTAGCCAGTGCCATCACCACACCGGTGCTGTTCTGGCTACCCAGCCGCGCCTGGGAAACCACCGTGCGCGACGCGCTGGCCGCCGCCCTCAACGCCCTGGAGGGCCCCGCCCGGGTCCCGATCGCCACCACCAGCCCCGCACAACCCGGGCCACGGCCGAACACCATTGCCGCCGCGACACCAGCCCCACCCGCGACCCTTGCCGGGCCAGTCTGGCTCCCCCTCACCCGCCACCCGCTGGGCCCGGGGCAGCGGGTGAGCCTGGCACGCCTGGCCCAGCTCTGGCCGCACCAACCCGGACGCGACCACACCACCAGCCCCCTTTCTACTCCCTTGAGGCCCCGAGGCCGGACGGCCGGCGGCGAGCCGGAACGCATCAGCGGGGGGCTCGCGGCGCCGCAGCCGATACCCCCAGCGGCCTCCCCGCACCCCGCGCGGCGCTAACCCAGCGCTAATCCGCCGGTCGAGGAGGGGATCTCGCTGCTCGCCCGAGCCGTCACCGCGGGCGCCGCCACGCTGCTCGCGCTGTGCGTGCTCATCGCGGCGGTGTCCGCCGCCATCACCCTCGCGCTGGGCACCATGCTCGCCACCATCGCCTCGACCCCCGCGCCAGCCCCGGGTTCGGCCGCCACCACAGCACCTGGCGCGGCGGTCGCGCCGCCGCCGGGCATGGCATTGCCAGCCGCGCTCGCGGACATCCCGTCGGACTACCTACAGCTGTACCAACAGGCCGCGCAGACCTGCCCGGGACTGTCCTGGGCGGTATTGGCGGGCATCGGTAAAGTAGAATCCAACCACGGGCGGTCCAGTCTTCCCGGAGTTTCCCCCGGAACTGTCAATTCCGCGGGCGCCGGCGGGCCGATGCAATTCTTAGCCCCAACTTTTGCCGGCGTCATCGCGAAACATGCCATTCCGCCTGGCGGGCAGAATCCACCGTCGCTGTATAACGCACACGACGCCATCTATGCCGCCGCATATTACCTGTGTGACAACGGGGCCAGAAACGGCACAAACATCAACGGAGCACTGTGGACCTACAACCATTCTCAAGCTTACATCAACCAGGTCCTAGCCAAGGCGAATCAGTATTACGGGGCCGCTGTCGCCACCCAAACCCCAGCTCGCGCGGCCCCAGCGCCAGCCGCGCCGCAACAGAACCAGGCGGGCGCCGGAAACGGTTCGTCCGCGACCGTGCGCGCCGTCCTCGGATTCACCCAAGCCCAGATCGGCAGCAACTACGTATGGGGCGGCAACGGAGAAGCCGACGGAGGATTCGACTGCAGCGGCCTCACCACCGCCGCCTACCGCGCCGCCGGAATCACCCTACCCCGTACCGCCCAAACCCAATACAACGCCGGCCCCCGACTACCACCCGGCGCCACCGCCCAACCCGGCGACCTCGTATTCTTCGGCATCGGACCCAACCACGTCACCCACGTCGGCATCGCTACCTCATCCACCACCATGATCGACGCAGCCGACTTCGGCACCACCGTCCGCCAGGACCCCATTCAGCGCAACCTGGTCGGTATCAGCAGGCCAAGCCAAGCACCATGAACGGTCCCAGTCCCACCTGAAATTTCGCCCTCACATGCGTTCCTGGGGAGGCGCAGGCAATCTCGATTGCGGTGGACAAGTTCGCTGGTGGTCTGTTCCGGATCATATCGGGCGACAGGTCGCCCAACCGTAGACAATGGGTGGCCGGCGTCCGCGGTCGACGATGACCCCCACGGTCAAGATCACGCTCCAGACCGTACTCGGGAGTTGAGGGGTGGGGTGTAGTCGTCGGCTAGCGCGACTGACGTGCGTTGGGCCCTTGGCCCACTGTCGGGCAGCTCGAGCGTTTCACCGTGGGCTAGGGTCGGCCGTAGCCCACCGATGTGGAGCCGATCCTCCAGGTCGTGTGGGCTCGAGGGCTCTTGTCGGCCACCAGCCACTGCGTCACCTTTTCGATCACCGCTAGTGTGCGGCGGCGAGGTGGTTGGCGTGGGGACATACGCGGGGCTCCGATGGGCCTTTCTCACCTACTACCAGAGCTCACCCATGCGCTTCTACCGCGAATTCCAGGCCCCGACGAGTTGCGTTCGCAACTGAATCCCACGAATATCTTCTGACACGACGTCGACCGCGAGCGACCAGATCCCGGCGAAGTGACTCATCCCACCACAGCCGGCACATCGACTCGGCGATCGCGTCCTCATCAAATGGGTCGAAGAGGAGCGCAGCGTCGCCAACGACCTCCGGTATCGCGCCAGCGTCGGATGCAGCGACAGGGGTGGCGCAACACATCGCCTCGAGCGGAGGGAGTCCAAATCCTTCCAACAGTGCCGGGTGTACCAGTAACCGAGCTCCGGCGTATATGTGCGGCAGTGTGTCATTGGGGCAGAATCCGGTTAAATAGAGATCATGTTCTAGCCCAAGCTCGCGGGCGACTTCAGTGGTGTCAGCGGTGGGTTGCGCTACGATCACAAGCCTGGCGACGGCGGGCAGTCGACCGGCACGCGCTGACGCGAAGGCCCGCACCAGTCTGGGCAGGTTTTTGCGGCCGACTCGACCGCCGACCGCCAGCACGTATGGTCGTCGGAAGCCCAGCAGCTGCGAGACGATACGACGGGCGTGATCGTGATCGTCAGGATGAAAACGTAACGAGGACCCTAGATGGGTCACGCCAATCGGTATGTCCCGGACGCCCCAGAGCTCCTGCATATCGTGCCGAGTGAACTCTGACAACGCTAACAACGCGGTAGAATGGTGTGCACATTTCGAAGCCCAGGAACGATGATAATTGTTACTCGCCGGAGAATTATATTCATCGGACCGTTCGAAGGCGAGGTCGGGCACAGTCGTGACGATGGGCCCTCCCCATTCGAGAGGAGACATAAATGCCGGACCAAAGAACACGTCCACGTTTCGATCTTGCAGATGCCGAGGCAGCATCGTCTGCTCCCAAAGCACTCTGCGATCGTAGTATCCCTGATCGTAATTCCCCTCGGAATCTGGGGTGACGCTCCCACGCAAGACCTCGATAGTAAGTCCGTCCGCCGTCGTCAAGTCGATTCTGGACGCAGACCACTCAGGTACGAACCCCACGATTTTTGTTCGGCCGTCTCTGCATAATAGTGGCGCCAGGTGCAGGATGTAGGAACCGATCCCGGTATCGCGACTGGAAGCTAGATTTACGTCCATTCCTATGAGCATCTCTTCCTCCGAATTATGAGAACAGCGAAGCTAACCCCGCACAGCAGGCAAAACATCGCGGGCAGCCAAAACATGCCGGGCAGGCCGACTGCGCCGAAGCTGAGACTCCCTATGAGCCCGCCAAGAGGAGTCGCGACGCCTTGTGCGGCAAAGAACGTTGAGCTGGCTAGGCCGGGCCGCTCAGAACTGATTCCTTGCAAGTAGGATATTCCGATCCCAAACATGCCGACAATCACAGACACATGTAATATCTGAACCAGATATAGTTGCCAGATCGACGTTGTTAGCGCGAGTAGGGAGTAATCGACTGCGCCGATAAGCAACGCGGCGGCAATCACCTTGGCTTGACCAATTCTGTCGGCGAGTGTGCCGATCAGCGGGAATACTATCAGTTCCACGACCGCAGATACTGACAGTAAGATACCGAACTCCACGGGCCTGTGGCCGAGGCGGTCAACTACCAGGACTGGCATGTACCCCAGTTTCATCCCGTCCCCACTGAGCACCAGGATGATCCCTGCACCGTATGCCCATAGCTGAAGACCAATCCGTCCCGAGGACCGATGCGGCGACTTCGGCACCGCTGTACCAGATATGCGGTTTGACGAACGTAGCCAGAGCGTGCTTCCGGCGGCCAGCAGGTAGAGAATGGCAGCGGATACAAATACGGTGCGTAGACCAAGTGTGGTTGCCAGAAAGCTAGCTAAGGCTGGACCGATAACGTAGCCAGCGGCGTTACCACCGCGCAGCGTGCTAGTGATCGCGTTTCGACGCGGCTCATCTTCGATTACGATCTGCTCAGTCGCCACCACAAAGAACTGGGAATTGACCGCGCCCGTGAAACACAAGAAGAATGCACTGATGAGCAGGGCGCCAGTCAACCCTGTAGTTAGGCAGAGCAGAATCCAGCCGAGTGACAACCATATTATGCATCCGCGCAGCATAGGCAGTCTGTTGCGGAGCAGATCGGATAGCCATCCTGTGCCAATGCTCACAGCTGGCGCAAGCAGTTGGACGAGAAAAAAGACTCCTACGCCACTCGGTGGAACTCGTATGTCGTCAGTGAGATAGAGCGCGGCCAGTGATACGGCACAGGACGCCGCCGCACCCATGACCAGAAATCCAACGTAAAGCGCACGATACTCGCGGCGTCGCCAAATGTAGCGCACAGGCGTACTAATCATAGGTCACCATACCGTACACCTGATTTGCGCTTGAGCCTCCTAGCTCAAGTTGCAGACCCTCAATGAATCCCCCATTTTCGGGCTTGCTTTGGTGCCGCGAATCGGCTACTCGACAGCAGTGCGACAACACACGGTCCAGCGCTCCTAATGGCTCCCTTTGCAGTAGTCCGGACGACGCGCACGCACTCCCCCTTCTAGATCAAATACTCGAACTCGCATATTCAACATATGTATCAGTCGATAACGCTCATCGCACTAGCGGGTATCCGAGAACGCTTCAAAATTTCAAGGTCGCAGTCGACCATCTCCCGTACTAGCTCTTGGAAACCGTATTTTGGTTGCCAACCCAACACCTCGCGCGCCTTCGCAGCATCACCAACCAGTATGTCCACTTCTGCGGGCCGCATAAATCGAGAGTCACTCCGAACGTAGTCGTGATAACTCAGGCCGACATGAGAGAAGGCGATTTCGCAAAAGTCGCGAACTGAGTAATGCTCGCCGGTAGCAACAACGTAGTCATCGGGCTTGTCTTGTTGAAGCATGGCCCACATCGCCTCGACGTAATCTGCAGCATGGCCCCAATCGCGCCGCGCCTCCAAATTTCCGAGGGTCAGCACCGATGAAATGCCAAGAGAGATCCGCGCAACTCCGGAGGTTATTTTGCGAGTTACGAACTCGTACCCACGGCGGGGGCTCTCGTGATTGAACAGGATCCCTGTGGAATAGTACATGCCGTACGCTTCGCGGAAGTTTCTGCTCAGATGAAACCCGGCGACCTTACTGATCCCATACGGCGATCGAGGATAAAACGGGGTCTGTTCGCTCTGCGGAACCTGCTGAACCTTTCCAAACATCTCACTTGTGCCCGCGAAGTAAACTCGGCATTCTGACTGCAGGTCCCGAATAGCCGCGAACAGATGCTGAGTACCCCCAACATTCGTCTCCATAGTAGTGAATTCGTCCGAGAAACTATCCGCAACGAAGCTCTGCGCCGCCAGGTGGTAGCACTCGTCAAATTTGTGACTGGCCAACACTCGGTACAGACTTGCGTAATTCTCCAGCGAAGCCGAATGTAGTGTAACGCGATCAAGGAGTCCCGCAATACGGCGGAATCGGTCCCGTTCATGCCGCGTTGCCACTCGCCGGGCGATGCCGTGAACTTCGTAGTCCTTCTCCAGTAGAAGCTCGGCTAGATAGCTGCCATCTTGCCCGGTGATGCCAGTTATTAGGGCTCTCTTCGATTCAGCCATTTCAGCATGCTCTCCCTCGTCATTATGGATGGAGTGAGGAATCTCCTATTTGGCTCATCGAACTCGCAAACTCACCTTTATCGCACTCGCTCATTCGTGGCTTAGAAGGACTGGACCGAGGCCCGTGCACAGTTGTTGGCGACCAAGGCGTCTCTCGCACGCTCTTGATGCGCGCGCCCATTAGTTGTCCCGACCAGCTGTAGCTCCGCCCTTGAAGGCGCTGCCTAACGTGATATCGGCCGGAAAATTTGGCGAGGGGCGCCGAACTGCGACTCCCTGACTTACGTTATATGGTTGCCGCTGTCGTATGACCCTGACTTCGCAAGATTGTCAATGAGAGGGATTCTCTGCCAGGTTCCTAGGCCTCTGTTACCTGCTACTAGGCGGCCGCTGAACCCACTCGATCGTTCGGGACGACACCTCGCGCATGGGGGGCCGGTCGAGCACCTCGACATGCTGGCTGGTGGGTAGCCATTCCCCTTCCAGCTGGCGGAACTGAGTAATCGCAGCGCCCGCGTCGGGTAGGGCGCACCGGTGTAGCGCTGCAGCCAGGATTTGTCGAGCCATCACGCCGAGAGCCAGCAGAGAGCGGTTACGGTGCTTGCGAACACCGAGATTCACCTGTGCCAGCGCATCCAGCCCTCGTCGGGCGTGGGTATCCAGCAATAGCCCAATCTCCACCCCATAGCCGGCTGCGAACGGCAGGGACTCGAGTAGCTCTCGTGTCGCCGCGTATTCGCCACCGAGCGGCTGAACCACGCCGGACAGCTCCGGGCGCAGCGCCGCCAGCAGCGGGCGGATCAGCAGCTCGGTGACCCGACCACCGCCGGTGTCGAGCTCAGCGGCTTCCAGCCGCAGCGGGCGCCGGTAGAACCCCTTGACCAATGCCACCCCCTGCTCGGTGAGCAGCGGTCCGAGCAGCGCGGGGACGAACTCAGGGTCGAAGTCGACCAGGTCAGAGTCCAGAAAGACCACCAGGTCACCGCTGGTGGCGGCCAGCGAGCGCCAAAGCACCTCGCCTTTACCCGGCACAGGCTCGATGTCCGTGAGCACCTGCTCGCGCCCAACGACCCGAGCACCAGCGGCCGCCGCGCGGGCTCGGGTAGCGTCGGTTGACCCGGAGTCGAGCACTACCAGTTCGTCGACCAGTGGGTCCGCACCGAGAGTGAGTTCGAATATGGCTGCCACGATCGGGCCGACGGTGGCTTGCTCGTCGAGTGCTGGCAAGACCACCGACCGGTCCGGCCGCGCTTGGCGACACGCAGTTCATCGATTTGCCAACAAGGCCGCTGCCAGGTCCGGCAGGCGAACCAACGCTCCAGTTCGGCATCCATAACTCACACCAGTCCACGTACGCTGCCGGGCGCCTCGCCTGAGGCGCTCGGTGCCGTGATGTCCGGGCGTCGCGCTGCGCTCGACACAGCTGCCCGCCACGCTGCCGTGGGCTGGTCCGGAGGTTCTGGCAGGGCTGAGATGAACAGGGAATGTTGTTGTCGGTCGCGTATGTGGTTACGCGGTAGTTGCGTATTAAGTTGGACCAAATCTCCGCGTATACGCGCATTGGAATTCGCAACCACCTGGGCGTGTTCTTTGTTCACTTTCCGCCACTGCGGCAAAAATACTAATGGATCGAGATGTGCAATTCCAATTTCCAACGCTTGACTTGGCCCGCGATTAGCCTCAGCGTCGATCCTCGAGATCCAGTTCCGCACAGAAGACGGCATTCTCCCCCCAAGTTGCTCTACCTAAGACCTTGCCTCAAATTCCGCACTTTCCGCGCAGTTCAATCCACCAGACCGAAATTCGCATCCTGCCGGCAGGACGTGACGATACGGGATGTGTCGACAGCGGGTGTCATCCTCGATGGCAAACCTGGGGCGCCAGTGCCCCGAGCAACGCCGCCACGCACGACCTACGCGCTGTCCCCTATGCGCGGCTGGTCACTGAGTTGGACTATCAGGCAGTTGCTCGCACCACAGACGATGCGCGATGTTGGCAAATTCCGCGATCCGTCTTTCGGGTGAATAATACAATTTAGTATACTTTGCCTTCATTTCGCAGGCATGTGGCGACCCTGCCTTGCCCGGGACAGCGCTGCACGCGGACAACTTACTGAGGAGCGGCCTGCCGGGCCACAATCGTCCCTGCGAGACGCTCTGTCGGCGGGTAACTAATCGGGTGCGGCGAGCGCGGCCACCGTCGTTTCTGTTCACCCACACGTGGTCAATCTTCTGGTTAATCGAGACTAGATTAGCCTGATATCAGGGTGAGGTATTCACAACCCGACCTTTTGCATCTCCGCCAGCTGGAGTTGACTCGTTCAACACCGCCGTGATGCGTTATCCAAAATAACGAAGAGTGAGATGTGCGCCCTACGTGACACAACGAGCCCCTAATCCGAAAATCGAACTGTAGGGGCAGGCGATAGCTCCCGGCGGAGCGCAGCGGAGCCGGGATCTGGGTTGGGTTGTGGTCAGGCGGCGGGTTCGAGGGTGACGGTGTAGCCGAGTGCTTCGAGTTGGCGGACGTGGTTGCGGCGTTGGCGGTCGGTTGCGGTGCGGGTGTTGTGGAATCCGGGGCCGAGGTCGTGGAAGGTGCTGTCGGGGTCGGCGAGTAGGTGCCAGACGATGACCAGGATGGATCTGCCGACGGCGACGAGGGCGCGTTTCTTGCCGCGTCGTTTGGCGATGCGTCGGTAGCGTTCGCCCAGGAAGGTGTTGGTTCGGGCGGCGCCGACGGCGGCTTCACCGAGGACTCTGGCGAGGTAGCGGTTGCCGTGTCCGGTGGCCGCGTTGCCTTTCTTGCGCCCGGCTGATTCCTTGACCCCGGGTGCGAAACGTGCCCAGGACACCAGATGTCCTGGGGTGGGGAATCTGGTCATGTCGATCCCGATCTCGGCGATGATCACAGCGGCGGCGGTCGGGCCGATGCCGGGGATGTCATCAAGGCGGGCCACCGCCGAAGCGAAAGGGGCGATCACCTCGTTGATCCGGGTGTCGATCGCGGCGATGTCGGCGTTGATCGCGTCCACCCTGGTCAGCATCCGGGTCAGTAGGAACGCGTGGTGGTCGGTGAAATGCCCGGTGAACGCTTCCTCTAGCAAGGTGATCTTGGTGCGCATTCTTGAGCGGGCTAGCTGAGCCAACACCTTCGGGTCGCGTTCACCGGCTGTCAGGGCGCTCATCATGTCCCGCCCGGAGACCCCGAAGATGTCCGAGGCGACCACGGAGAGCTTGATGCAGGCGTCCTCGAGCAGTTTCTCCACCCGGTTCTTCTCCGCGCCGCGGGCATTGACCAGATCGATGCGATACCGGGTCAGGTCACGTAGCCGCCGAATCGGTGGCGGTGGCACGAAGCTAGGGCGGATCATCTGGCGCTCGGCGACCTTGCACAACCAGATCGCGTCCAGCGTGTCGGTCTTCGGGCGCCCGGGCAGGTGCTTGACATCGCGGGCGTTGACAAGCCACACCTCGAAACCATGGGCTTCGAGCAGGTAGAACACCGGTTTCCAGTAATCGGAGGTTGCCTCCATGACTACCCTGGCTACCTCGAGTTCGGCCAGCCGATCGGCCAGCCGCAACAGCGAGCGGGTCATCGTCGAATAGGGCTTCACCTCCTGCTGACGCTTGCCGCCCGTCGAGTCAGCCGATATTCGTATGCAACACATCAGCTCGGCCTTGCCAATATCCAAGGCGGCGACCCGCTCGATGATCGCCTCCGCGTCCTGAGTTTCCTCCAGCATCTCGCTGTCCTCCCGCCCGAGCCTCTACCTCAAGGGTGGTCGCCCGCGGGAGCCACCGGACAAGATCAGAAAACTAATCCGCGTGCTCAAAGCAACACTGAAGGGCCCATCAGCGTGGCTCCCAACGCCCGGCTAGACGACGGCCTCACAACGACCATAGTGCGACGGCGTCGGCGGGCGACCACCCCCATTTTCAGCCATGAACGGGCCGCCCACCAGGGAGAATGTGGCTAGACGAGTAAGTCCGAACGGTTAGTGGTCGAAGGCGATCGGGGATTGGTCGACCTGGCGACCGGGCCTGATGGGATCCGACACCGCGCACCTGCCAGGATTCCCGCGCACCCCGCACCATCCGCGAGAACCCCACAACATGCGCGACGACCACACACAAGATGCGCGACAACCACGCGACCTGCGCATTTCCGGCCACCACGCCATGAGGACCTACTCGTCTAGAGCGTCCGGCCCAGCACGTCGACGAGCTCGGCGATGCGCTGCTCGTCACGCCGATAGTGCGTCCACTTGCCGACCCGCGTGGCGTGCACCAACCCGGCCCGCTGCAGCTCGGCCATGTAGGCCGACACCGTCGACTGGGCCAGCCCCGCCTTGGCCTGGATGTGGCTGACACACACCCCGACCTCGATCGGGTCGGCGATCGCGGCCTCCTCCGGGAAGTGCCGCTTCGGCTCGCGCAGCCACAGCAGCAGCTGCAGGCGCATCGGGTTCGACAGCGCCCGCAGCGCGCGGACCAGCTCCGGGTCCGGTGCGTCGACCACGTCCGCCATAGCCGCCGAGTATAGATCGGCGCACAGATCGACACCGACGTTTCGAAGGACGTCGATGCGACTGCCCGGCGCCGAGGCGGTGGCATACATATCGAGATTCTGCGATAGTACGATTTGAAGACAGCGCCTACACGAGCCGACGCGCACGAGGAGACGTTCCATGGGCAGCATCGCTGGGCTGGATCTCGGACAGTTTGGGATCTGGACGTTCGACTTCGAGGACCAGCCCGCCGCGCTGATGCGCGAGTCGATCCAGGAGCTCGAGGACCGGGGATGGCGGGCGTTCTGGATCCCCGAGCGCGACGGGCGCGA
>Ga0137415_10006721_pt1 | contig 11404 bp, 3 predicted proteins | sample CZODoug3_1_1_16f_FD_183082 | JGI IMG/M metagenome (GOLD analysis project Ga0137415, IMG submission 183082) | Vadose zone soil fungal communities from Angelo Coast Range Reserve, California, USA - CZODoug3_1_1_16fungal (Hybrid Assembly) | ecosystem: Environmental > Terrestrial > Soil > Vadose...
AATAAAATCAAAAACAAATCCAGATAAAATGAAATAACCAATGAAAATTGCGTCCAAAAATGATATAAAATTCCACAGCATAGAGAGCGCGATATGGAATGAAGTTAGTCCGGTTTATGAAGATGTGGATGGGCATACAAATGTCCCATGATGATATAGCGTCCTAGACTTTACTCAAAAATTCCGACCACACCTGTGGAAGATCCGGCCTTTCCCCTCTCATCCACTGCTCGATCTTATACCACTCAGGATGCTTCCAGACCGGATTCTTCTCCCATTCGCGAAGAGGAGGATATACGAAGGACTCGTCCGATGTGACCATCTGGTCAATTGAGTTAAGACGGATTGGGGAGTCGAGTTTGGCGGTATCATCAACAAGTGCATCTGGAATAGCTATGAGAGTGATGACACGAGTGAGGTCGAGAGGATGAAATTCGCCCGTGATGACGCAGAGGTGTGGGATAGAGCCGAAGAAATGATACCCGTGTTCACGATGAAGGGCTCTGCCCAGTTCAGCAAACAACATGGGCTGCTCAAATCCACAGTATCGTTTAGCGAGTGTCGTGTCGTCAAGACGTACGAATATGCCTGGTTTAAGATTTCCTGAATATTGCGATGGTGGTCGACCGATAATTCCTCGATGAAGAATAACCCAAGCAGCGGATGCTCGATCAACGTCTTGATGAAGTGGGGACTGTGCGGTATACTCCTCATATTTTTCTTCTTCGACTGGGGTACGGTTCTTTTCCATAGCAGACTGGGCAAGTGCGCAGCTGATGGGGGTAAGCGAAGGATTAGTTATGATTTGATAAGAGTTCATTATGTCGATTTCATGTCCGAGTTGATTCATCAACTGGCTCATGACGTCATCGAATGAATTGTTGGGTACAGAACTAGCGGCAATGCTGGGAGATTCGACACAAGTTGGAGACGGAGGTGGGTTAGGTAACTGTGGTGCCGAATTGGGTGACGACTCAAGCGTAGAGGCAGCTCGTGGAACCATTGCAAGGCTGGTTCGATCGGCGATAGATACAATTGGAGATCTTGGAAGCGGAAAGAGAGGCTGAGTTTGAGTGTTTGGAAACATTGTTGGGGTGCACTTGAATAAGGGGAATCGATGGTGGTGGTTAATGGTATAGTGCTAGACCCTTGTAATGTGGCGTTGTTACATAACCAATGTGGGTCCCCCAAATTTTTCATGTTACCCTTCTTTCGGTTCCTCTGAAATCTTATCTCTGATCGGATCTTCTTTGCTGCACCAATCGTTCGGTTTCTTCTTTCCTCTTGTTCTTGTCCCTTTGTCCTAATCCTATGCTACTTCTTGATATTCTCTGCTGGAAAATCCCATAAAAATTCCAGATAACTCCTGTATGCTGTAGAATATGTCTGATATGCTCTGAATAATTATTATTGCAAGTGAAAATCACGTCTTCTGCAATTTCTAATTTTTCCTGATCATAATCCGGACTCTTGAAATGTCAAAATGTCGCAAATTGTCCATAAAGTCTTAAAAAATTGAACACCACTGAGAAAACAATTTCGAAGTAGGACACCCACCCCAGACTAAAAAATTGTAACCATCCCTGGTTACTTCTGGATAGGGGGGGTATTGAAAACAAAGAAAAAAATTTGTAAAAAGAATTTCAAGGGATATACTCCTCATCTTCTGATCCTTCATAATCACTTCCTTCTGAATCGGTAAGCCAGTCTTCCTCAGAACCTGACTCTTCCCTTTCATCATTTATCTGTTGCGCAATTTCCTTTAGCAACTTCTTATCATGACGTGAGACATACGGCAAGAGTCTAAAAGCGGCTGCTCCTTCCAATAGTGTGGCTCCATCAAGTTCCTGAAGGACATATGATCCTCCTTTGGTGCACCTGATGACTTCGTAAGGTCCCAAATATCGTGGCTTAGTCTTCCGATTCATCTTCATCTCTTCTCCTGAATTTCGCAATAGAACAAGATCTCCTGGTTTGTAATGGTCTCTCTTCATTCGCTTCCTATATTTCCATTCAAATTCCTTCTTTGATCTGAATCTGGCATTCTTCAAGGTCTTTGCTGCTGTTGCTATGTCTTCTTTCCGTCTCTCTAACTGTCTAATCCTGAGCACTAATAAATCTGTTGAGGATAGTCCTGACGTAAATCCATCAACTAGAAATGTGGCGTCTGCAAGATCAAATGGAAGCACCGGATGTATTCCATGCAACAAATAATAAGCGGAAAAACCCGTGACTTTACTGACAGTGACTCTATCAGCAAATGCAGCTAAATGTACCTTTGTAGGCCATTCTTTTCTATACTGCACAGATTTCATGATTGCTTCTCGTAAAATAAAGTGACCTCTTTCTACAACTCCATTGGCTTGTTTGTTATAAGCGGATATCCGCACTTGTGGGATATTAAGTCTACGGAGGAGTTCTGCAAAAGCACCTTTGACTTCTGACCCATTGTCTGTTACTACTTCTCCTATTGCTCCATATCGACAATAGATTTGTTCCCAGAAAAACTTCATCAGGGAGATTGAGTCATTTTTGACTAATGCTTTGCATTCTGTAGCTCTGGAAAGGTCGTCTCTAGCACATACAATAAACTTGTGGCCTTGAGTAGACTCTGTCATGTCCATGACATCCACGTAAACTTTGGTGAACAATGTAGCAGGTGTTGAAATTGTGATGGGAATCTTCATTTTGATTGTGCTTCGGATTTGGCATTGATGGCAGGAGCGAACATGGTGGCGAATGTCTTGTCTGAGATGTGGCCAATAATATCTTTCTCTGATTGTTTCAAAGACTCCTTGTTCTCCTCTATGGCCTAGATTCTCATGAGCCTGAGTAAGAATTTCTAGCCTACGATTCTGATCAAAGACAACCAATAAGGGAGTCTTATCCTTTCTTCTCTTCCACATCTTGTGATCCTTCACATAATACTGAGTGGCCTTCTGGATAAATCGCTTTTGATCTTGGATACTAGAATGAGTTGGAGCCTCAAGAGTTGTTAAGAACTTGAATATCTCTTTGAGTTCCTGGTCCAAACGAATTGTAGCAGTAAATCCTTGTGATGGTAAACTTTCTGCTCTTCCTTTAAAAGGGACTTGACATAATTTGTATGATCCAAATGGCTTCTTTGGTTCCTTGGTAGTTCCAATGTAAAGGGCAATATTATCCAACCATTCATCATCATCTTCTACTATCTCTTCTCCTTCTGCTAGTGGGCGTCTGGAAAGTGCATCTGCAGCAAGATGAGTCTTGCCTGGAACATGTTTCAAGACAAAATCAAATAACATAATTCCTTGGATCCATCGGTTCATGGCGGCATTGGGAAGTAAATCAGGGGCATTGAGCATTCCTTTGATATACTTGGCATCGACTTCCACAATAAGATTCTTGACACCAACCAAGAACAATCTGAAAGCTCGTAATCCTCGATAAAGTCCATACAATTCAAGCTTGGGTTGACTGTATCCAGCTTCTACTGTGTTCAAGGGAATGGATCCATAACGAGCGGGTCTTCTCTTTCCATCTTCATCTATCTGGAGGAGTACTATACCAACAGCTTCCTTGCTAGTGTCTACTGCAAGAATGACGGGAAGCGTAGAACTGTAGTCAATTGACCTAAGAGCTGGAGCTGATACAACTGCCTTCTTGAGAGCTTCAAAAGCTTCAATTCTTGGCTGAGTCCATACAAACTCTTCATCTTTCTTATATAGCTCTGTCAATTTCCTGTTCATCTGTGAATAGCCTTTAATCCAGATTCTGACTGTCCCACATAATCCTAAAAATCCTCTGACTTGTGAAGTGGTTTGTGGTAGGGGCCACTTCAAAATCTTCTCTACTTTCACATCCTCCGGTAACCTTCCTTCTGGTGTACATACTTGTCCTACTATGGTCACCTTTGGCAAACATAGCTGAATCTTGGTAGCAGAAAATGTAGCATGAGCTTGCTTTATCCTGTGCATGATACGATTGACATCTAATGCATGTTCCCAGATAAAACGTCTAATTCCAGGATTTTCCTTTAAAGTCTCAGGCTTGCCATCTTTATCTGGATAAATTGTGGCTGGACCTTTGATTGGAAGGTCATCAATAAAAATATTGGCAACTTCTGGAATCTCATCCCTGAGGATGAAGACCATACACTTCTGAAATTCTGCTGGAGAATTTGTATATCCCATAGGCATGCAGGTAAGTCTGAGTAGTCCAAGTGGTGTGGCAAATGCTGTCATGTCTCTACTTTCAGGATGAACTCTGCGAGCATCAAATCCCCAAAATAAATCAAAAACGGTATAGCATTGGCGTCCTGCATATGGTTCGACAAAGTCATCAAGAATTGGAGGTCCTCCAGCATCTCGAATAGATACTGCATTAAGAGCCTGCAAATCATGTACAAGTCTTAGCTTTCCTGATTTCTTTAAAACACAAAACCACTTTGAGCGATAAGCAGATTGACAATGCTCATATACTCCTGCATCCATTTTATGTTTTAAAAGCTCTATGACTTTCTCTTTAATTCCAGGTGGAATGGGAATATTTTTCTCCTCCCAAGCTGTATGCGGAATAGTAGGCATAACATATGGTGAGAAATAATCCTCTCGAAGGGTTCCACGATCAGTTTCTTCAAAAGCAAGTGCTGCTTCATTCAAAACCATGACTTGTGTGAATAACTTCTCCTCTTCTGGCCAAAGAAATCCCATTGAATTTACTTTCATTAATTTTAGCCTTTCCAAAGTGATTTTCTTGGTAGGCGTAAAATCCGGAGGGTTTGGCGAAATAATTGGAAGTCCTTCAAGTGGATTGTGCGGAAACGTGCGGCGTACTAGTGCATCTTGCGGAAATGTTCCTGAGACAGGTTTAACTTTGCGATCAACTGTCTTGTATGCGGTGAATATCTGTGCAGCTGTCAAAATACTAGAGTCGCAGCCTTCGGAAATAATTAAAGTATCTTGTCCTCTGACAAAACTTTCAATTTCTCCTTTATAATGTAATTTAGGCATATGAGCTGGGTACTTGAATAGTTTTTGATGTGCAGGATTGGAAACATTAGTGGTGTGTGGCTTGTGCGTGGATGAACTTGTGTCCGCTGAAGTACTATACAATGAAAATATTGAGTCTGAAAAACTTAGCGCGAATTGGTCTTGTGGTGGCTGTGACCTTAAATTTCGTGCCGAAAATACAAAAACAAAATACTGAAATATTGTCAAAACAAATAGCAATGCATGTAAGAAGGTAAGAAGTATAATGTGAAATGAAATGATAACTAGCAAACAAGATAACGTGAAGTAACTGTGAGCATAGCAAGGTAAATGACCGAGACATCCGAATCTGGTAATCCGTATCAAGCCTATTATGCAAGAGGGTATAGCGAGGCTACGGTATACAAAGGGGTGAGTACCAAACAAGGATACACAAATAAGACCCCCAATAGCGATGTACGAGACGAGAGTCCATATCTTAAATAATACATGAACTGTCCGTGGGATATGGTGTACGAAATGAGTCCAAACCAATACTGGCGGCGAGTGCTTGTGGCGGAATTTGATGTGCAGAAAGCGGGGGTATATTGATGATAATGCAACGACATGTGACTGTGACTGAAAACTGAATTTCGAAAACATAATATTAGTGAGCGACATTGGAGTATATTTACTCCCACGCTCACCATTATTACTACATGTCTTCGTCTTCATCAGTGTCATCACCGTCCTTGAAAAGATCACCTTGCGCTGCTGCTTCATAAGTCTCGAGCCATTTGTAAGCTTCCTCTCGGCGGTCTTCAAAATCCAAACAACCACGAGAAAGGAGTTGCTGACACATGTGGACATCAAGCTGCGGAGTACGGAGGAGTTCATCAATAGCGGCGGCCATGGTATCATGCTGAAAACGGTGTAGAGCGTAGCATGCTCCTCGTAGAAAGGTAGCTTCGGCGTGCCTGATAAGCGGATTGAAACACGGATGAAGTATACGAAAGAACATTTCTCGGCTGACGCGTTTCTCGACAAGCTGTTGTCCCCAGAGGACGAAAAGACTAATAAGGGGAGACTCGATTTCCTTGAGTTGCCACGGAGCAAGCGAGTTTCGGACACGCTGGATAAAACTCAGGATTGACTGTCGTTGATTCCGCAGTCCTTCATAACGTTGCCCCAAAGTTCGGGACGAGATAGGAGGCATTTCGAGAGGTCCAAATGACGATGGCCAGATAAGGCCCGGAAATATGAGGTCATTCTGCGAGTTACGAGGGGCTAACATAGAGAATATTGTCGTCTGCCCTGCAGGAATGGAGTTTCCTGGTGGGACCATTAAAAGTGTACGAGTGTCGACCATGATAAGCTTCTTGACGCGGATAATGTTATAATGGATGTCCAAGTCATGGTATGGATGATACTCGCGATCCTCGATAGGAATGTCCGGGTTAGTGACCGGACCCGTGCAGTTAGTCTCGACGAAAGGGTGAAATACTCGGTCATGACTCATCACAATTATGTGCGGAACGAAACACGGGTGAGTGTCCGATTCCTCACCGCTAATCTTGGAGCTAGCGTCTAGATAGTCATCATATGCCTGTTTTCCAGGACTCGGACGTAGGTATACTGGTGGCCTTGGCAATTGTCGACGAGTAGCAGGTAACATGAGTAGTTCGATTGGCTCGGTGTCGGTAGGCGAGGGAAGCTCTGCTTCTGGGATTTGTCCGTCTTCTTGGGACATGTGACCGTTGACAAGCTCTTTCCATCCGCTGCGCATATCGCCGTTCGCATCCATTGGCGTCTGTTTGATATACTCCGGAGGAGGTGCGGAAATGGGGAGAATGTCGTCCCGAGAAGCTTCTCGCTTCTTATCTTCGTCTGGGAGCGGTACGGAACGAGGTGGCGGTACAATTATCATAGGAAACGGAGTAGGCGGGCGTTTGAAATCACCGAGAGGTGGAGGCGACGGAATACGTACACTGAACACCTGTACTGGCTTTGGATTAAAATAGGGTGTCTGTGTGTCGTTCTGCTCGGGATAAAAGGTTGCTCGACGAGCGCGATTGAGTTTAGCTTGCTCAGCCGGTGAGCGCGCGTAGGGAGGTGTGGTTTCGACGTGGTTGGCATCCAAGAGGCCTCGAAGCTGCTGCTGCTGATTGTTTGTGATAGACGAAAGTGGTTTACGCTGGAGCGGCGGGGAATTAACGGTGGAATTGGCGTTTGCGGAACGGGGCTCGTTCACCGAGCTCGGAGGGCTCATGTAAGGAGGGACACGAGGGTCCGACTCTAGAAGGGCCGCAGCTCGCTGAAACAGCTGAAGTGTCTCTCGGCGAACCTGCTGCTCTTCGCGTTTGCGGGTTTCCTGCAAATCGTTCTGGAACGAAGCCCACTCGGTGATACGACTTTCGCGTTCACGAGCGAGCTCCTCCTGCAGTTCCAGCTTTCCTTTCCATCCTCGCTTTCTGACGAAATGTCCATTTCAGATTCTACATATTTTAACGACGGAAGCAACTCGTCTGATTTGTCGCTAAGGGACCGGATCGAGATCCCATCATCGATCGCAGTTTGCGAGGACTTGGATTCGAACGTAGTAATAGCGGGGAGGGAACGGCGGTGAGTAACGAGATTAGAATAAAGAGTGAGATGAGTCTCATTGTCGTCGACGACAGATGGGGACTCGGAAGGTGAACGACAGTCGAGATGGTGGGATGATGGGAGATCGCGCGACAGATATGGTTCGAAATTGACGGCCGAGTTCGGTGCAACCTGGTTCAAGTCGAGATCAAGACTCGATAAGGAATCGAAAGATTCCTCAGTGCTTACTGACGCTCTGGGTGGCAAAAGACACGGAACCTGCCAATTAGGCGGTGCTTGCCCCCTGAGATTCGGATAGAAACGAATAATGCCGGTTCCATACTGGATGTCAAGCTCCATGGTTCGTCCTGGATCGTGCGGAAACTTGGGGGTAACGAGGCCCATGTTAAAGAGCATGAGATCGGTACGGGGAAAGCCTGAGTCGTCTGTACAGTGTCCGATGACAACGCCGTCATGTGATGTGAGAATCACGTCGTGTAGATGTTGGTCACGAGATCGTGGAATACTTCCTAGTCCTGCTAAAAGTCGTTCGGCTTCGTGTTGGGATGTGTTCGATAGAGAAAAAAGTGGAGCAAGCTCAGTGTCGTGTTGTACTTTAGCAGATGCAAGCTGAATTTCCATGTTGTGAGGCAAGTTGATTGTATGAGGCTCAAAAAAACCCAAAAATTCCCTTTCTTTTATATCTGAATTTTCGGACTTTTCCAGAGGCTTCTGCGGAGCTTTCTTGAAAATTCTAGTGGCTGACGTAGTGATCCATTCTTTAAACGCCTTCAAAAATGGACTCGCATTTCGGTGAGCTTGAAATTCCGGACGCGCCCATTTATCCAAATTGGGAAACTTCTTTGTTCGGTGTCCGAGTTTGGAATCCGGGGAAATAGACTTTGATGCGCCTGTACCTGGTGACGCGTCTCCAACACTTACTACATATGCTTCTAGTTCATTCTTTGAAGCAAGCCATGTGGAAGGGTCATAATCCCATCCTTCCGTAACTATGGCGTCTGGCGTTACTAATACTTTGTGCCTCGGTTCGAGTGTGTTCGGGTCCTTGAAAATTAGGTACGTTCCATCGTCATGCTCATCGATTGACACGAGGTTGCCTCGTTGCCAAGGTCTTCCGAGCAACAGATCAAATGGCACGTGCTGTCCTACATATAGGTTTGCACGTGTGCGTACACTTCCATAATCGAGCGGTACATCTTCTACAATTCCTTCTAACTTTCCCTGACCTCCATTTGCATCATTCATAGAAACAGTGGCAGTGCAATCAATTGGTCTCTGGATTTTTGACTTGCAAATTCTCTCGCTAACTATATTTAGCTGAGACCCTGTATCAATAATTGCCTGGATGGGTTTGCCATCGCATTCTACCATAATCTTGATCAAAAGACCACGTGTCTTTGCGCGAGAACCATTTCCGAGAGTAGTCAATGCAACTTCTGTAGGCTTGTTATGGGTCTTGAATTTAATCGCATTGGCCAATTGACCAGAAAGTTCGCGAGAAACTCCAATAACTTCTCCTATAGCCAGTTCTACTTTGGTATTTAGGACTTGATCTAGCACATTCAGTACGCTGACATGTTCCGATATGGCCGATTGCTTTGCAGGGCGCTTCTCAATTAATTTTGCCATTTCGGGCAACTCGTCCTGAGGCCGTTTTTGGACATGCTTCTTTTTGCGCTGATCATCTTCAATGATCTGACTGTCCTTGCTTGCATCGTATCTAGGTGCATGCACTTCAACTGGGATTGGTTCTGGTGCCTTCCTTGGCTTCGAAACTTCTACTGGAACATTGGATGATGTGCTTGGTTTAGCAACTTGTTGCTTTCCGGGACGAATCGGGCGACCAGTGTTTGAATCAGTAGGCCTATTCTCTTTACCAGGTAAGATGTCTTTAATCCTAGGTGGATATACACCATCTAAGACCATTTTCTTCCTTGTGGCAATAGACTTTTCTGGACGTTCGACTCCATACGTTTGACTGTTTATGTCACGAATTGCAAATACATCTTCATGGTCACTATACCAATCCTGTATGTCTTCCTGATTGGGTTTGAAATCTTCTTCTTCTGTGTCTGACAAATATCCTTCATTGTCTGAGTCATTAGCAATCATGACAAAATGACTTTGCGGGTATTGTCCACGTTGTTCACGTTCATATGCTTGAATGTAAGTTTCATCTGGCCTGCGTTTAATAGGAGATCCATCCTTATAGACTATTCTTCCTGCAAAATCCTTGGCAAGAATTCCCTTTTCCAGTAGGTCTGAAATATGAGGGCATTGAGTTATTCCATGACCTTTCTCTCCACAACTGTAACATATCATTTCACTTCCACGAGGTGGTGGTTGACTTGGTGGTGCAGTACGAAATGCGGATGGGTTACGAAATACGTTTGTCCCTGCTGGAGGTGGCTGCTGAAATACTGACTGCTGGTAGGTTGATGAACTTGGCATTGGATTTGATGGTGCGTATCGCTGATTCTGAGGTTGTCTCAGACAAGGTTCAGCGACAATACGTGCAATATCTGGATCTAACTTCAAAGCACGATAATAGGTGATACCATATTCAGGGTCATCTCTGGTAAGCAAGTTCATATGCTTGATCAAACTTTCTACCTCTTTGCGAGATCCACTGACAATATGTTTCTTTCCTGTATCAAGCTTGTCTTCAAGGTGATCCATGGTATGCTTCTTTGATCCTCTACTTCCACTTCTGTTCCTTGACTTCTTCTTTGCCCTTCTTCTACGTTTCTCTCTCTCATCTTCTGACTCTGAATCTGAACTATCTTCTTCACTTTCACTAGAAGATTCTCCTGCACTACTGTCTTCTTCCTCTGATTCTGAGTCATCCAAAGCATGATCAAACCGATCTCTCTGCAAAATAGCAGATGCTGCAGTATCGATTTCTTCTACTCCAAATGGCTCTGAAAGGTCTCGAATCGGATTACTTGCAAGAATCCGATTTTCCAAACGAATGCGCAGGGGCTTTGGAATACCCTGCCAAAAGTATGTAGCATACTCTCCTTGTGTAATTCTTCTTTCTGATAACAAAGCACCAGCAATACGAAGGAATGCCCTGCAATATTTCTTCCATCCTGCAAGGTCACGTATCTTCTTTCCTTTCTGCTTCTTGGAAAAGTTCCTGACATCTTTGACTTTATATCTGGTAGCATCCAGATCTGCATCATATAACTTCAGAATATCTTCACGAAGACGTCCCCAAGACTTTGAAACAAAGCTAGGTATGTTCTTAATAGTCTGCTTCTCCCGTTTTGAGCAATAGTGCAACAAGGTTTCGCATTTTTCAGCATCATCTGTCACATTATTCTGGGCACAGAGCCGTTCGTAGTGATGGATAAAATCCTTCACCTTATGGAAATCTCCACGGAACTTCTCTGGCGCAAGCTTCGTACCAGGAATCGGCATGGTAAGTACCGAATTAAAGAGGCTAGGATAAGAGTTCATTCTAGGCTGGTTCATAGTTGGGAATGCACTTGTTGGATATCTGTGTGGTGGCGGAGTTGTACTAGGTGTAGACAAACTGTCCTGTCCTTGGCTAATAGGATTATTGGCAGGAGTGTCGGTCTCGAACAAAGAGCGTTGAGAAAACTGCATATGGGTAGCTTGAGGAGACAAATGATCAATAGCATGTGGTGGCGTAGATCGCATTCTGATTGACTAAGGCGATAATGATTGAGGTGATGGGGTATAAAAGGAATATTCCAAATAGCAATGGAAATATCCCCTCGCGGTGGGCTCCAGATGTGAATTCGATGAACTGTTCTGATAAAACAGTTATCACAGGCTAGCTGGTCCAGTACGTGGTCGAGTGTTGCCTGTTTGTTCAGGGGATA
>Ga0137415_10006723_pt1 | contig 11404 bp, 8 predicted proteins | sample CZODoug3_1_1_16f_FD_183082 | JGI IMG/M metagenome (GOLD analysis project Ga0137415, IMG submission 183082) | Vadose zone soil fungal communities from Angelo Coast Range Reserve, California, USA - CZODoug3_1_1_16fungal (Hybrid Assembly) | ecosystem: Environmental > Terrestrial > Soil > Vadose...
GGCTTGGCAACGCAAATGACGCGGACCGGCATATTGCCGATTAAAATCACCCGGCCGATTGCGCTCTGATTGTTGAAAAGCCGGTCGGCCGCTTTATCATCGATGATCCCGACCTGCGCGAGGTCGCGAACGTGGGCGCGGGTGAATGTCGCGCCTTGGAGGACATCGAACGGATGCACGCGGAAGTATTGCTCCCCAACGCCATTGATGGTCCCGGAGACCGAGACGTTTCGTGAGCGGATCGAGGCCGTGGTCGAGACCAGTGGAGTTACGGCATCCACATAAGGTTGATCGCCCAAGGCAATCGCATCCGAGGAGCGGAGCGTCTGGATGCTGCCCGCCCTCTCATCGCCAAAGCCGCGACCGGGATAGATGTCGAGCGTGTTGGTGCCGAGTGCGCGGATGTCGTTGAGCACCTTCTCGCGGCCGCCGATGCCTAAGGCAACGACGCTCGCGACTGAGGCGATGCCGATGATGATGCCGAGCATGGTGAGAGCTGTGCGCAGTCGGTGGGCGCGAAGCGCCCCCACCGCTGCGATTAGGGATTCGCGCAGACCGGCGACCCGCTCTGCGCGGAAAGACCTTGAGGGGGGTGGAGTCTTGGAAGGATCGGATCTGCTCGATGTCGGAAATGAGATCGCGAGGCGGCGGTTGGCGACGATCGAGCCGTCCTTGAACTCGATGACGCGCTCGGCGTGCGCGGCAACTTTTTGGTCGTGAGTCACCAAGATGATGGTGTGACCTTCGGCGTGCAGCTCGCGGAAGGTCGCGAGCACTTCCTCGCCCGAACGACTGTCGAGGGCTCCGGTGGGTTCGTCGGCGAGGATGATCTCGCCGCCGTTCATGAGGGCGCGGGCGATGCCGACGCGTTGTTGCTGCCCGCCGGAGAGCTGGTTGGGCCGATAAGCACCGCGATCGGTGAGGTTGAAGCGGTCCAACAGACCTTGTGCGCGCCGATGCCTCTCGGCGGTGTCTTCGCCGGCATAGACGGCGGGGACTTCGACATTGGCCAGCGACGAGAGACTTGTGAGCAAGTTGTAGCGCTGGAAGATGAAGCCAAAGCGCGCACGGCGAAGCGCCGCGAGCTCATCGGGATTCATCTGGGCGACGTCCTGGCCGTCGACGCGATAGGCGCCTGCCGTCGGCCGGTCTAAGCATCCTAAGATATTCATCAGCGTTGACTTACCGGAGCCCGAAGGTCCAGTTATGGCGACCCACTCGCCCGCTTGAATGGTGAGAGTCACGCCACGAAGCGCGGCGAACGTTTCCTCGCCCACCGAGTAGGTGCGCGACACGCCTTTGAGTTCCAGGAGTGGAGCAGTCATTTGGGAGGTTCCCCCAGCACGACGCGGTCACCCGCCTTGAGGCCTGAGAGAATCTCGACATCGACGTGACTGTCGATGCCGACGGTGACAACCCGAGTCTGCTCGTGGCCGTCGGCAGTCAGGACCTGCACCGTTGGGCGGCCGTCCGGCTGTGCGCTTCCTAGTGCGCTCGAGGGTATCACGAGCGCATTTCTTGCCTCCCTCAATAGGATGTGGACTTCGGCGGTCATCGAGGGCCGAAGGGTTCGGTCGGGATTGGGGATATCTAGAAGTCCGTTGTAGTAGACGGCCGCACTTTGTGAGGCGCCCCCGGCCGCTCCGCCGCTGCCCGCCGGCGTTTCGGCGGCCAAGGACTCAGGGGCCGGTTCCACGGCGCGCAAGGTGGCCTCGTAGCGATGATCGGAATTACCCAACGTCGTGAAATAGACTTTCTGGCCTGCATGGACGCGCGTGACGTCGGCCTCGGAGATTTGCGCCTTGACGGTCATGGTCGAGAGATCCGCGAGCTTGACGACAGTGGGCGCCGATTGGACGGCGTTCACCGTCTGCCCTTCGGGGGCGACGATGGCGACCACGGTGCCATCGATCGGCGCAGTCACCTTGGTGAACGCGAGATTGACGCGCGCGGTATCCACGGAAACTTCGGCACTCCGGATCTGCGCGTCCAAGGCGGCGACGTTCGCTTGGGCGCTATTGAGCGCCGCCCACGCGGCTTCGAAGTCCGCCTCCGAGCTCGCCTCGGCGGGATACGTGGTTTGGGCTCGCTTGTAGGCCAGGTCCGCCTGCTTCAAGGTTGCGCGCAGGACATCCCGCTGTGCGCAAGCCTGATCCAACGCAGCCTGCGCTATAGCCAGGGCATTCTTCTCGGTGGAGGGGTCGATCTCGGCAATCAGCTGACCCTTTTTGACCTCATCGCCCAATGCGACGTGGAGTGCGAGGATCCTTCCCGACGCTTGCCCGCCGACACTCACGAGCTTGACCGGCGCAATGGTGCCGTTCGCAAGCACCGAGTCTTCAATGCGCTTGACTTGCGCAACCGCGGTCAGCGGCGGGGCCGATCTGGGTCTATGAACCGCCCACGCGCCCATCCCAAGCGCAACAACGGCTGCGACGCTTGCCAGTGCGACGAGTCCGCGGCGCGTCAAGCGTCATGACTTCCCGTCGACCGGTTGCTCGCCCGCGAGCACCCGCCGCACCATCTTATCGAGCTCTTGCTCGTTTGGCGGATGCCCTAGCTTCCAGCCATTGATAATGATCGTCGGAGTGCCCCGCACGTCGAGCTTGGCACCGAGCGCCTTGCCCAGCTCCACACGTGGAATGGGATCGGTCATCTTGATGCAGGCATCAAACACCGCTATCTCGGGGACTTCCGCTGCGGTGGCGTAGTCGTCCCAAGACTTCAATCCGAACTGATCCTGCCCCTCGAAGAGCTGATCGTAAATCGCTTCGAACCTTCCCTGTTTCCCGGCGCACTCGGCCACTCGCGCCGCCGGTATAGCAAATCGATGGCCCGGAATCGGGAAGTGAACGTACGTGAGCGACACTTCGCCGGCATAGCGTCGTCGCAACTCGGCTAGTCTTGAGTGGAAATCTCCGCAAAACGGACACTCGAAGTCAGCGAATTCAACTAGCTGCACTTTGGCGTGCTCAGACCCAATACGCACGCCCTTGTCAAGGTAGTCTTGCCAATGAGGAAGAAGGATGGGTGTTTGATCGCCACTGGCCTGGGCTAACTGTGTCGATGGGAAGAATTCGCGCTTAACAACTACACTTGAGACAGTAAGCGCGCTAAGGACCAGTATTGTCGTGAGAATAGCCTCAAGCTTCATTCTAGCTCCGTCATCATAGGTGCACGCGCGCGGTTATGGGAATCCTCGCCGGAGCCGGCAGTTGCGCGGGCTCCAGCGAGGGCGCTTTAGGACTGCGGCAAGCAGGCATCAGCTATATGTACAAGAGATCAAAACGCCGAATTGATGCGGAGGTGGAAGACCCGTATTGCAGCCTTGTATCGCGCACATTGCGCTTACAACAGTGCACCCAGGTTGTATAGCCTGACATTGCGAAACCGCGCCCTGACTACTACACGCAAGCACACAAAAGTTCCCCGACGTGCACGACGTAGCAAGCGCCGGCGACGAAGACAACGCCGTCAAGGCGAGTATCCCATTGCCGATAATTGCGACGGCACCCAACTGAATTTTGCGCTTGGTTCCGATTGCTCTCATAAATTCACCTCTCGTAGGACTACAGATCACTTTGATAAAGTTACCAGCGGCTCTAATCGCGCCCGAGTGGCATCTACGCGCTGGATATAACCATTGCCCTCGATGAGACGGAATGTGGAGTTTCTAGGGAAATATGGCCTATACCCTCCCGCTGGGCGGCTGCGTGTTATCTCCCAGGTCTCTGGCTCCCGTTTCGGGGTCGATAAGTTCCGCCCGAGCCCCCACCTGCATATCGGCGGGCCGATGTCCTTGGATGACCATTAAGCGCTTACACTACTGAATGCCTAGCGGAGGAGTCACGAATTCACCCGAATGACGCAATCACATTTGAGCGGATCTTGGTCGGTGTATGGCGCATGGGTCGTCAGCTGAAACGAGAGATGCTGAAAGGCCGCAGATCAATGGGGCTGACCCGATTGAGGAGCAGGTCGGCGATAAGCCGCCCCGTGGTTGCGGCTTGCGTAAGCCCGAGGTGCCCGTGACCGAAGGCATAGAAGATGTTCGGATGAACCTCTGAACGTCCGATGACGGGCAGACTGTCGGGCGTGGCAGGTCGATGCCCTGCCCAATGCTTACCACCGTAAGCGCGTAAGTCAGGCAGATATCGGCGCGCCAGCTCAACCAAGCGTTGCGAGCGTTTGAAGTTGGGGGCCGCATTCAAACCTCCAAATTCCGCGGCGCCTCCAATTCGTAATCCACAACTTAGAGGTGTGGCTACGAACTGCCGTTCCGCGAAAATCAGTTGATGCGAGAGCGCGATCCCGGGTGTTGGCAGTGTACAATTGTATCCGCGCTCACTTTCTAAGAGCACCGGATCATTGAGTTGGCGTGCGAATTTACCAGACCAAGCGCCGGCTGCGATTACGATCGATTTCGCGTCTATCACTTCGCCGCTCTCGAGCTTGAGGTGCGCGCCGTCATGAGTCGCTTCGACGCGATGCACCATAGCCTGGATGAAGCGGACTCCGCGCCGAGCGAGCCAGTCTCTCAGTCGATCCAACACACGCGAAGGGTCGCTCAACCACGACCACTGCGGCAAGAAGATTGCGCGACAGACTCGTGGCCCGAGCGCGGGTTCCATTTTCCGCGCTTCGTTCCCGTCGAGTTCTTGAACTACGATGGACCGCCGGCGTCGGCAATTCCACGCCGCACGGTCTCTGCGATAGCCTGCTTCGGATTCGTAGACCGCGAGTGCGCCTTTCTCATGCAGGGCGTCGAGAAGGCCTACCGTCGCGAGCAAGGGCTTCAGGTCGTCGTACGTGCGCGAGTTCAGTTCTGCGAGCGCCTGTGAGATCCGCACCATTTCTCGGGTAGTCCCGTGCCGGGCAAACCGCGTCACCCCGGGCAGCAAGCGCGGCGCGTACGACGGCCGGATTGAGAGCGGGCCGAGAGGATCTACGAGCCACCCCAACACCCGCAAACAGACGTCCGGAGAGGAGGCCGGAACGACTTCAGTGACGGCGATGCCCCCTGCATTGCCGTTCGAAGCCCTGTCCCCGTACAGGTCTCGGTCGATGATCGCGATTCCGTTGGGAGCCGTGCAAGCGAGTTGATAAGCGACCGCAAGCCCGACGATTCCCGCGCCAACGATCGCAGTCTGAGTCTCAGCCAAATCACCTCCCAGTTAGTTGAGATCGCAACCGCAGGGCCTCAATAGCGGCGGTCACCGTCCGAATCACTGACTCTCTCTCCTCCCCAGTCACCGGCCTCCGCGGCGCGCGTGTCCATTCCGGCGCTCCATAGACCAGATGCTCCGCGAGCTTGATATATTGGACAAGTTTCACGTGCGTATCCAGATGAAACGAGGGGGTGAGGACCCGGTAGAGCTCCCGCGCCGCCTCCCAGCGTCCGCTTTTGGCCAGATTGAAAAGTTCCACACACTCTTTAGGCCATGCGTTGGTCATTCCGGAAACCCACCCGGAAGCGCCAAGCGCGATACTCTCCAAGATCAGGTCATCGACACCACAGAAAACCGCAAAGCGATTACCTAAAGCGATCGCGATATCGGTTATGCGACGAATATCTCCACTCTCTTCCTTTACGCTGAATATCTCAGGGATAGCCGAGAGAACCTGTAGCATTGCCGGCGTGACGTCCACGCCATACGCAATCGGATTGTTATAAATCATGATCGGCAGAGACGACGCGCTCGCGATCTGTTGATACCAAGTCACAGTCTCTGCGAAATCTGTGCGGTAGCCCAAGCTCGGGAACACCATCAGCCCCTCGGCACCAAACGTCTCGTAGGCGCGCGCGTTTTGCATCGCGGCTTTCAGGGTGGGTTCGCAAAGGCCCGAGAGCAAAGGCACGCGACCGGCCACAACCTCCCGAGCCCCGCGGATCACACGCTCGCGCTCGACTAGGTTGAGCGATGCGTTTTCACCAAGCATTGGCAGCACGATCACCGCGGAGACGCCGGCACCAACGAGCCTGTCAAGGCTTCGCTGGGTGGCCTCTAGATCGACACCGCCGTCGTCGGCCATTTTTGTCGTCACAGCAGGGAACACGCCATGCCACAAGATTGTCATGTTTTTTCCCGCCTAAAGCGCAATCGAACCGTTTGGAGAATACAAGATGACGAACGATATGAACCGCATGACCGCCTCGATGCGGTCCAGCGTCGCCGCTACCGTATATGTGTTGAGTCGTTCAACATTCGGCAAGTAACTTAGGAGTTCCGCAGCCACCGTGCTAGTCATTTCCAGTTCCAGCTTGAAGGGTGCCTCGACGCGTAAGGGCCGTGGATCCCGAAGCTTTAATGCACGGTCGGCCGCTTCTCGAAGGTCTCGACATACCTGTCGCGGAGGCAGGGATGACTGCGATCGCCATCCGAGAGATTGCTTGGAAACAAAGCCAACGGCATCCGGCGCGAAGCGCCCCGCCTCTTCGATGGTAGCCGCATCCCCTGAGACGAGGATGATGGGACGCCCGAATGCGCCTGCACACGCAGCGCTTAGATAGCCTTCGGAACAACTCTGGCCATTCAGTCTAACCTCGCGCAGCGCGGCCCCGCTGAAGCTGTGTGCCAGGTGACCACCGGCGCTCATAGATCCTGCGTGGTAGCCGACGAGCGCGCAGGCCTCGACTTCGGGGTCCTCGATTCCTTGCATCGTATAAAAGGGGCGCGGCCAAGAACGTACCAGCCGCACGTTGTCGGGTAGTCCGTCCGGCTCTATGTTGTGGGCGTTGCCGTGCGAATCAGCCACCAGAACTTCCCCATACCCAGAAGCAAAGGCCGCCTCCGCCACGGCGACCACTTCAGCCGTCATCCATTTGCGAGCCACTGCCCATTCCCACCGATCGGGGGTGAGAGCGTGCTGAGACGCCACCGCACCACAGCCTTCCATGTCGGCGGATATGAGTAACTTTCGCATGATCAGGAGTCCTCAGCTGAGCCGCCTAGCGGCAGCTGGTCATTTTTAGGGCTCGATTTCGTGAAGGAGCTCGCGGAGACGACTTCAAGGTCCCTAATCACGGTGTGAGCGACACAGATGAATTCTCGCGAGGCCCATAGCGATAAAATGGAGACGGCGAGCATCGAGAACCGGAGAGCATCCATCCCTAAAAGGGGTGTGCTCAGGTCGCTTAGAACACCTACGAGCTGCGGTCCAATGCCCATTCCGACAAGGTTCGCAGCCAACATGAGCAGAGCGAACGCGGTCGCCCGCATCCGCTGGTCAACTAGCCGCTGAATGAGGGCCAACGTAGGACCGATGAAGTATCCGAACGCTATTTGCACGAGTAAGAGACCGGTCAGCGCGGCTCCTAGAGGAGCGAGAAGAAATAGTGCCGAGCAGGGCACCGTGCAGATGAGCACCAACGCATTGACTCGCATCTGAAGATCTTCACGCCCGGCGAAAAGCCGGTTCGCGATGTATCCTCCGAGCAAGGTCCCGCTGGACAAGCCCAGTGCCATGATCACCGTCAACCACGCCCCGACCTGTTCCGTGTTCATGCCGTGGCTACGAACCAGGAACGCGGCGTACCAAGGATTGAGCCCCTGTCCGACGACAAAAAGGATCATCATTGCAAAAGTTAGATGACGGAATGATCGCTGGTGCCAGACGGCGCTAAGGACCGAGGAGAAAGGTACGCCCGGTTTAGACGCATGGATACGGCGGCGACGTGGCTCCCGTACCGAAACCTTCAGCAATGCCGCCGCCAACACCCCTAAAATACCGATAGCAACAAACGCGAGGCGCCAACCGAAGTGGACTTCCATCCAGCCACTCAGGAAGAGTCCCATTGCAGATATCGGCTGCGCAAGCATGAGAATGGCCATGGCCCGGGTCTTTTCCTGAGGTTCGGGAAAATAATCCCCCAGAAGGGAATACATGGGCGGGAAGCAACCCGCCTGACCAACACCTGCCGCGACGCGGCCTACAAAGAGTTGAAAAAAATTCCCAATGAACAGAGACAGCCCCAACGTCAAACCCCACAATCCAATGGCGATCGCGGCGATAGAGACTCGGTTTCCACGATCCGCCCAGCGCGCAATCGGGATTCCCAACGTGGCGTAAAAAAACGCGAAAGCAATCCCCGTGAGAAGACCGAGCTGGGAGTCATTAAGGCTAAGATCGACCTTGATCGGTTGCAACAGTACCGTGATCAAACTTGTATCGAGATAGCTCACCGTCAATACAATGGTGAGCACGATCAGAACGTAGCGTTTGTAGGCCTCGGGAAGGTCCGCGACAGTCTCGTTCTTGGTGATCTCACTTGCCAAGCAGAAAATCCCGCATGGTTGCAACCACTGCATGACGCGACGTGAAGAGAAAATCGTTGTGTGCACCTGGGACAAATGTGATCTTTGCATGAGGAGCCTGCCGACGCAGTGTTGCGACTGATTTTTCACAAAAGGGTCGCAGGTATTGACATTCCCAGGTGACGCCAGCGTCGCGACGCGCCGAATCTGCTCCGTGGCTACTAATGGCCTCTTGCGCATAGATAGCCAGTATCGGACAGCTAAGACACGTGTAGTCTCGCGGCGGCTCGGCACCAATTGCCGTCTCGAGAAGCAACACGGGCGTCTTGAAGTAAACCGTACCGTCAGCCGCGATATCGACTGTGTCCCGCAGATATTCGACAACGCGGCGGCCGTCCTGAATGCCTACGAAATACTCAGTTAAATAAAATGCGGTAAATGCGTCGAAGGATTCAAACGCTGCCTCGGGTATCTGCCGGAGAACTGGCGGCAGCGCCTTGAGGGCCGCCTTGTATTCCGGATTTGCATAGTCGTACGCCGCGTCTAGATAAACCAGATGTCGAACGCGGTTGGGATAGCGAAGTGCAATTCCGGTGCCCTCATTTCCACCCATCGAGTAGCCAGCGAAATCAGCTTTCGCGACCCCTAAGGCATCCATGAGTCCAACGAGGTCATCAACTAAAGTCACGTTGTCGTAGGGTGCGCAGGCATCTGATTGCCCATGCCCTCGACGTGCATAAGCAATGACTCGAAAGTCGTCGGCAAAGGCAGGCGCGAGATCCGCAAAGAGATATGGATTATCGGCGAGTCCATGAATGAATACCAGGACCCGCTCGCCCCGACCCCACTCGAGGTAGTGGAGTCGGATTCCATTGGTTCGCACCGCTCCCTCTCGAAGCTTAATTTCACTCATGCACGAAAATCTGATTACGCCTAGAATTCTTTCGTGAGAGACAGACCCACGGTACGAGGTTGTATGTAATAAACGTAGTATGGCGATTCCGCATTAGTGCCGTTAGATGCGCCTCCCACGACACCGCGCCGATTGGCTGCATTATTTACAAAAATGTTTGCGTTCCAAGATCCGATCGCGACTGCTGCGTGCAAGTCGATGCGCGCGTAAGCGGGAAATTCCAGCCGCTGCGGCGGGGTGGTGAACACCGATGCGAACTCGCCCTCTCTTGCACCCACATAACTCAATGATCCGCCGATATATCCGGTCAAGGAACCGGCGCGAATGAGCGTTTGGTCGGCCGAGAACGTCCCCGTGAAGCGACTGCTATACGGAAGGTGATCACCATCGTTTCCAACTGCCAGCGCAGCCGCCGGCAAATCCTCAGTTAGCTTGGCATCGTTCAAGGCGGTGCTCAGAGCGACTTTCAGTGTTTCTATTGGACGCCACTGCACAGAGGCCTCAAGGCCCCGACTACTGGCGGTGCCTCCATTGGTAATATAGGAGGCAGTGAAGCTTTGGTTGAAGACGTAGACCTGAATGTGCTTCCAGTCAATGTAGTACGCCGAGGCGTCTATGGACAGCCGATGATCCAGCAATTCGGTTTTGATGCCCAACTCGTAATTGTTCGTCTTGTCCGGGTCATATTTGGGAGGCAGATTGAATAGTGCCGCGGTCGCATTGGGACTGCCGACGCGATATCCCGACGCGAAGCGTGCGTAAAGCATTAGATCGGACGAAACTCGAAAACGCGGCGTCACTAGGTACGTAAAGGCGCTTGAATCAGTTCGCTCCGTTGGCGTAATGGCTGGGGAGGGCACAAGGTAGTAAGTATCGACCAGCGGACCCGTGTCGGTTTCTCGATAGCTCTGGCGGATTACGCTTTCTCGGCCCCCAAGTTGAACGTCAAACTGATTGGTAAAATGCAGAGTCAGATCACCAAAGGCAGAGTATTCCGCGACGGTCGTGGGATAATAATAGTCAAGCAATACTCCGACGGGAGCCCCGGTCGTGACCTCATTCGCGAGATTGATTTCGTGCGAAGGCGAGTATTCGTGAGTGTAGAACAGGCCTGTAAGCCATTCGAGCCGTTCGTTTCCCACTGACGATAATCGAAATTCCTGAGTAAGTTTGTCCGTATGGAATATGTTGGGCTCGGTGGCTCCCGCGACATGGAACGGATCGGCCTCCGCAAAAGCACCAGTTGTGCCCGTGATATCCGCTATTTGAGAATAGTCACTGGTGCCAAGGCTGCTGATGGAAGCGAAGTCCGCCCAGCCAAGGTGGATATCGAGTTTTGCTGTATACAACCGAACCTTCGAACTGTAGCCTTCGGTTCCTGGTAGCCGCGCTTGCTTCAGATCCCCCAGCAGCGGTTGCAACTGTGCATTCGTGTCCACGGCGGCGGAACCGTCCCCGTGCGTGTCTTGTACCAGTGCGCTTATCTTGAGCGAGACTGAGTCTGAGAGCTTCCAAAGCGCAGCAAAGCGGCCGCCTTCGGTGCTGGAGGCGTTCACATCGTCTCTCGCGGTGGTGATGTTATCCACATAGCCGCCATCGTGCCGTTTAAATGCGCTCATGCGGACAGCCAAGGTGTCTGTTATCGGAATATTAACGGCTCCTCTGATGCCCTAACCGGCACCCCCACTCTGAACGCCGGTTCCGATCAGTTGAATCTTCCCTGTCAGATCTTTCGTGGACGGGTCTTTGGTCACATATTGGACTAGGCCGCCAATACTGTTTGCGCCATAGAGAGTGCCCTGTGGCCCGCGCAGCACTTCCACTCGCTCAAGATCGCTCGGGTCTATGTCAGGATACAAGGCTGCGCCCCAAGCCTGACCCGTGCTGGGTCCAAAGGGGACCTCATCGATCGTGAGGCCCACCGTGGGATTACTAAAACTCGATGTTGTTAGGCCGCGAATCGCAAGATTTTGCTGACCGGCACCTCCATAGCTGCCCGCGTTCAGGCTTAAACCCGGCACGCTCGAGAAGTAATCTTGTAAGCGGTTCTGATTATTCTCCTCAAGCGCTTTTGCGTCGAGCACCGTTACCGGTACGGGCACGTCCTGCAGCCGCTCAGTTCGCTTTTGCGCAGTAACGACGATTTCCTCAAGCCCAGTCCTTGGCAGGGCCTGACTCCCGGCGGGTACTACTTGAGCCTCAACAGGCGCTCGATCCAGTTGAGCCACGCGAAAGT
>Ga0137415_10006724_pt1 | contig 11403 bp, 9 predicted proteins | sample CZODoug3_1_1_16f_FD_183082 | JGI IMG/M metagenome (GOLD analysis project Ga0137415, IMG submission 183082) | Vadose zone soil fungal communities from Angelo Coast Range Reserve, California, USA - CZODoug3_1_1_16fungal (Hybrid Assembly) | ecosystem: Environmental > Terrestrial > Soil > Vadose...
AGCGCATCGTTCGTCGTGCTGCACGGCCAGGCGCGCACCCCTCGGTCGGCGGTCGAGCCCAGCGGCCCATCGGCATCCGGGCCTCCGGGCGCGCCGTCGTCCGCGCCGCCGTCGGGTCCGAGTAGCCCGACCAGCCCGAGCCCGAAGGCCGCACCGCCGGCCGGCGGAACCGGCATCTCCTTGTGGTGGCTGCTCGTTCCGGCCATCCTGGCGTTGGCCGGCGGGCTGTGGGGACGGCGGTCGTTCAGTCGCCGGGACAGCCACACGACGCCCGGGTGACGACCTTGACCGGCAGCGGGTGCTCGCCGGTGCACTCGGCGTCCGCCTAGGACCCCTTAGCCCGCCAGAGCCCCGAAATCTCGGGTCGGCCGCCGAATCTGAGGGGTCCAGGGCCCGGATCTAAGGCCCACTCCCGATGTGGCGCCCCGGGCCTTACTCGGAAGCTTGTCCTATCAGGCCAACCGAGGAGGACACCATGAACACCACCTTCACCACCGTGATCGCCACCGAGCGCCACCAGCGCCAGATCGCCGACGCCGCCGAGTACCGACGCAGCCGCACCGCTCGGTCCACGAAGGCCCAGCCGGTCCGCCGGCACGGCCACCGCGTCAGCGGCTTCTTCAAGGACCTTGCCGCCGCGTCGCTGTGACCAGAACACCAGCCCCGCCACCCGCTACCCCGCCCGCCGCCAGCTAGTCGGTTCGACCGACTGGCTGGCGGCTTTGGGTTGCCGCTGCGTCCGCAGACGTCGGACCGTCCTCCTCGGTAGGACCGCCACCGCCACCGCCACCGCCGCCGCCGCCGACAACGCCGCGTCGCGGCCCGCGGGCGAGCGAGGCGAGCGCAGCGATCGCCGCCAGCCCGGCGGCCGTGACGAACACGACGGTCAGCCCGTGATGGAAGGGGCCCGCGATGACGTCCGGGAAGAACGAGGTGCTCGTCAGCGCGGCGACGTCGTGCGCAGGCAGTGTGTTCAGGATGCCGGTCGGGGCGAGCAGATGGTGGACCGGGTTACTGCCCAGGAAGGCGGCGAACAGGGTGCTGACCGGAGGCAGGTGGGCGACGCTGGTGGCGGTGTCGGCCGGCACGCCGTGCGCCTGCAATCCGGACGACAGCGCGGACGGCAGCGAGTGAGCCAGGCCCGCGGTCATGAGCGAGAAGAACACCCCGATCGAGAGCGCCGTCCCGGAATTCTGGAACGTGGAGCGCATCCCGGACGCGGCGCCACGATCCTCCGGCGGGACGCTGCTCATGATCGCTGAGGTGTTCGGGGCCGAGAACATGCCCTGACCGATCCCACTGACCAGCAGCAGGGCGGCGAACTCGGGATAGCCGAAATCGACCGGCAGGGCCAGCAGGCCGAGGAACGCGCCGGCCACCAGGACCAACCCACCGGTGGCGAACCACCGCGCCCCGTACCGGTCGGACAGGTACCCGCTCACCGGCCCGGCGACCAGGAACCCGGCGGTCAGCGGCAGCAGGAAGATGCCGGCCCACAGCGGCGTGTCGTCGAAGGAGTAGCCCCGAGACGGCAGCCAGACGCCCTGCAGCCAGATGATGAGCATGAACTGCAGGCCGCCGCGCCCTACTGCGACGAGCAGGGCGGCGAGGCTGCCGGCCGCGAACGCCCGGATCCGGAACAGCCCGAGACGGAACATCGGCTCGGCGATGCGCGACTCGATCAGGACGAACGCGCTCAGCAGGCCGACCCCCAGCGCGAGTCCGCCGACGACGATCGGGTTCGCCCACCCGGTCGGCTGGTCGCGGTAGGGCTGGATGCCGTGCGTGATGGCGGCGAGCAGGAGGCCGACGCCGAGGGTGAACGTGACGTTTCCGGCCCAGTCGATGCGCGCGCGGTGGCGCACCCCGTTGTCGCGCAGGCTGCGGTAGGACCACAGGGTGCCGACGATGCCGATCGGGACGTTCACCCAGAACACCGCCCGCCAGTCGACGACGGCGAGCAGCCCGCCGGCGAGCAGGCCCAGGAACTGTCCGGCCAGGGCGGCGATCTGGTTGACGCCGAGGGCCATGCCGCGCTGCTCGATCGGGAACGCGTCGGTGAGGATCGCCGCCGAGTTCGCCGTCAGCATCGAGCCGCCGACGGCCTGCACGACGCGCAGCAGGATCAGCCACAGCGCCCCGGCGTGTCCGGTGAACGGGTCGAGGGACAGCGCGAGCGAGGCGATGCTGAAGATGAGGAAGCCGAGGTTGTACATCCGGACCCGGCCGAAGATGTCGCCGAGCCGGCCGAGCGACACGACCATGACCGCCGACACGAGCAGGTAGCCGAGCACCATCCAGAGCAGGTAGGTGATGTTGCCGGCAGCCAGTGGATCGAGGTGGATGCCGCGGAAGATCGCCGGCATGGCGATGATCACGATTGACGCGTCGAGGGTGGCCATGAGCGTGCCGAGCGTGGTGTTCGACAGCGCGATCCACTTGTACTCAACCGCCGCCATGGTTCGTTAGCCTAGCTAAGCAGCACGTGCTCGCGTCACTGCGCCGTCTCACGTTGAATGAGGTGGGCCATCGCCCAGGACGAAGGAGCGGCCGATGCGCCGTGCGGATGGGCTCCTGGCCATCATCGGTTCGGGCGAGACGAGCCCGACGATGGTGAGCATCCACCGGACGTTGCTGGCGAATGTGCACCTGCGCCAATGCACCGCGGTTCTGCTCGAGACGCCGTATGCCTTCCAGGAGAACGTCGACGACGTGTCGACCCGGGCGCGGAGCTACTTCGCCCGAAGCGTCGGCCTGGACGTGACGGTGCTGGGGGGAACGTCGGCCGACGACCTGGCCGCCGTGCGCGCGGCCGACTGGGTGTTCGCCGGGCCGGGCAGCCCGTCCTACGCATTGGCGCGGTGGCGAGACGAGCTCGGGCCGACGCTGCGCGACCGGGTGGCCGCGGCGCACGGCGTCACCGTCCTCGCCTCGGCCGCCGCGGCGACAGCGGGCGCGGTCACGGTGCCGGTGTATGAGATCTACAAGGTCGGCGCCACGCCGCAGTGGCTGGACGGGCTGGACCTGCTCGGCGTGCTCGGCCTCGACGTCGCGGTGATCCCGCACTACGACAACGCCGAGGGGGGCACGCACGACACGCGCTACTGCTATCTGGGCGAGCGCCGCCTGGATGTGCTCGAGGCGATGTTGCCCGACGACGCCGCGGTGCTGGGCGTCGACGAGCACACCGCGATGATCATCGACATCCGGGCCGGCATGGTGCAGATCGCGGGACGCGGCGTGCTGACCGTCCGGAAGGGTGGGGTGAACACGGTGCTGCCGGCCGGGACGACCCTGCGCGTGGCCCACCTGCGCGAGCTGGTCGAGCGCGGCGTGAGCACCGGTCCGGCCCCGCCGCCCGTTGCCGCGGCCACGGTCGCACCGGCCGATCAGGCCGAGCCGGCCGAGCCGGCACTGCCGGACCTGATCGCCGCGGCGGAGCACGCCTTCGACGCCGCGGCCGGTCGACACGACGGTGCGGGAATGGCCACCGCCGTCCTCGACCTGGAAGCGGCGATACACGCCTGGGCGGCCGACACGGACGAGGACCAGGGCACCGAGCAGGCTCGCGCGGTGTTGCGAACGCTCGTCGCGCGACTGGGCGAGGCCGCATCGCCGGCCGCATCGGCAGACTTCCGCGAAGCCCTGCCGGCCGTGATCGATGCGCTCCTGGCCCTGCGATCGAGGTGGCGGCGCGAGCGACGATACGACGACGCCGACCGGATTCGCGACGCCCTGCTCACCGCCGGGCTACGCGTGCATGACACCGCTGACGGGACGCGCTGGTTCACGTAGGGGGTCGACCGACAGTACACATCCATCTACGATCGGTGCATGTGCGATCTCAGCCGCGACGAGCAGGGCGCACTCGCCGACCTGCTGGGCAACCTCCAGTCCGCCGAAGCCAAACTCAGCGCGACGTTCCCGGACGTGTTCACGCGCGCCTGGGCCGATCACGAAGCCATGCTGGCCGGGCTCGCCGACCTGACCGATGCGGCCGACAAGCTGCAACAGTGGGTCATGGCCAAGCATCACTCCACCGCTGCGTAGCCGCCGTCGGGCTCAGAACATCTCGAGCAACGGGTACGCCATGGCCAGGCCCATGGCGATCTCGCAGCAGGCGGCGAGCCTGGGCGCCAGGTAATCCGTCCGGCAATAGGTGGACTCGGCGACGCCCGCGAGCTGGGTGGCCGTGCGCCAGACGTAGCTGAGCAGCGCTAGCGCCAGCGCCGCGCTCACCACCGGGATCCCGGAGGAAGGCCCGGCCATCGACATACCCGACATCGACGGGGCATCTGACGCGACTGCGTACATATACAGCATGGCTGCACTACCCAGAACGTGCGGGAGGTGACGGCCGTCGCGAATCGCCAGCCCGCCGAACCAGAGGGTGGCAACGGCGAAGATGACCTCCCACGTCCGGGCCGGAAGCGGGTCCCACCGCGGGACGATCATTCCGGCCATGGCGACGCCCATCGCGATGTGCACGGCATCGACCGCGTGGTCCGTGTCGCGGTGCCAGAGCCGAGCGGTGATCAACCGCGCGACGCAGTAGGCCGCGATGAGCAACATAGCGGCCGTGACGGCATGCATCAGCCACGGAGCACCGGTCATGGTGCCGCCCTTCCGCGGGGTCAGCGGGTCAGCTGGGGTCAGCGTCGGGTCTCGTCGGGCGCGGAAGTGTCAGCGCTGACACGAGCACGCAGAGTGCGCGCATGCACACAATACGTGCGCCGCCCGGATCCGCACAACGGCCGAACTCCCCGGCTCCCGCGGATTCGCTCATTCGCGAGCAGCGAAGATCACACGTCTAGTTACCAGCCATTGACCATATGTTGGGACGATGAGCGAAACCCCCTGGTCCAGTTCGAGTCTGGCCAGCCACTTCGCCGACGAGGCCTACGCCACCGTCAAGGGCTACGTGCGCACCTACGTCATGCACCAGCAGCTGTTGGAGCACCTGCCCCCACCTCCCGCGCCAGTTCTCGACGTCGGCGGCGGCGCGGGGCATCAGTCGTTCCCGCTGGCCCACGCCGGTTACGACGTGACGGTGCTCGACTCGTCGCCCGCGATGCTGGACAAGGCCCGACAGCGACTCCAGCGGCTGCCCGGTGAGGCCCAGCGCCGGGTGACTCTCCTGGAGGCCGACGGCCGCAACGCCGACGATGCGGTCAACGGGCGACGCTTCGCTGCCGTGTTGTGCCATGGCGTGCTCGGGTACCTCGAGCAGCCCGAGGCGTTGGTCGACCAGCTGTGCCGGTGTGCTGCTCCCGGTGGCATCGTCTCGATCATGACCGGCAACGCCAGGGCGATGGCGGTCCAGCCGGCCTTGGAACGGCGCTGGGACGACGCCCTGGCATCCTTCGACGCCCGAACCGGGATCGGGGTGCTCGGGCTGCCGGGCCGGGCCGACACGGTGGAGGAAGTCAGCGAGTTCCTGCGCAACCGTGGCGTGGAGCCACTGCGCTGGTACGGGGTCTGGCTGTTTGTCGACTGGCTCGAGTTCAGCGGAGCCGAGTTGGACCCGAGCGATTCCAAGCAGGTAGCCGCGACGGCCGCAGTCGAACTCGAAGCCAGCCGCCGTGACCCCTACCGCCAACTCAGCCGCGTCTTTCATCTCGTCGGACGCAAAGGCACGATCGCTGATCGTCAGAACCGCGGGCCGATCGTGTCGTAGAGCAGGTACCCGTTCAGGCCGGTGATCACCACGGTGATCACGAGCATCACCGCGCTGGTGAGCCGGCGATTCCTCATGTCGCGCATCACCCGGCGGTCGCGTGTGATCAGCAGCAACGGGACGAGCGCGAACGGGATACCGAACGACAGCACGACCTGGGAGAGGACCAGCGCGTGGCTCGGATCTGCGGCCAGCGCCAACACGACCAGCGACGGGAGCATCGTGAGCGCCCGGCGTAACAGCAACGGGATGCGCCAGTTCATGAATCCGGCCATCACGATCTGGCCGGCGTAGGTACCCACGCTCGACGACGACAGGCCCGAGGCCATCAGCGCGATCCCGAAGGCAAGCGCCGCCCCGCCGCCGACGAGCACGCCGAGGTGGGCGTGGATCGACTCGAGATCACTGACCCCGGTGAGCCCCGGCTGGTGGAACAACGCCGCCGCGATGCACAGCATCGAGAGGTTGACCGCGCCCGCGATGCCCAGCCCGATGATGCAGTCCCACTTGTTGTACCGCAGCAGGGTCTGCCGCTCGTGCTTGTCGCCCGCCTTGATCCGGTTCTTCTGCAGCGCCGAATGCAGGTACACCACGTGCGGCATGACGGTCGCGCCGATGATGCCGACCGTCAGGCTCAGCTGATCGCCACCACCGAGGTGCGGCACCACTCCGGCGGCGAGCTGCCCGTAGTGCTGGCCACCGGCAGCCCAGAACACGTAAAGGAACCCGGCGCCGACGAAGGCGAGCAGCGCCATGATGGCCAGCTCGAGACGGCGATAACCCCGTTGTTCCAGAGCGAGGATGACGAACGCGACGACCGCGGTGATCAGTCCGGCCGGCAGCAACGGAACGCCGAAGACCAGGTTCAGTCCGACGGCCGCCCCGACGAACTCGGCCAGATCGGTCGCCATCGCCACGACCTCGGCCTGCATCCAGAGCACGAGGTTCGCCCGGCGGCCGAACCGGTCCCGGCACAGTTCGGGCAGGCTGCGCCCGGTGGCCAGGCCCGCCTTCGAGGTGAGGTACTGCACGACGATGGCCATCAGGTTGGCCATCACGATCACCCACACCAGCCGGTACCCGTGTTCGGCGCCGCCGGCGAAGTTGGTCGCGAAGTTGCCCGGATCCACGTACGCCACGGACGCGACGAAGGCCGGCCCGAACAGCGCCGCCACCGTCCGAGCGCGCCCGCGCCGGCGCACGTCCTGCAACGTCAGCGGCACCGGAACCGGTACTGGAACCGCGGTCGCGACGCCGGTCACGGCTGGTCCAGTTCGATCGAGAGCACCTCGGCCAGGCCGTACCCGAAGCCGTGGACGCGGCCCTCCTTCGCCTCGCCGACCCTGATCACGAGCGAGCCGCCGAACGGCTCCCGGCCCAGCACCTCGATCCGGTCGCCGAGCTCGATCCCGCAGGTGTCGAGGTAGCGCAATACCTCTGGGGCGCCGTTCCAGACCCGCACCAGCCGGCCGGTCGCGCCCGGTTCGAGCCGCGACAGCAGCTCGCTCGGCGCAACGACCAGCCGACCGTCCGGCGTCGGGATCGGGTCGCCGTGGGGATCGACCACCGGATCACCCAGCCGCGCCGCAATCCGCTCGACGAACAGGTCCGATGCGGCGTGCTCGAGCAATTCGGCCTCCCCCTCCACCTCGTCCCACCCGTACTCCAGGCTCTCGACGAGGAACAGTTCGACGAGTCGGCGGCGGCGGATCACCCGCAAGGCCAGCTGCAGGCCGGACGGCGACAGGCTGACGTCGGAGTACGGGCGATGGGTGATCAGGCCCATCGCCCGCAACCGCGCGAGCATGGCCGACACCGACGAGGCGGTCACCTGCAGCTGCGCGGCCAGCACGGTCGTGGTCGCCGGCTGATCCCGCTCCGCGAGCCCGTAGATCGCCTTGACGTAGTCCTCGACCGCTCGCGTCGGCTTTTCCGCCCCGTCGAACATGTCCCTGAGTCTCGGGGACACCGAGGTTGTGGCCGGTCTCAGTTTGAGATCCGAGCGCCGGACGGCGGGGCCCCCTCGCCCGGCATACTCGAGAGATCGTGGCTGACCGGATATCACGCGTTGTCGACCACATCCGCTCGTCGTTGGACAACGGTCTACGCGCGCTGCGGGAGCGGCCGGCGAGTGTGGCGCGCGCCAGTGCCGAGTTCGTGCTGAGCTGGGCGTTGCGCATCGCGCTGCCGGTGGCTGGCGCCGCGGCGATGCTCACGCTGTTCCCGTATCGGGCCACTGCGGGCGGGGCGCACTTCCGGGTGCAGGGCAGCGTCCTGACCCGACCGTCGCTGAGCGCGGACACGTCGTTCGGCAGCTGGGTGTTCCCGCACGTGGACGGGCTGCCGGTCGGCGTCCACATCTCGCCGCTGAACGTCGACCTCGTCAAGATGGCGGGGGCGGCGTCCGCGGACCCTCAGGGGTACGCGGACCGGCTGCGCGACGACCTGGCGGATCAGCTGCCGGCGATCACCGCGTGGCTGGTCGGCGAGATGCTGATCGGCATCGCGCTCGGTCTGGGCGTCGCCGCGGCGATCAACCTGGCCGTGCGCCAGATGCGCGGCCGGCCGCGACGCGAACGGGAGCTGCGACACCGGCTGCGCCAGTTCGCCGCGACCTGCGCCGTGCTCGTCGTCGTCGCCCTGATCGGTGCGCTGACCTACCAACCCGACTGGGCGCGACGATCACGCGTCAACGGCACCCTGGCCACCCTGCAGCTGTTCCCCGATCAGTTGGACCAGTACTACGACCAGCGGGCGAAGGCCCTGGACGTCCTCAGCGCGATCGCCGCCATCCAGTCGAGCCTGCAGCAACGCATCGAACGGACCGATCAGCCGGCCACCGCGTTCAACATCATGTTCATCTCCGACATGCATCTGGGCACCACCTACCCACTCGTCGCGCAGTACGCGAAGAGCTTCGACGTGAAGCTGATCGTCAACACCGGCGACGAGGCGGAGTTCGGTACCCGGGCCGAGATGACGCCCACCTACCTCGACCAGCTGCGCGCCGTGACGAAGGTCGCGCCGATGATCTGGCTGGCCGGCAATCACGACTCGCCGGACACGATCGCGGCCATGCGCACGGTTGCGAACCTGACCGTGCTGGGCACCAAGAAGCGGGTGGCTCGCGGCGAGTATCTCGTGGGCGGGCAGGACCTGAACGCCTACGGGCTCACGATCGGCGCCGTGCCCGACCCTCGCGTCTACGGCGGGACGGGCGAATTCGGCGCCGAGAAGGACGCAACGGTGAATCCGCTCGAGCAGCGAGCTATCGACACCGCGGTGTCGGCGGTCTCGAAGGATCACCTGTTCGACATCTTCGCGACCCACGAGCCGGTGGCGGTGACGCCTCTGCTCAAGGACCTGCCCGGGCAGATCCGGCAGACCGTCGCCGGGCACAAGCACAAGCAGAACAGCGACAGCAACATCCAGAACGGTTCCACGATCTCACTCGTGGAGGGGTCCACCGGCGCCGGCGGCCTCGACCAGCTCAACCGCGGCCTGCCCCCGGCGCCGATCGAATTCAGCATCGAATCGGTCGCCGCCGATTGCCAGTTCACCAAGCTGGTGCGCTTCCAGATCACCGGCACGGCGCCCAGCTCGGCCGGCGCCGTGACGTCGGACAACCTGCCGCAGGTAGCGGCCTCGACGCTGTATCTGCGACCGCAGAAGATCGGCGAATTCCGCCGCTGTGACACCACGCTCGGCCTGTCGCAACCCGGCAACCTCTGACCCGGGTTCGGCGCGGCGTAGTCCGACGGCGGCCGTCGTGATCTAGGCTCGCACGCATGTTCGAGCCGGAGTGGGACGCGGGGCTGGACGACGCTCAGCTCGCGGCGGCCTCGCACTCGGGCGGGCCGCTGGTGGTGCTGGCTGGGGCGGGCACCGGCAAGACGCGCACCCTGACGGCTCGCGTGGCCCGGCTGCTGGCCCATGGTGCCGACCCGTCCCGGGTGCTGCTGCTCACGTTCACCCGGCGGGCGGCGGCCGACATGCTGGCTCGCGCCGCCGTGCTGTGCGGCGATCGACGGGCGGGCGGCAAGCTGTGGGGCGGGACGTTCCACGCGGTGGCCCACCGGCTGGTGAGCCGCTACGGCGAGGCTCTGGGGCTGCCGGGCGAGTTCTCGGTGCTCGACCAGGCCGATGCGCGCGATCTGATGGACCTGCTGCGGCACGACCACGGGCTGGCCGGCTCGGGTGAGCGGTTCCCGCGGGCGGACACGCTCGTCGACGCGTACTCGCGGGCGGTCAACACCGGCCGGGCGGCGCGGGAGGTCATCGCCACCGAGTTCCCGTGGTGCGAGCCGCACCTGGATCGGATGCTCGACCTGTTCCGCGCGTACATGGTCCGCAAGCGCGATGGCGGGATGCTGGACTTCGACGATCTGCTGATCGCCTGGCGCTCGTTGCTGGGTGATCCGACGCTCGGCCCGACCGTCGCCGGGCAGTGGGATCACGTGCTGGTCGACGAGTACCAGGACGTCAACCGGGTCCAGGTCGACATCGTCCACCACCTGCGCCCGGACGGCGCCGGGCTCACCGTCGTCGGCGACGATGCCCAGGCCATCTACGGATTTCGCGGGGCGGACGCCGCTCACCTCACCGACCTCGCGACCACCCTGGCCGACGTCACGGTGGTGCGCCTGGAGCGCAACTTCCGTTCTCGTCAGCCGCTGCTCGACCTGGCCAACGTCGTCCGGCCCGGCGAGGTGCCGTTGCGGCTGCACTCCGATCGCCTGGACGGGCCGCGTCCCCGACTGGTGCGGTGCTACGACGCGCCGGCCGAGGCCCGCCTGGTCGCCGACGCCGTGCTCGAAACCGTCGAGTCGGGGCGGCGGCTGCGCGATCAAGCCGTGCTGATGCGCGCCGGGCACCACAGCGACCTGCTCGAGATCGAGCTCACCGCCCGGCGGGTGCCGTTCGTGAAGTTCGGCGGCCTGAAGTTCCTCGAGGCCGCGCACGTCAAGGACTTCCTCGCCGGCTTGCGCCTACTCGACAATGCGGCCGACGAGATCGCCTGGTATCGGCTGCTGCGCCTGCACGACGGCATCGGCCCAGCTCGGGCCCGCGACTTGCTCACCGCCCTGCGACCCACCGAGGATCGAGCCGCCGACCGCCACGCCGACGCCGTCGCCGCGGCCCCGGCGAGCGCGCGGGTGAAGCTCGGCTCGACCCTCGCCGGAATCGCCGGTGCGCGGGCGGCCACCGGCCCGGCGGACCGCGCGGCCGCCGTCGTGGCGATGCTGCGGCCCCTGTTGATCCGTCGCTACCCCGACCATCCCATCCGACTCGACGACCTCGACCGACTCGTCGCCGCCGCGGCCGCCGCCCCCTCACTCGCCGAGTACGTCGCCGGCCTCACCCTCGACCCGCCGCAATCCACCAGCGACCTCGCCGGCCCGCCGCATCTGGACGACGATTACCTCACCCTCAGCACCGTCCACTCGGCCAAGGGCCTGGAATGGGACTCCGTGCACGTCATCGGGCTCGTCGACGGTGCGTTCCCGTCGGACCTGGCCCTGGCCACCCATACCGGACTGGCCGAGGAGCAACGCCTCTTCTACGTCGCCCTGACCCGGGCCCGCGACCAGCTCACCCTCTACACGCCGCTGCGCATGCCCCATCAGCGCTACTCCGGAAGCGACCGGCACAGCCTCGCGCCGGCCAGCCGCTTCCTGACCGACGCCGCGCTCGACACTCTCGACGTCGTCGAGGCGGCGCCCCCG
>Ga0137415_10006727_pt1 | contig 11401 bp, 9 predicted proteins | sample CZODoug3_1_1_16f_FD_183082 | JGI IMG/M metagenome (GOLD analysis project Ga0137415, IMG submission 183082) | Vadose zone soil fungal communities from Angelo Coast Range Reserve, California, USA - CZODoug3_1_1_16fungal (Hybrid Assembly) | ecosystem: Environmental > Terrestrial > Soil > Vadose...
GCTCACAAGCGAGGGCCTTTACTTGCACGACGACGCTGGGGGGAAAAGAGAGCGGGCCGCCCGCCCCGAGGGTGTTCCTCCAGGCCGGGCAGACGCGCCAAGACAAATCGTTTGCGCCATTTGCTAACGATCTGCCGGGGCGTGTCTAAGCGCGTAGCAATGATGTCGTTCGACAATCCCTGGGCTGGCAAGAGGATGATCTTGGCTCGAATAACGTCCCGATACGGCGACGTATATTTTCGAGCTCGTGTTTCTAGTTGTTCTTGCTCTGCGGGTGTGAGCACGATGCGAAATGGACTGGAACGTGGGAAGACAGTCCTCCCCGAGGACCAGTCTAGATGTGTTCAGCGTCACGTTCCATACAATTATACGTCACTGTATTTACCTTATTGAGTACTTAGCAAGTGAACTTGTCTCAGGAGACTGGCGAGGAGCTGCAATGGGTTCGCTGTTCCAGGATATCCACTACAGTTTGCGTTCATTGGCTAGATCGCCAGGATTCACGGCGATAGCAGTCTTCACTCTCGCGGTTGGTATCGGTGCGAACACTTCTATTTTTAGTGTGATCGAAGCTGTCGTTCTCCGCCCCCTCCCATACCGAGATCCTGGCCGGCTTGTTCTCCTTGCGGACTCCCAGGATTCGGAAGACGGAGGCTTTCTCTACAAGGATTTCGACTTTCTCAAGTCAGAAAATCGGGCCCTTCAAGACGTTGCCACATACTATCGTGACAGCGGGTTTTCGCGTGTGACGCTAGCCAGTGCGAGTGGACCTCTATCCGTTCAAGGCGCGTTCGCTTCTGCGAATTTGTTTCCTCTGATGGGAGTGCCGCCGATGCTTGGTCGTGTCTTTACTCCGGAGGAGGAAAGACGGAAAGATCGTGTTGTCGTGCTGAGCCACGGTCTTTGGATAACCCAGTTCGGAGCCTCAGCCGATGTTATCGGGAAGGTGTTGCAGATCGATGGTTTCGGCTTTCAAGTTATCGGTGTTATGCCGCCGACATTCCAATTTCCTGCCAGAGACCAGCAGTTCTGGGTGCCCATTGCGACGAATCGCTACTGGGGAGATCCTGCCCTCACGACCACTGACCCTGGCAACGCAAGCGGGTTCTACCAAAGGTGGCAGGCAATTGGCCGTCTGAAACAGGGCGTTAAGATCCGGCAAGCACAGGTCGAGCTAGACACCATCTTTGCCAGAATCCGTCAGGCGGACGACGATCCAAATCGCGGTGTGGGGGTCAATCTTCTTCCACTTCGTGTGACTCTCGGTGGAAACACACGGCTGGCGCTCATCGTGCTTTTCACTGCTGTGGGATCCGTGTTGCTGATCGCGTGCAGTAACGTGGCGAATCTACTCCTCGCTCGGGGCGCAAGCCGGGAGCGTGAGATCGCGGTCCGCGCTGCATTAGGAGCGAACCGTAGCCGACTTGTCCGCCAGCTATTCACGGAGAGCGTGCTCCTTGCCTCGCTTTCCGGTTGTCTAGGTCTGATGCTTGTGCCCTTGGGGGTTCGCAGCTTGGTTGCCCTCGCGCCCGCTGACATTCCCAGGCTCCAAGAGGCCGGTGTGGATGGCGGAGTTCTGGCCTTTACCTTGGGAATCTCGTTTATTGCAGCTGTGCTTTTTGGGCTCTTGCCGGCATGGAAAATCTCCGGCACGATTGGGCCACTGAACTCATTGGGCAAGGGGATCGCAGCAAGCGTTGTTCTGAAGCGCACGCACGGTTTCCTTGTGGTTGCGGAATTCGCAGTCGCAACCGTCCTGCTCACCGGCGCTGGTCTTCTGGTGCGTAGTTTTCTGGCGGTGGAAGCGGTTGATCCGGGATTTCAGCCTGAACAGATCCTGACCATGAACATCAGCGTGCCAGGGGCTACGCCTGAGCGGACCAATGATGTGTACAGCACCGTGCTCGAACACGTGCGGGCCCTTCCCGGCATTCAAGCGGTAGGCGCTGTCGACAGCCTGTTTGATTTGGGAAAGATCAACAATCTCGGCCTGCGCAGTATTGAAAGACACACTCCGGAGCCAAAAGAACACTGGACTCCCCTGCGTTGGGCGGCCGTTCGTGGAGACTATTTTCAAGCCATGGGAGTGCAGTTGCTGCGAGGCCGCTATTTCACCGCGCAGGACGGTCCAAATTCCCCGTTAGTTGCGATTATCGATCAGAGTATGGCTCGTCGCTACTGGCCCAATGAGGATGCGATCGGCAAGCGGTTCAAAGGCCAGGACCCACGCGGAAAGAGCGATGATTGGCTCACAGTAGTGGGGATTATTCGGGATATGCGCCGTAGCGGACTTGAGAGAGGACCGATTCCGCACGTCTACGAGCCATACACACAGGCGATTGATGGACATAGGACTTCGGACCTCGTTGTCCGGTTCATCGGCGCCCCCGGAGCGCTCGCGCAGTCACTCGGATCAGTTGTTCGCGAGATCGATCACAGTGCGATCCTTTCATCGGTGACAACGATGGAACAGCAACTCTCGGAACAACTCTCGCCCCGTCGTTTTCAGACCACGCTCCTTACTATATTCTCACTCATAGCCCTACTCCTGGCTGGTGTTGGTATCTTTGGTCTTCTCCATTATTCCGTCGCACAGCGAACGCACGAGATCGGCATCCGGATGGCACTCGGAGCACATCCGCGTGAAGTAGTGAAGCTCGTGGTAAAAGACGGGGCAAAACTCGCTGTTGCTGGTCTCGTGATAGGAGTGATAGCCGCCGCGGCCGTCACGCGATTTATGAAGAGCCTATTCTTCGGAGTCGCATCCACTGATCCGGCGACTCTTGTAGGTGTTGTGATTCTTCTGATGACCGTTGCGCTCCTTGCCTGCTATGTCCCGGCTCGCCGGGCAGCGCGTGTCGATCCCACAGTGGCGCTACGGTACGAGTAAACTTGCGGGGTGACGAATGAGAACAGTAATCGAAGACCTTCGCTACGGATTGCGCCTGTTGAGGAAGTCTCCTGCGTTCACGATTGTGGCAGTACTCACGCTGGCGCTGGGCATCGGAGCCAACACGGCCATTTACACACTACTCGACCAAGCGCTGTTGCGCAGCCTGCCAGTGAACGAACCGAATCGGCTTGCACTTCTGAGATATTCCGGCGCTGATAGAGGGAGCTCCAGTACCCGCACTGACGACCATCTGTATTTTTCTTATCCCATGTATTGCGATCTGCGGGACCACAATTCTGTATTCAGCGGGCTGATTGCGACAGATTGGGCCCAGGTCGGTGTGCAATGGCACAACCAGCCTGAGCTCGCGGACGCAGAGTTAGTTTCCGGCAACTATTTCGACGTTCTGGGCGTGCAAGCTGCGTTGGGCCGTCTGGTCGTCCCTTCGGATGACATCGCACAAGAAGCCAGTCCGGTTGTGGTGCTGGCCTTCGATTATTGGCAGCGGCGATTTGGCTCTGATCCGCGCGTTGTAAACCAAAGCATTTCGATCAACGGGCACCCCTTTACGATCATCGGCGTGGCACAGCCCGGTTTTCGTAGCGTGGCTGGCGGAGACACTCCTGCAATCTTTACGCCCATGATGATGAAACCGCAAATCGCACCGGGTTGGAACGATCTGGACGAGCGGCGGTCAAAGTGGTTGAACATCGTTGGAAGACTCAGGCTGGGACTCAGCCGCGAGCAGGCCCAGGCAGGGATTGACCCGCTCTGGCATTCAATCCGCGCCGAGGAGTTGCAGCAGCTCGGCCATAATTCGCAGAATTTCAAGGAGGCGTTTCTCACCAATTCACACTTGTTTCTCGATGATGGATCGAGGGGGGTGCCGGTGCACGGAAGCATTCCCACAACTCTGCTGGTTGTGATGGCAATGGCTGGTTTGATGATGCTGATGGCCTGCACGAACGTGGGTAGTCTGCTGCTGGTGCGAGTGGCGGCTCGTACCCGCGAAATTTCCGTGCGTTATGCACTGGGCGCGAAACGAGCACGGGTAATTCAGCAGTTGCTGGCTGAAGGCATGTTGTTGGGCTTGGCAGGGGGGATTGCCGGGATTGTGCTGGCACCGCTAGTATCCCCGCTGCTGATGCGCACGCTATGGGCCCGATCCGCGGTGCGCCTCGCGTTCTCCTCCCAACCTGACCTGCGTATCCTCGCTTTTAACTTTGCTCTCGCGCTGCTGGCGAGTCTGTTTTTCAGCCTGGCGCCCGCGCTTCAATTTTGGCGTCCCGACGTGACTCAAGCGCTTAAACAACAGGCAGCAGCAATTGCGGGCGGGCCGCACCGCTTGCGACGGGCCTCGGTTGTGGCGCAGATTGGGCTGGGCTTGCTGCTGCTGGTCGGAGCGGGTCTGTTTGCGCGCACGCTGCGTAATCTCAAGGCGCTTGACGTGGGTATCGCGACCGATCACCTGGTTACTTTCACAATTGATTCACGCTTGGCTGGATATCAGCCGAACCAGACTGCGGAACTCCGCGACCAGATATTGGGAAAGCTACCTGGGTTACCGGGTGTGCGTTCCGCCGCAGCGACAAACGATCCCGAACTGGCCGATACCAGCCGGAGCACCAATATTACCGTCGCCGGATACCACCCCGCTGAAGGCGAGGACACAAATGTGGAGTGGGAGTACGTCAGCTCTCGCTATTTCTCCACCCTCCAGATGCCGCTCCTTGCCGGCCGTGAACTCACCGATCAAGATCAAGCAAGTGCGCAGAAAGTTGCGGTCGTTAACGAGAGGTTCGCGCGCCACTACTTTAAACAACCACAGGATGCGATCGGTCATTACTTCGGCCAGGGCGCCGGGGACATAAAGATCGATACGCAGATCGTTGGAGTGGCAAGAGACGCGAAGCATACCAACGTGCGAGGCGACGTCCGCCGCACCGTGTTCACGCCTTTTCTGCAGGACCAACACCCGAACCAACTTGTGTTGTATGTGCGCACCTGGCAAGCACCCGAAAGCGCCGAGGCGACAATCCGCCAAGCGATGCAGATGCTCGACTCCAATCTAGTTCTTAACAACGTCCGTACCATGCAGGAACAGATCGACGAAAACCTGATCAACGAGCGCGTGATAGCCTTTCTCGCCTCAAGCTTCGGCGGGTTGGCCGCGATCATGGCTGCAATCGGGGTTTACGGAGTCCTAGCCTATTCCACCGCGCAGCGCACTCGTGAAATTGGCATCCGCATTGCGATGGGGGCTACGCGGGCCACGGTTGTTCGGATGGTCTTGGCTGAAGTGCTCTGGCTGGCTGGCATCGGCATCGCGACCGGGTTACCGCTATCGCTGTTGTTCGCCCGCGCAGTTCGAAGTCAATTGTTTGGAGTCTCAAACGGCGACCCGCTCACGCTCGGCGTCGTAGTCGTCTTGGTGGCGGCAGTCGCATTTATATCCGCCGCGCTGCCGGCGCTAAGGGCGGCCAAGGTCGATCCCATGGTAGCGCTGCGGTACGAGTAGCGCACTCCTCGGAGGATGCGGCAGACAGCTCCTGCGCAGCTGCAACAGTTCCAAGCACATCACTGGGTTGGCCGGTTTCGGTGTCCTTTAAACCGCTCCCTCAGGCCGAACTATGTTAATCGGTGCACCGCCCAACTCCAGTGTTTACACGTCCTTTCGAAAAATCATCGAGAACATCTCTCATAGTACAGATCGTGACATTAAGTTTCGGCAACGTCATGCTCATTGCCAGGCAGAGAGCAGTGACATGCTGCTATACCTCGCTGGAGTCAACGAACATGCGGTCTTGCGCATTGTTGTAAGCAAGCGATGGAGCGTAGCACATTTTCTGAGGACAATTCAGTACCTTTTCGAACACGGAGTTCGCTTCTTAGCAACTTGATGCTACTGTACGACTGTACGAGCCGTGCAGGCTTAGGCCGCCGGGAAGAACGGAATTACTTCTTGTTGGCCGACTATGCGCAAGTTGAAAGCGTGTCAGGAGCCCTGGACGCGGTCAGCCCGGTGGCCCCCAAATGCATGGATCGTTCTGGTCCCGGCGAGAACTTCACCACTGTGCGGAACGCCGTGCGGAATGAAGTATTCTTCGCCGGTCCTTACTGGAATTCGCTCGCCATTGATGATCAAGGTATAGCAGCCCTGCACAACGATCATGTAGTCGTCGTAATCGTGAGCGTGTGCCGCCGATGCTGCAGTTTCACGGCAAGTCCAAAATGCCATCTGGCTCCCGTCTTCTCCGTCGAAGACGTAACCCTCAACGCCCGGAGTCGCTTGATTGGACTTCGCGATCCTGTTTGCCGGATGTTTCATGAATTCGGGGAAATTGTCCATGGTTGCAAGACATTGTCGCACTCGCGCAAACGACGGCGCTACTCTTCTGAGTGCCTGGAGTGCCTGTCGAGTGGCGGCAATTCTTCCACAACCTGATAAGGGAAGGTTGGCCGATGATCCGTCCGCCACGGTTCATCCCTTTGAGCGGGGCGGCGAAAAATGCGAAATATGCTAACGTACCAAATCGATGGCCTTCAGGGTCGCGTTGCTGCAGATCGAGTCCTTCGGTATCGACCAAAGCCGAAATCTCGAAAAGGGCATGGAACGGTGCCGGGAAGCGAAATCGCTGGGCGCTGACCTCGTCGTCTTTCCAGAGCTTTGGAATATCGGATGCACGAGATGTCCGATGGATGCTGCGGGACCACAAGTATGGGCGGCGTCCGCAATCGACCGGCGGAGCAAGTTCTTTGTGAAGTTCGCTGCACTCGCCAAGGAACTAGGGATAAACATCGCGGTCACGTATCTGGAAGCGCACCTGCCGAAGCCCCGCAACTCTGTATCGATCATCGATTGCAAAGGTGACTTCGCGCTGAATTATTCCAAGGTGTTCATTTGTGATTTCGGGCAGGAAGAGTTGCGAAAGCCTGACCCGAGTCCCCGGGAGATCGGGTGCGACTTCCATTGCAGCCCGGGAGACTCGTTCGACGTTTGCGTCCTCACGGGCGCGCAGGATCACGTTACAGTGGGCGCCATGATCTGCGCAGACCGAGAATTTCCGGAGCCGGCAACTCAGCTAATGCTCAACGGTGCAGAACTGATCGTTGTCCCGAATGCCTGTGCTTGGGACGAGATCCGAAGTGCCGGGCTCAAGACGCGAGCCTTCGACAACATGGTTGGCATCGCTATGGCGAATTATCCCGGCCCCCATGCTGGGAACTCCCAAGCGTTCACGTGTGTTGCTTGGCGTAATGGCAAACCTCAGGACACGCTCCTTGGAAGGGCTGCCTTGGAAGAAGAAATACTTCTCGTCAGTTTTGACGTACAGGAGATTCGAGATTTCCGGGCTGCTGAGTCCTGGAGGATGGACTATCGCCGCAATGGGCCGCAACGCGGCGTTCCTGCCTAGTCTGCTCTACAATTACGATTCAATTTAGTGGGGCAGGCATGACGATCACAACTGAATCGAATCAGTCGGTCCGGCGATCGCTTTTCCGAAGCGCCCGGCGATCTGCAGCCAGTACGATGCTATGGCATGTCGGCCTGGCTGTGTAGACACTGACGAGGGTGAGCTGAATTATTTTGAGGAATCCTCTAAACAGGCTGGAAGGCTCACAAGCTCTGGCAAGATACCTCTGCTTGTCATTACGCGAGATCCCAACTTGCAACAAGGGATGACACCGCGAGGGACCGCCCAAATTCCTGTTTGGCAAGCGGAGCAGGAATCGTCAAAATCCCTCTCTCCTCTTAGCTGGCGGGTGATAGCGCGAAACTCAGGGCACATGGCTCCACATGACCGGCCCGATTTGGTAATTACTCAAATAGGGCTTCTCATAGAGTATCTACACGGTGGACCCAAACCACCTTTTGGTAGCACAACGACAGAATAATCCGCGAACTCAATCTCAATCCTTCAGTCTCTAGTCACTGATTATGGAAGTCCCTGCGGTCGGACAGGAGGATATCGGGAACCAAGTCACCCCCGTATGACGCTAGATAACGGCCAACTCGAAAATTGAAAACTTCCATAGGACCGCAACGACTCGATCTAGCCTTTATTGGCACTGGAAGTCGTTCCGCGAAGCTCATTTGCGGCGAGTCGTCTCGCAGCCTTCATGCGCCGCGAGCAAGTGCGATGGGGCGCACTTTGGAGGTGAGCGCTTCCAGGAATTTATCGAAGGAGGTCATGAAGGCGAAGTGGCCAGCGTTGGGGATCAGGATCAATTCTTTGTTGGGTGCCTTGATGCACTTGAAATAGTCAACAGCGGCCTGCGTGGGACTGATGATGTCGTCCTGCCCCTGGATAACGAAGTAGGCGGTGTGGATGTAGCACGCCGTCTTCGGCAGGTTCGTGGCGATCTGGTCGGGCAGGACGTGCTCGCCGGTGAACTGCATTCCGTCTTCAAGGTTCTTGAATTGTTCAGGCTCTCTAGCCTTCAATTCGGCCGCCTGACTGCGCAGGTGTTGCAGCCACTCCTGATCGGAGGGAGCCCACAGCGAGCGAAAATGGTATTTGTTGAGGAAGTTGAAGTGATCGGCGTTGGTCGGGCCGGGGCGGCCGATGGCCTCAAGCTCTTTGACGATGGCCTGGTTCCCATCTCGGCGCGCCTTGGCCAGCAGCAGGTCGTATTGGATGTTGACCATTGCCATCCAGCTTGCGACCTGGCCAGTCCCAACGTACGCGGCGAAGAGATCGGGGCGCATCTGCACCATGCGGGTGGCGACGAGGGACCCCCATGAGTGGCCGAGGACGATGATCTTCTTTTTACCGAGCTCGCGGCAGAGATACTGGGCGAGCTCGACGCCGTCCTTGGAGATGTGGTCGAGCGAGACGTCGGGCGTGTTTGTTCCGTAGCGGCCGAAGGTGTGGCCGGCACCACGCTGGTCCCATTGCACCACGGTAAAGGCATTCTCCCACTGCTTGTAGATTTCGGCTTGCGGCCATTGCGCTTCGCCCGGACCACCATGAACGACGAGCAGCACGGGATTCGCGCGGTCGTCGCCGCGAATGCTGATCCACTGATCGATACCACCCAGCTGGACAAACGCAGTCCGGTCGATTCGTGCGGTAGGACTTTGCGCGTTCGCGATCGCGGCAACCCCGGAAAGAGCAATTGCAATGATCCAGGTCCAATTTGCAACTGCACGCGGTTTTGCTCTCACGGAATGCTTAGTCACGGTTAAATCGGACGCACCTCGATTAGACGATGCGATTTTGGAATTGTTACTAGGTCAGGCCACTGCTGAACGAGATAAGCGACGCTGCGGCCCGCTGGTTGTCAAGCTTCACCTCTCAACAATGGGCAAACCCGAACCGGGAGCGAATTACCTTCCGGCTAGCGACCAACCGCTCAGAAAGCGCTACAGAGCTTTCTCGGGCAGCGATCTTGCCATCTCCAGCATGGCATGGCGGTACTTTTCGTGCGCGAACTCACGCGCAATCTGCCAGCCCTGACCAAGATAGAATTGTACGGCAACCGTATTCGACCGAACGACGCGAAGGCGGCACGTCTGGTGACCGCGGGCAGCTATCTCGGCTTCACCCTGCGAAAGCAATCTACTTCCAACACCTCGTCCTCGGTGCTCGCGGAATACCCACAGGTCGCTAACCCACTCTTGATTCGTGATGATCACGCCCACAATCTGTTCGTCAGCGGCTGCCACCCATGCCAACGGCCAATCTTCGTCTTCGAATTTCAGGGGGACAGGATTCGGAGCGAAAAGATCCTTAAATGTTTCATTTGCCACTGTCTCTATCAGAACCCGCACTGAGTTGTACTCGCTCGGTTGCGGCCGCCGGATAACCACTTCAGTCGCCATCCACTAAATTTTAGCTGAGAGCGCCGGTGCTTGCTTTGAAGTAGACCTGATTACGGGCTAACCTTACGTAATCCGGTAACGGAAGGTTAGCCGACAATCCGCTCGGTATCATACGGCTAGATTGGCGGATGGCGGTCATGCGTCAACTTGACCGCTGCCCGCATGGCGTGGGTACATCAAAGCCGGTAGATGGTGAAGACGACCTTGCCGAATGGCCGGCCATCGACAAGGCTTATCCTCGAAGCTCGCACTCTCACTTTCCATCAACTCCGGGCATTTCCCGAGCGATGCCCACGGATGACTTGCTCGACCAATTCTTCGCCGAACCGTCTGGTAAACGGGCCTGAGCCCAATGGCGCGCGTTCGAAAAAGCACTAGCGTTTCTGGATAGTTTCCGGATTCGCCGACAATCCACCAATTTGGACTGTTCCATCCGGTGGCACCACTCTCGACCTGATCGGAGCACCGGGCTCGAACCGCGATTTCTGTTCGGCGCTGTCGTGTGTTTTTAGTTCAACTCCTCGGCAAAAACCCACCGGCAACCGGGTCTCGCTGTTAGAACTGAATCGAGCAAGGATGCCGCAATGACAGGAGCCGGATTGACATGAAACTTTTTCGGCAAAATGGGTGCTAACGCTCGCAAGATAGCCAACACGGCACCCTCGGCGATCCGCGTTTCGCTTCTCTCGCCAGCGATAATGCTTGGTCGGCAGATCGTAAGGGAGCGGAAGCCGATTTGCTGAATGTCTCTCTCCACTTCTCCTTTGGTCCTGGCATAGAAGAACATCGAGTTGGTCGCGGCTCCGAAGGCGGACACGAGTGCGAATGTTTCTACACCGGCACCGCGGGCCGCCTTCGCGAAGACAAGAGGGAGTGTATAGTCGACATAACGGAAGGCCTCCTGCGAACCTGCCTTCGCCTTCGTCGTTCCCAAGGCACAAATGACGGCATCCACGACCCAGGACTTCACTGGTGGAGTGAGCTCATCGAGACGCAAGTTGAGCGGATTAACCAGTTTGTTCTGCGGCACCAAAGGTCTTCGGGTGGGCGCAACGACTTCGGAAATAGCTTCTTTGGCAAGAGCCTGGTTCAAGGCCGTCCTGCCCACCAGACCTGTTGCTCCCAACAGTAAAAGTCTCATGGTCGCGCTCTTCCGGCCGTTGACCAGGTGTGTTGTACCATCAGGCTCAAACTAAGACTCCCATCTAACGCTGAGGCACGACTCAGACTTGCGCAAAACCGCCGTCCACAAAAATTTCAGCCCCGGTGATATAGCTGCTCTCATCCGATGCTAGAAACACCACAGTTTTGGCTACTTCATCCGGCCGGCCAAACCTGCCGAGTGGGATCGCGCTGGCGACCATCTTGCGCCGTTGCTCGCCTGCTTCGGCAGATGCAAGCAAATCACTCAAGCCGGGCGTGTCGATGGTGCCAGGGCTAATCGCATTGACTCGAATTGCGCGATGCTTGAGATCCGTGGTCCACGTTCGCGCGAACGAACGGATGGACGCCTTCGTGGCGCTGTAAATACTATTCGAGGAAAGGCCTTTGCTCCCTACGACCGAGGCATTGAGAATGATTGACCCACCGTCCGGCATTAGGGGAAGCGCCTTCTGTACTGTGAACAACACCCCTTTGACGTTGACGTTGAAAATTGAATTGTAGAGCTCCTCACTGATATT
>Ga0137415_10006729_pt1 | contig 11400 bp, 7 predicted proteins | sample CZODoug3_1_1_16f_FD_183082 | JGI IMG/M metagenome (GOLD analysis project Ga0137415, IMG submission 183082) | Vadose zone soil fungal communities from Angelo Coast Range Reserve, California, USA - CZODoug3_1_1_16fungal (Hybrid Assembly) | ecosystem: Environmental > Terrestrial > Soil > Vadose...
CCCTGGCCGATGCGTTGTCCGCCGAGCCAGTTGTCTTCGACGAACCGGATGATCGAAGTCTGGTCGGTCACGCTGTGGTCCACGAAGTTCTGCCGCGCCCAAGGTGAGACAACCAGCAGAGGCTGTCTGGGTCCGTAGCCGCAACGGCCCAAAGCATGCGCGTTCGCCGGGTTGAGGCCAGGCAGTGCAGTCGCCGCCGTGCCACAAGCATTAGGTCCAGTCAGTGCGTCGGCCGGGCCAGTCGAGGTGTTGACGATCGGTCCGATTTGATGGTCGTACCATCCGTCGGAGTCGTCATACATGATCACCACCGCCGTGCTGCTCCAGGTGGGCAGCGTTTCCAGGAAGTTGATCGTATTCGTCAGGAAAGTCTGTTCGTCCAGCGGGTCGGAATATCCGGCGTGGCCATCCTGATAGGCTTGCGCCTTGAGAAAGCTCACTGCCGGCAGATTGCCAGCGGCAGCGGCGGGGAAGAAATCATGCAAGTCGTATTGATGATTGGCCTGACCGGCGTTTCCAATTTCGGCAATCGAAGCGGGCCGGGTGTGCGACGGATTGGACGTGGAACTGTGATAGTTGAAGAATGAGTGGTGTGGAATATAGTCTTTGGTGGCCACGCCATTCACCGCATTGGCTGAGCTGCGGGAACAGCCGGTCGTGCCGTTAGGGTTCACAACCGTCAGGTCGAAGCCGCCCATGAACGATCCCCACGTTACGCCCGCGGCGCTCAGCAGATCGCCGATGTTCTTACTGCCCATGGTTACCTGGTTGCGGCTGGGGTTGGAGCATGCATCGCCGATCGGATCGGGATCGCCGATGACGGTCAAGGAACCGTCGCTGCCGCCAGCCACTTCATCGCCCGTTCCGTTCAGGGTCGCGGTCACACCGTTGGTCTGTCCTGAAACCAGATTGATCACGCCTGGTGTCGACGGACCGAAAGTCGTGCTGTAAGAATTGTCGCTCATCGCAAAGGACTGGGCATAATTCCACAGGCCCGTGACCGTATTGCCGTCAAAGTAGCCCAGGACCTCATTGCCGCCGGAGCTCGCAAACGCCGGGAATAAATCCATCAGACCGGCATCGAACGCCTGTTGTTCCGCTGTGTAGTCGTGGTTCTGATCGGGTGTCACCGCTTGCGAGCGATCCAGGCGGAACGGGTTGGACGCACCCGCGCCATTCGCAGGATTCAGATTGGGGTTGTTGTTGAGAAGAGCATTTGTCAGCCCGTTGACGGTCGGCGTTTTGGATGCCGCTTTGAACTTTGGTTCCCCCTTCGGATTCAGCGCGTTTGGATAGGTTCCGAAGTAGTGATCGAAAGAAACGTTCTCCTGGAAAATCACCACCAGATGCTGAATTGGAGTCGCGGTGGCGCTCGCTGTCTGTTTTGTTACTGGTTTGGAGGAAGAGGCGAAAGCGGGAGTAACGCTTGGTCCTAGAGCAATGGTCATCGCCAGCAATGACGCCATCGTCCGCCGGAGGGTTGCAGAGGGTTGCTGCTGTTCAAACATGCTGAGTTCTCCGTTTCTTCGAATTGCCCGGCGCAGGGCATATGCCTGCCGCGTGGCGAGAAACTGCAAGAACATTAGGCGGGGGATATTGCTGTACTATGACTGCAATATTAAGGAAGAATGAAATCGGAATTCTTTAGAGTCCGCACACTCACGGTAACCGTCGTAAACCGATGGATATCGCCCGATCCCGCGGGCTTCGTGGCAGCGGATTTCGTTGCAGGCCTAAGCAGCCCCTAGATCCCGGTTATGATCGTCAAGACTAGGGGGGTGCGTCGCCGAGCGAGAGCCTGTGCGACCGCTGAGAAGAGTACTTGCCAATTGCAATTTCCAACATCCATACAGATGGGCAGACTCAGCCCGACCCATGTCGCTTAACAGCAGGAGAGCGTCTTTAATGGTCCGCGGCGTCTCTCTGAAGCGGTGTGCCAATTCTGGGACCTCGACGATCACGTATGGCACGGAGTACCCGCAGTACGTCTGGAGCATTCGCCCGTAATCAACGATTGCTTCTGAAAGCTGAAGTAGGTGATAAAACTCCTCAAGAGTTAACCGATGTTCCATCCGCAAGGCACGTTTGAGATGACTAAGCATCCGCCGGACGTGCTCCCGATACATACCCTTGCTCCAAAGCATGCAACCCTTAAGACCGTCGAGGTAGATGACCAGAGGAGAATGTTGTCTAGTTCAAGCCCCTAACCTGCCATGAATCGGTAACTCAGTTGGACGCAGCATATGGCCGAGGGAGTTGCTTCTAGGTCATAAAACGATAACGCCCCGCCAATCCCCTTCGAGGTTTGAGAACAATTAAGTTTTTCTTCCGATGTTGCGGGAGTAGTACCACTTACTACCTGACGACGCTACCTGAATGCTGACCGATTATTGTGCAATATTAACTATTAGAACGCGTCTCTGGCGCTTACTGGCACGTTTGAGGCCAACCCATAATTCGTGAAACGTTTAGACATCCGCCATCACTGAGCGGACGAGGCCTGCCGGAATACCGGCACTGCTGCCAAGATGTCGGCAGCCTCGGCAAGGCTTGATGACCGCTGCTGAACTCGCCCGCCTGTAGAGTCATAGACTTGCGGATTCCACTTAGTTGGTATGAAAAATGCCGCCCCCATTTAAACACTCGCCTCAGCAAATGCAGCAGAAACTTGGCATGATGAAAGCGGACATTCACAGGCTGGCCCCCGCAGGGATGTACTTGCGTCTAACCGGGTACTAATTCATTGAAAATGGGGGGCTAGAACTAGGCAACATCCTGTCTCGGATGCACTTCGGACAAAAAGACCTCCAGCAACACTAAGCGATCTAAATCGCCGTACGTGCGACCACAGCTGTCACGGCTTTCGCTTGCCGAAGCAAGGACGAAATTGCAGCCGGAAGGAATTCCGAGAGACGCTGTTGGACAAGAAATGCTAAGGCGGATCGAACCAATTGTCTCCGAGACTCATTCTTCTTCCTGAGTGAAGGGGATTGGCAGGCGTTCTCGTTTTACTAACATATTATGCGGTAGAGAGGTTCCCCGTGAAAGTCAGATTCAAGAAAACGCTCGAAGTCGGGTTGCTGCTTACATTGTTTGCTTCTGTCAGTTCAGCCCAAGTCTCCTTCCCAACTATTCAGACCAGCGGTAATCGCCGGTTCATCGAACACACTGGAAAAGAAAAGACCCTTCAAGGTCAGCTGCTCGCTGCTCGCACAGAAGCGCAACGTCTCCTCAAACAGGTCAATCACTCGCCGATGTCGTCTGTCGCTGACGACGATTGGGCGTTCGACTTGGGTGCAAACGGCCCAGCCAGCGGCTTTCCTGCAACTTTCACTGCGGGCGTAACCCCTGACTGCGTAAATGACGATATTTCTTTCACCATTCATGCGCAAGGAACCTCAACTCAAGCCAACCTCGTGATCCTGAATAATCTGTACGTCGACGGCGGAAACACTGGATTCTGCCCCGGAACAAAACCGACGGTTGTCGCTGCTTACAATGTCGGCACTTCGTCCGCTGGAAACTACCTCGGCGACCCGTGGCCTTCGGTTGATGGCACCAAGATTTTGGTTCTAGAAAAGGGATTGACAGGAACCGGAACTCCAGCAAAACTCCATGTGATTACGATTGGTGCAGGCGGCGGCACAGTTGCCGCTCCCATTACTCCTCCAACCGAGACTGTTCTCAGCTACACAGCAGGCGGCGGCACTTGTGCTTCCGGTCTGTCTGGCGCTCCAAGCCTTAAGGATGTAGTCATCTGGTACGCATCCGGCAATCTATACGCGGGCGACGACAACGGACGCATTTACAAGATCACCAATGCTTTCACGGCCCCAGCCGTTGCCTACTGCATCAGCACGGGAAGCAACCCCGTCACCGATGTCAACGTTAACGAAAACGTCACTGGCCAGCCCGCTGGCACGAATTACGTCAACATAGTGACTCAAGGCAAGACCCTCAAATCTTACTCTGCGAACTCTGGTGCCACGGCGTTCACGAGTCGTTGGTCAACCGTCGTTTCTTCCGTTGACAATGGCATCACTGACTTCACCGTGGAAGATGGAGACCTCACCTTCATCTACTTGATGACGAACCACGACTCCACTGGAGCCAATGCTCAGCTTCAGCAATACAGCTATGCTGGAACCTTGGTTGGGTCGGTTACTGTGGGCCCTGCCAGTAGTCAGAATCTGAACATGGGTGCATGGGATCATCACTATCAGAACAACATCAATACCAATGCCACTGTTTACTACTGCGCATATCCCGCCGGCGCAGCAGGATTACCGAATCTGAGTGATGTGCAATTTGATACTTCCTGGCATATGAACTCCACGCCAACCATGACGGGCGACACCAACATTCAACCGGCCTTAGCGGTGGCTGGATCGACATGTGCTTCGATGCTCGGCAACTATTTTGAGGACACATCCACCACTCCGAAGCCGACTATTGAAATCATTATTGGTGTGGGAGACGGCGTTGCAAGTGATCCTAACCAGGTGAGCCGTTGGAGGATACAGACTCCCTCTACCGACAAGAGCCCGATTACATCCAACACTGCGACCCCGCAGCTGGCAGTTGTTGGCAATGCTGGTAGTGGCAATGTTGGTGGAATTAGTGGATACATCGGCGATTGGAGCAACAGCACGCTAGGTTCGAACACCTACAACTTTTACTTCGGCACTTTGGCAGCGCAAGTGTCGGGCCGTGCGCCCTGTCTTGCCGGCCACTACTGCTTTGTCAAGTTGCAAGTAAGCGGCTTGAACTAAACACGATGGATGGCAAAGTCCCTCAGGCGCGTGGCCCATGCCTAGCGCGCTCACCTGACCGGTCCGCCATTTCTACTTTCTTGTCCCGACTCCGAAGTTCTCCACAAACGCGTACCCTAGCAGGATGCCTGTGAGCAAAAGGCTGAGTCCAATCGCAGCGAGGTTCCAGGACCTTACCCTCAGCTTAACCACTCTTACCGTCCCACCAGCCTCGTCCTCCCGACCCACGCTGATCAGGGTCGCCAGATTCAATAGGACAGTGCAAAGTAGTGTTCCGAGCAGTACGACGGGCGAGATGATGTTGAAGGCCGCAGCCTGTCCGGGGCGTGAGAGCCAATGCTCTATCGGTGCAAAGAACCACGGGATTCCCCACTGGTTGAGCAAGGATGCGGAAACGAAATAGAAAGGCACCAGCAGCAGAATGAAACCGATCCCCGCGGCCGTTGCATATGGCGGTCCCTGGCCAGGCTGTTTGCGCCAGGCACCCGTCAATATGTTGTGTACGGCATTGTGCAGGGCTGCTTTCGATATCGCCATCATTCCTCCTACGATCCATTCCAGGCAGGGCCAAAAGCCGCTGATTTCGTTGAGTTCCGAGATTAACGCACGTCCCCACTCTCGCTGTTCCTGCGGAAGCGCATTCGTGGCGCGCATCAACAGCAACTGAGCTTTGATGCGTATCGGTGTGAAGAAGAATCCCGGCACGTAGTTACACCTCGTTGTAGACGGGACGCCTGGAATGTGCGGGCGCGGGCGCGTCTTTCGTTGCTGCGCGAGCCCCCGCTCGGCCGTCCTGCGTCAGGCGATACATATGCCGCGGAGGCCGGCCGGGTGAGCTCGGTTCTTGCCACCGCGCCTCCAGCCACCCGGCATCACTAAGGCGCATGAGGATGGGATATAGAGTTCCGGCTTTCAGATCGGTTTCTCGACTTAAGTCGTATCCATACCGCCATTGGCTGGCGCGCTCCAGGAATGCGGACAAGATGGCTCTAGTCTGAGACGACAATCGAATCGTGCGACCCATCGCATAACTCTATATATATTGACTTAATTTGTCAAGACCATTGCGGACCTTTTTTGGCGGAGCCCGGAGGCTCGTCCCCAAGAGAGCACGCAACTGCGCTGTCATCTCTAGGTCCTGTGTCTTCCGAATCGTCCTCCCCTATTCCTTCACCGCCGGATTCATCACAAATTGATGTGATGGCCCGCACTTAGGGGCGATGGGGTTTCGCATTACACTTTTCCCCAATCAGGTTAGCGCGGTCCATTCGCGGAAAAGTTGAACGTACTTTTCCCGGCTTGGAATCCGAGCGAGGTCTCAGGTGTCAGGTCTCAGAACATTGGTCTTCCTGAGACCTAAAACCTGAGACCTGAAATTCTTGGGAATGGTAGCGGTATGAATGTCGTGACCCAATTTCCGGCGGCACGCGATTACGAGCGCGATCTCCGTTTCCGGGCGATGTTTGAAGGGGCCGCGATTGGGATCGGGATTTGCCAGCTCGATGGCCGGATTCTGGAAGCGAATCCCGCGCTCAGCGGAATGCTTGGCTACAGCCAACAGGAACTGACCGGCACACACGCTGGCGAACTCTATCCGGAACATCGTCATCAAATCGGTTGTGAAATTGGCCGCGAGAGTGGCCGCGAAATTTATCCTGACACTTTTTCGCCAGACGAACGATTGCTGGGCGAGTTGCTGCGGGGCGAGCGCGGCTCGTTCGAAAGTGAAAAGCGTTACCGGCGCAAAGACGGTTCCGAGCTCTGGGGCCATCTGACGGTGTCGCTCGGGCGCGACGCGCGACGCGAGCCCGCCTTCCTGATCGCGATGCTCGCGGACGCGACCGAGCGCAGGCGGGTGGAAGAACATCTGCGCGAAGCCGAGAAGATGGAAGTCATCGGACGGCTGGCGGGAGGAATCGCGCACGACTTCAATAACCTGCTGACCGGCATTCTGCTGTACTGCGACTTGTTGAGCGCTGGCTTGGAGAGCGGCGGAGTGCAGAGTGGACCTTTGGAGAGCGGCGCAGTGGCAAGCGGGGGATTTGACCGGAGCGAGCTGTGCCAGCACGTTGAAGAAGTTCGCATGGCGGGCGAGCAAGGTGCGGCGTTGACGCATCAGCTATTGGCGATCGCGCGCAAGCAAGCGGCGGAGCCACGGCCCATCCGGATCAACGAAATTGTGGCTTCCACGAAAAATCTGTTGCAGCGGCTGATTGGCGAGCAGATTGAACTGGTCATAATGCTCGACTCCGGCGCGGGATTGGTGCTGGCCGATCCGGCACAGATGCGGCAGATCCTGTTGAATCTGGTGCTGAACGCGCGCGATGCGATGCCGCATGGCGGAAAAATTACGTTGGGCACGCGGGCTGGGGAATTTCCCAAAGCGAACTTTGCCAGCGAATTTACTAGTGAAATTTCTGGGAAAGTTGCGCCCGGGAGCGCCCGGCGCGCCGTCTCGCTGGTGGTGAAAGACGACGGCTGCGGGATGGACGCGGAGACGCGTGCGCGGCTGTTCGAGCCCTTCTTCACCACCAAGAAGCCAGGAGAGGGCACGGGACTGGGCTTGGCGACGGTGCAGCGCATCGTCAGTGAATCGGGCGGGATGATCGAGGTCGAGAGCGAACCGGGACGGGGCACGCGCATCGAAGTGTTTTTCCCGGCGATCGAGGCTTCGATCATGCAGTCTTCGGTCGTGCAGTCTGCGATCGCGGCGTCTGCGAATCAGGAGAGCCCGCCGGTAGCGCCGCCGCGCGCGGGCGAACTCGCTCTTGAAACCAGCCACAAAACGATTTTGCTGGTGGACGACCATGCCGCCGCGCGCAAATCCATGCAGCGCTTCCTGCTGGATGCCGGTTACTGGATACTCGCAGCGCACAGCGGGAAGGAAGCGCTGAACGTTTTTGCGGAACATTCCGCCGAAGTCGATCTGCTGATCGCCGACATCATGATGCCTGGGATGAATGGGCAGGAACTCGCGGAAACATTGCTCCGGCAGAAGCCGGGCCTGAAGGTCCTGTTGGTTTCCGGCTACGAGCACGCGCCGGTCGAACTGGCCGGGGGATTCGCAGCGGGTGCGGTCGAGGTGGTTCGCAAGCCATTTTCAGGAAAGGCTCTGATTAAACGTGTGAGTGAAGTTCTGCAATCGTGAAGCCATCAAAGTTACGGCATCGCTAAAGCGATGCCCTAATACGAAACATTAGTTTTATCGCCAGGGAGATTCACCATGTTCAATGCATCGACCGCCGCTGTTCTCAGTCATAACCATAGCCATCCTCCGCAGATCGAGGGAGCGAATTTCTTGAACCTTCTGATCGTGGACGACGATCGCACCATCCGCGAGGCCTGCCGCGAGGTGGCGCAGTCGCTCGGATTCAACACGCAGGTGGCGGAGTCCGCCGAACAAGCCTACCGGTTGCTCGACAGCTCGAGCACCGACGCGGTGCTGCTGGACTTGCGGCTGCCGGGCGCGGGCGGCCTGGAAGCGCTGCACGCGATCAAGAAACATCGGGCGGACGCGCTCGTGATCGTCGTGACCGGATATGGCACGGTGAAGTCGGCGGTGCAGGCGATGAAAGATGGCGCGTACGACTACGTCACCAAACCCTTCAGCATGGAAGAACTGCGTCTGCTGCTGGAGCGGGTGGCGGGGCATCTGCGGCTGAAGACGGAGAACCGCGTGCTGCGGGAAACCATCAAATCGCGGCAGGGGTTCGGCAACATTATCGGGCGCGCGCCAGACATGGAAAAACTGTACCGCATCATAGCGAAGGCCGGACAGAGCGTGCATCCAGTACTGATTCTGGGCGAGAGTGGCACGGGTAAGGAGTTGGTTGCGAAGTCCATTCACTTCGCCGGCATTTTCCGCAACAAGCCGTTCATCCCGGTCGATTGCGGGTCGCTCGTGCCGACGCTGATCGAAAGCGAACTGTTCGGCCACGTGCGCGGCGCCTTCACGGGGGCGACGAATCCGAAAGACGGACTGCTGGCGATCGCCGAAGGGGGCACGGTATTTCTGGACGAAATTGGCGAGCTGCCGGTCGACTTGCAGGCGAAGCTGTTGCGGGCGATTCAGGAGAAGGAGATTCGTCCGGTGGGAAGCGTGAAGCGCGTTCCCATCAACGTGCGGATTCTGGCCGCGACCAATCGCAACCTGGAGCGGGCCGTGACCGAAGGCACGTTCCGCCGCGATCTTTTTTTCCGGCTGAACGTGCTGACGCTGCGGATTCCCGCGTTGCGCGAGCGGAGGCAGGACATCCCGCTGCTGGTGGCGCATTTTCTCGAGCGCATCGGGCGCGACGCAGGCATCGAAAAGACGATTTCGGACGAGGCGCTTAAAGCGCTGCTGAATTACGACTGGCCCGGCAACGTGCGCGAACTGGAGAATGCGTTAGAGCGGGCATGTGCGCTCAGCAGCGCGAACGAAATTCAGATTCGCGACCTTCCCACCCAGATTTACGGAGCACCTGCCGACTTGATGGGGATCAGCCAGCCGAGCAATGGCATCGTGCCGATGGCGGAACTGGAGAAACAGACGATCTTGAACGCGCTCACGCAGGTAAACGGAGACAAGATGCTGGCGGCGCGACTGCTCGGAATTGGAAAAACCACACTGTACCGCAAGCTGAAAGAGTACGAGTCCCAAAACTGGGCGGTGGGGCCAAGCGCTGGTGCCGGAACGGGAGATTAAGCGGACGTCTGAGCGCATAACTCATTTACTTTCAGGCTAGAACATTTGGCCCGGAAGTTGCGAAAGGATTCGGCATGATCCTTCTTGTGACGCCGAGCGAGCGGGCACCCGAGTGCGCCGCAGCACTGCGTGAGGCTGCGGGCGAGGGGATCGTGGTCGCGGAAAGTCTGGCTCGGGCAGCCACACTGTTGCGGGCGGAAAGCTACCTGGCGGTGGTGCTCGATCAGTACCTGGTCGAAACCGAGCCGCATGAGGCCGAGAACACGCTCGAGCATCTGGGCACGTCCATTCTGGTGCCGGTCAATCTGGCGATCAGTGGAATGGAACGTCTGGTGCGGGAGGTGCGGGCGGCCTTGCAGCGCCGCCAGCGCGAGGAACTGAGAGCGCGGCAAGCGGCGATCGTCAGGCTGCAGAGCGAACTGAATGGCACGATTACGGCGCTGCTGCTGTCCAGTGAACTGGCGCTCGAAACCCCAGGCCTGCCGGCGGCAGCGGCCGAAAAGATCGAGGCGGTTCACGAACTGGTGAAGAGACTCCGGAAGCAACTGGAGAGCGCGGGTCCAATCGGAGATGCCGAAACGGTGCAAGCACTCCGGGGATTGTCTGATTGAGTCCGATGCTCGATACCGTGAAGGGCCGCTCTTTCGCGTTCTGCGCTCCCCTGCGTTCCCCCCGACCATAAGTAACCTGCCTCTTGACTAGCAACGCTAAGGGTCTTGCCGATAGCTCCGAAATAAGGCGAAAGCCGGGATCATGGAATTCTTCAAGCAATTGCTATCTCGTGATTTCACGCCGCACGGTTTCTGCTACCTGTGGGATCCGCGAATCGTGTGGCTGCACGTTATTTCAGACGGCCTGATCGCGTTGTCGTATTACTGCATTCCCATTGTCCTCGTCTATTTTATTCGCAAGAATCGCGATCTCCCGTTCAACCGGATTTTCTGGATGTTCGGGGGCTTCATCCTCGCCTGTGGTACGACCCACCTGATGGAGATTTGGAATGTCTGGCACAGCAGCTACCTGGTGGCGGGCCTTATTAAGGCAATCACGGCGGCGGTGTCCGTGATCACGGCGGCGATGCTCATACCATTGGTTCCAAAGGCCATTTCGTTGCCTGGCCGGATTCATGTGCAGGGACGGGAGATTACGGCGCGCACGCAGGCCGAAGAGGTCATGAAAGAAAACCTCGCCGCCAGCGAGGCTGCTCTGAAGGAGCTCGCCAACCAAAAGTTCGCTCTCGATCAGCATGCCATCGTGGCGATCACAGACGTCCATGTCACGATTACCTACGTCAACGACAAGTTTTGCGCCATCAGTCAATATTCCAAGGAGCAACTGCTCGGCGAGAATCACCGTATCCTCAACTCCGGCCACCACCCGGCACAGTTTTTCCAGGAGATGTATCGGACGATCGCCAACGGCAAAGTTTGGCAGGGCGAAATCAAAAACCGCGCCAAAGACGGCTCGATCTACTGGGTGGATACAACCGTCGTTCCCTTCCTGACTTCCGAAGGCAAACCGCGCCAGTACGTGGCGATTCGCACGGACATTACAGAGCGTAAACGGGGGGAGTCGGCACTGAAAGAAAGCCTCGCGACCAGCGATCGCGCGCTCAAAGAGCTCGCCGACCAAAAGTTCGCTCTGGATCAACATGCCATCGTGGCGGTGACCGACGTTCAGGGCACGATTAGTTATGTCAACGAGAAGTTCTGCGCCATCAGCCAGTATTCCAAGGAGGAACTGATCGGCCAGAATCATCGCATCCTCAACTCCGGCCACCATCCGAAAGAGTTTTTCCAGCAGATGTACCACACCATCGCCAATGGGAAGGTTTGGCACGGCGAAATCAAGAACCGCGCCAAGGATGGATCGATTTATTGGGTGGATACGACGATCGTCCCGTTACTGACCTCAGAAGGCAAACCGCGACAGTACATCGCT
>Ga0137415_10006732_pt1 | contig 11399 bp, 8 predicted proteins | sample CZODoug3_1_1_16f_FD_183082 | JGI IMG/M metagenome (GOLD analysis project Ga0137415, IMG submission 183082) | Vadose zone soil fungal communities from Angelo Coast Range Reserve, California, USA - CZODoug3_1_1_16fungal (Hybrid Assembly) | ecosystem: Environmental > Terrestrial > Soil > Vadose...
ACCGCATTGATCGACACCGGCAGCCGCATGGACGACGTCATCTTCGAAGAGTTCAAGGGCACCGGCAACATGGAAATTTATCTCGACCGCCGCCTCTCCGATAAGCGCGTCTTCCCTGCCATCGACATCCAGCGCTCCGGCACCCGCAAAGATGAGCTGCTGCTTCCCCCCGACGAGCTAAGCCGCGTCTGGGTCCTCCGCAAGGTCCTGAGCCCGCTCTCCACGGTAGAAGCCATGGAGCTTCTGTTAAGCCGCCTAACCAAGACCAAAGGCAACGCCGAGTTCCTGGCCTCCATGTCCGCGCCCACCTAAGCGCAAACTAGAAATGCGAAACCAGAATCTAGAAAAATACGAAACTAGAATCTAGATTCCTTCTCCGTTTCTGGTTTCTGGGTTCTAGTTTCTGGTTTCAGTCCTGCATCTCAAAATAGAAACGATAATGGTTGCTGCACCTGGGATTGAACCCCGCCCCACAGCTCGGACAACGAGACTCGCACTCCAAATACTCCCGAATCGTCATCTCCACCCCGCAAGCCCCGCACAAGACCGCCCGCGTATCCCACTCCCCCCGCGGCCAAACGGCAATCGCATGCCCCGCCAACTCCTCGTGGCAATCCTTGCAAGCCCAATACACCCCGCAACAAGCGATCTTGATCGCCACAATATCCACCGCCGACCGCCAATGCGCACACCGCGTTTGCGCATCCACCTCGACCCCGCGCACCTGCGGACGTTGTTTAGCAAGAATGGCCAACTCCTTCGTCACCGCGAAATCTTTACGCCTTCAGTTGTCCAACCGGTGAACCGTTCCCCTCAGGCTCGCTGATTACCTCGTTTAACCAAAATTTGGTTTTGTTCGGCTTCATACCTTGGAATGCGCGCCGATTCGCCGAAACTGCCTTATGCGAATAGTTCACTGATCGCGCCCGGGAATTTGTTTGTGTGAGGGAACTCCTTAGCGCAGTAAAGCCTCAAAGCCGGCCTGGACAAAGTGCCGATCATGCGTCAGCGCCGCCTCGATATTCTCGACTTCCATCACCTCGAAGCTGGCGCAATCTGTCAGACTCCAGTTTTTATCTGCAGCTTGCTGGTAGCGCTGTAGGGCACTCTTAAATTGGGCAGGCGTCTGCGGCACAATCGTCAGGTTCTCATCTTGACGGAGGCTTGTAACCATTCTGCCCACGGCTTCGCGGTACAGACTATCGCTGAAACTGTTGAGCACCTCCACGAGGACCATCTCGGTGGTCAACAGACTCTCCGACGAGAGCCGCCGACTGACGCTCATGGCCTTCTGATGAATCTGGTCCCGCGGATTCACGAGGGCCATCCAGTAACTGGTGTCAGCGAAAATCCGCCTCATTCATCCTTCTTGGTTCCATAAAGATAATGATCAGCATTTTTGGCCAGATCTGTCGGAAGGCGTTCCCACGCGCTGTCCGGCACCTGCCTGGTCGCAGCAGAAACTATCTCCAGAATCGAGCTCAACCCTTTTTCCACCTGTGGGGCTGCTTCTTCGTTCTTGGCACGCACCTCGGGCTGCTCTCTTGCGTAACGGGTCTCAAACCCCAATCTGCGCAATATCTCTACGGCTTGGTGGGAGTTCGTCGGGTCATTCGGAGGAACGCCTGCGGCTTCAAGAACGAGTGGGCGCGCGGGAAGCTCCCTGTCGCCCACTATTACCGTCCATTTCATGCCTTTTCTGGTCCAGCGAAAATTGCTCGCGGCTCGAATGATCTGGGCCCGAGTGAGTTCCTTAGGGTCTCGCACCATAACCCCCTTTGACATCATCATATACAACTTATTATTCATCGTCAACAGTGACCATACTGCGTGACACATCTCGCAAACCCTATTGTGCGGCTTTGGAGTCGACCCAATGCTTGACGTGAGGCTCCAGCAGGCTCAGGGGGACGGCGCCTTGCTCCAGGACGGCGTCGTGGAAGGCGCGGATGTTGAATTTGGCGCCGAGGCGGTGTTCGGCTTCGGCGCGCAGCTCGCGGATTTTGAGTTGGCCGAGTTTGTAGGCGAGCGCCTGGCCCGGCCAGACGATGTAGCGGTCGACTTCAACCGTGATGTCCTGATCCGTCTTGCCGGTGTTGTCCTTGAAAAATTGGATGGCCTGCTCGCGCGTCCAGCCCATCGAGTGCATGCCCGTGTCGACCACGAGGCGCACCGCGCGCCACATCTCGTAACTGAGCTGGCCGAATTTCGAGTACGGGTCGGTGTAGAGGCCGACGTCTTCGCCAAGCCCCTCGCTGTAAAGCGCCCATCCCTCCACGAACGCCGAGTACCCGACGTGCTTGCGAAACTCCGGCGTATTTTCCATCTCCTGCGCCAGCGAAAGCTGCAAATGATGGCCGGGAACAGCTTCGTGAAGCGACAACGCTTCCATCTCGTACTTAGGCCGCGCGTGAAGATTGTACGTGTTGACAAAATAGCAGCCGGGCCGCCCAGCCTGCGGCGAACCGGGTTGATAGTAGGCAGTAGTCTGCGACGGCGCCTTGAAATCCGGAATGGGGCAGACACCGTAAGGCAAGCGCGGCAGCTTGCCGAAAAGATGAGCGAGCCCCGGATCGATGCGCTTCGCGATGATGCGATAGCCGTTCACCAGATCTTCGGGCTTGTCATAGTAGAAGCTCGCATCGTTGCGCAGAAATTCGGTGAACTCGTGAAAGCTGCCCTGGAATTTCGTGGACGCGATCACTTTATCCATTTCGATGCGAATGCGCTTCACCTCGCCGAGCCCAATCTCGTGAATTTGCTGCGACGTAAGATTCAGCGTCGTTTGCCAGCGGATGTGAAAAGCGTATGCCGCCGCTCCGTTCGGCAGAGCGGTAGCCGCAATGTTTTCGCGGCAAGCGGGAAGGTAAGTGGAAGCGACGTAATCGTGCAGCTTGCGAAACGCCGGTGTAATGCTCGCGGCATAAATGCTGTTGGCTTTTTCGGTGAGCCGCGCTCGCTCCGCCTCGGGAAAGTTCGATGGGAATTCGCCAAACGTTTGCAGCAGCGGACTCGCCAGCGCATTCGCGGGAGTCAAGCCAGCGATTTGCTTGGGCAAGTCGCGTAGAGCGATCTTCGGCGGCGTATATTCGCGCTTCAGTCCGTCCTGCAAAAGCGCAAGTTGCTGATCGACAGCAGCAGGAAGCGCCGCAAGCCGGTTGAGAATCGTTTCGTAGTCCGCAACGGTCTGGTGCGGCTGCATCGCCAATGTTTCCGGGGCCTCTTGCTGAAGGCCGCCCATCTGAGTCATTGGCATCCACAGGTTGCGCGGCACGACATTGCGAAACGGAAACAGATCGTCGCCATACTGCAAGCCTTCGTTCGCGGTCTCGAGCAGCTCGAGATAAAGATCGAAATCAAGCTGCTCGCCCGCAGGCAGATCGGCGCGATGAATGGACTTCAGTGTGGCCAAACTGTCGGCAAGATGTTTGCTGCGGCGGGCGATTCCCGCGGGCGAATCATCGGTCCAGCGATCATCCTGGCCGGGAAAACCGACATGCGTAGCGACCTCAGGATACTCCGTCATCCAGCGCTGCCAATCGGCGTGAAGAAACGAGCGAAGCTTGCGCGCCGCCTCAGATTGCGTGTTCGAGTTTGGCTGCTGCGAATCTTTCGCTTGGGCAAAAGAGAAGAGCGGAAAAGCAATGGTCGCGCCGGCAATCGCCATGGCGAGCAACGTGAGCATGCGGATCATTTAAGGCTTCCTCCCGGCAGCGACCGTGGCCAGTTCCCTTTCGCGTTCGCGCGCGAGCATGACGATCAGCCGCGCCGTTTCCGCCGCGTCCATTGCCGTGTTGTCGACCAGGACGGCGTCGCTGGCGCGGACCAGCGGCGACACTTTTCGTTCGCGATCGCGCTTGTCGCGCTCGCGCACCTCGTCGAGCACTTGTGCGAGCGTCAGGTCCTCACCTTTCTCTTGGTGCTCTTTCCAGCGCCGCTCCGCGCGAACTTCCGGCGAAGCCTCGAGAAAGATCTTCAGTTCAGCGTTAGGGAAAACGACGGTGCCGATGTCGCGGCCTTCCATCACGATGCCGCCACCAGCGCCGGCACGCTGCTGCTCCGCAACGAGCACGGCACGCACGGGCGCGACAGTAGCAAGCCGGGAAGCAGCCTGAGCTACTTCCGGCGTACGAATCTCCTCGGTGACTTCCCTGCCGTCGAGGAAGACCCGATTCTTGATTCCGAGTTTGTCCTGCTCCGGAGTTGGAGGCTTTAGCTCGATGTGCGTTTCGTTCGCGAGCCTGGCTAATTGCGTTTCATCATCGAGCGGAATGCCGCGCTGCAACGCTTTCAACGCGAGCGCGCGATACATAGCACCGCTATCGAGATAGAGATAACCGAGCGCGCTCGCGACGAGACGCGCTACGCTGCTTTTACCGGAACCGGCGGGACCGTCGATCGCGATGGTTAGTTTGGGCATGGGCTCTGATTACGTCCGTTAGTCCGTCATCGAATTTCGCGCGATAGCGTACTTCATTCGTCGGAGCACAGCCACGATTGGCTGTGCCACTAGAAGCCCATGATGTTGTAGCCGCAGTCCACGTAAAGGGTTTCGCCCGTGATGCCGGACCCGGCGTCGGAAAGTAAGAACGCGGCTGTGGCGCCGACTTCCGCGGCATCAACGTTGCGTTTTAGTGGGGCGCGCTCCGAATGCGACTTGAGCATTTCGCCAAGACCCGAGATTCCGCGCGCCGCCAGCGTCTTAATGGGGCCCGCGGAGATGGCGTTGACGCGAATATTTTTCGGGCCGAGATCGTTGGCCAGATAGCGAACGCTGGCTTCCAGGGCGGCTTTCGCTACGCCCATCACGTTGTACCTCGGCACGACTTTTTCCGCGCCATAGTAAGTCATCGTCACTATGCCGCCTCCAGACGGCATCAGCGGAGCAGCCGCGCGCGCCACAGCAATCAACGAATAGACGCTGATGTCGTGAGCGATGCGAAAACCTTCGCGACTCGTGTTTACGAATTCGCCCTTTAAATCGTCGGCGAGCGCGAACGCGACGCTGTGGACCACGCCGTGCAATTCGCCATATTTCGCTTTCAGCTCGTCGAACAATTTCGCGATCTGCTCATCGGAAGAAACGTCGCACATGAAACCGGACGCGCCGGGAAGATCGTTGATCAGGTCCTTGGCTTCTTGCTCGAGGCGCTCGTTTTGATAAGTGATGGCGAGACGCCAGCCGGCTTGCTGCAGTTTTTGCGCTATGGCCCAGGCAATGCTGCGCTTGTTGGCCAGGCCGAAGATTACGGCAGTCTTTTGTGTTTCGGTCACGTTCTCCTCTTGGTGTAGACGTCGGCCAGTCTAAAGACTGGCCACTACATCGTCAAATGCAGTGCGCCATAAATGCAGCCCATTTCAAATGCGGTGGAAGGCTTTCTCGATTTCTTTCACGGAATAGCGGAGGACTACGGGGCGGCCGTGGGGGCAGCTCATCGGGCAATCGGTTTTGGCCAAGGCGGAGAGGAGCCACTCCATTTTTGTTTGGTCCAGCGGCATGTTGACCTTAATGGCGGCGTGGCACGCGGTGGACGCGGCGATTTTAGCTTGCAGCGTTTCGATGGAAATCGCGGCGTTTTCGCGCTCGATGCCGTCGAGAATTTCAGTGAGGAGCTTTTCGGCGTCGCTGCCGGTGATGCCCGCGGGAGCCGCTTGGATCGCAACGCTCCGCGGGCCCATCGGTTCGACCTCGAAGCCGTTGGCGCTTAGTTCTTCCGCGATTTTTTCGTAAATGACGAGCTGGCGCGGAGAAAGTTCGAGAATCATAGGCATCAGCATGCGCTGGCTTTCGACTTTACCGGCACGGCGCGCTTCGAGATGCTGTTCGAACAAGACGCGTTCGTGCGCGACGTGCTGATCGACAAGCCAGAGGCCTTCGCCGTTGACGGCGACAATGAAGCTGGAACTAACCTGACCGAGCGGTTTTAAATCGGCGATCTGGTCGGGGTGCGGAAGCGTGGCGGGAGCGTTGCCGTTACCGGACGCAAAATTTGCGGCCCAGTTCGGCGCGGGCGGCTCTTGCGATGCGCCACTCGCTCCGATCGCGAGCCCAGGCTCGAAGCTGAAACGCTGCTCGACTGGTTGCACTGGCGCGCCGGTTAGATCGAATCCGCCGTCGGAACCTACGCCGCTGCCGAGGCCGATCTCTTCCATCGCGGGGATGATTGCGCGGGGAACGATGGAAGGTGCTGTCGGGTCCATTGCCGGAGCGTTTGAGAGAGTCGCGGAAGCATTTGCGTTTTGTGATCCACTCGACGCCGCCGCGGCGAAACTGGCGATCGGACGCACGGCCATTAGAGCTTGGCGAATGGAATCGCGGGTAAAGTCGTGCACGAATTGCGAGCGGCGAAAGCGCACTTCGATTTTTGCGGGATGCACGTTGACGTCGACTTCGTCGTAAGGCATTTCGAGGAATAGCAGCGTGGCGGGGAAAACGTTGCTGGGGAGAATGTTGCGATAGGCTTCGTGAATGGCGTGGAGAATCAGGCGGTCGCGGACGAGGCGGCGATTTACGAAGATGTAGATGCCGTTGCGGTTGGGGCGCTGTACTTCGGGGCGCGAGGTGAAACCGTAGACGGTGAGGCGCGCTTTTTCTTCACTTTGCTCCAACTCGGGCTCGGTGATGGCGGCGCGAAAGGCGGCGCTGACGACAGGAATTTCAATCAGCTCGTCGAACGATTGCTTGCCGAAGAGTTGGTAGACGCGCTCGGCGAGGCGCTCGACGGGAGAGCAGTCGACGATTTGCTGCGTGGGCGTTGTGAGGACAAATTGTTTGCCGGGATTGGCGAGCGCGTAGTGAGTAACGAGCGAGGCGATGTGTCCCAGTTCGGTCGTGTCGGATTTTAGGAACTTGCGGCGCGCGGGCACGCTGTAGAAAAGATCGGCGACACTGACCGTAGTTCCAGCGGGAAGGCCTGCGGGTTTTACGCTAACGAGCTTGCCGCCGGCGAATTCTACGCGCGTGCCTTCCGCGTCTTCTTCGCCGCGAGTTTCGAGAAGCAGGCGCGAAACGGCGGCGATGGTCGGCAAGGCTTCGCCGCGAAATCCTAGCGTGGGAATCGAGAGCAGATCGTCGGCGGAGCGCAGCTTGCTGGTGGCGTGGCGCTCGAAGGCAAGCAGCGCGTCGTCGTGGGCCATGCCGTGGCCGTCGTCGATGACGCGGATCATGCGCTTGCCGCCGGCTTCCACTTCGACGCGAATGGTTTTTGCGCCGGCGTCGAGAGCATTTTCAAGCAGCTCCTTGACGACGGACGCGGGGCGCTCGACGACTTCACCCGCGGCAATGCGGTTGGCGACAGCCTCGGGCAGGATGCGAATACGTGACATTAGTTCTTGCGTTCCCTGCCCGCGTGGATCACGGTGTGACCTTTCCTCTTTCTCGCACGATAGATCTGGTCGCTTATCGCAGAGGCCGCGGCAACCAGCATACAAGCCGCCCAAGCTAGCGCTAGCGATTGAACGATTCTATCTGACACCTGATCAGCCATCACGATGGCAACGGCAGCGAAGAGCGTCCCAACAACGACAAAGAAAACAGGCCTATTGTTGCGATAACGCCAAGCCATCACCGCCAGGAAGACAACGACCCCGACAAGCTTAAAATCGCATCTGAAACCGTCCGAGTCCGACCTTACCTAAGCAACAGCCTCTCTGTCACAAGGATATCATTCGGCGGCTTTCTTGGCTTCGGGCTTGATGGCTATGCCGAGCTGATCTAGCTGGTCGTGGTCGACCTCGGAGGGGGATTCGGCCATTAGATCTTGGGCGGCGGTGGTTTTGGGGAAGGCGATTACCTCGCGCAGAGAGCGCTCGCCTGCTAATAGCATGGCTATGCGATCGATGCCTAGGGCTATGCCCCCGTGCGGAGGAGTGCCGTAGGTTAGGGCGTCTAGGAAGAAGCCGAAGCGGCGGCGGAGTTGTTCTTCAGTTAGGCCGAGCGCTTTGAAGAGGCGCTCCTGGATATCCTGGCGATGGATTCGGATGCTGCCGGAGCCTAGCTCGTTGCCGTTTAGGACGAGGTCGTAGCCTTTGGAGCGGACTTCCCATGGTGCGGATTCGAGCTTTTCCAGATCTTCGTCGACGATGCCGGTGAACGGGTGCTGGGCGCTGACCCATTGCTTGTCGGACTCGCTCCATTCGAAAAGGGGGAAGCCGGTGATCCAGAGAAATTTCCATTGGCTCTTGTCGATCAGGTTGAGCGCTTCGGCGAGTTGCAGACGGAGTTGGCCGGCGATTAGCGCCGCAGCTTCCGTGCCTTTGATTTGCTGCTTGGCGCTTACGGCGACAACCAGGTCGCCGGGCTTTGCGCCCGCGGCTTCGGCTAGTTTTTTTACATTTTCCGGGCCGATGAGTTTTTCGACGGTCGAGGTGGTGCCTTCGGGCGCGACCTTTACGAAATAGGCGCCGCGGGCTCCGAGGGACTTTGCTTTTTCTGTGAGGTCGTCCAGCTGCTTGCGTGAATAATTTGCTGCGCCGGTTGCGGCGAAGGCGAATGCGTTGCCTTCGATTTGCAGCTTTTGTTTCGCTTCGTCAGGAAAACAATTTGTGACTTCGTGTAGCTCCATGCCGAAGCGCAGGTCTGGTTTGTCGCTGCCGTATTTGCGAATGGCGTCCTTGTAAAGCATGTGCGGGAAGGGGCGCTCGGCTTTGACGGCGGCGACGGCGCAGGCGCGCACCATCACGTTTTCGATGACTTCGAAAATGTCTTCCTGTCGCGGAAAGGACATTTCTAAGTCGAGCTGGGTGAATTCAGGCTGGCGATCGGCGCGCAGATCTTCGTCGCGAAAGCATTTTACGATTTGGAAGTAGCGGTCGAGGCCGCCAATCATCAGGATTTGCTTGAAGATTTGCGGCGACTGCGGCAGTGCATAGAACTGGCCGTGATGCACGCGGCTGGGGACGAGATAGTCGCGAGCGCCTTCGGGGGTGGAGCGGGTGAGCATGGGCGTTTCGACTTCGATGAAGCCCATTTCGTCCATAACCTTGCGGATCTCGAGAACGATTTTGTGACGCAGCGCGATGTTGCGGTGCGGCTTGGCGCGGCGGAGATCGATGTAGCGATAGCGCAGGCGGGTTTCTTCGGAGGCGTTGATTTCGTCTTCGACGGGGAACGGCGGAGTTTTTGCGTTGTTGAGGATGTGCAGGTTGGTCGCGACAAGCTCGACTTCGCCGGTGGCCAGTTCGGGATTGGATTTTTGGCGCTTGATTACCTGGCCTTCGACGGCGACGACGAATTCGCTGCGGGCTTGTTCGGCCTTGGCGTGGGCCTGCGGCTGCGTCTCTTTGTTGAAGACGACTTGGACGATGCCGGTGCGGTCGCGGATATCGAGGAAGAGCAAATTGCCTAGGTCGCGGCGGCGATGGACCCAGCCCATCACGATGGCGGTTTTGCCGGCGTCGGAGGCGCGTAGAGCGCCGCAGTAGTGGGTGCGTTTGAGGTTGCCGAGAAAATCTAGCACGGTTTTGTATCTCCAAGTGGCACAGACTTCAGTCAGTGTCCTGCCCAACCGCATACAGACGCCATAGGTGTCTATTGCAAGCTGCGCTTGCATCCACCAGCACGCCAAGATCATGCGGTTTTTGCACAGGCTGAAGCCTGTGCCACTTTGCCATGCGCGAGCGTGTCAGCCGCTAAAGCTTGCGCAGATATTCTAACAGAGCGGGTTCGGGGAATTTTTGTTGTTCGCCCGTTGCCAGAGTTTTCAGGGTCCAGAGGCCTTCGCTTACTTCGTTGTCGCCCAGGATTAGGGCGTATTTTGCGCCTAGCTTGTCGGCTTGGCCCAGGGCTTTGCCGAATTTTTGCTCGACGGGAGGTAGCTCTACGCTGAAGCCGGCTTTGCGTAGATCTTTCGCGGCGTGGACGGCGGCGGCGTAGGCGCGTTCGCCCATCCAGGCGATGTAGACATCGCGGCCTTGCTGCGGTTGGCCTTTGCCGCCTGCCTGCGCAGGCAGGCTTTCTTGCAGGGACAAGATTAAGCGGTCTTCACCGATGGCGAAGCCGATGCCTTTGGTTGGCGGGCCGCCGAGGAGTTCGACCAGGCCGTCATAGCGGCCGCCGCCGCAGACGGCGTTCTGCGAGCCGAGACCGGGTGCGGTGATCTCGAAGGTGGTACGCATGTAATAGTCGAGGCCGCGGACGAGGCGCCAGTTTTCTTCGTAAAGGACGCCGCGGAGTTCGAGTTGGCGCTTTACGGCCGCGTAGTGCGCTTTGCATTCTTCGCATAGATGATCGGCGATGTGCGGAAGCGTCGCGATTATGGCTTGTTCGCTTTCGAGCTTGGAGTCGAGAACGCGGAGCGGATTTGTGTCGATGCGGCGCTGGGAGTCGGGGCCGAGCTGGTCTTTTACTTTCTCGAGCGCGGCTTTGAGTTGCGCGACGTAGCCGCGGCGGCAGTTGTCGGCGTTGTGGCCGATGGAGTTGATGTAGAGCGTTGCGCCGTGCAGGCCAACTTTGTCGAAGTAGGTCATCAGCATTTCGATGACTTCAGCATCGATGGCGGGAGCGTCGGTGCCGCCAAGGACTTCCGCGCCGATCTGGTAGAACTGGCGATAGCGGCCCTTTTGCGGGCGCTCGCGCCGGAACATCGGGCCGGTGTAGTAGAGCTTTACGGGTTGGGGAAGCTGCTGCATTCCCTGCTCGATATATGCGCGGCACACACTTGCTGTCGCTTCTGGACGCAGACTTATCGAGGTTTCGTCACGATCCTCGAATGAATACATCTCCTTGGACACGATGTCGGTTTCACCGCCGACGGCTCGCGCAAACAATTCTGTCGGCTCGAATATCGGGAGGCGAATTTCGCCGAAGCCGAAGGTGGAGAATACATCGTGGGCAGTTTGCTCTGCGCGATTCCATAGTTCGGTTTCGGGCGGGAGAATGTCGCGCGTGCCTTTGATCGCCTGCAATTTGCGGCGCTCTTCTTTTTTTGCTGTGGCGTCGCTCACTGAACTGGTTCCTCGCGGTAGATGTTTTTGTATTCGACGTAGCGCTGGGCGTAGGCGTCTATGGCGGCTTGGTCGATCGGCGTCAGGGGGCGCTTTACTTTGCCGGGGTGGCCTACTACGAGGCTGCCGGGGGGGATTTCGGTGCGCTCCAGGATTAGTGTGCCTGCGGCTACTATGCTGCCGGCACCGATTTTCACGCCGTTTAGGATGATGGCACCCATGCCGATCAGGCAGCGGGATTCTATGTTGCAGCCGTGCAGGGTCACGCCGTGGCCGATGGTTACGTCGTCGCCGAGTAGGAGCGGATGTTCATCGCGCATTACGTGGAGGACGCAGCCGTCCTGGATGTTGGTGCGGGCACCGATGCGGATGTAGTGTACGTCGCCGCGGACGACCGTGCAGGGCCAGACGCTGGAGTCGGCGCCGATGACTACGTCGCCGATGATTACGGCGGC
>Ga0137415_10006733_pt1 | contig 11399 bp, 20 predicted proteins | sample CZODoug3_1_1_16f_FD_183082 | JGI IMG/M metagenome (GOLD analysis project Ga0137415, IMG submission 183082) | Vadose zone soil fungal communities from Angelo Coast Range Reserve, California, USA - CZODoug3_1_1_16fungal (Hybrid Assembly) | ecosystem: Environmental > Terrestrial > Soil > Vadose...
CATGACCTGTAGCAAGAAACATCACGCCAGCGCAAACAATCTCCTGGAACGGAGAACCAGGGCGTCGTTTCTTCTTGTTGTTTGCAGTCAAATAGAAGGCTCTAATGAGGTTGCTCATGCCTACTGCGCTGCTGCTTTTTTCAGGCATGCGCCACCTCTTCGGTGCGTTCTATTTGTTGCATTTATCTCCCCCTCGTCAACTGTAAGAATTCATCTCGCGCTTGATGCTGTTCACGAAAGATGCCGCGCATCACCGAAGAGGTCATCACCCCGACTGTGCGAATCCCCCTCATTGACATACATAAATGCTCACCACGAGCCAACACTGCTACATCCTCAGTCTTCACAATCCTGGTGATCTCGTCTGCTATCTGTTGACACAATCGCTCCTGCAATTGCAATTGATGAGCATATTTGTGAGCAACACGAGCGAATTTAGAAAGTCCAAGCACTTTATCGCGTGCGATATAGCCAATCGAGACATCGCACCAGAATGGAAGGGTATGATGTTCACAGAGGCTCCACACCCGAATGCCCGAGACAATCACCATTTGATCAGTCGTGACACTCTCAAAGCAGGTGTCAGTCACCCCAGGATCATATTCGATGAACTCTCGCCAAAGATCTGCAAACCTTCGCGGCGTCTCCTGTAACCCTTCGCGTTCAGGATCTTCCCCGATAGCTTGGAGTAGTTCACGTCCTATTCGTAGGAGTGCATTGTAGTTCACTTCAGACACCACGTTTGTTCCCCCAAAGGATGCTGTGTAACTGCGGCAATACCGTTACCGTATTCCACCCGTCAGCAGTTACCTTATTGATGAGCCATTCAAGTTTATTGAGCACGCCAGCCATATCGAAGTCTGCAATATGTGGTGGTGTCTCATTGCCAGCTTGTAGATACATAGGAATGGCTGGATAGCGACAATGCACTTCTTTAGCGTAGTTGTAGTCAGTATCATCAAACACGACCACTTTAAGAAAAGTTTTAGCCGCGGTATCAAAACATCTATCAAGCCGATCCCAACGAGTCTTCATCTTGCTTGATGGAGGCTTCGGTGAAAGGGTAAGATAATCTAACTGCTCAAACCAGGGTTTGCTCATACTACCTTGTGTCTCCATACAGAAGGTATAGCCATGTTCATGTCCCATGACTAGCAATGCTTCTAGCGGTTGCATTGCAGGGTTGCCGCCAGAAAGAGTGATGAGTATAGGCGTTGGCGAGAGTCTCTGCACCTCAGTAAATACCTGCTCGGCAGTCATGGGTATCCATTCGGATCTGTGCTCAGGCAGTACGGCGTAGAGGGTATCACACCAACTACAGCGGTAATCACATCCTCCGGTACGCACAAACACCGTAGGTTTTCCTATCAACGCACCCTCGCCCTGGCAGGTGGGGCCGAACACTTCAGATACAGAGATTGCTCTACTCATACACCCTCAAAACTAGCCCAGGTCTTCTGTGTTTCACTGACCCTCACTGTTATTGTCACGTTATGCCACATTGCCCACGCCACATCGTATAAATGCTTTGCGATATTCTCAGCGGTTGTTGGACCATCAAGTACATCATTGAGATGCCTATGATCAAGTTTTGTGTCAATGTAATCTTGGAACGGTTTCAGGTTGCCATAGTCAACCACGAAACCATGCCTGTCTAAAACAGAACTACGCAGGAGTAATTCAACACGGTAGGAATGACCGTGTAACCTCATACAGGGATGTCCTTCATGTAGTCCCTTTAGTTGATGTGCAGCTTCAAAGTGAAACATCTTCGAGATGGTATACACTACGCTATCACCATGTCACTCTCATACCGCGTTGGATCTGGAACACCTGCTAGTTCAAATGATTCTTTGCGCTCAACGCACGTTCCGCATTTTGCGCAATGCAATTCACCACCTTTATAGCAGCTCCATGTCTCCTCATAAGGCACTCCCAGGTTTGCGCCAATCCTCACAATAGCATGTTTGCCTATGTTCACAAACGGAGCCAGCAACTTGAGTTGTGGATGCCCATAGCCCTCCACTGCTACCCGCTGCATCGCATCGAACGCTTCGATAAAACCTTGACGGCAATCTGGATAGATCGGGTGATCTCCAGCATGGACACCAGTAGCCACAACCTCTGCCCCTTCAACAACGGCCACAGCATAGGCTATAGAGAGCATCATTGCATTCCTGTTTGGCACAACCGTTGCAACCATTGAAGGCGCTGCGTAATGCCCTTCAGGTACTGCGATATCATCAGTTAGAGAGGAGCCTTTGAGAAACGGCGTTACTGCGGAGAGGTCAATGATGTTATGCTGTGCTCCCAAGCGTGTGGCGCATAATGCTGCGTAATCAAGCTCTTTCTTGTGGCGCTGACCATAGTTAAATGAGAGCAGGTACAAGTTGTAGCCTTCTGAGTGAAGTAGGTAAGCGAGAGTTACGCTGTCTAATCCGCCGCTTACAATGGCGATTGCTTTTGTCATGCTGGCACCTCGTTTCTTTCCGGTATGATAATTGGTCCGTGTCTTCGCTGTAGCCACTGCTCTGATTGGAGATAAGAAAGAGCAGCAACAGCGCAATTCTTTTTTCTCTCATTGCGTGCTCTTTCAGCAAAATCAGCAGGATCAAATCCTAGTGCTCTAAACAAGTGAGCAAACTGGTAACAGGTCTTGTGATCACCCAGACGTGCTTCTACAAACTTCCCATTTTGTTGGTCAAAGAGTGGCACTTGCCCATAGCGAAAACTGGCACCCCAGGAAGAAGAGTCTACTGAATACCAGGGGTACGCGCACACAACATCCCACGAAGTGCATCCAAAGCCATGAAAGACGGACCTGCCTTGAGCCATCTTAAAGCAACGCAATAGCCAGGACATCAATTGTTTACGCTTGTCCCGCTTCAGATAAGGCACCATGCCGCCTAGCGCAATATAGGTATAGTGTGTGATGTAGTCTTCAAGATACTTCCAATCTTCGCTCACATGAAATACAGGAAGCGGTTTTAGCCCCTCACATTCCATATCTTTCTGGTTCGCTAGCGTCCCTTTGGCGCTACTAATGACATCCAGGTTAGAATAGGTAGTTATCAGGTGTTTAAAGCGATTGATATAGTCGCAATAAGCAGAGAGATCGATGGTCTCGTTTTGGGTAAACGCTGAAAACGCCCCGCTATCTAGAAATACCTCTGGATAGGGGTACGTAAAATGCTTGGCGAACATTTCGTCTAGGTTGAGCTTTTTATAATAGTGATAGGAAAGCAGGATACGCAAGCGAAGTGATGGAGCAACACCCGCAACGCCATGTTGAGGCTCAACATGGCGTTGCGGGTTGGCGTCGGCAAGATAGGTCTTTAAACCCTGGCTCGCCGAGCCAGGGTTATAGCCGTTTGATGTATCAGCGAGGTACATTTTCATTGGTATTGCCTCTTGTACCCTGACAAGGTCAGGGTACGCCATCTTTGACCCATCAACCAAATAGAGTTTCATATCCCGCATACCCTCTTGTGCCAACGAGGTGTGACACCTCGTTGGGCGCGCATCTGCAAGGTATACCCGTACACCATGCAATGCCATTGCATGGTGTACGATATCGCGTTCTGCCAAGTATACTCTCACCTTCTCAATGTCTCCTGCACTCCCCCCCCTGATGGACTCATGACGAGGTATAGCCTCACGCTTCAACCTCATCAGCAATAGTTATCCGCTCCAATAACCATGCAAACTTGCTACTTTCATCACTTCCCCCTGCGTCATCCATGAGCGAGTCATACAACTCTTTCGTCTCTGGCGACACCTTCACCCGTATCACAGGCCAGAACGCATCATGCCCAGGCTCATCACCATATTCTTCCTCAAGCTCATCGAGAGTAGGCGGTGTCAACTTGGCTAACATATCATTGAGCGCGTCCTCATCACTACCAAGTGCCGCCAGATCATAGCCAGCGTCTTGCTGCTGTTGCAAAAGTTGCACGAGAAGTGCTTCATCAGGCTCGGCTTTCTTTGCAGTTTCATTGTCCGCTATCATATATCCACGCAACTGCTCATCAGACCAATTCTGACCCACCACCATGATTTTTGCTTGTGAAAGATGGGCAAATCGTTGGGGGGGGGAAGTTTGCACTAATTCACGTGCGGCAATAGTCGTCCCTTCACCAGCAGCCAACATAAATCGCTGTTTGTCTACTTGCTTGACCACATAAGGGCGTACCTGTCCGAAACGTTCAAGACTTGCCTTGAGAGAAGCAATTTGTTCTGGAGGATGCATATTGTAGTTAGATGGATTCGGGATAATCCAGTCAAGAGGGACCACCCGATATTCTACGCCATTCTCACTCATCTCGCTTACCATCCTCTCGCGTAAAGTGCATCAGCGCCGGAACCGCAGACGCATTCGTGAGCAAGCCAAACTCTATCGCACCAAGCACCGCATCGAAGCACGCACAAGTCCGGTTAATCCGAGACACGAACACGCACCAGAATGGACGTCTCGCAATATCCCGCTCTATCGGTGCGCCACATAATGGGCACGATCCGATACGTACGTAGTGGCTCGTCATCAAGACACCTCCACCAGCACTATCAACAAGAGCAGCACAAACAAGCAAGCGGCAATATCACGAGCATTCTGTGCTCGCTGCTCGTCGCACATCAACAAGAGAAGTGGCAGAAGTATCATGATCGCCAATATCGCCATTACCACACCTCCAGTTTGAATACCGCCATCACCACTACTAAGAGTCCCATCGTGCCCAGCAGTCCCATCACACGCACAACCACACGATCCTCACGATGAAATATCATGATGAGCCAATCACAGAGGCAAGCCACAATGAGCAAGGCGAGAACTATCATTACAGCACCTGATCCTCTGTGTATTCATCCGGCAGCACCTTCTCAGTAGAGTAGCCTATTTCCATGAGTGCAGCAGCGGCCCACATATTGGCCTCTCTAAGGTGGTCGATGCACCGCATCATCTCATGATTCGCCGGTCCTGGCCCAAGTGCCTCTGCCTGGCGCTGCGACTGCAAGATGAAGATGCGCAATGCCCTGATCTCGGTGATGCGATCAGTTCGTGGTGCGTAGACGGGCGGTAGGTGATCCATACGCTCCTCCTCGCAGAAAACAAAAAGGCACGATAAGGCGGTTAAACCTTATCGTGCCCGATGATTGCCCGCAGGCCTCTAGCCGACACTTCTAGCGAACAGGATTAACGTACCTGCTCATTCTATCCTCTACGGATAGACGGATGGTTCCGCAATTGGTCTACCATCAACCCTGTTCCGCCATAGAGGCATCTACTACTTCGATTTCTTAATCTCGGCGCTGCGGAGGAAGTCCACAAACGTGGTCTTGATCTTATTGATCATCCCGCCGACGAGAGGTATGCACACCTCGCCATCACCATATTCTGTAACATTGCGTACAGCGCGCACATGTTTGACGACGCGAACCATCTCCTCAGCTTCAGGACCCGTCATGTCGAGACGTTTCAACTTTCTGAGGATGTCAGGTCCAATGGCTTCCAGTTCGCTCGTACTACAATAAAACATGGCGCACGACCTTCACGCTAGTTGTCATAAGCATAAACGATAGCAAGCGTGCTCGTCAATAGGAATGATAAACTCATCACCAATTTCGAGATCTCACAGAAACTCGTCTCCTTTTGCCTAAATACACTTGACAATTGTACCCAAATTGGGTACAATATAGAGAGAAGAGAGAACACACGAGGAGGAGAGACGGACATGACAGCCTACTTCATCCGATACAGTGATAGCCAAGAGTGGTTACAGGACGACATGGAGCGCGGGTATAGCTTCAAGAGCTATCAGTTCGACACCTCAGTAGAGGAGCTGCTTGAAGAGGCGGGATACGATCTGGACGAATATAATCTCGATGAATTGGTAGAAGAACACCAAGTCCGCCAACACAGCAATGGTCAATATGGTTTTGCACTTGATGGGCTGTGCGGATATGGGCCATTTGAGACAGTTGAGGCTTCATCGACTTCTCTCATCGAGAACCCACAGCGCAAGAGATAGAAAGGATGATCCAAGTCCTATGAAAACCCCAAATGAATATACGCAAATCAAGTTTCGCCCTGGCACTGGGAGCAATCTTGAGAAGATGCTCACCTGTCGTTCCCCTAAGCAGACCGACAGTTCCTTCTCGCTAACAGCAAGGGATGATCTAAGCGACTACTATAAAGCGCTTATGCTCTATCTTCCTCCATTGACTCATAGTGAGCGTGAAGTGCTCCTACAAGCGCTAGGTGGCTGGCACGCGACAGTAGAGGATGTTGACCATCTCTGGATTGAGGTTGAGGCATTAATCGGCGTTTATGAGTATCAGAGTGTTGATCTGCCATCATTTGTGGTGCGTTTGCAAGGTCTTTCACGGTTCGAGTGTTGGGCGATCTATAATGCCGTGCTACATGGCTTGTGGGAGCCTGCACGGATCTAGGCGATGGAGATGTGGAAAGCAGAGCAGTACAACGTGTAGAACTAACCATCAAACTGCTCTGCTTCTTGAAGATCCGAGGTAGATCTCTTTGAAAATCCGAGGAAACTATAGCATGTGAATACATGCTCGTCAAGGCTACCAACCGTGAATGCCCAGCTCCGCCATTCTCTGGCGCTTCTGCCACCAGTGAGCATGGTAGTTACAACACCCATCTCCGTAGCTATAGCAGCCACGACAAATCGTGGAGTAGTCCTCTTCTTCCTCTGGTATGCTTTCTTCATCAGGAACGAGAAACTCTTCTGGCTCCTGACTATTGCCGAAGATCTTACGCAGTATGCCCATTGTTTCACTCTCCTCAAAAATGCACTACTTGTTCTCTTCTTCTTTGCTGCGCTTCAGCTTCGTTAACTCCGCGCGAGTGAAATCTAGTTGCTGATAGGCGGCATACAATGCCTCAGAAATCTTTTCGGGTACCAACTCAACGGCAGATATATATTCTTTGAATACTTTGTCGCACAGCGCAATCACTCGCTCTAGCATTTCATCCATCTTCTTGCTTTCTTTGCACACTCAAAACGCGCTACAAGTTGCTCACTACACTGACGCAATAACCTCAAATTCATCTAGCTTTACGGTGTTCTTACTGTGTCCATTCGAGAGTTTAATGACGGGTATTTCACCGCTTTTAGCTTGTGGTAAAGGCGCAGTCTTAAGCCACTTTATCACGGATGATACAAGGTATAAATTTGGGTTCTTAGGAGTCCTTATAATCGCCTTGCCCACGTGTCGTACAAGACGTCTTTTCGAGTGTCCAGTAACTTCTGCAATCTCGTCTAAAGAGACGCTTTTAAGTCCTTTGACAATCCAGGTAAAGTACACACTTGGATAGTCGTTTAACACCTCCATAGTCTCTTGATCAAAGTTGTGCGCCATCAGGTCTGAAGCGCTCGGAATAGCAGGTATAGGAGGTGGTATAACCGCGTCTATAGATGGAGGTATACCACGGTTATAAGCCGCTGCACTATCGGAGGATACAGCTTCTTTATCACCTGTATTCTGGTCATCAATAACGACCTTATCCCCATCTTTATTGGGTGCTGTTTGCTCTGGTTGATGTTGTAGGTATAGCGCCTCTTTAAGTTGCGTTTTTAAGGCCATACTCTCTTGTTCATAGACGCCTTTTAACTGAGTTGTCACACCCGTTATAACAGCGTCAATCTCAATTGGTTTCTCCCAAAACCAGCGGAATGATTTCGGCATTGTTCCTCTGCGCAATTGTTTATTCGTACGCATTTGTGCGCGGATAGTAAAAGCGCGCAACTCCTCATCAGCTTGCTTCTGTAAGTAGGTATTACGGATCGAAAGGATCTGGAGCCGCTTCTTCTCATCCGCCTCATATTCATCCGCATCTAAACTTTCCAGTGGGCGGATATTGATAATCATCTCAGCAGCAAGAGACATCATAATCACAAACAATGGGAAGGATGCCAGCACATACGGTGAGGCGATCTGGACCCAGAATGGCGCGTGAGGTAAGAATATATGAGGATCAAAGTCATTAAGCGAGATAGCAAGATTGGCAAAGGTGGAAGTGCCGCAGCAGATAGCGATGAACACCAGGAACCGGCGCGCTTGCTGTTCTTCACCACGGTACCGCGCTTCTAAGAGGGCCTGGATGAGAATGATGGTCACAAGATCAAGGAAGAATGAGACAGCAAACCCCAAGTATTGGGCGATGCCAGGAATATCATGCCCATTGCCGGTAATGCCAAAGAAAACGCCAGCATGCAGGACGGAAACCGCCATGAAGACGGCGTTCACGGTCCAGAAGAAGCCCGTTCGGGTAAAGAGACGGGTGGAAAGCGTGTGCCAGATACCCACGAGCGTGCTGCTAATGAGGTCTGCACTCCTGCACAACAGGAACAAAACGCCAGCACCTACTACTAGTCCAGCTCCCCCCGATACCATCCAGGGATTGATCAACGCTTGTACGTCCATGCTCTACGCTCCTATTTCTGTATATTCGGCATTGCCACGCGAAACTTATCACAAACCACCTTGATAATCGGCTGCTTATAATTGTTCCAGCCTAATGCTGCTTTGATATCTTCGCGGTCAAACAGTCTCCGTCTTGTGTTAAATTTCATAATTACCGCAATAACCGCATCAACATCCTCACGAAAGTAGGCATGTGCCTGCTCATAGGTTTTTACCCTATCAGGTGTCTTGGGGGCCGTTTCAGATGGCTCCTCAGGCTGTTTCAGATGCGTTTCAGATGAAGAGAGGGTCGTTTCAGGTCCATCCATCTGAAAACCTTCCCCCGTTTCAGATGCCGCATCCCGCTCTACAGGCTGTTTCAGATGACCCATTGTTTCAGGTGTCGTTTCAGATCTGAAAGGCCTAGCACGCTCAATTTCTTTCAGATCTTGATCCGTCTGTCGTTTCAGATCTGAAAGATCTGCCTGTTCTAAGTCTATTCCCAGGGACGGGACGGGACGGGATGCCTGATAGGTTGATGGACCAAGTAAGCGATAGATTGACGCATTATCGACATAGGGAACGTACACCTTTGCGGCTTTTTTTGATGGTTTCCCGCGCAACATGACCACGCCTTTGCCTAACTCGTCCTCTGGTATGAGGGAAGGAGGCATATCAAGGAGAACTTTCCCTGTTGTTGGATCGCCCCCGACATAATAGGCAGTTCGGTAACATTCCCGTATAGAGCCGCCGCCACCAGTAGGCGAGATGGTCTTCACTAAGAAGTCTTGGGCCGCAGAGATCAGAAATACCCCAACTTTGCGACCTTCTTCAAGGATGATTCGCATATAGTCAGGAGCCGCCTTGATCTCACGGATAATCGATGGAAGCTCATCTATCACGACAAAGTAGGGCTGGCCTACGGGCTGTGAATGGGCACGTTTCTCCAGTCGCTTCGGTATCAAATCCTTCGCAATATTCTTCAAGTAGTGCTCTATCACACTGTACTTGCGGCATTCCATTGGGGGATGCACCAGATACGGCTCGAATGGCGTCCAATCCTCAGGGCATGGCTTCCCGTCAGGACCAATTGACTCAATGTCATAGCGGGTATAGTGGGGATTGAGTAGCAGCACTTTCATGCGTGCTTTACACAATTGAAGCATCAACATGCGCATAATACTGCTCTTCCCGCCACCCGTGAAACCTGCCAGGGCCACATGGCAGAGGTCGCGTGCATGGCAATAGAGGTCTGTGCCATCGGAAGTGCGAGCAAGGAATATCCGATCAGCCGTTGGGTTGAACAGATCGAGTATCTGCGAGAAGGAGAAGACATCATCACCAGCAGGCAAACGCGGCAAATCATCGACACCATGTACATCGAAGGAGACATCGGGTAAGGCATCATCTTCGTCGAACCTCTGTGGTAGGCTGGAACGACCATCCTCCTTTGGACGAGCAGGAACCCGAGGCGCTCGGCTGTTCGCCTCCTTGCGACTACGGAACCACTCGATGGTGCTGGTCGTAGCATCAAAGACGACATGCCCAGCATGTGCCAGATCATCACCATGCCGCCAAGCAACGATACTTGCAACACCACCGAAGAACAGACCACCCACACCCATGTGGGGAAGCAGAGACAGACCGATTCCGGTGAGTGTCCCCGTGCCACCGGCAACGGCGAGTTTCTCTTGCACGGTGGCACGGAGAGTTTTTTCTTCACTACGCATCTCTTGTGCCATAACGTTCCCCTTCCTTCCTAACTGTTGACCCCGTGAAAGCCATGCTCTATCAAACTTATGCCAATAATGCCGAAGTAGAACACGACCACGCCATTAATAACCGAAAAGGCGAAATGCCCCCAGAACGTCGACGAGAGAATACTTCCGAACTGGAAGTCTGCAAGGCCATTGATAGCGATGAGGATAAGGGTGATGCTCCCGAATAATTCACCCAGCTTCTTATTTGCGCGAAACACTCCATGAAGCGCAGCTTCAAAACCTATCCCCACGAGGATAGTTATGACTTCAATGATCCATGCCTCCCACCACGATATGCCAACATCTACTGGAGTGGTCCCTGTGAGAAGAGAGATAGGTTGCTGCAAGATGGACCAGTTCGGGTTAATCCCCTGGATCGCAGGCCCTCCTTGCAGCCATGCCTCTGTCGTCTGAATTTGCAGCAAACTTCCCTGAAACCAAATCCAGTCAAAGAGCGCTCCACATAAAATTTGTAACGTCCCCAGAATCTTCATTCCGTTTATCTTCTTTCCTGCCGCTGCTGGTGCATCTGGCATAGTCGTTCTTTCCTTTCTTCACTTTCCAATGATTGTCAGAAAAAATGCAGCCGTCGCTTGATACTCATACAGAGTGGACCACACAAGGATGGGAGTAGCGATAATCCAGTAGACGATCCATCCCCTTTTACTCATGGAACAAGTTCCTTCTCTTTCTCTCTCTTGACAACTGTTTCATCCTATGGCATTCTTTCTAGATGAAATACCTACACAAACACGATAGATGAGGGACACCCATGCTAGAACAGATTGCCGCCTTTTTTGCCAAGCGCAATGCACACAAATGTGCAGCATTACAGCGTTCCATCCACCTTGCCCAGAACGGGACACTTCTCTCCGGCAATGATCTGCGTGCCCAGGCCATTCTCGAATGGCGCAACTTCGCTCGTGGGTATTATGGTTTCGGCGATGAAACCGCCGATCAAATCTTCGACACGCTCGGCGGCATTGCCCGCGTGACAGGACTGCTCTACCTGCGAGAGTATATGCACGCCTACAACGGGCGTGACGCCCAGGTCCATGAATCCAGCCATGAGGTCGCGTATAGATCTGAGTAATCCGCGCGACCTCATGCCAGCCTCCCATTCCTGAGTGGCATGAGGATATAGCCCGTCCTCACAATGGATTTCACGTCCACTCCAAAGGGATGGAATTTGAGGCGGCATCGGCTCATCAAGTT
>Ga0137415_10006735_pt1 | contig 11397 bp, 4 predicted proteins | sample CZODoug3_1_1_16f_FD_183082 | JGI IMG/M metagenome (GOLD analysis project Ga0137415, IMG submission 183082) | Vadose zone soil fungal communities from Angelo Coast Range Reserve, California, USA - CZODoug3_1_1_16fungal (Hybrid Assembly) | ecosystem: Environmental > Terrestrial > Soil > Vadose...
GGTTCGGTCACCGGAGGTGAAAAACTCGTATTCGACATTCGCGCCGCCAACGTCGACGAGGCCAGCGTGGGCGCGTGCCCCTACGCCCTGGATCCGGATCGGGCCGAGCGGGTGAAGACGACCGGCTCCTACCTGAGTTTCGGCGACGGTAGCCACCGGTGCCCCGGTGCGCAGGTGGCCCTCAACGAGACCCGGGTCTTTCTCGACCGCCTCCTGCGCGTGCCGGGCATCCGGTTGCAGCGCGAGCCGGACCTCTGTTGGACCGACGTACTGATGGGCTACGAGCTCCGCGACGCCGTCGTGACCTGCGACCCCGCCTGACCGACCGACCGGCATCCCGAGGGGATCCCGGTCGGTCGACCGCAAGGTCCTGACCGGGGTCCCCACACCCCTTGTCCGCTCGCCCTCGGATGTGGCCGCTCACACCATCCCGTGCTGGTAGGCGTAGGCGACCGCCTGAGCGCGACTGCGCACCTGGATCTTGGCCAGCAGCCGGTTGATGTGGCTCTTGACCGTGCCCTCGCTGATGACCAGCCGGCCGGCGATCTCGGAGTTGGACAGCCCGTTGGCGATGAGCGAAAGGACCTCGGCCTCCCGAGGGGTCAATTCGTCGACGATCTGGGGCCGCGCCGACGGGCCCTGCGGGCTCGCGGGGGCGGGACCAGCGGTGATGGCATCAACGAGGTGGTGCTGCACGGCCGGGTCGATCATGGCATGGCCGTCCAGCACGTGTCCCAGCGCCTGGCGGATCTCCTCGCCGCCCGCGTCCTTGGTGAGGTAGCCATGGGCGCCCGCGCGCAACGCCTCGATCACCGACCGGTCGTCCGAGTAGGTGGTCAGAATGACGATCTTGATGTCCGGGTGCCTCTCGCGGATCAGCCGGGTCGCCTCGACCCCGTCACAGCGCGGCATGCGCAGGTCCATCAGCACGACGTCGGGACCCGCCGGCCCGGTCAGCTCGAGGGCCTCGGCGCCGTCGGAGGCGACGCCCACCACGTCGACCTCCTCCATCAGGCCCAACACCATCGTCAGACCCTCGCGGACGACTCGCTGGTCATCGACGATCAGAACCCGGATCCGACGGCTCATGTCGGTAGCCCCAGATCGACCCTGAAACCGCTGTCGGTCGTCGTGGTGGCCAACCTGCCCCCCAGTAGTTCGGCACGTTCCCGCATGCCGGCCAACCCGTACCCGTCCGTGTCGCTGGCTCGACCGGTGCGCCCGGTCGGCGGGGACGGGCGGTCGCTCGCGAAGTCCTCCACCACCAGCCGGGTGTTCTCGGGCTCGTAGCTCAGGTGCAGCTCCACCCGCTCCGGGGCGGCATGCTTGGCGATGTTGGTCAGTGCTTCCTGGGCCACGCGGTAGAGCGCGACCTGGGCTTCCGAACTTAGCTCATGGGTGCGCCCGGATACGGTGAACCGGCACGGCACGGCACGGTCCCGCTCGAACTCCTCGGCCAGCCCCGCCAGCCGTTCCGGGCCGGGAAGCTCGTCGCCCCGCAGGGCCCCGATCGCCTGGCGCGCCTCCGCCAGGCCGGAGCGGCCCAGGTGGTGCGCGCGCTCGATGATCTGGGGTAGCCGGGGGTCTCGTGGGTTGTCGACGGCCAACATGCGCGCTCCCTCTAGCTGTAGCAGCAGACCCGACAGCGAGTGGGCGAGCACGTCATGCATCTCGCGGGCCAGCCGCTGGCGCTCGCTCAGGCTCGCCGCCCTGGCCTGTGCCTCCTGGCTCCGCCTCAGCTCGGCCAGCAGCTGCTCGGCCTCCTTGTTGACCTCGTTCAACCGGAACGCCAGCAGCAACAGCCCGTACAGGGCGGCAAGGACGGTGAGGGCCGCGCCCTGGCCGGTCAGCCACGCGATCGTCTCGATGGTGAGGAACGAGACGACCATGAACGGAGCCACCGCCGGTCGAGGCAGTAGGCCGGTCACAAAAAGGACGCTGACCAACAGCACCGCGTCGCCCGGACCGCTCGGCTGCAGCCACGTGAGCGCGATCGAGCTGGTCAGGGCCAGGGCCACGAAGCCGATGTGCGCCCCGCGCAACCGGGTGCTGGTGGTGAGGGCACGCCCCAGCACTGCAACCAGGAAGGCGAGCACCGCGACCGTCACCCCCAACGGCCGGCCGGCAAGGCCGGGACGTGGCTCGGCCACGAAGGCGTTCACCAGAAACAACATCAGGAGTACCGGGGCGAGCAGGGTGAGGCTGCGCAGAACGGCGTCGTGATGGCCGCGAACCCGGCGTAGCCGGCCAAGCACCAGCGACGTCGTCGACTCGACGGTCACTCGCCGAACGATACAGACCGACCCTGGTCAAGGGCACCGATCGCAGGGCCGAACACCGGCTGCTCCCTGGGGTGCAGGGCCTACAACCTGGGGTGCAGAGGGATCGACCGGCAAGTTCCACTCCGCGACAGATGTGGGGGCCGTCCGTGCTGACGCATGCTTCGGCTAGCGCATCAGCCAGCAGAAAGGCCCACCGTCATGTACCTGCGCGAGGCGATCACCATGGCGTTCCATAGCCTGCGGAACAACCGCCTTCGGTCCCTGCTGACCACGCTGGGCATCGTGATCGGGGTGGCCGCGGTCATCCTGCTGGTCGGCCTCGGCAATGCCGTCAAGTCCGGCTTCAACGAGACCTTCGGGGCGTTCGCCGCTCAGATCAACATCTCGAAGACCAGCGGCGGCGCGCTCGGCTCGGACTCCCGCAACCTCACCTACTCCGATGTGCGGGCGCTGCAGGACAACTCGGCCGCGCTCGACGTCGCCAGCGTCACCCCGGTGGTCGGCGGCCCGGCCACGGTCACCTATGGGCAGCTCAAGTACCAGGGTGACGTGATCGGCTCGACGACCGACATCCTGGAGGTCGCGAACCGCACCGTGATGCTGGGCTCGATGTTCACCCAGGCCCAGTACCAGGGCGGCGAGCGGGTCACGCTGCTCGGGCCGGAGATCGCCGGGGCGCTGTTCGGCGGTGACCCGGCCACCGCCCTGGGCAAGGTGGTCCGCATCGAGCGCACGAACTTCCGGGTCATCGGCATCCTGGCCGCGGACGGGCAGAACGACGACGCGACGATGATGCCGCTCGGCGCCGCCCGCCGGTATCTGGTCGGCGGCGACCAGCTGGCCACGATCATCGTCCGCGCGGCTGATCCGCAGCGCTTGGACGCCGCCGAGGAGGAGATCCGGACCATCCTCGACCGGCAGCACGCGATTCAAGATCCGAGCCACCGTGACTACAGCCTGCAGGCATTCCAGAGCCAGATCGACAAGATGAACCAGACAATTCAATACATAACCTACTTCACCGTGTCCATCGCCGGCATCTCGCTGCTCGTCGGCGGAATCGGAGTAGCCAACATCATGCTGGTCTCGGTCACCGAGCGCACCAGGGAGATCGGCATCCGCAAGGCATTGGGTGCCCGGCGCGGCGCAATCATGAAACAGTTCCTCATCGAAGCGGTAGTACTCGCTGGAGTCGGCGGCGTACTCGGCGAGCTCTTCGGCGTCTCGTTCACCCTGGCCGCCGGAAAGTTGATCGCCACGGTCGCCCCGGCCTTCGGCCAGCCCACGATTTCCGTACTGGCTGGCGCCGTCGCGCTAGCGTTCAGCTTGGTCATCGGGCTCAGCGCCGGCGGCTATCCCGCTCTGCGGGCCGCGCGGCTGCGACCCATCGATGCCCTGCGCTTCCAGTAGCACACCGGCGCGCGTCGTTCAACCGCGGCAATCCCACAGTTGGCCGGCTATCCGAGTTCGCATTACACCCAGAGCGTTCAACTGCGTTGTCACCGCGAGATCAGGACGGAACTGCAACCCAGGTTGGAGACCCAGGTTCCACCCTGAGGGCGATGTCTCATTTCTACCGCGAGCGCATCCTGGAAATCGAAAGCCACATGTTAAAACAAGAAGGAGAACATGATCATGGGTACCAAGGTTGCCGCCGAGACCAGGAGCAATGCATCCCCGTCCGTCATCCGCCAGGCCTTTCAAACGACTCGGCGCCTCATCATTGCCTTCATTGCGCTGAGCGCGGCGACTCTCATCGCCGCCTTTTTCCTAAGTCATTCCGACCCCGCTCTGGTCAACTCCACAGTCTGGAGCCGAGCGATCACCGTCCTGATCGACTCTCTGGTGGTGCTGTCCTACACCAAGCGGGCCTCGGCCGGCCACGCCAAGGCCTACCGGAACCTGCGCTGGCTCTCGGCCGGCTCGGTCATCGGCGTCCTCGTACCCGCCGCGCTGCCCGGTCTACTGCCAGGCTGGATGAGGCTGGAACTGGTCGTATGCGGTCTGCTGTTGATCGGCGTCGTGGTGAGCATCAACTCCAGCAAGGTCCGTGCTCTCTACGCCGACAGCTCGAGCGTCCGACCGGCGGTGCCGAGCGGCCAGGCATGATCGGCAGGCCGCTCCTCGCCAGGTTCAGCCAACGCGTTTCAGACTCCCAGTTCCCGGTCGATCAGGTCGAACATCTCGGCGTCATTCGCCACCGAGAGCTCACGGAAGGCCGTCGCGTTGTCCGAGGTCCGGCTCCGGAAGTCGGCGGCAAGGCCCTCGAGGCGGGTGAGGATCTCCGACCGCCGGTCGCTGTGCTCATCCACCGAGGCGAGCAGCGCGGCGAGCCGGTCGAGATCGTCGAGGACCGGCAGCGCCGTCTCGGCGGGGACGACGTTCACACACAGGTGCCCGGCCAGTGCGATCGGCGTCGGATAGTCGAAGATCACGCTGGCGGGCAGGGCCAGGCCACTGGCGCCCGCGAGCAGGTTCCGCAGCTCCAGCGCGGTCACCGACGTCAGTCCCAGCTCGAGGAAGGAGCGGTTGGCGCCGATCGCGTCCGGGCCGGGCAGCCCGAGGACGTGGGCACACTGAGCCCGGACCAGGTCGTGCACGGCGCGCTCGCGGGCGGCCGGGGCCAGCCCGGCCAGGCGAGCGGCCAGCCCGTTCCGCTCGGGCGCGCCGACCGGGTCGACCACGCGCCGAGCCGAGCGACCTCGCCCAGATCCGGTGCCACCGACCAGGCCGGACAGCAGCGGCGGCAGTCCCACTCCGCTGTGGCGGCGGAGGACACCGACGTCGAGGTGGACCGGCACCAGCAACGCCGGCACGGTGCCCGGCTCGCGCCGGTTCCGCTCGAGCACCGCGTCCAGCCGGGCCAGGCCGTCGGCGCCGCCGAGTGGCCGGAGGCCGTGCCGGGCCATGCGTTGCCGGTCGGCGCCGTCGAGCTCCTCGGCCATGCCGCCAGCCGCGCCCGGGGGGAGGTCGGATCCCTCGAGCTGCCACGGTCCCCAGGCCAGGGAGGTGGCCGGCAGCCCTTCGTCCCGCCGATGGGCGGCCAGGGCGTCCAAGAAGGTGTTGGCGGCGGCGTAGTTGCCCTGGCCGGCGTTGCCCCAGATGCCAGCCATCGAGGAGAACAGCACAAAGTTGTCCAGCTCGCGGTTCTTGGTCAGCTCGTGCAGGTTCCAGGCTCCGTCGACCTTCGGCCGCAGCACGGCCTCCACCCGGGCCGGGGTCAGCGACTCGACGATCCCATCGTCCAGGACACCGGCGGCGTGGACCACGGTACGCAACGGCGACCCGGCCGGGATCGCCGCGATCACCGAGGCGAGACCGTCCCGGTCGGCCACGTCGCACGCGGTCACCTGAGCCGTTGCCCCCAGGCCGGCGAGGTCGGCCGCCAGCTTGCCGAGGCCGGGTGTCTGGGGCCCGCGCCGGGACAGCAGCTCCAGCCGCCCTGCCCGCCGCGCGCTGACCAGACGGCGGGCCACGAGCCCGCCAAGAGCCCCGGACGCCCCGGTGACCAGCAGCGTTCCGCGGCCGTCTCCGACCGCCTCTGCCGGGGTTGCCGCTCCCACCGTCGCCGGGACCAACCTCGGCACCCGTAGCTGGCCGGCTCGGGCGGCGAGCTGCGCCTCTCCCGACCTCAGCGCGGCCGAGAGTGCCCGATCGACGGCGTCCGGGCTGTCCAGGTCGAGCAGCACGATCCGGCCGGGGTACTCGGACTGGGCGACCCGGACGAGACCCCAGACCGCGGCACCGGTGACGTCGACCGGCACCGACCCGGCCGCGACGGCCCGGTGGGTGAGCACGACCAGGCGGGTCCCGGCGAGGTCCCGGGCCGCCAGCCAGTCCCGCAGCGGCGCCAGCGTGGCCAGGACCGCCGCCCGGGCCGCGCCGGCGACACCGTCGGTCGGCGCCTCGGGCGGCCGGCCGCCGAGGACGATCGCGTCCGGCACGGGCTCGCCGGAGGCAACCGCCGCCACCAGGTCGGCCATGGTCGGGTAGCGCCGGGCCGGGTCGTGCTGGGGGTCTCGGCCGGTGTCGTCCGGGGCGGGCCCGACGAAGGCCAACCGCTCGGGGTCCGGCAGGGAGCCGGGCCCGGCCGGGGACCATTCGAGCTCGAACAGTGAGTCGGGTGTCTCGGCCGGCAGCTCGTCGGGCGACAGCGGACGCCGGGTCACGGAGCCCACCGAGGCCACCGGCTGCCCGTTGTGATCGGTCAGCGTCACCGACATCGCGGCGGTACCGGGCACGGGCGCCAGTTGCGCCCGCACGGTGGTGGCGCCGGCGGCGTGCACGGCCACGTCGGTAAAGGCGTGCGCGAGCATCGGCGCGTCGCCGACCGGGCCGACCAGCGACAGGACCGCGTCGAGCAGGGTGGGGTGGAGGCCGAACCCCGTGACGTCGACGGTCTCGTCGAGGGTGATCTCGGCGAACAGCTCCGGCCCTCGGCACCACACCGCCTGGATGTACCGGTCCGTCGGTCGCGGCAGCGGCCGCGCGCCGGCCGGTGGCCACTCGGCCGCCGCTTCGGTGCGTTCGGCGGCGGCCGGGGTGAGCAGGCCGGTGGCATGGCGGGTCCACGGGCCATGCGGCGCCTCGTGCTCGGGACGGCAGTAGATGACCAGGTCCCGCCGGTCTTCGTCGGCGGGGTCGGCCGGGGTGAGCACGACCTGGATCTGGAGCGCGTCGGAGCCGGGCAGGACCAGCGGGCGGTGCACCTGGAGCTCGCTCAGGTGGGTTTGCCCGGTCTCCTCGCCCGCCCGCACCGCCATCTCGAGCAGGGCCGCTTCCGGGACGACGGTCCGGGCGGAGCTCCCGTGGTCGGCGAGCCACGGCTGCACGCCCCGCGACAGCCGACCGGTCAGGACGAGGCCGCCGTCGTCAGGCCGGTCGAGGGCCGCACCGAGCAGCGGGTGCCCGGCCACGGACTGCCCCAACTCGGCCGCATCCGCCCGAACCGGTCGGTTGGACAGCCAGAATCGCTCCCGGGCGAACGCGTAGGTCGGCAGGTCGACGCGTCGCACCCCGGTCCCGGCGTGGAAAAGGGACCAGTCGACGGTGCCGCCGAGGGCATGGAGCTGGCCGAGGGCCACCACCAGGCTGGCGGGTTCGTCCCGGTCCCGGCGGAGGGTGGGAATCCAGGCCTCGTGATCGGCGGCCGCCGGAGAGGGATCAGCCGTGCCGGTACCGGTCCGGTCGGAGGGGGTGAACGTCTCCGGGCCGAGGGCCGCGAGCACGGCGTCCGGGCCGATCTCGACGAAGGTCCGCACGCCGGCCTGCCGCAGGCTGGTGACGGCGTCGGCGAACCGGACCGGCTCGCGGACCTGGCGGACCCAGTACGCCGGATCCATCATTTCGTTCGTCCCGAGCCGCCCGGTCACCGTGGACGCGAGCGGGATCGTCGGCTGCCCGTAGCTCACCGAGGCCGTCACCCGGGCGAACTCGGCCAGCATCGGCTCCATCAGCGGCGAGTGGAACGCGTGTGACACCCGCAGGCCGCGCACCCGCACGCCCCGGCCGGTGAAGTCCTCGGCCACCGAGGCCACGGCCTCTGCCGATCCCGACACGACCACCGCGCTCGGGCCGTTGACGGCGGCGACACCGATCCCGGTGCGGCCGGAAATCGCCTCCAGGACCTCGGCCTCGCCGGCCTCGACGGCCAGCATCGCCCCGCCGGCCGGCAGCGCCTGCATCAACCGGCCCCGGGCGCCGACCACGGCACACGCGTCCGCAAGGGACCAGACCCCGGCCACGTGCGCGGCGGCCAGCTCGCCGATCGAGTGCCCGGCGACCATCGCCGGGCGCACACCCCACTCCTGCAACAACCGGAACAGCGCGACCTCGACCGCGAACAGCCCGGCCTGGGCCCAGACCGTCCGGTCCAGGACGCGGTCCTCGGCGCCGGCACCCCGGATGATCGCCTTCAGGTGCGGCCCCGGCTGGTCGAGATGCTCCGCCAATCCGGCGCAGACGGCGTCGAAGGCCCCCGCGAACACGGGATACGCGGCGTAGAGACGCTGCCCCATCTCGACCCGCTGCGCTCCCTGGCCGGTGAACACAAATCCGACCTTGCCCAGCGACCCAGCCGTTCCGGTCACCACCGACGGCGACGGTCGGGCGGACGACAACCGGTCCAAGCCGGCCAGCAGCTCCCCCCGATCGGTGCCGACGACCACCGCCCGTTCGGACAGTGCCGAGCGTGTGGCGGTGAGGGACCAGGCGACGTCGGCCGGGTCCAGCTCGGGCCGGGAGACCAGGTGCTCGCGCAGCCGCCGCGCCTGCGCGGCCAGCCCGGGCACGCTTCGGGCCGAGATCACCCAAGGCACCACCGGCGGCGACCCGGTGCCGGCCTCGATCGCGTCCCTCGGGGTTTCGGGGGCCTGCTCGAGGATGACGTGGGCGTTCGTGCCGGAGAAACCGAACGACGAGACCCCGGCCCGGCGGGGGTGGTCCGTCCGAGGCCACGCGGTCTCCTCGGTCACCAGCGCGACCGCCCCCGAGGCCCAGTCGACCTGCGAGGACGGCGCATCCACGTGCAGCGTCGCCGGGACGAGCCCGTGCGCCATCGCCTGCACCATCTTGATAATCCCGGCCACCCCGGCCGCCGCCTGGGTGTGGCCGATGTTCGACTTCACCGAGCCCAGCAGCACGGGCTTGTCAGCATCCCGACCCTGACCGTAGGTGGCGAGCACCGCCTGCGCCTCGATCGGATCCCCGAGCCGGGTGCCGGTGCCGTGCCCTTCGACCACATCGACCTCGCCGGCCGACAGACCGGCGTTGGCCAGGGCCGACTGGATCACCCGCTGCTGGGAGGGACCGTTCGGCGCCGTGAGCCCGTTCGAAGCGCCGTCCGAGTTGACGGCCGTCCCCCGGACCACCGCCAGTACGCGGTGTCCGTTGCGGCGGGCGTCCGAGAGGCGCTCGACGACGAGGACGCCGACGCCCTCGCCCCAGCCGGTGCCGTCGGCCGCGTCCGCGTAGGGCTTGCACCGGCCGTCCTCGGCCAGGCCGCGCTGCCGGGAGAACTCCACGAAGGTGCCCGGGGTCGCCATCACCGTCGCCCCACCGGCCAGCGCCAGGCCACACTCCCCCGACCGCAGCGCCTGGACCGCCAGGTGCAGCGCCACCAGCGACGACGAGCAGGCGGTGTCGATCGTCATCGCCGGGCCTTCCAGACCGAACGCGTACGAGACCCGCCCGGACGCGACCCCGCCGGAGTTCCCGGTGCTGACGTAGCCCTCCACCTCCTCCGGGGCCGAGCTCCCGGTGCTGTAGTCGTGGTAGATCAACCCGGTGAACACGCCGGTCGCGCTGCCGTGCAGGGAGACCGGGTCGATTCCGGCGTCCTCCAGTGCCGCCCACGAGGTCTCCAACAACAGCCGCTGTTGGGGGTCCATCGCCAACGCCTCGCGCGGTGAGATGCCGAAGAACTGGGCGTCGAAGTCCCCGGCGTCGGGCAGGAAGCCACCGGCATCGGCGTAGCTCTTCCCAGGTGCGGCCGGGTCCGGGTCGACGACGCCGTCCCAAGCCGGCCCCCGGTCGAGGGGAAACCCGGTCACGGCGTCGGTCTTCGAGGCCAGCAGGTCCCAGAACTCGCCGGGCGAGCCGACGCCGCCGGGGAAGCGGCAGCCCATCCCGACGATCACCACCGGGTCGTCGCCGTGCGCGGCGTCGGTCCGGGCGGCGGTGGGGACCACCGAGGCGGCCCCCACCAGCTCGGTGAGGACGAACGTGACCAGCGCCGACGGCGTCGGGTAGTCAAAGACCAGGGTGGCCGGCAGCCGCAGGCCGGTCGCCTCACCCAGGCGGTTGCGCAGCTCGACGGCGGTCAGCGAGTCGAAACCCAGCTCGCGGAATGACCGGCCGGCGTCCACCTCGGCCAACCCGGCCAGCCCGATGACGGCCGCGGCGTGGCCGAGCACCAGCTCGCGGACGGTCTCCTGGCGTTCGCTCGCGGGCAGACCGGCCAGACGACCAGCGAGGCCGCCGCCGGCGGCGTCAACCCGCGCGACCGCACGCCTTGTGCGGGAGATGAGACCACCCAGCAGCGGGGGCGTTCCGTGCCCTAGGCGGCGCAGCGTCGCGCGGTCCAGCCGGACCGGGACCAGCAAGGCCCGGGAACCGTCCGGCACCAGGTTCGCCGGGTCGGCGCCCGTCACCGCGCCGAGCAGGGCGAGACCGTCGGAGCCGCTGAGCGGTTGCAGGCCCTGGGCGGCCATCCGCCGCCAGTCCGCCGGGGTGAGGTGCCCGGTCATTCCCCCGGTCCCCGCCTCGGCGAGCTGCCACGGCCCCCAGGCCAGGGACACCGCCGGCAGCCCCTGGTGCCGGCGGTGGGCGGCCAGTGCGTCCAGGAACGTGTTCGCGGCCGCGTAGTTGCCCTGGCCCGGGCTCCCCCACAGCCCGGCGATCGAGGAGAAGACCGCGAACAGACTCAGGTCACGGTGCCTGGTCAGTTCGTGCAGGTGCCAGGCGCCGTCGACCTTCGCCCGCAGCACCGCGTGCATCCGCGCCGGGGTCAGCGAACCGACCGACCCGTCGTCGAGCACGCCGGCCGCGTGCACGACACCGCGCAGCGGCGCCTCGGCCGGCAGCCCGGCGAGCAGCGCGGCAAGCTGGTCACGGTCGGCGACGTCGGCGGCGCGCAGCTGAACCCGGACCCCCCGCGCGGCTAGTTCGGCGGCCAGCTGGCCCATACCGGGGGCCCCCGGTCCCCGCCGGGACAGCAGCAGCAGGTTCGCCAGGCCAGGCCGGGTGGCCAGGTGGCGGGCCGCGAGACCGCCGAGGGCGCCGGAGGCACCGGTCACCAGGACCGTGCCGCTGAGCTCGGCGGCCGGCATGGTGAGGACGACCTTGCCGACATGGCGCGCCTGGCCGAGGTAGCGGAAGGCGGCCGCGGCCCGGCGCACGTCCCAGCCGACCACCGGCAACGGCTTGAGCACACCGGCGGCGAACAGCTTCGTCAACGCGCTCAGCATCCCCCCGAGCCGGTCCGGGTCGAGCTCGAGCAGGTCGAACGCCTGGTACAACAGGCCGTCGTGCTCGGCGGCCACCTGCCCCGGGTCCCGGATATCGGTCTTGCCCATCTCCACGAACCGGCGGCCCGGCCCGGCGGCCAGCCGCAGCG
>Ga0137415_10006737_pt1 | contig 11396 bp, 9 predicted proteins | sample CZODoug3_1_1_16f_FD_183082 | JGI IMG/M metagenome (GOLD analysis project Ga0137415, IMG submission 183082) | Vadose zone soil fungal communities from Angelo Coast Range Reserve, California, USA - CZODoug3_1_1_16fungal (Hybrid Assembly) | ecosystem: Environmental > Terrestrial > Soil > Vadose...
CAACGAGAAATCCCGAGAGAAACGCGGGCGGCGAACCTTTGGGCACCGCGAAGGGCCGCGTGTAGAGGCGCGCCTGGAACTCTTTGGAGTCGTCGAAGTCGACATCGCCGCCCGCGCCTCCATCGACCACGCCGTTGAAGAATCCCACGGAGTAGCCAAGCTTTCCGCCGAAAAACTCGCCGTGCACGGCCACGCCGACATCGCGCGCGGGCACCAGCGAGGTGGGCATGCCGCGCTCGACGAAGTAGGTCGCCGGCTCCACCTGGATGCGCTCGAGCCCCACGTCCGGCTTGAACTTGCCTGCAGTGACCGCAAATTCGTCAGCCGCTCTCGCCTCCGCATACGCGTCGTAGAGGACCGTCGTACCGCCACCGAAGTCGGGCATGATACGGAACGAGAAGTTTCTCCCGAGCGTCGCATCGAGGATCGGCCGCGCGCGCCGGATGAGCAGCGTGTCGGTGAGCTTGTGGTAGTCGTTGACGAAAATGCGCCCGTCGACCTGCAGAACCCCGTGCAAGCCGACCGAATAGGCGCCATCGGCCGACGACACCACGAGCCCGCCCTGCCCAATCTGGATGACCGCCCGCTGCTTGTCGCGTTCCGCAGCGGCTTCCTCCAAGAGCTCGAGCTTGCGCAGTGCGATCCGCGCGCGCTGGTCGGTCTCGTCGACCCGCTGTTCCAAGGTCGGCGAGGTGGACAGGGGCGGCGTTATTGCAGACGGCTCCTGCGCCCGCGCGAAAGACGGCGCCGATGCGCCGATGAGAGAGGTCACCGCAATAAGAGCGCGACAACGCGTCGCGACACAATGGCGCATAATGCCGGCAGAGTGAGCCTCCGGCCCTGCTTCGTCAAGACGGAATCGTGTCCGTTATAGCGAAAAACTCTAGTTTCGCTCTCCGGCGCCTCGGCTCGTTTTGGGGCCCGTCGCGCCCGCTGTCATCGCTTCTTGGGCGAGGGCCGCGCGCGCGGTGCGGCTGGCATCTTGATGACCCGCGGGGGCACCGAGGGCGTGGTGCTCGGCCGCCGCAAGCGCGGGTCGAAGGCGAAGGGCTCCGGCAGCCCGACGACCACGCGGGCGAACTCTGGGTGCGCAGGGTTGATCAAGTAGTTCATCTCCGGCGGGATGATCGCCGACGGCACGGCGAGCACGGCGCTGGAAGCGCGCTTGATCCAATCCGTACCGATGTCTTTCAACGCGTCGGGCGCAGGCGTGGTCCGCCACGTACGCGGAAGCTTGGACACGTCCGCGAGCTCGATGCCCACGCCTTCGGGCACCACCGCGCGAATGCACACCAAGTCGATGGGGAGCTGGCTCACGTCCAGATGGACCAAGATCTCCAGCGCCGCGAGGGCGAGGCTTCCACCGCAGTACACGATGCGGGTGCCTTTGCGGTTCCAGCGCCCGCCTGCAATCCTAGCTCCTTCCCCGCCGAACGCCGTCGTCGCGTATTTTCGACGGCAGAGGCGCCAGATGACGATCATGTTCGTGTTGTAAGGGACGCGCCAAGATCGTTTTTCCTTGGCGAACGTTAAGTCGTTAACGAGCAGTCAACTGAAGACCCCGTGCTCGATCCGTACCAGTACGTCTTCCACCACCTGCGTTCCGATATCCGTATCCAACAAGTCGAGCGGTCGTTCCCCTCCCAGCGCTCGATTCTCCGTCAACAGCCAACTCCTCGCTTGCGCTTCGGTTCCCAGCACCTCGGTCGCGCGCGTGGCGACGTGTGCGAGTCGCAAGACCCTCTCGGATTGAAGCGCATCGAGCCGTTGCGATTTCTTCCGACGCGAGAGGGTGCGCTTGGGGAGTTGAAGCGACTTGGTCGTTGCGTCGACCGATAAATCGAGCTTTCGGATGATGGCTTCCAATGCTTCGTAGGGGAGTCCTTCGCGGACCAGGGGAACGAGTTCGAGACGTGAAGTGACCGTGCGACCCAGCACCTGCTTACCGCCCAGGAGCTTGGTCAGGGGTTCTACGCGTGCCATATGGAGCCCTGCCTTATGGCTGAATCTACCACGCCATTTGGCAACATGCCCACCTTTCCTTCCCGAATCGGGGTGCAGGAATGCACCGTCATTGAAGAGCCTCAGGTCATAGGTATGCACGCGACGGGCAATACGCACGAGGCGGTCAAACGATTTCCGCCGTTTGTCCAAGGCTCGGCTTCGTGTCATCTTACATGGTCCTTCGTGGATGACTTACCGAGGCCAGTGATAGAGGGGGAGGGGGTGGGGCGATGCGAACGAGTCGAGCCGCGTCTTGAGAGCGCGGGGTACGGCGCCATGAGCGAGGGGCAGGCACTCTTCGAGCGCGTGCTCGCCTTGTGCGGGCTCTCGCCGCTGCTCGGGCCCGGCACGCTTCGCCGCGCGCTCAAAGACGTGGGCGCCGCTCCCGAAACTGCGACCATCGACGACTATTGTCGCGCGATTCCTCGCCTCGAGGCGCGGCTCAGGGCATTTCTCTCCGAGAGTGAGGCTGCGCAGCGCGCGCGCTCCATCACACTGCTCCGGCGGCAGTTGGATGAGGAGAAAATGACGACGACGCAGAGGACCCGCCGATGACCGCGAACCAGCTCAACCAGCCCCCCAGGGCTCGAGACGCATCATCATGAACGACGCCACCCAGCGAACCTCGGACGTGCTCGCCGCGCTGAACGCCCAACTCGAGCGATGCATGGATGCCGATCCGGAGGCGCGCGTATCGCTCGCGGGCGATGACGAAACGACGCGCGCCCTCGAAGCGCGGCTCAATCGCTTGCTCGAGGCCGCCCACGGCAAGGCCATCAGCAAGCATCCGCTGCTAGCCGAACACAAGAAGCTTCATCTCTTGCTCGATTCCATCGTCGACAACGTCCCCATCATGCTCTTCATCAAGGCCGCGGCCGATGGCCGGCTCCTGCTCTGGAACAAAGCGGGCGAGCAGGTGATGGGCAAGCCGCGCGAGGAGATGATCGGCAAGACCGACTTCGATCTCGTCCCGTACGAGGACGCGGCGTTCTACGCCGCCAAGGATCGCGAGGTGCTCGAGGGCGGCAAGCTCGTGGCGGTCGACGAGCACATCTTCACGCCGGGTGGCGAGGAGCGCTGGCTCTACACGAAGAAGATCCCGCTGCACGACGAGCGCGGCGAGCCGGCGTACCTGCTGGGCATCTCCGAAGACATCACGGAACGAAAGCGGGTCAACGACGAGCTTCGCCGCGCCAAAGAAGAAGCCGAGGCAGCCAACCGCACCAAAGGCGATTTTCTCGCCAACGTGAGCCACGAGCTGCGGACCCCGCTGACGCTCATTCTCGGTCCGCTCGAAGCGCTCGTGGCAGGAGAGGCCGGTCCGCTCACGCCCGAGGTGCTCGAGCGACTCCATCTCATGCGCCGCAACACGGCGCGCCTCCACGCGCTGGTCAACGACTTGCTCGACTTCTCGAAGTTGGAAGCCGGCAAAGCCGAGGTGCACTGGAGCACCGTTTCACCCCTGGAGGTGATCGGGGATGTGGTGCAAGATGCATCGCCCTTGGCCGTCCGACGCCACGTCGCCCTCCGCGGCCCCAGCCCGGAGCACGATCCGGGCAGCTTTCCGCTCGACCGGCGAATGTTCGAGAAGATCGTCTTGAACCTCGTTGGCAACGCCCTGAAGTTCACCCCTGCGGGCGGCGCGGTCGATGTCCTGCTCACCGGCAGCGACGCCGGTATCGAGCTTTGCGTGCAAGATACAGGCATCGGAATCGCGCCGGACAAGATCCCGCTTCTCTTCCAGCGTTTTCAGCAGGTCGATACGTCGGCCTCGCGGCGCTACGAGGGCACGGGCATCGGTCTGGCGCTGGTCAAAGAGCTGGCGGAATCGATGGGCGGAACCGCCTTCGTGGAGAGCGAGCTTGGGAGGGGGTCTCGGTTTTACGTCCGGATCCCCAATGGAGCCCTCACGGCAGTCTCTCCTCTCCCCCCTCCCGCTCCCGAGCCGGCCTTCGGCGCCGTGGATGGAGAAGAAGATCGGGAACGGGAACGGGAAGAGATGGACCTGCTTTACGAGGAGCCCAACATCCCCGAACCTCCACGCACGTTCACGGGCAAACCTCGCCTCATTTTGGCCGAGGACAACCACGACATGCGCGCGTACGTGTACGAGCTGTTGGCGTCGCGCTACGACATCGTGGCCGTCGACAACGGGCGGGCGGCGCTCGAGGCCGCGCGCAAGTGCCTTCCCGACGTCATCGTGTCCGATGTGATGATGCCGGAGATGAACGGCTTCGAATTGGTGGCCGCGCTGAAGAGCGATCCCGCGCTCCGGCAGGTGCCCGTTCTTCTTCTTACGGCGCGGGCGGGGCAGGGAGCGGTCGCCTCCGGGCTCGAGCTCGGGGGCGCCGACGACTATTTGACCAAGCCCTTTTCTCCTGCGGAGTTGCGCGCGCGGGTCGCGGCTGCGCATCGTTTGCATCAGGCTTACCAGGACGTCGCGCTTCGCATGGACGAGCTGCTGGTCACGCGCGATCAATTGGTCGAGGCCGAGAAGCTGTCGCTCGCGGGGCGGCTGTCGCGCGCGGTGGCACGTGAGATTCGCGCACCGCTCGAGAGCCTTCTGGCGACCGTGACGAGCGTGGGGGTGCTCGCGTCATCGCCCGACGCGGCGCGGGCCATCGCGCGCGTGGGCGAGTTGGTCGCAGGGCTCGAGCGGCTCGCGGAGCCGCCTGGAAGCTCGCCTCGCGAGCGGACCAACGTCGTCAAGTTGGTGCGCTCGGTGGTCGCCGAGGTGGGGGCCAGTCTCGGCGGCGCCGCCGCGGATTCGCGCGTGGCGATGTCCATCGAGCAAGAAGATGTGATCACGTGCATTTCGCCCGAGGATCTCCGGCTCGCGCTGAAAAACGTATTCTCGTTTTTGCGTCGCACCGCCCGGCGCGCGCGTGCAAACGAAGCCCGCGATCCGAGCGAACGGCGGACCATCGCGGTTCACCTCGACCAAGAATGGGGCCGTCCGTGCATCACCCTCGCGGACCCCTCGCTCGAGCTGTCCGCGGATGAAACTGCGCAGCTCCTCGACCCGCGCATCATGTTGGCCGTGGAAGCCGGGCACGCGCTCGAGCTCGACACGGGCCTGACCATCGCGAGCCAGGTCCTTCGGCGCAACGGCGCAGAGCTTCACGTGCACGCGCCCAAGGGCGGCGGCCTCGCGTTCCAGTTTTCGCTTCAACCCGGAGATGAAACCGACGCAAACTGGCTTTGCCCATGACACAGAGCTCCCCTAGCCAATTCGAGCGCACCGCCGCCGTCATTCTCGCCGCGGGCCAGGGAACGCGCATGAAGAGCGCGCTCCCCAAGGTGATGCACACGCTTGCTGGCCGCCCGCTCATCTACTTCCCCGTTCGCGCGGCGCTCGATGCCGGCTGCTCGGAGATCGTCGTCGTGGTGGGGCATGGTCGCGAGCTCGTGTCCTCGTATCTCGCGAAGACCTTCGGCGACCGGGTGAAGACCGCCGTGCAATCGGCCCAGCGCGGCACGGGGCATGCTGCCAAGGTCGGCATCGATGCCGTCACCGGCAGCGACGCAGCGCTCGTTTTCTACGGCGACGTCCCGCTCCTGGTCGGCTCGGACATTGCCCCCGTGCTGCGCGGTCTCGAGGGCCACGGAGCCTCCCTCGCAGGCGACGGCCCGCGAGAAGCCGGCACTTGGGAGCTCGCCCTGGCCACCTGTCTGGTCGCCGATGCGCACGGCTACGGCCGCATCCTGCGCGACGCGCGCGGCGACATCGTCGAGATCCGCGAGCAGAAAGACCTCCGAACGGACGCCGAGCGCGCCGTGCGTGAGATCAACCCCGGCCTTTTCGCCGCCAAGATGACCTTCTGGCAGCGAACCCTCGCGCAATTGAGCCCCAACAACGCCCAGGGCGAACTCTATCTTACCGACGTCGTCGCCCTCGCGCGCCGTGCAGAAAAAGTCGTCCACACCGTTTCTGCGCGCAACGAAGTGCTGCTCGGCGTGAACGATCGCCAGCAACTCATCGAGGCGGAAGTCTTCATCCACGAACGCATCGCCCGAGATTTGCGGCGCGCCGGCGTCACCGTTCGCGCGGGGGCTCGCATCGACGACGGCGTTCGCGTCGGCCGCGATGCCGTGATCGAAACCGCGGTGGTCCTTCGTGGCGACACCTCCATCGGCGAAGGCGCCACCATCGACGTCGGCTGCGTCCTGACCAACGCAGTCGTCGACGCGGGCGCCGTGCTCAAACCGTACTCCGTGCTCACCGACTCGCACGTGGGCGCGCGCGCGCAGATCGGCCCCTTTTCGCATCTTCGCCCCGACAGCGATATCGGCGAAGAGGCTCACGTCGGCAACTTCGTCGAGACGAAAAAAACGCGCCTCGGACGCGGCGCCAAAGCGAACCACCTCGCGTACCTCGGCGACGGCATCGTCGGCGCCTCCGCCAACATCGGCGCGGGCACTATCTTCTGCAACTACGACGGCTATCGTAAGCACACCACGGTCATCGGCGAGGGCGCCTTCATCGGAAGCGACTCGCAGATCGTCGCACCGGTCACCGTGGGCGACGGCGCATACGTGGCCACGGGCACCACCGTCACCCGCGACATCCCCGCCAACGCGCTCGCGATCTCACGCGTGCGCCAAGAGAACAAGGAGGGCTACGCGAGCCGGCTGCGCGCGAAGCTCAAGCCTGCTGCACCCGCGAAGCCCAAGACGCCGGATATCCCTCCGAAAGGTTCGACCTGAGACGGCGCTACGATCGGGCCGTACCCCGAGCGTGGCTTTGCAAACCCGGGTACAGATCGGCCGAAGCGGTGGTATGACTTCGCCGTGCGATACGGTTACCTTTTTGTAGGTCTCGCCGCCGCCAACGCCGCGGCGCTTTTCCTTTTCTATGGTTGCGACTTGCAGTCGGCCGGTGCGGGTGGTCCGGGCGTCGACGGTTCGATCGACGCGCCCATCGACACGGGTGGGCCGGTTTGCCCCGATGGCGGCACGTGCGTGGACGGCGGACCATCGAGCTGCGAGGCGAATCGAGACGCCGCAGCGTGCCAGCCGGTGGTGATAGCGAACATTCCCGGCGCTACCGAACTCGCGCTCGATGGCACCCAAGGCGTCGTCGTGGTGCAGAGCGTATCGGCGGGTAAAGGCGCGGTCTACTACGTGCCGCTTTTGGCGGACGAGAGCGTCGGCATTCAAGCGGATGCCGCCGTCCCAATTGTGACCGGCGAAAATACGCTCTTGGGACCGTTCGTACAAGACGGGACCATTTACGTGGCGGCATATGACGTCGCACAAATTCTACGCTTTCCAAAGGATAGCCGTACGCGAACGATCGCCGTGGCGGGACAGTCTCAGCCCGAATCGATCTTCGTGAGCGGTGACGACATCTATTTGCTCCGTTACAACGATGGCCACGTGGTGCGCGCCCCTCCTGATGGGGGTAAAGATTTTGCCCTGCCCAAGGATGTTGGTATCAATGGCCGATCGCTCGTTGGCGACCAAACGGAGGTCTTCTGGAGCAGCACGCCCTCCTCGGGGATCGCTGCAATCTCCGCTGCGCTCCAGGCTGACGGTGGGGTGCGAACGGTGGGCACCCTTCCGATCCCGGGCGATCCAATCCGGCTCGCACTTTGGAATAATGACATCTACATCGTCAAGCAAGGGGGCCCGGCGCCAGGGGGCGGCGGCCTCTATCGCCTGTCGAAACAAGGAGATGGTGGCGCTGCGACCCGCCTCGTGCAACAGGACCTTCAGTCCTCCCCTCGCCTTGCGATCTATGCTCCATACGTGTATTATACAGATCCGACTGTCGGTAGAATATTGCGCCTCTCGCTCGATGCGCCCATTCCTGATGGCGGGCTAACCGTCGGTGCGAGCGGCGGTCCGGAGGCGCTCTTCTCGAGCCAGCCAAATCCCAGTGGGATCGCTGTCGACGCGAACTACATCTACTGGGTCACCAACGCCGGCCTGGTGCGCGCGCTGAAATAGCCCCTCGGAATCGCGCGTCCGCGAACGGCGTTCCCTATGGGAGCGCCGTTTTCTTTGGAAAACCAGGGGGCATCAGGCAAGGTCGGATCATGGACGCCATTCGTGTGCGCGGCGGGGTCACCCTTCGCGGCAAAGTTCGCATCAGCGGGGCCAAAAATGCGGCCCTGCCCATCCTGTGTGCGGCGCTGCTCTCAGACGGTGAAACGCGCCTTCGCAATGTGCCCGCGCTTCGCGACATTCACACCACGGCGGCACTCTTGCGCTTTCTCGGCCGCGGCGTCGAGGTCGCCGGGCCCGAAGTGCGCGTGGCGGCAGGGAGCAATGTGCGGCCCGAGGCGCCGTACGAGCTCGTCAAACAGATGCGCGCGAGCGTGCTCGTGCTGGGACCGCTGCTCGCGCGGTTCGGCCGCGCCAAAGTGAGTCTGCCCGGCGGCTGCGCCATCGGTGCGCGCCCCATCGATCAGCACTTGAAGGGCCTCACGGCGATGGGGGCGAGCATCCGCTTGGAGCGTGGTTACGTCATCGCCGAAGGGCCCAACGGCGGCGGGCGCTTGCGCGGCGCCGAAGTGTACTTCGACCTTCCGACGGTGACCGGTACGGAAAATCTGATGATGGCCGCCGCCCTCGCGAAGGGGCGCACGACGCTCCTCAATTGCGCCAAGGAGCCAGAGGTCGAGGAGCTCGGGCGCATCCTCAACAAGATGGGGGCCGAGGTGGATGGCGCCGGCACCGACGTGATCCACATCGTGGGACGCGAGCCAGACAAGCTGGCGCCTTTCGATCACGCGATCATTCCCGATCGCATCGAGGCCGGCACGTACATGGTCGCCGCCGCCGCAACCGGGGGTGACGTGCTCGTCGAGGGTGCGGAGCTCTCCGATCTCGAGGCCCTGGTGGCGAAGCTCCGGCAGACGGGGGTCAAGGTGGAGAGCGTGGCCGCATCCTCGCAGGGCAGCGGGAATCCGTCCGGCATCCGCGTTTGGTGCGATGGTCCGCTTCGCGCGGTCGACGTGACGACCGCCCCGCACCCGGGTTTTCCCACGGACATGCAGGCGCAGTTTCTCATGTTGATGTGCCTCGCACGCGGCGAGAGCGTGATCAGCGAGACCATCTTCGAAAATCGCTTCATGCACGTGCCCGAGCTCACACGCATGGGCGCGAATGTGGCGCTTCGCGGAAACATCGCGGTCGTGCAGGGGGTGGACCGACTCTACGGTGCCAGCGTCATGGCCACCGACCTGCGTGCGAGCGCGTCGCTGGTGATCGCCGGGCTCGTGGCCGACGGCGAGACGGAGGTGCGCCGCGTGTATCACCTCGATCGCGGCTACGAGCACATCGAGGAGAAGCTGGGCGGCTTGGGCGCGAAGATCGAGCGCGTCAAGGGGGCGGAGAGTTAGCCGTCTCCGGCTGCGGGTTCAATCGAACCACGGGCCGCAAACGCCGCAACGTCGCGCGTCCCATGCCGCGCACGCGAAGCAAATCTTCGAGCTGTCGAAAGTGTCCGAGACGCGCGCGCAAAGCGAGGATCGCCTCCGCGCGCTTGATCCCTACCCCAGGGAGGCGCCGCAGATCGTCGACGCCCGCCGTGTTGAGGATCACGGGATCCTCGGGCGTCGCTTCCTCATGCGCCGCGCGGCCAGAGGAGGGGACGGGCGTCGCGCTGCACGGTGTCGGCGGCGGCGCGATGGCCGCGTCCGGCGAAGGCGTGGCGAGCGGTGCGCCGGCATCCGTGCTGGTCGCGCCGCTCGTGTCGACGGGCACGTTCGTCTTGGCGCCGGCCGCACGTCCCACCAGGGCGAGAACCGCGAGACCCGCGACGAGAAGCAACGCGCGCGCAATGGGCTTGCCCCACACGCTCGAACGAAGCGTGTGGAGGGACGCAAGGATGCCGCGCATACCGCGCACGGCATCCTTGTCATGAGACGAATGCGTCGTCATGGGGTTCCCTCAGCGCAACTCAAAAGGGAATGTCCGCGGTGTGGCCCACCGATTCCGCCCCCACCGCCGCCGTGCGCGCCTCGGGCTCGGGCGCCGAGTCGCGAGGGGTCCAATCGCGGAGCTGGAGGTTGCCCGAAACGGGAATCGCCTCGAGCCGCACATTGATCGATCCGTCACGATTGACGAAGCCGACGCCCACGCGCGTCCAATACGATCGCCCCTGGCGCTCCGATACTGCGTACGCCACCTTCATCTGATTCAAATTGCGCGGAAGGTTGGTCACGTTGCTGCTGTTCACTTGCAAATCCATCGTCATTTCTCCTGTTTCACGGCCGTGTCTTCACGCCGTGTGGTTCGAGCAATAGCGACGCATGTGCCAAGCACCGGACCGCGGAAATTCCCGCATTCGAGGATCGTAGGAGACTGTCCGGGTCAGTCGCGGGTCGTCCCGGGACAGCTCCTGCGAGCTCATGGTGAGCGCGAACTTCGCGGCTGGAAAGTGACCCCTTCTCGCCCCGTGGTGTATTCTAAGCGTACACAGGGAGATCTACTCATGGCAGCCCACGACGATTCGACATCCCGACGGTCCTTTCTCGGTGCAGCCGTTGCGGCAGCGGCAGGCGCAACCCTCCTTCGGAGCGAGATTGCGCAGGCGGCGAAAGACCTGGGGGCCGGGCCGAATCTCGCTGCCACGCCGCCCGCGGGTTTTTCACCTTTTTCGGCGCCGGGCCGCATCGTCAAGGTGACGAAAGCCGGCTCGCTCCAGGCCAACAAGGTCTATCCCGATCCGAACGCCGCCAAAGACATGCTGACCAAGGCGATGACCGAGTTCACCGGCGAGTCCGATCTCCCGAAGGCCATCTCGCGCTTCGTCAACAAAGACGACAAGGTCTGCGTGAAGGTCAACGGCATCGCCATGCGCAACCACGCCACCAACAAGGAGCTGGTCCTGCCCTTTCTCGAGGCGATGATCGCGTCGGGTGTGCCCGCGGGCAACATCACCGTGCTGGAGCAGTACGGCAGCTACCTGCAAGGTACACGCATCAACGAAAAGAACGTCCCGGCGGGGGTGAAGATTTCCATTCACGCCAATGGCGATGCGACCATGCAAGACCTGCTCATTCCGGGCACGGGCGTGCGCACGAAGTTCTGCCGCGCGCTGACCGAGTCGACGGCGGTGGTGAACTTCTCGCTCATCAAGGACCACTCGATCTGCGGCTTCACCGGGTGCCTCAAAAACATGACGCACGGGACGCAGATCTATCCGCACTACTTCCACTCGCACCACGCCTCGCCGCAGATCGCGGTGCTCTACGCGCAGGACATCATCAAGAGCCGCGTGCGCCTCAACATCACGGACGCCTTCCAGGTGATGGCCAACGGCGGTCCGCTCGATAAGCAGCCGCAATACCGGTATCCCTACGAGTCGGTGTTCGTGAGCACGGATCCGGTGGCGATGGACACCGTCGGCTGGGAAATCGTGGAAAAATTCCGTACGGAGA
>Ga0137415_10006739_pt1 | contig 11395 bp, 14 predicted proteins | sample CZODoug3_1_1_16f_FD_183082 | JGI IMG/M metagenome (GOLD analysis project Ga0137415, IMG submission 183082) | Vadose zone soil fungal communities from Angelo Coast Range Reserve, California, USA - CZODoug3_1_1_16fungal (Hybrid Assembly) | ecosystem: Environmental > Terrestrial > Soil > Vadose...
CTCCTTGCATGTCTCAAAGACTCGAATAAAAAAAAGTGGGGGCTCACCTGTATGGAAAGAGAGTACCGGGGGTTCGTCGAGCTACCGCGCACTGAGGAAAGGACGCTGAGCGCAACCAAGATCCCGAGAAATGTAAGTGGTCCATCATCTCGACCCATCGCTCTATTTATTCGTCCTTAGCGGGTAGGACGGCGGCGCTACGTTAATAGACCCGAAACAAGAATAATGCAATCGATCTACCAGTTCCACCAATTCAATAGGTCGTCGACTTCCTCCTTCTCCTTTAGATCGTCCAAGAATTCCAACAGTTTGCAAAATAGTTCGGAGTCCGTTGAAGTATCTAGGCTCCAAAATACAGATGGCGACAACAAGGCAAAACGGAACCATCTCGGATAACAGATGATCAACGGTCGTCGGATCAATGCCCTCCCCCGTCAACGCGCCTGTGTACCATCATCAATGTCCTTGTTCAGGACGTGGACGACTTAAGACGCCGTGTCTGATATGCATCTACCTGGATAAGTTAATGTTGGGATTGGTCTTCATATGATCATTGGTAGCCTTCGTATAATTGTGTAGAGCCCGACCACTCTGTTCAGCTCAATATACACGTTATATACGTGAATAATATGTTGAATAAATGCCGAATAAGACGTCCAGCGGACGTCCGGCGGATTATATATAATATAGGACCTATCCGAGTCGGCGGAGTAATATTCAATGCACGGATAGATCGCGGATTCATTTCCGGGATTAATATTACGGTCCCCGATATGTTCGGATAGCCGGATGGCTATAAAAAGATTGTAATAGCCATTGCTGATGATATATAATATTAAATAGACCTCTACATCACGTAGCCGGATAAGGGTGCTACATTGGAACGACGACAGGGTAATGTTATATTGATGATCACAGGACCGATTTTCGGAACGCCATTCTTTCCGGGTATCCGGAGAATATTAGGTCCACGAGTAGCACGTGCATTGTTATCAGAAGTGAATATTAAGGTGTCCGATATAGGCGAATAGCTATGGATGATGATAATAGTTCCGTTTAATGATATGTAATGGTAAATAGATCTCTAAGCAGGGTATAGATGTTACTATAGAAGGATGCATATATCCATATTAGAGGACCATTCATGTAATATTAATCCTTGTATAAGTCGAATATCCTGATTCAAAGAACTGTAACAATTGTATAGGAGATGGTCACAGTACTAATATTAATATCACTAGTAAGTCGGAAAATGAATATGCAGGACTTAATATTAGAGTATTGACTCAACGAATATTGATGTATGTGATTCTATCCGGTGGGTCGGAGAGAGGGTGATATGCAATTTAATATTCGAGTATCAGTTGAATATGATATATTCAATATGCCAATGCGTTCAGATCGCATCCATGGATTAGAGATACTGGATAACGGTGCTACATATATATGGAAGACCACTATTCAAAATACGATTCTATCCGGTGGGTCGGAGAGAGGGTGATATGCAATTTAAGATTCGAGTATCAGTTGAATATGATATATTCAATATTCCAATGTGTGTAGATCGCATATATGAATTGGAAAGACTGGATCAAGGTGCCAAATATATACGGAAGACAACTATTCAAAATACGATTCTATCCGGTGGGTCGGAGAGAGGGTGATATAGAATGCAATATTGGACTATCAATTGGGTATTGCTCGGGTATGAAACAGATAATGCCTGTTCAATATTTACATATGTGCCCATCGCATATCTGGGACGAGTATATAACACACGAGTCTATCCGGTGAGTCGGATAGAGGATGCTAAGGAATGCAATAGGGGATTATCAACTGTGTATTTCACGGTTAATATTGGGATATGGGTGTAACGTCTATTTAGATCAGTGAAACTTAATAATGATGCGAGAGATAATAGGAAACGCTATATTCAGAATATAATTCTATCCGGTAAGCCGGAGAGACCATGATATGACATGTAATATAGAATCCACCGGATATCTCCCGATCAACATCCTAGTATATGCAGATGGTGTATAAAGAAGGCACGATGAAGATATTTACGTAGCTTGGTGCTGTCAGCAGAACGCGAGCCAGTGGCATCCTCTTCACCGCCTTCGCGCCACCGCTCTCAAACACCTCGGAAAGGCCCGTCTACTGGTGCACCCCTCCACATCATCCCTGGCTATATAATGATGGTCATCGACACCAACATTCTTTTGTCCTCATTATCGTCACTTGCATCCAGTGGATAATAGTTGTCCTTGTCCCGGTAATCATGGAACTCGATGGCCTTTCATCCCACCCCGCCCAACTAGGGGAAGCTGCTCGAGCCGCAATGATCTAAGTTTCTTCTCTCATGCGGTCTCACTCCAGCTCGCTTAAGGTTCAGACCTCAAGATGAAGTATCTTGGGAGCGCAACATGGATGACCTAATTTTGCGGACTACCATATGGCAGGATGAGCATTGATTCGACCGCTCTACAATGTCAAAGGACGATGAGATCAGCAGAGATACGACTGGTGCTGTGAAATTTGTTCTGTTGAGCCTCGATCGCAGCTTGCGGTTGAAAGTGCGGTTGAGATAGCTTCCTGCAGCAAGCGAGAAAGATCTGGCTATCATTCTCGCTACTGGGCTTGAGATTGTAGTGAATTCATAATAGATACATGTCATCGCACCTCTGGTTTTGTAGCTCTCGAGCTTTATCTTGTGCACTCAGTAGTGCCGGCCTGGAGTTTGTGGACTGCACATATGGTCGGATAGCTATCCGTGGTCACAGATTATGTGTGCCAGAACAAGACAAAGTCTTTCCGTGACTGAAACTTGACTTTCCGCTTTCCGGATAGCTATCCGTGGCTCAGTAAAATATCTCATAAATATTGAATGGCGATGATATTGAATTAGCAAGTCATGTAATATGACGGAGGACTGAATACAAGATATGAAATCAATATTGAACGTCCGATATGACCGATTCATTCGCGCGAGCCATTACTCCTCCAACACCTTCCCCATCGTCACGCTGATGACATGAAAAGCCTCGGAAATGGCTTGGAACTGCGTCTTCAGGATATCGTGAAACTCTTGTTGAGGCGTCATCTCCAGGCGGACCTTCTTCGCGGCTTTGGAGGGAAGGGAAGACTGCCGGGTTTTCCTGGGGATTTCCACGATCGGGAGGGAGGACGAGCTCGAAGCAGCACGACGCCCAGCGGTTGGGAAGTCCGGCTCCTCCTCTTCGACAGCGTTCTCGTCATCGGACATCTCGACGATCTCTTCAAAGCCCCGTTTTGACCCTTTCTTCGGAGGGCTGATCGGTTCTTTCTTGACGCGAACAGACTGGGAGCGTGTGGACGGCGCAGGCACCTTTTTCGCAGCTGCACCGCGCGGACGAGCGCGCCGGATGGCTAGCATGCGATCAGATAAATATATGAATGTTTTAAATTGAACGTACTACTCAGAGAACAAGTGCCATGCTTGCCCGTACAAGGCGTACAGGCCTTGCCTTCATAGCCTTGGCAGGTCTCGCCGGATGCCTTACAGGCGGTACATGGCTGTGAACTATTTTATCAGTAAGTTTTTTAGTGACGGAAGTGAAGCGCACCATCATGTGAATCACGGGTTCAGCAATTGGCGCGTATCCGAACTCCTTCGCAAGGATTGCCAAAGTCTCTCGCTTCTTGGCCTCCTCTGCTGCGCGAGCAGCAGCCTGTTCCTCGCTCAAGCGTTTCGCTTCCGCTAACGCCTCCGCCTCCCTCTGAGCTTCCTCTTCGCGTCTCTGTTCGTCAGCAAGCAGGGCGATGTCGTATTCCGTCTGGCGCTCCTCGGCAGTGGTGAGAAGATTAGTGAGAATGAACGAGCGGTTTTTCACGGCGAAACGGGACACGCGGTTCTATATTAGTTGAATAATGAAACTTAGGGTTATGAATATTAAGGCAATACATACTATTTCGGCCTCTAGTGCGGTGCGCCAGCTCAGCACAGTGGCACGGACATAATATCCGTTTTCCTGACGTTGGGGCAAGGAGCCCAGAACGCGGACGAGATCACTGGCGATTGGTGGGTACGATTCCTCATCTTGCGGAGTTTGGGCGGGGCCCGCGAGGTCGGGCGTGCCCTGCGGGACATCCGTGCCAGCATTGTCTAATCCATTAGCGAAAGCGGAAGGGTCAGATGGGGGTGCGTCCATATTGACTAGGTGATGGCAACAAGACAGGAAAGAATGTGTGAGAGCGGCGCTAGCTGCAAATATGGTTTTCTCACACTAATTTGAACATGTGATGATTGATCGCTTCCCGGATAAACTGCCGGAAACATATCCGGGAGCATTGAGGTTCATAACTCAACATATAACAGGTTGACGAACATCAGCCTTCCATCATTATAAAGACGAACCATGGCCGTATTAGTGATGATGTTTCCTCTATATAATTTCTGCGATCACAGAACATTCACATATTTTGTATATACTATAGAATACTACACTAGGATGAATCGGATGCAATGGTTCTGGAATGTTCCATGCAATCTTTGCATGTTGTTGTGACATTGCCGTCAAATAAAATTGCAGAATGCAAACAGAAATTCAAATTAAATGGTGTATCAAAATCCAAATAGTCTTTCCGCAGACTGATTGACTTGAGAAGCTCAGGGTCCTGCCACATATATCCAATGGATCTCGGATACAAGTCCTGACATGGTTCCTGAGATATGGACGTACAATGATAGAATATCCGAATACATTCTTACACTAAATCCACCGGGCCGTCATCCTGGACACATGCCCTGCAAACCTAGTAGAATATAATTTATCGTTGAATACGATACAAGGATGAGTAAAGCATGATTGGTCAATAAAAGACAAATAAAAAACAGCAGTCCGACCAATGATTGAGTGGTGCCAATATGAAAAGATCAGGGTCCTTCCAAACACAGTGATGGCGAAAAAAATACCGGATAGAGTGCCTGAAACATTTCCATCGATTGGGGGCGTTGGCACATCTATAGATCTATTCGAAGTCCACTTAACTGCGCTAAAGACTTCTCGGAAAAAAAGGAATGGTAGAATTCTATTTGGAATTCAATTGCAACATCCAATGAAATGGTCGTTCCAAAGAATAATATACTGACACTTATGATAATAGCCGGATAGCCTTCCGGCGATATGGCAATAGGTCTGTACATATGATCCTTGGTGAGATACATTCGGAATAAAGCAACTATTAATTGCAACTGGGAAGACCGACTGTTATTTCCTACAGTTCTGTGACCACATGGAATATTTCGGATAGCCTGAGCTTAATATACATTGGGCATAGACGAATCAAGATCGAAATAAATACTATCTAGACCCGTTGCTTCTTCGGAGAGCTTCCCGATGCGTTATCATCTTGCCGCCCGCGCTTTGCGCGTTGACTGTCAGAATCAATGTTAGCATGCATGTTAATGGAGATAGGACGATGACGTGCAGAGTAGGATCAGCCAAGATAATGTTGAACATCTCTTCAACACGCTTGACGTTTAGATACCAATCTTTTCCGGTCGCGCTGTACTTTGCTTGCCAATTGATACCAAGGAGAAATAGGACGATTCCCGTTTTACCGGGCCTGCACCATTGTTCCTGCAGGATGTCTTGTTGCTTTGCCCATTTCGACATTGGTAGGGCTGCCAGGAAGTCGGTCCATACCTTGCCAAAGCTACTATCCGGCGGATCCGCATTCTGAGACATTTTCTTGGACATCATCCAATCCTTGACGGCACTGGGGATCGACATGGAATTGACTTCGGCAATTGATAGGTCTCCACGACCTGTTTTGGCTAGTGAAACCTCGACCCGCAGCCAAAGGGCGGACAGCGATCGCCATTCAGCCGGATACGATCCCCAGTCCGGATCGATCAGTCCCAATTCGCCCTTGATAGAGGTATAAAGAGCGGGAACAGAGCTGAGACCATGCGCACTACTAGCTAGATAAGTGAATCTGCAGAATGGTGTGAGGGAAGCGCATCATGCGTACCGGCCTTTCTTCCTTGTATCCAAATCATTCTTGTTGTGTTCTGGACCTTGAGCAAGATTTTTAGACGGGCCATTTGGTAGTTTAATGCTATAGCGGAATGATTAACATAATCCAATGGCGCATCAGGTCACATACATATCTTCCCATCCTCTCAAAATGTTCTGGGTGCAGTGGGAAAGCGCTTCATGTTGCCGGAATTGCAAGGGGGAGTTGACGACATGAGGGGGCAAGATTGAATCCTTCTGAAACTGTATGGCTGCAATGTCGCGCATGGCCAATCCAACGGAGAGTGCAACGGTCTCGATGGTCTGATAGGAAGCCAGTGATTTGTCCCGTGTGGTGACAGGCTCGTTAGACAGCCATTTAACGAGTGCAGAATATGATTCTTTTCCGCTCGTCGCGTGAAAGCCGGGTGGTAAATAGGAATTCGATGATTTCCATGACGCCCAGGGGAGAGGAGGATGGCCAGAAAGAGGCCCTTGCTGCATCACAATCAGCATATAATGCAAATGGAATACGATTGATGATCATACCTTTGCAAGACCCAAGAGAACCAAGAGACGGCGATATTCACCATCCTCGGATAGTGTTCCGAGGAACTCGCGGCGGCTTTTGCGCGTCTCCGCATGGTCTCTAGGCGCAGGGGGACCACCCGGAAGGCGTTCGGAATACGTTCCGGAGGGTGCAGCGGACGCGGACCGTTCTCCTGATCGTTCACCACCATTGCTCGCATCATCCTCATCGACTCCATCGTCGGCATTATCATCTGGTTCAACCCATTCCATTCGTTTCTTGCCCTTTTTGCTCGATGCTCCAGGGACGGTTTTGAAGCTAGGATCCGTGGATGGGTCTATCAGCATAAGAGGTAGCTTGCCTCTGCCTTGTCTAGCCACCCAATGCTCAAGCCACGTGTTCACTGCCGCTTCCGTCATCCTAGACGGTTCCTGTAAGGCGTGGTCGCTCTGAGGACGCGAGGTCTTGCGGAGAAAATGATCCGGGTGTTCGGATATCTTCGCCCAAGGAATACGTCCCAACCTGTTGTAATATTCTGTAGACATTGATAAGAGAGCGTTAATAAATGTATGGGGATGACGAACTTCGAACGGATGTCATAAGCATCCTCAACAGTTTCTTCTTAGCCTCCAGCTGTAAACCCATAGTATTGTCGGGCAGAAGTGGATAGCCATCATCGTTGGTGTCAAGTTCGACCTCTCCAGGCGTATCCTCATCGGTTCGAGCTGTAAACCCAGTTATTGACTATAGTTGGCACGGCGATACTTGTACATACCTTCCACATGCGATGCCCACATGTCCATTATGTTGTTCGGCCCTTTCCGCAGCGCATTGCGGTGGCCGTCTATGAAGTTCAGCCCGTCTGTTTCGTATCTGCGAGGGGAATATCAGAGACCATCTCGGAAAGCATTCCGGAAAGCCTACCGCGATGTGACAAGCTCTCCTGCGACATTGGTATATGCTGCAAGGATGAAGAACTCCGCGCCATTCTGGCGCTTCATGAATTCAGTCCATTGTGCGACTTCTGATGGAATCTTCTTTGATGCCCTGATATGCATAGGTATTAGTAGAGTGACAGGTCATTAATTTAGTGTACCTACTTGCGCAACACGTCTTCGGGAAGGTCTGCCGCGTTCCACTCTTCTGCCAAGTTTTCACACTGTGCCAGCTCATCTGCAGAGAGTGCCTCGAAGACGATCCCCAATGCCGGACCATACTTGGCGATGTCCTTGCTCCCTGTGTCCCCGGAGAGACGGCGCTGTGCATCATCTATACGGTCAGTGAAGATCTTTCCGCAAACTGTCTTGGCCACCCAAGACTTCGAAGATGCGGGATGACCGCGCTTCTCACGGCGAGGGTGCGCAGGAACTGCTGCAGATCCTTTGAAAATCCCCTGTGCCTCGTTCTGAAACCAGGTCTTGACAGCCTAACAAAAGCAACAGTGAATATGAATATTTAGCATTGGATGAACTCATACCTGTGAGAGATCAGGACGAATGGCGTCGTTGTTGTCATTCATTGCTGCTTGGATGACTTCAGTGACAGATTTGACGACCTCCTCACGGTTAGTACCGGATGCCCTATTTTTGGCGAGGACCCAAGATTCAGCGGCATCGATGAGAATGAGTTTGACATAATCCTTGACCCAGGTCTTAGGCATTGCGTAAATATAAGAGTGGGTTGAACTGATGTTTGCGCAGGACGAATATTGTGAAAGTTGGTGTGAGAGTTCCCAGACAGCTAAATACGTGTCGGACACCTTCCGCCGCATCGGAAGCCATTCCGACAACCGGAGAGCCTCTCCGGACTGTATCCGGAATCCATCCGCGTGCACGATACCTAGCCCCCATCCTTAGAATCATGCTATGTGTTAGGGAATATTGGTTGTTATTGTTAGGACGTGCAGGCATCGTCATTCCGAGTGCGATTATACTTACTATGCGACATGATGTCAAGAGGTTTCACAATATACTAGGGAATCAATGAAAACTGTGATCATCTCTGACAGAAGTCGTGGCCACGGCAATTGATTGTCCTCGTACAAACATGTCTCACCCAACGAGATATTCCTGCTGTTCAGCATAAGGATATATACAATGACTGTGATCATTTTGAATATTATCCTCATTTGCTAAACGTATGATAATTCAATGGTGTGGCTTAAAGAGGAATCCCATTATGAGACATAATCATTCAAAAGATCTGTTCACATCATCTGATTCAATATGACGATGATTGACTCCAAATATGCATTGGCAATGTGTTTGCGACAGCGTTTGTCTTCTTTTGAAAGCGGGAACATGGATCCTAATAGCAATTCAATGGACTTCACTCAAAATCGTGATCGGTTCATGATCGATCTTCGGTTCCTATTCATTATCATTGAGTGTATTTACACGTTAGAAGGTTATTCCTGTGGCCGCTAAAATGTATAGATGCACACAATTTAACCTTTCAGCATTCGTTGAACAATGTTGGGCTGTCGCAGCACTTAAGGCTTCCCCGGATCTCTCTCCGGGTCCTTGAGCAGTGGTTGCACGCAATGCAATGCACAATGACCCCAGATCATGATTCCATGACATCACCAATTTCAGAGATGTAGAGATAATATTTTCCATTCACTGCATGAATCATCTATTCAAATAGCCAAGCTATGGGTGCAATCTGCAAAGTTAATTTCATACAGGGATGATTCCCGGTCGTCGGATCATGTCCCGTGTGGTATGATACATTCAAACTTTATATCCGGCACGCCTTCAGGCATCCACATGTTTAGGTGTCATACATTATATATACACCATATCAATACAGTTGCATTCCTTCGACCATTTCCTGGATTATGGGGAAATATCGACGACGCGAGTCAAAAGTAGTTGAATGTGAGCCAACCGTTATCCGCACACGGCAGGGACCTAGGCTGGTGGATCGTGCACTTCCCTCTACTCCTTCTGCATCTTCAAGGAATTCGTCCCCGTCAAAAAAGCGAACGTTCTCTCCGGGGTTTCAATATGACGATGATGGTCTGCGAAACGATTCTGGCGCTTCGCCCACACCAAAGCGCTCCCGGACATCAGGGACTGTAGGTTATCATGTCATATGAGTATTCTCACAGAACCTCACGATCTCTTAGACGCAGAACGAATGGTTGAGACAATATCTGAAGATTAGACAGTCTTTGATGTTTGAAATTATGGGTCTTGAGGCTCCACCCTCCGATCGACTGTGCACGGTGTGCGCATCTGCGCCAGGCACATATCGATGCAAAGACTGCTTCGCGAACAATTTCTATTGCGCTTCATGTTGTCTTTCCGCACACTCTATGAGACCATTCCATCGCATCCAGAAATTTGTTCAAGGGTTCTTCGAGGCATCTGATCTGGACAAATTGGGATTCACACTTGATATCCGTCCACACACTCATGAATGCTCTCCGAACAGTTCCAGCACTGCCGGAAGCTACTCCGACATCTATCCGATCAGCGACGACGATGGCGATGATTGGGAGGACGATGACGAAACCACAAACAATGATTCCTATGCATCCGAATTCCGTCGGTTGGCATCCGACGTCGGTAAAACGGTTATTGTTTCTTCTACAGGGGTCTTTAAGCGTTCACTCCAGTGGTGCACCTGTCCAAATGCTCCAAAGAAACATATACAGCTTCTGCGTGCAAGACTATTTCCGGCAACATTTATCAACCCTAAAGCAGCATTCACCTTCGAAGTCCTGGATCACTTCCGCCTTGATGCCCTTGAATGCAGAACCTCAGCAATGAATTTCATGAGCAAGCTTAGTCGGAGAACAAACGAAGTCTTTCCGGGAACCGTTCCGGTACGCATCCACCCGCTAACCTGTTTTAGCTCATTGCTTATGTACCCCTCTGGTTAGAACCGTTATCGGGATCTTCTCCGCGTTTCACGAGAATGGCGGGATCTTCGGAACCGCATGCGTGGAGGGCAGGCACACGATCGTGTAACCGACCTCGTTCCAGGGGCACTGGCATTGTTTTGCCCAGCGTGTCCACAGCTGGACATTAATATACCACCGGAGAATGAGTGGAAGGACGACGAAAGGTGCGTACACAACTAAATACAATTGTTGTAGTACTCACATATTCCTTGTAGATGGCTTTATCGTCCTCAAATGGTGGTCGATGGCAATATGCAACTGGTCCATATCCGCAACAAACGAACTGATGACGATGTATCATTATCAGATGGAAAAGCGTTTATGGTGGAGCGAGCTCCATACGCGCGGCACATAGCATCTGCTCCGGATAAGCAGCCGGTGTGTTTATCATCCACTGTTACCAATGGAATATAGCTGATATAACGCCCAGAAATCGAAATGCAGCAATCACCGCGCCCAGAACAATGGTGGTATGCGCAGGGAGCATTTGGATTGTACAGGAAAAGGAGCGTGCGCCTGTGCGCGCCACGGTGCCATGATTCCACATTGTGTGGTGGACTTTCAAAAGGGTGAACGGTGAGGAATCAATCAAAATCATTGGCGATACAATTCACAATTTATATCATTACATCGCACTATTCAGACAGGCGAACATCGACTATGCTATCTGCGAAGCACTCAAACGCTTTCCGAGACGCCAGGCAGCGCTCATCATTTACGACATCTGTTGCCAATGGTTCATACACTTCCGGGAGCGAGTATCGGAATCCGAATGGCTCGAGATGTGGGACGACATTGAAATAACTCCTGCTGTGGGGAAGTGGCACTTAGCCGCACATGTCAGGGAGTGTTTCGCGAAGTTTTCACTAAACTTCATTGAAGGATCCGCAGAGGTCGATGGAGAGATAATGGAAACCTTATGGTCCGGACTCGATTTGATTGCTGGTATTACCCAGG
>Ga0137415_10006740_pt1 | contig 11394 bp, 7 predicted proteins | sample CZODoug3_1_1_16f_FD_183082 | JGI IMG/M metagenome (GOLD analysis project Ga0137415, IMG submission 183082) | Vadose zone soil fungal communities from Angelo Coast Range Reserve, California, USA - CZODoug3_1_1_16fungal (Hybrid Assembly) | ecosystem: Environmental > Terrestrial > Soil > Vadose...
GCCCAGGTCGCGCTCGCCCGCAACCCGCGCCCGCGCGGCAACACCGCCGTCGCCCGCCGCGCCCCGGCGCAGCAGTCCGAGCCGCAATATGACGCCGCCGGCGATCCGGTGGTGCTGACGCCGCAGCCGCAGGCCGCGCCCCAGGCCCGCGCCGATGACGGCTACATCTATCCGGCCGACGGCAGCTCCAACGAGGCGCGTTATCCGGCGCCGCCGCGCAGCCGACGCATCTACGACGCGCAGGCCACTCCGCAGCCGCAGCAACAATATTACTACAATAACCGCGGCTATGCGCCGGCGCCGCAGGGTTACTACCAGCCGCGCTCTTATTATCAGCCGCGCGGATTCTTCACCGACCAGAATTGACGCCGGAAACGTCCGCTAATCCCCCGCTTCATGGCGGAAAAGCCCGTGGCAGCGCCTAAATATACACCACCCGGCCGTGCTGCACGCATGTCCGTCAATATCCTTGTCATCAGGCCAAATTGACAAGGCGCGGCGCCGCCTTATTGTCATTTCAGTTTGTTTCTGGAACTGGAAATGACGCAAGAACAGATTGCAGAATTTTGCATTGTTTCGCTGGCCAACGTGCTCCGGATTGCAAAAGACCGGGTCAAGACGGACACAAAATTCAGCCGCCTAGGACTGGATTCCGCGATGATCGTCTATGTCATGATGGAGCTTGAGGAAAAACTCGACCTCGAACTCTCGACCGACGATTTCTACGATTACCCGACTGTCGACGCCCTATCCCACCACCTTACCGAAAAGCGCGCGAGGCGTTCTGCCGCCTGAGCGTTGCGGCTGCCAGACATCGTTGGCCAAAATGGAATCGTTTTCCTCGCTGGTTTCGCTGCTGGCAAAGCGCGCGGAAACCCAAGCAGATGAGCGGGCCTACATCTTCCTCGGCGATCACGGCGCGGAGGAAGCGGTCCTCACCTTCCGCCAGCTCCATGATGCCGCTCACGCGCTCGCGGCGCGGCTCGCCGACATTGCCAGGCCCGGCGACCGCGCCGTGCTGGTGTTTCCACCCGGTCTTGAATTCATTGTCGCCTTCTTCGGATGCCTGATCGCGCGGGTGATCGCGGTGCCGATGATGATGCCGCGCCGGCGGAGCGCCCGCGACTCCAGCGCCGCCATCATGGCCAATTGCGCGCCGGCGGTCGCGCTCACCAATTCGGCTTTTGCGATCCGCCAGGATTTGCAAACGCGGTTTTCGCGCGAAGGCATTCAATGGCTTTCGGTGGATATCGCCCTGGCGCAGGACGCGCCCGGCGGGGCCGATCTGCTGCCCCCGGAACCGCAGGATACTGCCTTCCTGCAATACACCTCGGGCTCGACCTCCGAGCCCAAAGGCGTCGCCGTCAGCCACGCCAATCTGCTCGCCAATCTCGAAATGATCCGCCTGTCGCTCGGCAACACCCGGCAGTCGACCTATGTCAACTGGGTGCCGCTCTATCACGACATGGGATTGATCCTGAACGCGCTGGAGGCGATCTATGTCGGCGCGCTCTGCGTCATGATGGCGCCGAACGCCTTCACGCAGCGGCCGCTCGGCTGGCTGCGCGCCATCAGCGACTACCGCGCCGAGGTCGGCTGCAGCCCCAATTTCGGCTACGACCTCTGCGTCAGCCGCTATCGTGCCGAGCAGATGCAGGGCATCGACCTCTCCGCATGGAAAGTTGCGCTCAACGGCGCCGAGCCGGTTCATGCCGAGACGATCGGCAGGTTTACCAAGACCTTCGCCGGCCATGGCTTCAATGCCGGCGCCGCCTTCCCGGCCTATGGCATGGCGGAGGCGACCTTGCTGATATCGGGCGGCCAGCGGGGCGCGGGTCACGTGACGCGCGCCGTCAGCCGCGCCGGCCTGCAGGCGCATTCGGTCACCGCGCCCGTCGATGCGGCTGACGTGCAGCTGCTGGTCGGCTGCGGCCGCGCGCTGGTCAACGAACGGATCGCCCTCGTCGACCCGGATGACCGCACGCGCCTGCCGCCCGGCCGGGTCGGCGAAATCTGGGTCAATGGGCCGAACGTCGCGCGCGCCTATTGGAAAAACCCCGAAGCTACGCGGGCGGCGCTGAACGCCGGGATGGCCGGCGCGGATGACGGCGCGCGCTGGCTGCGCACCGGCGACCTCGGCTTTGTTGACGAGGCCGGCGAATTGTTCATTACCGGCCGCATCAAGGATCTCATCATCGTCAGAGGCATCAATCACTATCCGCAGGATATCGAACGGACCGCACAGGCCGCGCATCCGGCGCTTCGTGACAATTGCGGCGCGGCATTCTCCGTGCCCAATGAGCGCGGCGAGGAAACACTGGTCATCGTCCAGGAGATCGAACGCACCGAGCGCAACCGGATCGATCCGGCCGAGATGAAGGGGCTGATCCGCGAGAACGTGACCGATCAGCACGAGCTGTTCGCGCGGCACATCGTGCTGATCAGGCCCGGAACGCTTCCGAAAACCACCAGCGGCAAGATCCAGCGCAGTTTTTCGCGCAAGCTATGGCTCGAACGGCGGCTCGAGGATCTCGCCGCCGGCGCGGATTGATCAGAAATCGATCCTGGCGGCTTGGCCCAGTTGAAAACTCGCGGCAATTCCCTCCACCATCCTGGCGGCAATGCTCGGGCGATAATGTATGAAGTCCGCAAAATTCGCGGGATCGCGGGTAAGCGCATTGTCGATGCGATAGTTGATGAAATTGCTGTGCGGCCGGCCGGCCACAACCCGCCGCAACGCGGCATCGCAGGCTTCCCGTTCCACCCCCTCCGCGGTGCCGGGTATCGCGACCGTCGTATAAAAGGTTGGCGGCACCAGGAGAACGACGGGAACGCTGGCCGGAAGCTTTTTGATCACGTCGTCGAGTTGCGAAACTTCGGGAAAGATATCGCGGCCCGCGGCGGTGACTGCCAGGGCTGGATCCCTGGGCCTGTTGGTTTCGCGGAACGTGCCCGGAAGCCAAATGTCTTCATAGCTGAAGAAACCGTCGGGATCGGTCCGTTTGCGCAAGCCAAAGCCAATCGAGATTCTCTGGGATGCGTGCTCGATGGCCGGCCAGGATATCAGCCGCGCCGCGTAGGCGAGTGAGCTCTTGCCGTAGAGCCAATATGGGAACCGGCCCGGTGCCGGCTCCGCCCGATCATGCGCGCACCACCAAGGATCGGTAATGAACACCAGCGCGCCCACGCGTTGATGATTTCGCATGAAGAAATCAAGCACCGCGAGCTGCTCACGGGGACTTCCACCCGTCAGATAGAGTTGTACGAAGCGCAGGCCTGTCGCCCGCGACAGCTCGGCCGGATCGAGCATTTGTGCCGTCGAATTGCCGATCACGGCCGAGTCAAATCGGGCGTCCCGCGCTCGGCTCGCGGTTGCGGTGTGAGTATCACGATCGTCGACGCCGTCGATGCCGAGCAAACCGAACTTGCCGCTGTCGTAGGGATCGACCACGATCATGAAGGCAAGCAACAGCAAGGCGCCGATTCCGAGCGCGCCGAGACAGGCCGCCAGACAGCGCCCCCATTCGGGCGCGAGATCAGAAGTTGAAGTAGGCAAACTCATAGACGTTCCGTTCTCCGAGATCGACGAGCAGAGCCAATAGGCCGATGCCGACCAAGGCGGCGAGCCAGGGTCGTGGCCGGCGTGTCAACAACTCGATGATGTCCTGGCTCGCCGGCAGCAGAAACGCCATCAGCGGGACGATGAAAATCGGCAAGAGGTGCCGCCAGCGCTCCAGATTGGGCGGAATGGCAAGGCCCTGAAAGATATGCCAGGCGACATCCAGCGTCCCGGCGCGGAAGATCACGCCGGTCACAAGCACGAAGATCACGGTCAGTACCCAGCCAAGCAGCGACGGCAGTCTCGGGCCATAGCGGCGCCAGAGCGAGCAAAGCACCAGCGCGCAACCGTGCAGGATGCCCCACAACACGAAGGTCCAGCTTGCGCCGTGCCACAGGCCGCACAACGCCATCGTCAGCATCATGGCGAAGAAATACTGCACCGGAAAAAAACGCCGGGGCAGGATGCGGGTGTTGACGAGCGGATTGAATACATAATCGCGCAGGAACAGCATCAAGGTGATGTGCCAGCGCTGCCAGAAATCCTGAATGCTGGTCGAACGAAACGGCGCGTTGAAGTTGACCGGCAATCTGACGCCGAACAGGAGGCCGAGCCCGATCGCGATGTCGGAATAACCGGCGAAGTCAAACAGGATCTGGAAGTTGAAGCTCAGCGCCAGCCAAGCGTCGCCGTTTGTCACCGGACCGAGCTGCGCCTGTGCGTAGACCGGGTTGATGATTTGCCCGATTCGATCAGCGAGAAAGAGCTTCTCGAACAGGCCCATCGCAATGAAGGAGATGCCGAGGCAGAACTCGCGCTGCCAGCCGGGCGCATACACCTGACGGCCGAACTGCTGCATCACCTGCGACCAGCGCGCCAGCGGCCCGGCCAGCGCCTGCGGGAAGAAGGCGATGTAGAGCGCGTAGCGGTCGAGCGAATAGGTCGGCGCCTTTCCCTTGCGCAGGTCGACCAGATACATGATGTGGTGGAAGGTGAAGAACGAGATGCCCAATGGCAGCGCGATGTCGAGCACCGGCATCGGCCGGCCGAGCACGAGCCCGACATTGTACGCCAGGAAGTTTGCGTATTTGAACAGCGCGAGCACGGCCAGATTGGCGACGATCGCCGTCGTGATGACGATGGTTGCCTTCGTTCTCACGTAGGCCAGCGCGGCCAGCCAGTTGATCAGGATCGACAGCACCAGCAGCGGGACGAACGGCGGATTGCCATAGCCGTAGAACGCCAGCGACAGCAGCACGAGCGTCCAGATCCTTAATCGCGGATGGGGATCGGCAAGGCGGTAGATCAGGATGGCCGCCGGCAGAAAGACCAGCAAAAATGGATAGTCGTTAAACAGCATCGGTCTACGATCTTGAGCGTACCGGTCCGCCGCGGCTCAAAATCGCAGCCGCAGCGTCGCGGGCCTTGCATGGGGGAAATCCGCGACTACCCACGTTCGAGATCGGGCGTCTCGAGCGTGGTCCGATGCATCCTGCGAAGCGCGATCTTCTCGGGGCTCGGCACCTTGACGTCCCACACGAGGCCCAGCGCCGCAAGCAGCCGGATGAAGAGAAAGCCGGGGTCGAATTCGAACCAGCGCAGCCCGAACGCCGCGGAGTAAGGGAAAGCGTGATGATTGTTGTGCCACCCCTCGCCCCACGCCAGCCACGCCATCACGCCCAGATTTCGCCTGTTGTCGTCGCGGGTCAGGAACGGACGGACGCCGAACGTATGCATGACCGAGTTGATCGCCGACATCCCTTGTTCGACCGCGAACATGCGCACGACGCCGCCCCAGAGAAATCCCGACAACGCGCCCCACAGGCTTGCTGTTACGAGGCCGCCGATGGCGGTCGGGATCAGCAGCCCAAGAACCACCCAAACATAATAATAGCGATTGACCGCGATCAGGGTCGGCTCCGCCATCAGGTCCGGCACATGGTGCACCACGTTCGGATAATCATGTTCGATCATCCAGGTCAGGTGGGCGTGGAGGAAGCCGCGCAGGCGGCCGAGCAGGGTGTCGCCGTGCAGGTTAGGCGAATGCAAATCGCCTTCGTGGTCGGAGAGCTCGTGATGCCGCCGATGCATCGCGACCCAGGACAGCATCGGGCCCCTTCCCGCCATCGACCCCATGATGACGAGCATGGTCGAAAACGCGCGATGGGTGAACAGACGGTGATAGCCGACGGTCAGGCCGAGACCGCTGAGCAACCACATGGCGAAAAACAGGGAGATTTCGAGCGATCCTATGGGGCGGTAAAACAGCAGGCCGAGCGCGATCAGCGCACCGACAAAGGGCAGAACATCGAAGATGATGAAATGCTGCCGCTGCAACTTATGAAAGTGCCGGCTCCTGATGATCCGATGGTCGCGCATTTTCGCACTGATTGGAATTCGGGAACAAAGCCCATCACTACATAGTCCGGTCGGAAGCTGCAACCGTTGCACCGCGTTCTCCCGGGAAACGGCGTGCCGGAGCCGGAATATGCGAAAATTTTGGGCTTATTGCTTGCCGTCGTGCATCGCAGGGCGCGCCGGGGCCGGCAGCGCGCGGCGGCCTGCCAGCGCGAAGCAGGGGACCGAGCACCGCGCCACCGCAAATGGGTGGCAACCTACTGCTCGCCGTCCCGTAGCCGTCGCCAGACCGCGCCGAGCACGTTGGAATAATCGTCGGTCCACACCCGCTGCTTCTCGTCGGCCTCGGTCTCGGCCCACACGTCCGATGACGCCAGCTTGCCGACGTCGGCCTCCTCGCGCGCCGAGACCACGACCGAGGTCGAGAAGATGTATTCATTGTCGCGGCCGGAATCCTCGCTGTAGACCCAGCTCTTCATGTCGTTGGCGTCGGCAATGCCGACCACGACGCTGGCAAGCTCCAGATGCCGGTTGGAGACGTGCATCACCACCGCACCTTGCGGCGCCAGTTTTTCCTTGTAGATCGCCATCGCCTCTTCGGTCGCGAGATGAATCGGGATCGCGTCCGACGAATAGGCGTCGACGATGATCAGATCGTAGATGCCATCCGGCTCGCGCGCGAAGGTCAGCCGGGCGTCGCCGATCACGGGCTTCAGGTTGGGCTCGCAGTTCTGGATGTAGGTGAAATATTTCGGATCGCGCGCGGTATCGACCATCGACTGGTCGATCTCGAAGAACTTCCAGTCCTCGCCGGGCTCCGAGGCACAAGTGAGCGTACCCGAACCGAGCCCGATCACCGCCACCTTGAGCGGCGCACCCTTGCGCTCGCGGATCGCGGTGATCGCCTGCCCGATGCCGCCGTCCTTGTGATAATAGGTGATCGGCTCGGGCCGCCCAGTAGCCGGCGTGCCGTCGTCATTCCTGAATTTCTCGGCGCCGTGAATCGTGGTGCCATGCATCAGCACGTGATACTGGCCGTTCGGCGTCACCACGATCTTGTGGACGCCGAAGAAGCTGCGCACGGTCTCGACCCGCCCGTCGTCGGACGGATAGGCGCGCACCAGCGCCAGGCCCAGCACGACGGTGGCAAAGATCTTCCAGCGGTTGGCGTTCAGTGCGAGCGCCAGCAAGGCCGAGAGCACGCCGACCGCGCCGATCATCCAGACCCGCCAGTCGTCGAACCATGCGAACAGCCTGCCCGTCGAATAGGATGGCGCGATCAGCGCCACGGCCAGCAGGGCGAGCAACGGCCAGTACCAGTTGCTCCAGCGCGCCAGACGCTCATGGCCGGGCGGGCGGCACAGCGCCGCCAGCGCCAGCAGGATCGGGTATTCCGCGACCCAGGAGAAGGCGAACGGCGCGATTAGCCCGGCAAACAGGCCGCCGACCATGCCGCCGAACGACAGCGCGACGTAGAAGCCGGTGAGATATTTCGCGGCCGGACGGGTGCGCGCCAGTTCGCCATGGCAGGCCATTGCGATGACGAAGAAACAGAGCTGATGCCCGCCGAGCGTCAGCAACAGGTTCTGCTCGCCGCCGACCGCGAGCAGGATGATGACACCCATTATCGCCAGCGGCTGCGCCAGCAGCATCCATTGGTGCGGCAGCAGCGGCCGCGACTGGAACACCAGCACCCAGGTCAACAGATACAGCGACAGCGGCAGCACCCACAGCAACGGCGCGGCGGCGACGTCGGTCGAGATATGCGCGGTCACCGCGATCAAGAGGCCCGACGGCACCGCGGCGAGGAAAATCCAGCGCGCGCGCAGCGTCCACGACGGTGCGGGCGCGTCGGTATCGTCGGCGGGCATGTTGAGCGCAGCCGCATTCGCCGGCGAGCGCAGCAAAAGTACGCCGCAGCTTGCGATCAGGACGATCAAGACGCCATAGCCACCGGTCCAGATCAAATTCTGCGTACGCAGCGTGAACATCGGCTCCAGCAGCACCGGATAGGACAGCAGCGCCAGGAAGCTGCCGATATTCGAGGAGGCGTAGAGGAAGTACGGGTCAGGGCCGCTAGGGTGGCCGGTGCGGACGAACCAGGCCTGCAGCAGCGGATTGTTGGCCGCGAGCGCAAAGAACGGCAGCCCGATCGAAACCACGAACAGCCCGAGCAGCCAGAACGCGTAGCCGGAGGTCGGCGGCTCGCCCCACCCGCTCGCAATCGACAGCGGCAGCGTCAGCAGCGCGACCACCAGCAGCACCAGATGCACGGCGACCGGGATCGCGCGGTTGCGGATCTGCATCAGGAAATGCGCATAGGCGTAGCCGCCGAGCAGCAGTGACTGGAAGAACACCATCGCCACCGACCACACCGCCGGCGAGCCGCCGAGCCGCGGCAGCACCATTTTGGTGAATAGCGGCTGCACCGAGAACAGCAGCAGCGCGCTGACGAAGATCGCGGCGGTATAGACAATCAATACCAGCCGATTTCGCTGGGCGGACGGCTCAGAAATCATGAAGGCTCCGGCTTGAACCCGGCGGGCGCCGGCGTCGGAAGGTCCGGCAGGGGTACGCCAGAGACGCTGAGTTGAGCATATGACAACATGGCGGGCAAGAAACTGCAAAACCGTGGACTTGACGAGGCGCCGATACGGCGCGACAGCACGCTTTAATCAATCCTTGTTGAAGCGGACATGAACGAGACCGACGTCGTCATCATCGGTGCGGGGCATAACGGCCTCACCTGCGCGGCCTATCTCGCGATGGCCGGCCTGCGCGTGCAGGTGGTCGAGCGCCGCAAGGTCGTGGGGGGCGCCGCGGTGACCGAGGAATTCCATCCGGGGTTCCGCAATTCGGTCGCGGCCTACACGGTGAGCCTGCTCAACCCGAAAGTCATCTCGGATTTGAAGCTGGCCGAACAGGGCTTGCAGATCGTCGAGCGCCGCGCCCAGAATTTCCTCCCCTCGCCCGATGGCCGCTACCTCCTGACCGGCGAAGGCCGCACAGGGGATTCGGTGGCCAAGCTCAGCGAACGCGATGCTGTCAATATCGAAGCCTTTTCGCGCGAACTCGAAGCCATCGCCGACGTGCTGCGCCAATTCGTGCTGCGCGCGCCGCCGAACATCGTCGAAGGATTTGGCGCGCATTCGGTGCGCGAAGCCTTCAATGCGCTCGGCACCGCCAACATCCTGCGCAGACTGACGCTGGAGCAGCAGCGCAGCCTGCTCGACCTGTTCACGCGCTCGGCCGGCGACATGCTGGACGAACGTTTTGAGAGCGATCTGGTGAAGGCGCTGTTCGGCTTCGATGCCATCGTCGGCAACTACGCCAGCCCCTACGCCGCGGGGTCGGCCTATGTGATGCTGCATCACGCCTTCGGCGAGGTGAACGGCAAGAAAGGCGTCTGGGGCCACGCCATCGGCGGCATGGGCGCGATCGGCCAGGCGATGGCACGCGCCGCGCGCGGCCATGGCGCCGAGATCGACCTCGAGGCCGGCGTGCGCGAGGTGATCGTCGAGAACAATCGTGCAGCCGGAATTGTCCTCGACGACGGCAAAACCATCCGCGCCAAATATGTCGCCGCCAGCGTCAATCCGAAACTGCTGTACACCCGCCTGGTGCCGGCGGGTGCGCTGGCGCCGGAATTCCTCGAGCGCATCGCCCGCTGGCACAACGGCTCCGGCACTTTTCGCATGAACGTGGCGCTGCATGCGCTGCCCTCGTTTACGGCGCTGCCCGGCCCGGGCGATCATCTCACCGCGGGCATCATCCTCGCGCCCAGCCTCGCCTACATGGATCGCGCCTGGCTCGATGCCCGCGCCCACGGCTGGAGCCGTGAGCCGGTGGTCGAAGTGCTGATCCCCTCGACGCTCGACTCGTCGCTGGCGCCGGAAGGCCAGCATGTCGCAAGCCTGTTCTGCCAGCACGTCGCGCCGGAGCTGCCCGACGGCCAATCCTGGGACGACCATCGCGAGGCGGTCGCCGATCTCATGATCGCGACGGTGGATAAATATGCGCCCGGCTTTGCGGCGAGCGTGATCGGGCGGCAGGTGCTGTCACCGCTCGACCTGGAACGCCAGTTTGGCCTGCTCGGCGGCGACATTTTTCATGGCGCACTGACGCTGAACCAGCTGTTTTCCGCGCGGCCGATGCTGGGCTATGCCGATTATCGCGGCCCGCTGAAAGGTCTCTACCACTGCGGCTCCGGCGCCCATCCCGGCGGCGGCGTCACCGGCGCCCCCGGCCACAATGCCGCGCGCGTGATTTTGGCGGATCACCGGGCGCTGTTCGGGTGAGCGGATGGTGTAGCCTCGTCATTGCGAGCCAATGGGTCGCGCGAATGCGCGCCCGATGACCGCGAAGCAATCCATCTCACCGCGCCAAGAAAGAATGGATTGCTTCGTCGCTGCGCTCCTCGCAATGACGGGAAAACGGATTGACAACGCTGTGGATAGGCTGTGGAGAAGCTGTCGATGACCCCGTGGAAAGCGGACGAAATTGGCTCGGAAAAGCTGTGCATAACCAACGGAGAAACGCGATATGGTCCGGTGCATCAGGTCGTGAATAAGTCCTGCATAAGGGGCCGACAAACTGTGGACAAGCTGTGGACACGAGACAGCGTCCCGGCCCTACGCGAGAGGACTATGCGACGGGACGACGGAGGCTTCCAATGAGACGGCTCGCCACCTGCTCGTGCGGAGAACTCACCGTGAGTTGCGCGGGCGAGCCTGCCAGGGTTTCGCTGTGCCATTGTCTCGAATGCCAGAAGCGAACCGGAAGCACCTATGGGATCGCTGCGTTTTTCCTGCGCCCCAATCTCGAAATTCGCGGCGAAAACCGGCTATTCACACGACAATCCGATAGCGGCTTTGAGGTAGCGTTTCACTTCTGCCCACACTGCGGGTCCACCGTTTACTGGGAGCCGCGCAGAATGCCTGACCTGGTCGCGGTCGCGGTTGGAGCGTTCGCTGACCCTTCATTCCCCCGGCCATCGCAGCAGGTTTATCGGGAAACCTGCCACCACTGGGTCTCCATCAGCGACCGAGACACGACAAAGCCCTCATGATCCCCACCCTCACCCCCTCCACCCACCGCGCCAGCTTTGCGATCGGCGGCGAACAGGCCGCCAAGCGCGTCGTCGATCTCCTGAACGAAAGCTTTTTCGAGGGCCAGGCCGCGATATCAGCGTTTGAAACCCCCGGCGGGCGGTGGGACGTCATCGTGCATTTCGCGGAGGCGCCCGATCACGCCTCGATCCGCGAACTTGTCCGTCTCGCCGCCGGCGACGATGTCGCGCAAGCCATCGCCTTCGACACCGTCGAGGCCAAGGACTGGGTCAAGGCGACCCTGGAAGATCTCGCCCCGGTCCCGGCCGGGCGCTTCGTGGTGCACGGCGGCCATGATCGCGCGCGCGTGCCGGCCAACAAGCTCGGCATCGAGATCGAGGCGGCGCTGGCGTTCGGCACCGGCCATCA
>Ga0137415_10006742_pt1 | contig 11391 bp, 15 predicted proteins | sample CZODoug3_1_1_16f_FD_183082 | JGI IMG/M metagenome (GOLD analysis project Ga0137415, IMG submission 183082) | Vadose zone soil fungal communities from Angelo Coast Range Reserve, California, USA - CZODoug3_1_1_16fungal (Hybrid Assembly) | ecosystem: Environmental > Terrestrial > Soil > Vadose...
AAATAGCGGCGGTCGGACTCGAACCGACGACCCGCGGATTATGATTCCGCTGCTCTAACCAGCTGAGCTACGCCGCCGAGGTTGTGGCGCTTGAACTTACATTCGCCGGGGGAGGCGTGGGAGCCCACGACTGTCCCGTATTGGCGGCGCGGTGCTTGGAGCAGCTAGTCGCACGTCCGCGTCCATGGCACCAGGTCGAGTCGCTTGAACGGGATCGGCTTCCCGGTGCGCTCGCACCGCCCGTACTCCTCCGGCCTCTTGTACAGCCGATCCAGCGCGGCATCGATCTCGGCAAGCTCCGCGGTCTCGCGCGCGGCGTTCACGACATCCAACTCTTGGTCTGCGGTGTCCGTCCCCCGGTCTCCCGGCTCCTGTTGAACCGTGTCGCGGGTTGCGCGATTGTAGCGCGCGAGCGCGTCCACGACCCGGGTACGCTCCTCGAGCAGGCGAGCCTCCAGGTGCTTCCGTTGTATCGGCGTCAGCGCCATGCTCCCTCCCCCTGGGAGATAGCCGCCCACCGTGCGAGTCGCAAGCACAGCGACGCCACAAACATCGAGTCATGACGGATCACGCCGCAGCTCTACGGCCAGCCACGCACGCGCCGCCCGCAGCTCCCGCTTGACGGTCGCGAGCGAGACATCCAGAGCTTCCGCCGTCTCCTCGAGCGACAGTCCGCTGAAGTAGCGCTGCTCGAGGATCCGGCTGCGAAGCTCGTCGAGGGCGGCGAGGCGCTGCAGCGCCTCATCCAGTTGGATGGTGGGCTCGACGGCATCATCGGGAATCCAGGTGACCTCGTCGAGCTTCAGCGGCGCCACGCCGAGCCCGCGTTTCGCAGTCCTGCGGGTGCGCGCGTGGTCGACCAAACCAACTTCAGATACGCCTCGTGCACTAACCCCGTCGTGTTCAAGGATGCATCGGACTCGCTCCGCAGCTGCCGCCGGGTCAGCTGGCGCAGCCAATCGTACATGCGGTCCTTACGCTTCCTACAGGGTGGGGTCCGGGGGCATCAACGGAAGTTTCGGCGCCGGCGGCCATATTAGCGGCCCGTTCACAGCCGCACGCAGGTAGCCGAAATGAGGCCCCCGTTCACGCCCGCAGAATGCGAGTGGGGGCCTCCGAACCGTGGGGTCCCCGACACACCCGTTGCGCCGATCCCACATATGCCGTCTGGGAGCCCTAGAGATCGGGCCTAAGCGGACTCATTGAGCAGCAGCGACGCGGTGCGACGCTTGCATGCTTGTAGAGCAGCCAATGAGAGCGCTACGAGTTGTCCTGCTGACCGCGCTGGTCGCCGGTTGTCACTTCGAGAAGCTCTTCAACAGCTCCGGCGGCAGCGCGGCGTCCCGCGGAAGCGGGGGCCCCCCGGCTGCGACGCACCTGATCTTCCTGACGCAGCCGAGCGATGCCGCGGCGGGCGCGAAGATTACGCCCCCCGTGCGGGTCGCGGCAGAGGACGACCAGGACAGGGTCGTCACGACCTTCAGTGGCACGATCTCGATCGCCATCGGCCAGAACGGAAGCCTGCTCGTCGGCCACTTGAACGGGACGACGAGCGTCGCCGCCGTAACCGGCGTCGCCACATTCACTGACCTGAGTATCGATCAGGCGGGGATCAGCGACTACACCCTGGTGGCAAGCGGCTCCCCGCTGGCGAGCGCCCAGAGTGCGCCCTTCAAGGTCACGGGGCCCTGATGCGCTGCCCCCGCTGCACCCTCAGCGAGCTGTCCGACGCCGCCGCTACCTGCTGGTTGTGCGGCTACTCCGGCGGGACCGTGGCCGTCGAGGAAGCGCCCACGCCCGAGCCGAGCGAGCTTGACGCGCGGCGCGAGTTGACGCCCGAGTTCCGGATCGACAGCCTGCTCGAGCGGCCACCCGGCCCAATCGTCTACCTGGCCCGTGACGCCGACGAGCGGGTGCTGGCCGTGAAGGTCCTGCCACGCGCCGAGGTCGGTCCGGCGGGGGATCACTTCCACGCCGCGGCCGAGGCCGCGGCGCAGCTCGATCACCCGCACATCGTCCCGGTCTACCGTCACGGCGCCACCGAGAATTTCCTGTGGTGCGCCACCAAGTATGTCGAAGGCCGCTCGCTCGCGAGCATGCTGCAAACCGACGGGCCGCTCGAACGCTCGGCCTGCCTGCGAATCTTCGAGCAGGTCGCGAGCGCTCTGGACTACGCGCACCGCCGCGGCGTGACCCACGGCGCCCTGACCCCCGACTCCATCATCGTGGACGCCAACGAGTGGGCGCTGGTAGGCGACTTCGCGATGCGGAGGTTGGTCGACCCGGCGCCAGACGGTGCCCGCGCCAAGGAGCCGCCGACCAGCATCGATCAGCGCGCCCTGGCGGCGATCGTCTATCACTGCCTCACCGGGATGCCGCTTGGTGATCATCCGCTTCCGGCGGACGACGGCCTTCCGGGCCTCCCCTTGCACGTTTCGCAGGCCCTGCGCCGCGCGCTCTCGAGCCGCCACGCCGACCGGTTCCCCAGCGTGCTCGACTTCGTCGCGGCCCTCGGCGGCACGCGGCCGGACACGCGGATGACCTGGTTCGGCGCGAACCCACGCAAGAAGGGCGCGGGCGCTCCAGTCGTAATCGTCGACGCCGACGCCGACCCAGCCGCGAAGCCGCTCGGCGGACGGATCGCGGCCGCTAGCGCCGGCCTCCTGGTCCTGCTGGGTGGCGGCGCCGCGTGGCTCGGGATTTCCTCGATCCCGGAGTCGTCGGGCAGCCGGGCACGAGAACCGATTGCCAGCGCCCCGGCGTCCCGGCCCGAGGTTGCACCGGCACCGCCGAGGGAGAGCCGGGACACGGTGGCGCCTCCATCCTCGACACGGCCACCCGTGCGCACGACTCGTCCCACAGTCACGCAACGCGCCCCGGTCGTGCAGCGCGGGACGCCGCCCCCCGCCGCCGCCCCGCGGGTGGTGGACCAGCGGCTCGTCGAACCCGGTCTCTTGTCGGTGAACGCAATCCCGTGGGGCAGCGTGTATCTCGATGGTCAGCCCATCGGGAACACACCACAAATCGATCGCACGATTGGGCCCGGTCGTCACCGGCTACGGGTGGAACGCGATGGCTACCGGCCGTACGAGCGCGTGATCGATGTGGCGTCCGGGCAGAGGCTGCGCATCACCGACATCGCGCTGGTGGAGCGCTAATCGTGGTGCGCACCTCACTCGTTCTCGCCCTGTCGCTGCTACTCTGCGGAGCACGGCTGGTGCGCGCGCAGTCGGCGAGCGATCTGCTGGGACAAGGCGTGCGGCGCTACCATGCCCTGGAGTACGATGCCGCGGCCGCCCTGCTCGAGCGGAGCCTGACTCGCGATTCGGCCGCGGCACTGCCTGACTCGCTGCGGGCGAAGGCACTCACGTATCTCGCGGCGACCGAGCTGTTCCGGAGTCGGCGCGACTCCGCCATGGCCGCGTTCCGCCAGCTGGTCCTGTTCAACCCGCGCTATCGGCCGGACGAGCTCATCTTCCCGCCCCAGGTCACCAATCTGTTTCAAGAAGTCCGCCGGACCACCAGGGCGATCGCGGTCGCGGTCCCGCCCGTGACCGAGCTGCGCACGCGGAGCGACAGCCTGCCCGCCCGGGTGCTCGCGAGCTCGCTCGCGGACGTCGTAGTCACCCTCGCGCACGAAGACGGAACGCCGCTACGAGAGCTGTACCGGGGCCCGGTGGCCGATAGCCTCCTCGTGAAGTGGGACGGGCTCACCGCGGGCGGGACTCCTGCCGACGACGGCCGTTACATCCTGCAGGTGACGCCGCGGATCCCCACTGCCGATGGGCCGCGAGCGCGCCAAGTCGTGCTCGACGTCAAGAAGGTGATGCCGGATACCCTGGCCTGGCCTCCGGAGCCGACCTTTTTGCCCGAGCGGACGTCCAACGGTCCGGCCTTCCGCTCGCTTGCCGCGGGGCTGGTCGCCGGAGCCGCCGTCGTCGCGCTCCCGTCGATCGTGGCACCGGGCAAGGGTGCGTCGGGCGCGCGCTTCGCCGTGGGCGCGACGGTGGGCGTCGCCGGCTTCGTGGGCTTTTTCACCCGAAAGCCCCGCGTGCTCGAAGCCAACGCGCGCGCCAACGTGTCGCAGCGCGACGCCTGGAAGAAAAAACTCGATGCGGTGCGGGCGGAGAACGCCGCCCGGCTGCGTACGACGCGCCTGGTGGTCCGCGCGGGGCCCGAGACCGTCGCGGAACGGGGATCCCCATGAGGACCATCGGGCTGATTGGAATTCTGACGCTCGTTGCGGCTCCCGCCGCTCACTCGCAGGGCCGGCCGACCCTGGCGTTCCGCGGCGATGCCGGCTTCGTGTGGGTGCGGAACGACGCGACGCCAGCAGGGACGGCGGGTCCCGTTCGGCTGCGCGGGCCGGTGTTCGGCGGAGAAGGCCGAGTGGTGTTCAAGGACTTCAGTGTGGGGCTGGGGCTCTCGAGCGGGACCCTGCAGACGGCCGATCAGGCCGTGAAGCGCGACCTCATCGAAGGGCGAATCGTGGTCGCCGCGCGGCCTGTCCCCTGGCTCGAAATGAGCGTGGGTCCCTTCGTGCGGGCGTACGTCACGGACACCGTTACCGAGCGCTGGGTGTTCTGGCAGGCGCGGGCCCGCGTGGAAGCGCCGATCGTGACGTCGAGCCTGACGAGCTACGTGGAGCTGTGGCGCGCCTTGTCCTCGGACGTCAATCTGGTGGCGGGCGCCGGCCGGGTGCAGGGAGGCGAGGCGGGCGTGGTGTATCGACCGCCGCAGCGGCCGTTCTGGCTGCGCCTTTCCTATCGGCTGGATGACGCGGCGGTACGCGCGCGCGGCAGCGAGACGCTGGAAGCGATCAGCCTGGCCATCATGGTGGGAGGAAGCTAGGTCGCACTCACCGCGGGGTGGGTGCGGGGTTCTCATCGCCCGCGTCCACCGTCGGCACCAGCCGATACAGCAGCTCGCCTTTCCGGATCATGCCGAACTGCTCGCGCGCCGCGCGCTCCTGAGCGGCGGGATCGGTTTCGAGCGCGTGCGCCAAGCGCTGCAGCGAGTCGAGCTGGCGCTCGAGCTCCCGCACGGCCCGGCGCTCCTCGGCGAGCTGGCTGCGGAGCTTGAGCCAGTCGAGCATGCCGTACTCACCCGCCTGAAAGGCCAATCCCGCGAGGACCACCGCCGCGGCGACCGCGATCAGCCGGGCGCGCGTCACAGTCCGTACAAATGCCGGCCGGGGTAGTACGCGGTGTCGCCCAGCTCCTCGGCGATGCGCAGCAGCTGGTTGTACTTCGCGACGCGGTCGGTGCGCGAGGCGCTCCCGGTTTTGATCTGCCCCACGCCGGTCGCCACCGCGAGATCGGCGATGAAGGTGTCCTCGGTCTCGCCGGAGCGGTGCGAGATCACGGCGCCGTAGCCGTTGGAGCGCGCGTGCGCGATGCACTGCAGCGTTTCGGTGAGCGATCCGATCTGGTTCAACTTGATGAGAATCGCGTTCGCGACGTTCTCCTCGATCCCGCGATCCAGCCGCTCGATGTTGGTGCAGAAGAGATCATCGCCCACCAGCTGCACCCGGGCGGACAGCGCCGCGGTGAGCTTCGCCCATCCGCCCCAGTCGTCCTCGGCCAGCCCATCCTCGATCGACACGATGGGGTAGCGGTCGATCCAGCCCTTGTACAAGGCGATCATCTCGTCTGATGACTTGGTACCGGCGCCGCTCTTTTTGAAGACGTAATTCCCTTCCCGGTAGAGCTCGGACGCCGCGGGGTCGAGCGCGATCGCGACGTCCTTCCCGGGCTCGAGCCCGGCGGCCTCGATCGCCGCCATGACCGCCTCGAGCGCCGCCTCGTCGCTCGCGAGATTGGGCGCGAATCCTCCCTCGTCCCCCACCGCGGTGGAGAGGTTGCGCTTCGCCAACACTTTCTTGAGCGCATGAAACACCTCGACGCCGACCCGCAGCCCGTCGGGAAAGCTCTCGGCGCCGATCGGCACGATCATGTACTCCTGGAAGTCCACGGTGTTGGCCGCGTGCGCGCCGCCGTTGAGGATGTTCATCATCGGCACGGGCAGCACGTTGGTGACCGGCCCCCCGAGATAGCGGTACAGCGTGAGGCCGGCGTCCTGGGCGGCAGCCCGCGCCACCGCCATCGACACCGACAGAATGGCGTTGGCGCCAAGGTGACTCTTGTTGGGGGTGCCGTCGAGGTCGAGCATTGCGTAATCCACCGCGATCTGCTCTTCGGCCGACATGCCCTCGAGCCGTGGGCCGATGACCTCGTTCACGTTCTTCACCGCCTCGAGCACGCCCTTGCCGCCGAACCGTTTCGGATCGCCGTCGCGCAGCTCGACCGCTTCGTGCTCGCCCGTGGAGGCGCCGCTCGGCACGGCGGCGCGTCCGGCCGCGCCGCTCGACAGGGTAACGTCCGCCTCGATGGTCGGGTTGCCCCGGCTGTCGAGAATCTCGCGCGCGCGCACCGAAATGATCGTGCTCATGATGGCCCCTACCCTAGCGGGCGGCGCCCTCTGCGTCAACGCGCGCCTTGAGGGCGAGGATCGCGGCGTGCACCCGATCGCGCAGCTCCTGGCGCCGCTCGACCGTCATCCCCGCCGTGGAGATCGGATCACCAATCACGATCCTGATCGGCCGCGGTCGCAGGAAGAACCGGCCCTTGGGCATGATCTCGAAGGTGTTGCCCACGTACACCGGCACCACGGGCACCTGGGCCGCGATGGCGAGCCCGAAGGGCGCGTTCTTGAACGGCAGCAGCGCTCCCGTGCGGCTGCGTGTCCCCTCGGCAAACAACAATGCCGACATCCCACCCCGGATCAGCTCGGCGGCGTCTTTGTAGGCCTCCAGAGCGCGCGCCGGATGCGCGCGGTCGATCGTCAGGTGGCCGGCCGTCACCATCGCGCGGCCCAAGAGGGGAATCCTGGCAAGCTCCTGCTTCGCCACCATCCGCACCGACCCCGGCAGGGTGGCCGCGAGGGCCCAGATGTCGAACATGGATGAGTGGTTCGAGATGTACACGACCGGGCGGTCGGGAATGCGGTCGAGGCCCTCGGCCCGCACCGGTGTCCCCGCCGCCCAGAGCACCTGGCGCGACCAGTCATTTGTTCCCCAGTCGTAGACACCTCCGGGCCGACGCTTCACGCCCAGCAGGGCGGCGACGATCACGCCCGTCGCGTGAATCACGCTCGAGACCACGACCACCAGGTAGAACCACAGCGTGCGGATCATCGCGCGGGGAAATGATCGAAGCCGCGGGCAAGCGTGATCGGTCGCCCATCGTGGGTAATCCGTAAGCCGCGGCCCGCGGTGCACACGCCGATGCGCGTCAGGGGCAGCCCCGTCGCACGGCGAAAGGCGCGGGCGCCCGCGGTCCCGAAGCTGCGCGGCAGGGCGACCAGCAGCTCGTACTCCTCGCCGCTCGCCGCGGCCGCGCGCGGCGTGACACCTGGCCAGCAGGGAAGGCGCTCCAGCTCGATCGCAATCCCGACGCCCGAGGCCGCGGCGAGATGCCCCGCGTCCCCCGTCAAGCCGTCGGAGATATCGATCATGGCGCGCGCACCACGCCGCGCCAGCCAGCGCCCCGCGGCGATGCGCGGCACCGGGCGGGCGAAGCGGCGCCGCAGGGTTGGAGCGAGACGCCGGCCTGCCCGAAGCGCGGCGAGCGCGAGCCCCGCACCCCCAAGCCGCCCCGTGACCCAGAGCCCGTCACCCGAACGCGCGCCGCTCCGCCGCACCGGCCGCTGGACCACGCCCAGGACGCACACGTCGACGAGATAGCGCGGAGACCGAACGAGGTCACCGCCGAACACTTTCGCTCCTATGCTGCCGGCGGCGGATCCCACCCCCGACATGATCTGAACGGCGGGTGAGGCGTTGCCGGGACGGCGTTGCCGGCGACCGTCAGGAAGTCCTGTAGGGTTGCCGGGCACGCCGAGGGACACGAGGACCCCGAGCGGGGTCGCGCCGTCCGCGGCGAGATCCGACAATGCGGCCGCCGTCGCGCGCCAGCCGATTTCTCGAAACGAGAGCCAGTCGGTGCGGAAGTGCACCGCTTCGAGCGACAGATCGATACTGATCGCGAGGGTCCGGCCGCCGACGGGGAGCAGCGCGCAATCGTCACCCAGGTCTCGGCCCGCGGCGCCGAGCGCCGCGAAAATGGCGCGCAGGCGGTCGAACTCACCCCCTGAGCCCAGGCGGAGTGACCGGCGCGTCACGCCGTCTCCGGCGGCTCCAGGACCGTGAGCACGGGAGGCCCGACCGGCTGCATGTTGGTCCACGCGCGCCAGATCTCGGGCAGCGCGGCCAGGACATCGGCGGGACGCAGGCTGCGAGCCGTCCACTGACGCGCGCCGTGCTCCGCCGCCCGGCCCAGCGCATGGGCGCCCAGCGCGGCGGCCTCGGGCCCCGCGCTGCCGCGCGCGAGGAAGGCGCCGATGAAGCCCGCGAGCAGGTCGCCCGAGCCGCCGGTGGCGAGTCCCGGGTTGCCGCTCGCGACCACGTGAATCGGCCCGCGCAGGTCCGCGATCACGGTGGGCACGCCCTTCAGGAGCACGGTGCCCTTCACCTTCTGAGCGGCCTTCGCCGCGGCCGCCCAACGGTCGTTCGCCGCCGCGTCGGCGAGCTCGTCGCCGAACTGGGCGCGGAACTCGCCCAAGTGCGGCGTGAGCACCACGGGCCGCTCAGCGGGGCCGCGGAACAGCGTGAGGGCGTCGGCGTCGAGCACAGTGGGGATCGGGCGGCGCGCCAGCGCGGCATGGAGGAACTGGGCGCGCGGCGGCTCGCGGCCCAGCCCTGGACCAATCACGAGGGCGTCGGCCCACTCGAGTGCTTCCGCCGCCTCGGCCTCGAGCTCGGGGCCGAGCGCCGACTCGACCGTGAGCACGTCGGGGAGGCTGGAGCGCGCCGCCTCGATCGTCTCCTTCGCGGCCACGAGCTTCACGAGCCCCGCGCCGGCGGCGAGCGCCCCGCGCGCGGCGTGCAGCGCGGCGCCCGTCATGCCGTTGGCGCCGCCGACCACCGTGACGCGACCGCGGTCGCCCTTGTGCATCGTCGGGGTGAGCTTCGGCAGCCGCGCCCCCGCCCACGCGTCCGTTACGAGCACGGGCCAAACGGGATCGGCGGGCGGCAGCCCGATGTCGATGACCACGATCTTGCCGCACCACTCGCGCGCGAGCAGGTGGCCGCGGCGCGGGCCCCCGAACGTGACGGACAGCTCAGCGCGCACCGGCCCGTGCGCCTCGCCGCTCGACAGGTCGACTCCCGTGGGGCCGTCGATCGCGACGACCGGGGCTCCGTACGCGACCAGCCGCTGGGCCAGCGCCAGCACGTCGCCGCGCGCCGGTCCGGCGGCGCCGGTGCCGAGCAACGCGTCGATCACCACGGCCGTGGCGGGCCACGGCTCTTCCCGACCCGTCTCGCGCACGCCGTCCATGCGGGCGAGCGCGCGGTTATCGATGGCGTCGTCGGTCTTGGGATCGAGAGCGCTGACCCACACGGGCACGCCGGCGGTGTGCAGGGCGCGGGCCAGGACCCACCCGTCGCCACCGTTGTTCCCCGCCCCGGCGACGATGAGCGCGCCACGGGTCACCACCTCGGGGAATTCCTTCACGAGTACGCCGGCACAGGCGCGGCCCGCCGCTTCCATGAGGACGCGGCTCGGCACTCGATACTGCGTGCGCGCCGCCGTGTCCCAGGCGGCGGCCTCGGCGGCGGAGAGCACGGGGAGCGGATTCACGGGATCACCACGCCGCCGTATCCCACCACGGCGCTCTCGTCGCCCGTGACCCACCCCGAGTGCCGGTAGTCCACCACTTCGGCGCTCGTGGCGCCGAGCGCGCGGGCGGCGGCGAGCACGGTCGCCGTCGGCGCGCGGCCGCACATGGAGATGCGCTCGCGGCGGCAGCGCGCCAGCAGCTCTGCGCCGTCCAGCGCCTGCACGGCCGCGAGCGCCTGCGCGTCCTTGAGCTCGCCGACGGCGGCGGCCTCATAGTGGTTCAGGTCGCTGGACGCGAGCAGCAACACCGGCTCGGCGGCGGCTTGGACCAGCACGGCGAGCGCCTCGCCCAGCTCGCTGCTGGGCGGCCAGGCGTCCCAGGCGAGGACCAGCGGCACGATCGTCACGTCGGGGCGCACGGTTTGCAGGAAGGGGATGAGGACCTCGACGGCGTGCTCGGCGCGGTGCGCTTCGTGATCGACGGCGACGAGCGGGCAGGCAGCGAGCAGCGCCGCGGCGAAGGCGGCGTCGATTTGGACCTCGCCGAGGGGCGTGGCGAACGCGCCCGCTTCCCACAGCGACGCGCCGCCGGGCGCGCGAGAGACGCCGGTGTGGTTGGGCGCGAGGATCACGACGTGACGGGGGACGCGCAGCCGCGCGAACACGTGCGCGGCGGTGAGACCGGAGTAGAGGTAGCCGGCGTGCGGAGCGATGGCGGCGCGGGCGGCGGCGGGGTGCGCGCCGGGCTCGACGGTGCGCAGCAGCTCGCGGACGGCGCGCTCCAGCTCGTCGCGGGTCCCGGGGTAGAACCGCCCACTCACGGCGGGCGCCCGCACGGCGCCCACGGTTACTTCGAGCTCTGGCCGATGACGCGACCGAACGAGATCTCGCCGTTGTCGATCCGGAGGTTGAAACCGCACTCCGGATTGGAGCACACCCACGCTTTGTAGGTGATCGGCGCGCCGTCGCGGCCGTAGTCGGACAACGGGATCAATTGCCCCGCCCGGCACTTCAAACAGGCGGGCCACTCCTGGGCGTCCATGCGGCACCTCCCTTCCTGCCCCCGCCCCGGGCGCTCCGGCTCAGGAGCGCCCCACGCCGGGCCAGCGGTACCCCGACCCGAACGCTTCCGCGAAATCGTACACCTGATCGAAGTCCTCGATCCGGTCGCTGTCCTGCCGGGCGAGGAGGCCGACGTCGATGAGCATGAAGACGATGCGGCCGAAGTCCTGGGTCGCAGCGACGCCCCAGTGGGCGAGCACGGTCGGCCCGAGGAGGCCGAACTGCTCGAGCGCGAAATCGCGGCACGCCCAGGCGAGCTCGCCGCCGGAGAGATGGCGCCGGGCGGGGAGCCGGCCCTGCGCGTACTCCAGCGCCGCGAGCACGAAGAGATAGGCGCGCTCGTGATAGCGGCCGTCGCGCTTCTCCAGCTCGCGGAAGGCGGCTTCGAGCGTCGCGAAGTCGCTCACGGATGCGCCTCGGGGCGCCGGGTCTCACCGGAGACGCGGGCGCGCGCGCCGCTGACGCGTGGCGTCGGGTCGAGCAGCGCAAGGGCCAGCACTTCGTCGATCGTTTCGACCGGCGTGATCTCGAGCAGCTGCTTCACTTCGTCCGGCACCTCCACCAGGTCACTCTTGTTGCGCGCGGGGACGAGCACGCGCTTCACCCCCGCGCGCACCGCGGCCGTGAGCTTTTCCTTGAGGCCCCCGAT
>Ga0137415_10006743_pt1 | contig 11391 bp, 10 predicted proteins | sample CZODoug3_1_1_16f_FD_183082 | JGI IMG/M metagenome (GOLD analysis project Ga0137415, IMG submission 183082) | Vadose zone soil fungal communities from Angelo Coast Range Reserve, California, USA - CZODoug3_1_1_16fungal (Hybrid Assembly) | ecosystem: Environmental > Terrestrial > Soil > Vadose...
AAGTGGGCCATCACGCTCGGCATCATGTCTGCTGTTCTTGCGGCTATCGAATACTTTCCCCAAATCTACACTACTTACCGATTACGTCGGGAGGGGAGCTTAAGCATCCCGATGATGTGCATTCAGACGCCTGGCAGCCTGGTGTTTGCAGCAAGCCTGGCAGCCCGACTAGGGAGGGAGGGCTGGAGTGCATGGGGAGTATATATCGTGACCGCGTGTTTGCAGGGGACGCTGTTAGTGATGGGAATCTTTTTTGAGTATCTGGGTCCGAAAAAGGACTTCCTTCCAGTGAATATTGAAGGTGATGATGGCGAAGATGAGGACGAGGAGGACGAGGACGAAGGGCACGGCGGTAGTAGCGGTAATCACCACCAGCACTACTACCAACAACACCAGCAACCGCAGCAGCTACAACCTCAATTGCAGATGCAGCCTCTGTACATGCAACCGATGCAACTACCGACCATGAACGGGAAAGCTTTCGATGATTTTTCGCAACCGCCGCCTAATTTTGGTGGACAACACGTGCTACCGGGTCAACAGGGTCAAGGTCAAAGCCAGGCGCCACATGCTTATATGCAGGCCCAGCAAGCCCAGGCGCTTGCTCAAGCGCATGCACATCCACAAGTGCGTCAGGTCCAAGGGTTGGAGTACCAACAGCCTTCATCGCATCCTGTACCAGGGCCGGGCCGCCGAAAACTGGGCCGAGATCCACCCGGCGTGGGGGATAAGGGTCGACCAGCCCGCGACACCGGGCGCGCCGAATCAATTCGGTCCAGAGTTCGGCGAGTCCGGCTGACCCCCGAAACTATCCCGCCACGGCGAGCTATTGCGCAATCCGTAGTTGCGCTACTCCGCAATCCGTAGTACCATGCCGTCGATGAGTCAGGCCGAAGTCGACACCACGCAACTCTTGAAGGGCGTGCTCGACCTGGCGGTGCTGGCAGTGCTGGCCGACGCGGACAGCTATGGCTACGATGTCGTCCGGCGGCTGCGGGAAAACGGACTTGACCACGTCGGTGACGCGTCCGTCTACGGCACGTTGCGGCGCCTCTACCAGGCCGGGGCGCTGAACTCGTACGTGGTGCCGTCCGAAGAAGGGCCACATCGCAAGTACTACGGCCTCAACAACCGGGGCCGCAAGACCCTCGACCAATCCGCCCAAACGTGGGCTTCCTTGAGCAAAGCGCTCAACCATCTACTGAATGGGAGGAGCAACGGTCATGGCAAGTAACGACCCGGCGAGCGACGTCGCGACCTACGCGGCATCGGTGCGGGCTGCACTCTCCGACCTCCCGTCCGATCAAGCGGCTGTCCTCTTGGAGGATCTCGAGGATCACCTAAGGGAGATCGCCGCCGAGGCCGGAGGTCCGCTAACCGAGCGCCTCGGGCCGCCCGAACAGTACGCGAAGGAGTTGCGCACCGCGTACGGTGCGACGCAGGTCGACCCTCGGCGGCAGGACCCCGCGCTGCGTGACCTGCAGCTCGCACGCGCCTGGCTAACCGGCTCGGAATGGTATCGGCAGGTGCGGGCGTTCCTCCCGGAGTTGCGACCCGCGTGGTGGGTGCTTCGCGGCTACCTGGCGGCCCTGATTCTGACTGCGGCCTTCAGCCGGGGATACGGCATTGGGCCGATTCCCGATCCCACGACGAAACGCGGGCTCGCCGAAATCCTCGCGGCCGGAGTGGCGATCTGGCTCTCGGTTCGAATCGGCCGCCGTAGCCGCAGCCTGCCCCAGGGCGCTCGGTTCCTGGCGATATCGGCGAACGTGGTGATTGCGTTCGTCGCCGTCGCGGTCCTGGGAAACATGCACACCTTTAGCTACTCGGAGCTCATCGGCACGGCGACGCCTGAGCAGCAGACGTTTACGGCCGCATTCGCGGCCGGCCCAGTGACGAATATCTATCCCTACTCGCGGGATGGAAAGCCGCTCACCGACGTTCTCCTCTTTGACCAGGACGGCCGCCCCATCGGAGTCCAACAGTCAGATGCTCAGACGAGCTACCCCATCGGGGGAGACGGGAAGCCGATCACCAACGCCTATCCGCTGGCGCAGCGGCATCTGAACGGGGATCCCGTGGTCGCGCCGCGGGTCGCCTTCCCGCCCTGGCCGACGCCAAGCGCGAGCCCGGCCGCGACTCCGACTCCGAGCCCCAGTCCGACTCGCTAATTCGGGGGCCGCCCGCCGATAGATAATTGGCGACGATGGTCGTCAAGAAAGGGGAAATCAAGGTGAGCGGCACCGTTTCAGAGGCCTACCGCAGGTCGGCCGAGGCATTGAACGTAATCGGCGGCACGATCAAGTCGGAAGACCAGGCGACGGGAAAAATCGAGGGCACAACATCGCTGAGTTTCGTTTCGTGGGGCGAGAACATTCTGATCGAAGTATCAGAGGTGGACGCCGGTGCCCTTGTACGCATTACTAGCGCGAGCCGGCTGCCGACCACGCTATTCGACTACGGCAAGAATTCCCGAAACGTCCGGCGCTTCCTCGACTGGGTCGGCCGCTAGCGCGGCGGCTGGGTAATCGCTCCCTCGCTAGCGGAGGAGACCAGGGCGGCGTACTTCGCGAATACGCCCGTCGCATAACGCGGTTGCGGAGGCTTCCAGGCCTTCAGGCGGAGGCTGATCTCGGCCTCGGGTAATTCGACATTGAGCTGTCGTTTGCTGACGTCGACCACGACGATGTCGCCGTCGCGCAGCGCCGCCAGCGGGCCGCCACGTGCGGCCTCGGGTGCGATGTGGCCGACCATGAGGCCGTGGGTCGCGCCGGAAAAGCGGCCGTCGGTGATCAGCGCCACGGCATCGCCCAGGCCTTCGCCGACGAGCGCCCCGGTCACGCCCAGCATCTCTCGCATCCCCGGGCCGCCGACCGGGCCCTCGTAGCGGATCACAACCACGTCGCCCGCCTTGATCTGACGGTCGCGAACCGCAGCGAACGCCGCCTCCTCGCTGTCGAAGACGTGGGCCGGGCCGCGATGCATCAGGCGTTCGTGACCGGCGAGCTTCACGACACATCCCTCGGGCGCGAGGTTGCCGCGGAGAATGGCCAGTCCACCGGTCGCCTTCAGCGGCCGGGATAACGGGGTGACGACCTTCTGGTCCGGCGTTTCCACGGCCGCCGCGGCCACCTGGCCCAGCGTGCGGCCATCGACGGTGCGAGCGTCGGCGTTGATCAGCCGGCCTTCGGCCAATCGCTGCGCAACCAGAGCAATTCCACCAGCATCGTGCAGGTCTTTCGCCACATACGCGCCGCCCGGCTTCAGGCTCGCCACGACGGGCGTGCGCCCGGCAACTCTGTCGAAGTCGTCGATGGTCAATGGAACACCGGCCTCTCGGGCGATCGCCAGCAGATGCAGGACTCCATTGGTCGAGCCACCGCTGGCGGCGACGGAGGCGATCGCGTTCTCGAGCGCGGCCTTGGTCACGATCTGCCGCGGCCGGATGTCCTTCGCTACCAAGTCCATCACGAGCCGGCCGGCCCGCTCGGCGACCTCATCTTTCTGTGGATCGATCGCCGGAACGTCATTCGCCCCTGCCGGGCTGATACCCAGGAACTCGATCGCCATCGACATCGTGTTGGCGGTGAACTGTCCACCGCAGGCGCCGGCGCCGGGGCAGGCGCTGTCCTCGATCTCGCGCAGCTCGGCCTGGCTCATCTTGCCGGCGCTGACCGCGCCGACCGCTTCGAAAACCTCCATCAGGGTGATGTCGCGCCCGCGGTGGCGACCCGCGGCGATCGTGCCGCTGTACAGAGCCAACCCTGGGATGTTGATCCGCACGAGCGCCATCACGGCGGCCGGAATCGTCTTGTCGCATCCCGTGATCAGGACAAGGCCATCGAAGAGATGGCCACGGGTCACGAGCTCGATTGAATCGGCGATCACCTCGCGGCTCACCAGCGAGGCCTTCATGCCCTCGGTGCCCATCGAGACACCATCGGAGACAGCGATGGTGTTGAACTCCATGGGCGTGCCGCCGGCCGCGCGGATGCCGGCCTTGACCCTTTCCGCCAGCCGGCGATGGTTGAAGTTGCAGGGCATGGTCTCGATCCAGCTGTGTCCGACCCCGATGAGAGGCTTGGCCAGGTCCTCGCGGGTGAAGCCGATCGCGTGCAGCATGGAGCGCGCGGGTGCACGATCATCGCCCTCGGTCAGCCGCGCACTCTGCCGCTTCAGCGGCGATGCGCCGTTGGGATCCGGCATGTTCACCCTCCTTCGGAGCTCCGATTCTACCGTCCGAACCGGTACGATGCGACGACACGGGAGGGAGGACAGCACTCAGATGAGCGCCAGCACGACCGAGACAACCCTGGTTGAGGCTGGTCTTCGGGCCGAGATCCGGCTGTTGGGCCAGCTTCTGGGTGAGACGCTTCGCGAGCATGAGGGCCTCCCGCTCTATGAGCTGGAGGAGTCGATCCGGCTCCGTACCAAAGCGCTCCGCCAACAGTACGACGCCGCCGACGAGGCGGGCCTCGTGGATGAGCTCGGTCGCATCCCACTGGAAGACGCCGCCCGGCTGGTCCGAGCCTTTGCCACCTATTTCCAGCTGGTCAACCTTGCCGAGCTGGAGCGGCACGCGCGTTCGCTTCAGGAAAGCGGTGACGAGCCGGGGGAGTTCGACCGGTTACTGGCGGCCTGCGCCGCGCAGCATGTGCCCGCCGAGCGCATCGAATGGGTTCTTCGCGAGCTCGACGTCCGCCCGGTGCTAACCGCCCATCCCACCGAGGCCGTCCGGCGCAGCATCCTCGATCACCAGGACCGCATTGGCGAGGAACTCGCTCAGCTGCGGGCGCCACTGTCCGCCCGGGAGCGCGGCCGTGTCCGGCAACGCATCGCCACCCAGGTTGAGGTGCTCTGGCACACGGATGAGGTGCGATCGGTTCGGCCGCGCGTCCTCGACGAGGTTGGCAATGCCCTCTTCTACCTCGAGCGCACCTTCTTCGACGCCATTCCCGATGTGCACGAGCAGCTGGCCGAGGCGTTGGAGCTGCACTACCCTGGCATCGGCGTGCCGCTGGATCCGCTGATTCGCCTCGGCTCCTGGGTCGGCAGCGACCAGGATGGCAATCCGAATGCCAACGCCGCCATGCTGACCGAGACCTTGCGGCTGCAGCGCCGGACCCTCTTGACCCGCTACCGCGAACGGGTTCGCGAGTTAGCGCGCGACCTCAGCCAATCGACCCGTCTGACGCAGGTAAGCGACGACCTGACCGCCTCGATCGCGCGCGATGAGAACGAGCTGAAGACGTATGCGGACAGCCTTTCTCAGGGCACCCAAGACGAACCCTACCGGCGGAAGCTCTCGTTCGTCTGGTACCGCCTCGGGGCGACCGTCGATGCACAACTCGGCGCGTACGCTTCCGTCGACGAGCTGGCGGCGGACCTGGACCTGCTCGACCAGAGCCTTCGCCACCACGGGGGCGCGGCCGTCGCCGACGGCGATCTCCTGCGGCTGCGGCGGCAGGTGCGAGTCTTCGGGTTCATCGGCGCCCGGCTCGATGTGCGACAGCACCGCGCGGTGGTCCGCGCTGCCACCACCGAGGTCGTGAACCGCCTTGGCGCCGCACCGGACCGGCGTCGAAGCGCCACGCTCAACGCTCCGCCGATTTCTCTCGATGCCGGCCGCTGGTCACCCGCCACGGGCAACCTGCTCGCCACCCTCTCGGCGATGGCGGCCGCGCAACAGGCCGCGCCCGGCTCAGCCCAGACGTTTGTCCTGAGCATGACCGAGAGCGGCGATGACGTGCTGCAGACCCTCTTCCTCGCCGGGCTGGCCGGACTTCACGACCTGTCGGCCGACCCGCCGAGGAGCAGCGTCGACATCGCGCCGCTGTTCGAGACCTCCGACGCGCTGGAGCGCGCCCCCGCGATCATCGAGAGCCTATTGCGCGATCCGATCTACGCCCGACAGCTAGATGGTCGTGGCGGGATCCAGGAAGTGATGCTCGGCTACTCGGACAGCAACAAAGAGGTCGGGTATCTTTCGGCGGCCTGGGCGCTCGACCGGGCGCACGCAGCGATCGCCGCCGTGGTCGCCAAGCAAGGCCGGCGGCTGCGGATCTTCCATGGGCGCGGAGGGACGGTCGGCCGCGGTGGTGGCCCCACCCACGAGGCGATCCTGGCTCAACCTCCGTCCGCCGCGGATCCCAGGATCAAGATCACCGAACAGGGCGAGGTGATCCACCGAAAGTACGCGCGCCCGGAAACCGCGCGACATAACCTCGAGTTGGTGCTCGGCGCCACGCTCGAGCACGTGCTGATGCCGACGGAGGTGCGTGAGCCACATCCGGCATGGCGCGAGGCGATGGACGCGATGGCCGAGGGGAGCCGCCGGCAGTATCGGGCGCTCGTCTACGAGGATCCCGGCTTCCAGGCTTACTTCGAGCAGGCCACACCCATCGAGGAGATTGCCCAGCTCAACACCGGCTCGCGGCCCGTCAGCCGCGGCGGCACGCTCGCGGTCGAAGACCTGCGCGCCATTCCCTGGGTGTTCGCCTGGATGCAGAACCGGCACCTGCTGCCCGCCTGGTACGGGGCGGGCTCGGCGTTTTCGGACTTCGCGAAGCGACCCGGCGGCCTCGAATGTTTGCGAGACATGTACCAGCACTGGCTGTTCTTTCGCTCACTCGTGGATAACCTCCAGATGGTGCTGGCCAAGGCGGACATGCGGATCGCCCGGCAGTACGCGACCCTGGTCAGCGACGAGCGGGAACGCGACCGGCTCTTCTCGATCATCGAGGCGGAGTTCACGCGAGCCCACGACGCGGTGCTGCAGATCACCGGGCAGGCGTCCGTTCTCGAGCGCCAACCGCAGTTACTCGCCAGCCTGCGTTTACGCGATCCCTACATCGACCCGATGAGCTATTTCCAGGTGCGCCTGCTGCGCGAGCTGCGCCGCCTGCCGGCCGGCGATCCGCGCCGCGCGGCGCACCTGCAGGCGGTGCTGCGAACGATCAACGGCATCGCGGCCGGGCTCCAGAACACCGGCTAACATCACGCCATCCCATGGACCTGCTCATCCACTCGAACCAACTTCCAGGCGGCAACAGCGCTCGAGAGTTCGAGGGCAAGGTGTACGGCGCGGGCCTGACGCTAATCCTGATCGACGTCGAGACGGGCCACGGGCCGAACCTACATCGGCATCCCTACGAGGAGATCTTTGTGGTTCACGCCGGGACCGGCAGCTTCGTCGTGGACGAATCAGAGGTGCAGGCGACGGCGGGCGACATCGTCGTCGCTCCGGCGGGGACCGCCCATCGGTTCGTAAACTCGGGCCGCGACCGTCTGCAGCTGACCGCGATCCACCACAACGCCAACTTTGTCACCGAATGGCTTGAGGCCTTGACGCCCGAGCAGCGCTACTGGTCGACGGAGCACCGGTGAGCGCCTTCGTGCCCAAATTCACCATCTTGTTTTCCAGTCCTTAACACCTTTCTAGGGCTCGGCCGGCGAACGGCGCTTGCGGCTGCGACGTTTCGGCGGAGCGGACGGCGGAAGCGCGCGCGTATAGGTGCCCAGCACCTGCAGGAAGGTGGTGGCACGACGCGCCGCCCGCAGAGAAGCCGCGATGGGCTTCTCGGACCGGCCGCCATCGAGATCCAGGTAGAAGAGGTATTCCCAGGGTGGGTCGCGACGGGGCCGTGACTCCAACTTGGTCAGGTTGACCCCGAACTCCTCGAAGCATTTGAGCAAGCGAAAGAGCGCGCCGGGCTCGTTGTCGACGGCGCAGACAAGCGAGGTCTTCTTGCCGTACCGCGGTCGCTTGATGGACGGTGGCTTGGGTCGGCGCGGTCCCCGTCGCGTGATCAGGAAGAAGCGGGTGATGTTCTCCTGCACCGTCTGGATGCGCTCGGCCAGGATTTCGAGGTCGTAGAGTTCGGCAGCACGCCGCCCCGCAATCGCCGCCTGGTCGCGACGCTTCTCTTGCTGGATCTGCTTCGCTGCGCCGGCTGTGTCGTATGCGGGCACCGGTTCCAGGTGTTCGCGCACGATAAAGGCTTCGCATTGCGCCAGCGCCTGTGGATGAGAGAAGACCCGCTTCACCTCGTCGCGACGGGTGCCGGGCACCGCCAGCAGGCAATGGTCAACCTGCAGCGCGACCTCGGCGACCACCAGGGCTCGATACTCGAGCAGGAGATCGTAGGTCTCGAGCACGCTGCCGCCTTGCGAATTCTCGACCGGGACGAGGGCGAAGTCAACCGACTGGTCGGCGACCCGATGAAAGGCATGCCGCAGCGTGCGGAAGGCCTGCGGGGTCGCTAAGGGGAAGGTGGCGTGGAGCGCTTCTTCGGAGTAGGCGCCCGGTTCCCCCTGGTATCCGATCGTGAGCTCGCGTGCGATCTTCGAACTCTATCGAACTAGTCGAGGGCTTTGAGTCGCGGCCACGCTCGGTCGAGCGGCAGCAGCGGACTGCGGCAGATCCAGATCGCCTGTCCGTACTCATAGTTGCGCAGGCCATAGGAGTTCGTGATGGTGGCGGCCTGCTGGATGTCACCGAAGAACGTGCCGAGGTATTGCCGCGAGTATCCGACGACGATGACGGTCGACGGCGTCATGCGCGCCGGCGCCCAGTAATAGTACGTAAGGTGTGGCGAGACGACCGGCGGCAGGCCGTGACCGTAAAGCTCGAGCGCGCCCGCCTCGCCGTAGTTGCTCGCCAGGATCATGACGCCGCTCCGATCGCCCAATGGCAGCTGCTGGTAGACGGTGGTCACCTGCTGGACCAGATCCGGCCAGCCGTACATGTCGGCGAAGTCCTTGCGGGCTTTCCAGACCCATGAATCGGCCATCGTCTTTGCCGACAGGAGTGGGAGCCCGATCGGCAGCAGCACGACGGTAATGGCGACCGCGACGGCCACCGCGACTCGTCGGATCCACGGTTGGCGCACGACTTCGACGAACCACACGCAGCCGGCGGCATAGGCGACGGCATAGATCGGCGCCGGGTAGTAGGCCTTGCCGCCCACGAGGAAGAAGAAGAGCTCGACCGCCACGATGGTGACCGCCGCCGCGCGCAATGGCTCACGTCGCCACAGCCACCACGTGCCGCCAACGACCAGCGGGATGAGCTGAGGGCCCATCAGCAAGAACTGTTGCACCCAGTAGGCAATGGGACCGTCGGTGGCGCCGCGGTGGCCGATGGTGTAGATCACGCTGTCCCAGTGGTGTCCCGCCTGCCAGGCGAGGTTCGGTACGAAGAGAACGAGAGCGAGGCCAAAGCCGAGCCATGGCCATCGATTCGCGAGCTGTTGTCGCTGGCTAGTGCCAAGGAGCCCGATGACGATGGCAAGCCCCAGCCCAATCACGGTGTACTTGGTCTCGAGGCCGATCCCGAATACCAGCCCCAGCAGCAGCCACTCTTTCCGGTCGGAACCGCGGAGCAGCCGAACGAACAGCAGGCACGCGACCGCCCAGACCAGCTGGTCGAAGCTGACCGTCTGAAAGAGGATGTTGGCCCCGACGTACATCGGAGAGATGAGCACGGCCAGTCCGGCCAGCACCTGGGCAAGGCGATTGGCGCCCAGTTCTCGTGCGATCAACGCAGCGATGATGATCACGCAGGCGCCCGCGAGGATCGTGAGCAAGCGCAGCGCCGGCAATGAGCCCGGGAAGATGGCCTGGTCGATTCTGGCTAGGAGCGGCGTGATCGGCGGGTAGTCGACATAGCCAAGGGCGAGGTGGCGGCTCGACGCCAGGTAGTAAAGCTCATCCCGGTGCCAGCCGTAGCGATCGGCGACCGCCATCGACACCCCCACCTTGGTAGCGACGAGTAGAAGCAAGGCCAACCAGGGCGGGTTTGCTTTGATGGCGCCAAGCTAGCACAGCGGTGAGCAGGTGACGGCTTTACGGCTCCCGTAGCGCTCGTCACAGCTTGGTCAAGCCCTTCAGACTCGGAGTGACGCCTCGGCTACGAAGTTCCGGGACCCGTACGGACAAGGGATTTCGCAACGTGGCGGGAGCAATGTGGGTCGCAGGAGTCGTGCATGGTCACTGCAATCGCGGAGCGGATGGTCGGATGGCTGAGCCGCGACCACCAACGGGGTCAGGCGATGATCGAGTACGCCTTGATCATGGTGCTAGTGGTCATCGTGGTCATTGTGATCTTGATCATCATGGGCAACACCGTCAACAACATGTTCTGCAACGTCACCGGCTCACTCGGGTCTCCCTAAGTTCGCGCGAGCGGCGTTTCCTGCAGCGGCGGTCGCGGAATGCGGCCGTGGACGATCTCGAATCCAGTCGTGTTGCTCAGCACTTCGACCTCGTCACGCTTCAAGCGCAACTCAACAGCGCCCTTGCCCGCACGGAGATTCTTAAGCGTCAGGTTCGGCAGCCAATCGGGCAGGTCGGGGTTGACATAGATGACCTTGGCGTTGCCGGCGGTATGGATCCCGCAGAGGATCCCGATCAGGCGAAACACAGAAGCGGCTGCCCAGGCCTGGGGAACATTGGTCCCGAGGTAGGGGACCGGGTAGGCGCCCGGTTCGCGCGCGACGCCAGCCCAGAGCTCGGGCAAGCTGTAGCGGTCGAAGCGCTCGGCAGCGGCAAAGATACCCTCGGCGATCTGTTGAGCCTCGGTGTGGCGGCCAGCTCGTCGAAACCCGCCGGCGATGGTGGCGTTATCGTGCGGCCAGACCGATCCCAGGTGATAGGAGTAGGGATTGTATGAAGGATGATGCGTCGAAAGCGTGCGGATGCCCCAGCCGCTCCACATGTCGGGCTGCATCAATCGATCGACCACGCGGTTGGCGCGATCCGGCGGGACGATGCCGCTGGCCAGGCAATGCCCGGCGTTCGACGCCACTGATCGGATCGGCCGCTTGAGTCCGTCGAGGCCAATGTAGTAGGTGCCCTCGTCCTCCCACCAGAAGCGCTCGTTGAACTCGTCATAGAGGCGGATCGCCCGTTGTCGCAGCTCCTCGGACCGCTCGGCATCGCCCCAGATCGCAAAGGCTTCCGACATTCGAAGGAGTGCGTCGAAGGCATAGCCCTGAAGCTCGCACAGCGCGATCGGCAGCTGCGCGATGGTGCCGTCCTCGTGCTGGACGGCGTCGTGCGAATCCTTCCAACCCTGGTTGTAGAAGCCGACCGGTGAGCGCGTCTTGTATTCCTGGAACCCATCCTGATCGCGGTCCCCGTATTCGAGCATCCATTTCAGCGCCGCCTCTGCGTTCGGCCGGTAGCGGTCGAGGATTTCCCGGTCGCCGGACCACTGGTAGGCATAGGACAGCACGATCAAGAAGAGCAACGTCGCATCGGCCGTGCCGTAATAGGGCGTGAAGGGAAGGAGGCCGAGGCTGGCCAGCTCGCCATAGCGCAATTCGTGTGGGATCTTGCCCGGTTCTTTGTCCTGTGCGGCATTGTCGTCGGTCGCCTGCACTCGCGCCA
>Ga0137415_10006744_pt1 | contig 11390 bp, 11 predicted proteins | sample CZODoug3_1_1_16f_FD_183082 | JGI IMG/M metagenome (GOLD analysis project Ga0137415, IMG submission 183082) | Vadose zone soil fungal communities from Angelo Coast Range Reserve, California, USA - CZODoug3_1_1_16fungal (Hybrid Assembly) | ecosystem: Environmental > Terrestrial > Soil > Vadose...
CACGAGCAATTCGTGCTGACCATCAGCGAGAACGGCTATGGCAAGCGCTCGTCGTCGTTCGAATACCGGACCACCGGGCGCGGCGGCAAAGGCATCGTCGCGATGTCGGTGAATGGCCGCAACGGCAAGCTGGTGGCGTCATTCCCGGTCGAGGACTCTGACCAGATCATGCTGGTGACCGACAAGGGTCAGCTGATCCGCTGTCCGGTCGAGGGCATCCGGATCGCCGGCCGCTCGACCCAGGGCGTCATCGTGTTCGATACCGCCGAGGACGAGCATGTGGTGTCGGTCGAGCACATCGGCGAAGAGGCCGAGAACGGCAACGGCGGCTAAGTGGGATTGAGTTAGTGAAATCGTCATGCGCGGGCTTGACCCGCGCATCCATCTTTTCAAAAGGATGGATTGCCGGGTCAAGCCCGGCAATGACGGATAGAGCTCAAGCCAACTTCAATTCAAATCTCGATCTCCGTGCCGAACTCGACGACCTGCCGTGTCGGCACGCCGAAGAACGCGGCGGAGCGCTCGGCATTGCGCTGCAGGAATGCGAACACGGTTTCCCGCCACACCCACATGCCCGGAATATCTTCGCTGGGAATGATGGTCTCGCGGCCGATGTAATAGGTGATATCGGTGAGATCGATGCCGGGCAGCTTGCCCTGCTCGCACGCGAGTTTTAATCCTTCGAATATCGTTGGGTACTGCATGAAGCCATAGTGCAGGATAACGCGGGTGATGCCTTCGATCACCTCGATGACCTCCGCCCGATCCTCATCGGCGATGCGAGGCGATTCCTCGATCAGCACGGTGACGAGCACCACGCGCTGATGCAGAACGTGATTGTGCTTGACGAATTCCGTCAGCGCGAGCGGCACGCCGTTGGCGGCGGAAGCCAGAAACACCGCGGTGCTCGAAAGTCTCGCATGGCACCTGTTGACGGCGGTCTCGATCAGGTCCTCTTCCGGCTGACGCAACTTGCCGCGGGCGCGCTCGACCAGCCTGACGCCGCTTCGCCAGGTCAGCATCAGGAACGCGACGACGGCCGCGAGCAGCAGCGGAAACCACCCGCCTTCGAATAGCTTGGTCGAATTCGCCGCAAAGAAGATGCAGTCGATAGCGAAGAAAAAGCCGTTGACGGCGATGACGATAACAGGCGGATAGCCCCACTGGATCGCGACCAGGGCAGCCAGCAGCGTGGTGATCGCCATCAACAGCGACACCGCGATTCCGTAGGCGCCTGCGAGCGCTTCCGAGGTGCCGAAACCGATCACGGCGCCGAGCGTCGCCGCCGCCAGCAGCCAGTTGACCAGCGGCACGTAGATCTGGCCCATCGCGTGGCTGGTGGTGTGTGTGATGTGCATGCGCGGCAGGAAGCCAAGCTGGATCGACTGCTGCGTCAATGAAAACACGCCGGAAATAATCGCCTGCGAAGCAATCACGGTGGCCACCGTCGCGAACGCGACGAGCGGGTAGTGCAGCCAATCGGGCGCCAACTGATAGAACGGATTGTCGAGCGCGGTGGCATCCGTCGTGAGCAGGGCGGCCTGCCCGAAGTAGTTGAGGACGAGGGCCGGAAGCGCCACGATGAACCACGCCAGCCGAATCGGCACCCGTCCGAAATGGCCCATGTCGGCATACATTGCCTCGCCGCCCGTCACCGCGAGAAACGCGGCGCCGAGAACCGCGAAGCTGATGTGGAAATCCTGGTGGATCAGGAAATTGAAGGCATAAAGCGGGTTCACGGCGGCGAGCACGCCGGGCGCCTGCACAATGCCATGGATGCCAAGCAGTGCGATCACCAGGAACCAGGCGAGCATGACCGGTCCGAAGATATTGCCGATGAATCCAGCGCCCTTTTTCTGAACGATGAAAAGCCCGATCAGGATGACGATGGTCAGCGGCACCACGGCGGGCGCCAGCGACGGCGCATCGACCTTCAAGCCTTCGATCGCGCTCAGCACCGAGATGGCCGGTGTGATGGCGCCGTCACCGTAGAGCAACGCGGCGCCGACCAGCCCGACGACCAGAAGCTGCGCCCGCCACGTTCCAGGCTGGGCATTGCGGGCGGAAAGCAGCGCCAGCAGCGCGACGATGCCGCCTTCGCCGCGGTTGTCGGCGCGCAAAATCAGCAGCGCGTATTTCAGCGAGATAATCAGGACCAGCGCCCAGAGGATCAGCGACACCACCCCCAGAATCGCCTGAGAGGTGAGCGGCCCGCCATGGGCGGCCGCCTTGGCCGCTTCCTTCAGCGCGTAGAGGGGACTGGTGCCGATGTCGCCATAGACGACACCAAGCGCCCCGATCGTTGCGGTCACCGGAAGTTGGTGAGAGCCGGGCGAAGTCGCGGCGGGAATGGCGGTCACTGGCGGCCTCCCATGGCTATCGCGCCCGTCAATCGGAGGGGCGCGACCAAATGCCAGTGTGCGACGCGTCGCCGCAAATTACCATGGGATTCGCTTGGCGGTGGGAGCGCCTTATGGCGTGCGGTCGGCGGTTACCAGCCGGGCTTGCTTGATCATGGTCTTGGTGCCGGCTACGCGCAGGCAGGAAGCCTCGAAGTTCGGCCAGGCCTTCTGCGAGCAGCTCGGCCCTACGGTATTGATGTCCAGCCGGTCGGCCTTGGCGAGCGCTTGCGGAACGCTGGCTTCAACCTGCGGGGCAAATCCGGGAAGAACGGTGAGTGCGGCGGCAATACAAGCTGCGATGGCAATTGCTGAAAGAGCCTTGATCATGACGGTCCCCTGTCATGGGCCTTTGTGGCCCGTCGTTTCGTTGGTTAATTGAGTACGCAGTGCCCGTTTCAGGATCTCTTCGCCAACGCGGATAATGGTTTCGTCGCACCGGAGTTTTGTTTCGTCGCTCGTTCCAGAATGAAACACAGCCGGCTTGCATAGAAGACGCGCCGACCCCACAAGTAGTTCAGGCACTTGTGAAATATAAAAAAATCGCCTGTTAGCCATCCGGGCAGGGAACCGGCCTGGCTTGCGGGGCCGCCCGGGGCGGGGTAGAGGGATTTATGCCCCGCATCGCGCTGTACCCAGGCTCATTCGATCCCGTCACCAACGGCCATCTCGACGTGGTCAGGCACGCCGTCGGTCTGTGCGACCGGTTGATCGTCGCCATCGGGGTCAATTCGAGCAAAAAGCCGCTGTTTTCCACCGAAGAGAGGCTGGACATGGCCGAGGAGATTTTTGCCCCGGTCGCCGCCGCGGCGGGCTGCGCCTTCGAGTGCACGACCTACGACAATCTCACCGTCACCGCGGCGCAAAAGCATGGCGCGACCATCATGATTCGTGGCCTGCGCGACGGCTCCGACCTCGATTTCGAGATGCAGATCGCCGGCATGAACGAAACCATGGCACCCGACGTCCATACCGTTTTCGTTCCGGCCTCGGTGGCGGTTCGCCCGATCACCGCCACACTGGTGCGCCAAATCGCAACCATGGGCGGCGACGTGTCGGCGTTCGTGCCGCCATCGGTTGCCGCCAGCCTCAAGAAGAAATTTGCCGGCTAGCCGAACACCGGCCAGCTTTCACCTGACCCGGAGTTTTCATGATCCGAATTCTAGCCGCTGTCGTCGCGCTGATGTGCGCGGCCCCCGCCACCGCACAGCCGCTTCCTGCCAATCTCGACAAGCAGAATGCGATCGTCATTGATACCACCAAGGGCCGCATCGTCTTCAAGCTGCGCACCGACATCGCGCCAAAGCACGCCGAGCGGATCAAGCAGCTGGCGCGCGAAGGCTATTACAACAACGTGCCGTTTCACCGCGTGATGGATGGCTTCATGGCGCAGACCGGCGACGGCCAGAATTTCAATGGCACCGGCGGTTCGAAATATCCCAACCTGAAAGCGGAATTTTCCGACGTGCCGTTCAAGCGCGGCATCGTCGGCATGGCGCGGCGCGGCGACAGCGTCGATACCGCGAATTCCCAGTTCTTTTTCATGTTCGCCGATGGGTCCAGCCTGAATGGCCAGTACACCGTGATCGGCGAGGTGGTGTCCGGAATGGACGTCGTCGATAAGCTCAAGAAAGCCCCGCCGGGCTCGCGCGGCGGCGAGGTGACCGATCCCGACAAGATGGTGAAGGTGCAAGTCGCATCCGACATCAAGTGAGCGACGGTGGCGCCGCGTCGCCATCAGCTCGTCGTTATTGCCGCAGCACTGCTGTTCGGCCTGTTCAGTTCGGCCGGACAGGCGCAACCGGCGCAGGTCAATACCATCAAGGACGTATTTGCGAAGCTGCGGACCTGCTGGAAACCACCGCCGCCGTCGCGCGCCAATCCGGGGATCGACATCACGGTGATCGTGAGTTTTAACCGCGCCGGAGACATTCTTGGCCATCCGAAGATCACCTATGAATCGGAACAGGCTACCGAAAATGACCGGGTCGAGTACCGCATCGCCGTGATGGAGACGTTGCAACGCTGCACGCCGATGCCATTTACCGAATCAATGGCCGGCGCCGTTGCCGGCCGGCCGTTCGCTGTTCAGTTTCGCAATCGGAAACTACCACCCCAACCCATAGAGAAGAGAGCATGGCTGACACCGAAAATACTTTGATCCTCGAAACCACCCAGGGGCCGGTCACGATTGAAATGCGGCCCGATCTCGCGCCCGGTCACGTCGCCCGGATCAAGGAACTGGTGCGCGAGGGATTTTACGACGGCATCGTGTTCCACCGCGTGATCGAAGGTTTCATGGCCCAGACAGGATGCCCGGAGGGAACCGGCACCGGCGGCTCCGGCAAGAAACTCAAGGCCGAGTTCAACAAGGAACCGCATGTCCGCGGCACCACCTCGATGGCGCGCGCCAGCAGCCCGGATTCCGGCGACAGCCAGTTCTTCATCTGCTTCGACGATGCATCGTTCCTCAACAACCAGTACACGGTCTGGGGCAAGGTGACGTCCGGCATGGAGAACGTCGACAAGATCAAGCGCGGCGAACCGGTGCAGAACCCCGACAAGATTGTAAAGGCCCGCATGGCGCTCGACGACGCGGCTTGAGATAAGATCGTCATACCCGGGCTTGACCCGGGTATCCATCTAGCGGAGTGGATGGATTGCCGGATCAAGTCCGGCAATGACGATCTGACCATGCGCACCGACTTCTTCGACTTCGATCCGCGCCATGCGCAAGAGCCTTTGCGTTTTCAAGAAGTGGGCGGCTCACTTCGCCGAGAGCTGACGGACGGCGCCCAGCCAATCCTCGATATGGTAGGAGTGGACCATCTTGCCGTCCTCAAGGGTGTGAACGTCGATCGACATCAGCTTGAATGACTTGCCGGTGTGCGGCGCGCCCATGAATTCGCCCGCCGGCGTGCCGGTGGCTTCGCCGCGCACGGTGACCTGGTTGCCCGAGACCAGGACCTCCTTGATTTCCCATTTCAGGTCCGGAACGGATTTGAGCCGTTGTCCGATCCCGGCGATGACTTCATCGCGGGTGTTACAGATGTCGTTGCCCCGACAGGACACCCACTGTGGCGCAGTCGCCTGCCTGATGAGTTCGGGGCTGTCGTTTGCGAATTCAGCATTGAGGGCCTTGTAGAATGGCGCGACGCTGGCGCGGGCTGCCTCGGCGCTGAGTTCCGCCCGGGCGGAAGATGCCAGCAAACCCATGGCCGCGACTGCGGCGCAGGCGACGAAAATTCGTTTCATGGTGGCTCCCGGTGACTTGATTGAAGGCGCGCCGGTGCTATGAACCTCCTTTGATAATCGATCCAATGAATAATCGTGGTCGATCATGAACAAAATCGATTTACGTCGCTTCGACCTCAACCTCCTGGTGGTGTTTGAGGTTTTGATGAACGAACGCAGCGTGAGCCGGGCGGCAGACCGGCTCGGACGGACCCAATCGGCTGTCAGCCACTCGCTGTCGCGATTGCGCAGCCAGTTGGGCGATCCGCTATTGATCAAGTCCGGTGTGCGGATGCAGCCGACGGCTTTCGCGCTCGATCTGGTCGAGCAGGCCCGGCCGATGCTGCGAGGGATCGAGCGCGTTCTTTCGCCCCGGCATGTTTTCGATCCGGCATCCTCGCAGCTGGTTTTCAGGTTGGCGGCTCCCGATTTCATGCTGACCCTGTTTGCAAACTTGCTCGAACGCCTGCGCACCGAAGCACCCGGCGTTTCCGTCGAGTGGACCGCGCCGCGAGAGCCGACACTGCCTGACGTGGCGGAGGGGCAGGTCGACATCGCGATTGTGCCGGCGCAACTTCGCCTGCCTGAGGGCGTCAGCAGCGAAGCGATCGGCGCGCTGAAATGGCGATGCTTCGGCCGCGAGGGACATCCGGCGTTTTCCAAGTGGGGGCGCAAGAGCTGGTCGCAATGGCCGCATCTGGCCGTGCGGGTCGGCGACGATCTAACGAGCCCGGTGAATCTCGCGGCGGCCGCGGCCGGGTTGGAGCGGAGCATCGCCGGCTGGGTACCGCATTTTTCTGCCATCGCGCCTATTCTGGCTGGCTCAGACTTGCTGACCACGCTGCCATCGATCGCAATGGCCGAGACGCTGGGCCCTTATCGGCTGGACAGCCGAGAGGTTCCGTTTCCGATCGCGCCGCTTCCGCATGCGATGATCTGGAGCACCGGCCGCAGCTCTCATCCCGAGATCACCTGGCTCCGTGATCGGCTGCGACCGATCGCGAAAACTCAATTTACCGGACTAGCCGCATAGATCATGCAACAGAACCTTCTCCGTTTGAGGGTCGAAATGACGGTGCCGTGTGTTACACCGATCGCCTCTTATGCGACGCGCTTGTGCGCGTCGTGAGGATGATCAAGCCTCGGACAAGTATGCGAACCGATCTCTTCGATTTCGAGCTTCCTGCCGCCAGCATCGCGTTGCGCCCGGCAAATCCGCGCGATGGCGCGCGGATGCTGATCGTGCCGTCCGACGGCGTTTTGCGCGACGGCATCGTTACCGATCTTCCGCGCTGGCTCGAGCCCGGCGACCAGCTCGTGGTCAACGACACCAGGGTGATTTCAGCCCAATTGAAAGGCCGCCGCATCGGCCGGGAAACCGAACCCAAGATCGAGGCGACATTGATAAAACGCCTCGATGGTTCGCGCTGGCAGGCATTGGTCAGACCCGCCAAAAAATTGTCGCCAGGCGACGTGGTTCGCTTCGGCAACGAGGGCAAGGTATGCCTGCTCGGGCATCTCGACGCGCAGGTCGAGCACAAGGGCGACGATGGCGAAGTCACGCTGTCGTTTTCATTTCATGGCCCCGCGCTCGATTCTGCGATCGCCGATCTCGGCAGTCCACCGCTGCCGCCTTACATCGCCTCCAAGCGCGCCGCCGATGAACGCGACGCCGCGGACTACCAGACCATGTTCGCGGCCAACGAGGGCGCGGTCGCCGCCCCGACAGCGGGTTTGCATTTTACGCCCGCGTTGCAGGCCGCGTTGCGCGAACGCGGTGTCGGGATTCACCTGATAACGCTGCATGTCGGGGCAGGGACCTTCCTGCCGGTCAAGGTGGAAGACACCAGCGGACACAAGATGCATGCCGAATGGGGCACCATTTCCCGCCACAGCGCCGACGCGCTGAATGCGGCAAGGGCCAATGGCGGCCGCATCGTCACCGTCGGCACCACCTCGCTGCGGTTGCTGGAGAGTGCCACCGCGGAAGACGGCACGATCCAGCCATTCGCGGGAGAGACCGCGATCTTCATCACGCCGGGTTATCGTTTTCGCGCGGTCGATATTCTCCTGACCAATTTTCACCTGCCGCGTTCGACGCTGTTCATGCTGGTGTCGGCGTTCAGCGGTCTCGACACCATGAAGCGGGCCTATAGCCACGCGATCGGTAGCGGCTACCGGTTCTATTCCTATGGCGATGCTTGCTTGCTGTTTCGCGCTCGCGATTGAACGTAGAAGCGGGTGGGCAAAGGCGCATCTGCGCCGTGCCCACCATCTATCCAAATCGCGATCTTGATGGTGGGCACGCTTCGCTTTGCCCACCTAAGGCAGCAATTCCGCGATCTGAATTGCGTTCAGCGCCGCGCCTTTCAGAAGCTGGTCCGCCGCTGCGAATATCGAGATCGAATGGCCGGAGGGATCACTGAGATCTTGGCGAATGCGGCCGACCAGGACGTCATCCTGGCCCGACGCATCGATCGGCATCGGAAAGTAATTCCTGACCCGATCGTCCACGATCTTCACGCCCGGCGCATCCGACAGGATTGCGCGCACCTCCTCCTCCGTGATCGGGTTTTCGCATTCGAAGGTAATCGCCGCGCAATGCGCCCGCAGCACCGGCACGCGTACACAGGTCACGCCGACGGCAATGCTGTCATCTTCGAAGATCTTCCGGGTCTCCCTGATGACCTTGGTTTCTTCATCGTTATAGCCAGTCGCCGGATCGATCGCGGTATTGTGGTTGAACAGATTGAAGGCGTAAGGATGCGGCATCGCCTTGGGCTGAAAGGCCTGCCCATTGAGGCAGGCTCGCGTCGACTCCACCAGTTCCTGCATTGCCGCCGCGCCGGCACCGCTGGCCGCCTGATAGGTCGACAGGATCACGCGCTTGATGCGGTTACGCCGGTGGATTGGCCACAACGGCACCAGCACGGTGATCGCGGCGCAGTTCGGAACCGCGATGATGCCCTTGTGATCCGCGATGCGGTTGGCGTTGATCTCGGGGATCACCAGCGGCACGTTCGGATCCATGCGGAAGGCGGACGAATTATCGACAACCACGGCGCCGGCCTTAACCGCGATGGGCGTAAACTTCCTGGAAATGCCGCCGCCTGCCGAGAACAGCGCGATATCGACGCCTTCGAATGAGCTCTCGTCAAGCTCTTCGATCATGATTTTTTGGCCGCGGAAGTCGATCGTCTTGCCTGCCGACCGCGCGCTCGCCAGCGCTTTGAGCTTGCCGACACGAAAGCCGCGCTTGTCCATGGTGGCGATGAATTCGGCACCGACAGCGCCGGTCACGCCGGCAATGGCAACAACGGGATCGTTCTTCACGGGAAGTCTCCATCAGGCAATAAAAAAGCCCCAGACCTTTTCAGGCGGGGCTTCGGTTCAGATGATGCGATCGTTCAACTACGCGCGCACGCCTCCCGAGGCCCCAGAGGGCTTTGCGGTTTTGGTGGTGCGTTTGGTGGTCGTGATCATGGCGCGGGCTTATGCGGGAGATTTCGATCGGCGTCAACGGGTTTCGAACCAAAAATCGCCCTCAACGAGGTTGAACGGGACGCCGTTGTTACGCAATAAGCTAACGCATGAGCCTTCCCAATCACTTTGATCTTGTCGCGGCCGACGGCCCGGCGCGCACCGGCCGGCTGACGACGCCGCATGGTGTGGTGCGTACCCCAGCCTTCATGCCGGTCGGCACCGCGGGCGCCATGAAGGGCATGCATTGGCGCGAGGTACGCGACGCCGGCACCGATATCGTGCTCGGCAATACCTACCATTTGATGCTGCGGCCGGGCGCCGAGCGCATTGCCGCGCTCGGGGGCCTGCAGACCTTCACCGGCTGGAACGGCCCGATGCTGACCGATTCCGGCGGCTTCCAGGTGATGTCGCTGGCGCAGTTGCGCAAGGTCAGCGAAAGCGCGGTGACCTTTCGCTCCCATATTGACGGCGCCAGCCTTGAGCTGTCGCCTGAGCGCGCGATCGAGGTGCAGCTTCTGCTCGGCTCCGACATCGCCATGCAACTCGACGAATGCGTGCGGCTGCCGGCGGAGCGCGGCGACATCGAGCGTGCGATGCAGCTGTCGTTGCGCTGGGGCGAGCGCAGCAAGCGTGCGTTCGAAACCGCACCTCCGGGACACATGCTGTTTGGCATTGCTCAAGGCGGTGACGTAGCGGAGCTGCGCCGCGCCAGCGCGCGCGGCATGGTCGATACCGGTTTTCACGGCTATGCGATCGGCGGCCTCGCGGTCGGCGAACCGCAATCGGTGATGCTGGCGATGATCGAGGAGGTCGCACCCATGCTGCCGCAGGATCGCCCGAGGTACTTAATGGGCGTCGGCACGCCCGAAGATCTGCTTGAGGCGGTGGCGCGCGGCATCGACATGTTCGATTGCGTGATGCCGACGCGCAATGGACGTCACGGCGTGGCGTACACGCGGTTCGGTCAGGTCAACCTGCGCAACGCCCGCCACGCCGACGACCCACGGCCGCTCGACGAGGAAAGCCTATGGCCTTCCGCCCGCACCTGCGCGCGCGCCTATCTGCATCATCTGGTCAAGTCGGGCGAGACGCTGGGGGCGATGCTGCTGTCGGAAATCAATATCGCGTATTACCAGCACCTGATGCAGGGCATGCGGGACGCGATTGCACAGGGAGCTTTCGCAAGCTTTCGCGACCGCACACGCGCCGACTGGGCGAAGGGTGACATCGCGCCGCGCTAGAGCGGGATGACTTTTCTTCGAATCGTCATCCCGCTCTAGCTTTTTGTTTGAGCAAGATCTTTTCGGAAAACCGGTTCCCACTTTTCCGGATCATGCTCTAGAGTCTCGTTTCGATAGAGTCGAAACGGGGTTCTAGATGACGCGAACCGATTTCCACTTCGCTAGAAAACGCTCTGGATGCCGCCGCAAAGTCAGTTGCAGGCAAACCGCTTGAGCGCGTGCTTGGTCACGAAGCCGTAACCGCAGGTATCGCAGGTCCAGAGATAGCTGATGAGGTTATCGGAAAGATAAGCGGAAGCTTCCGCAGCCACCATGGAGTCTGCGCAAACCGGGCAGGTCGGCAAATCGCATCCGCGCGGGTCGGGGTGACGCGTATCGGTCGACAGGACTTCAGCAATTGCTGCCATCGTGACCTCTCGGTGCGAACTGAACTTAAGTTCTACATACTCTGATTTCTTTGACGATGTGGCAACACAAATGCGTTTGTTTTACGTTATTTGGTCGCATTAATGTTTTGCAATGCAGCGAGTTTTCGCCGCGGCGGATTCTGACTTGCACCACGAGGCCAGCTGCCCCTAATGGGACAAGAGGCTTCAAATACACATACATTGCGTGACAGGAGTTTCGTTATGAATGCGTCGTCAGCCGCGAGTGCAGTGCACCGTCCCGGCCGTGGCCGGGTTTTCGATAGTATCGTCGATGCGATCGGCGATACCCCGATTGTCCGTTTGCGCAGATTGCCGCAGCAGCACGGGGTGCACGCGACCATTCTCGCCAAGCTGGAATATTTTAACCCCGCCGCGAGCGTGAAGGACCGCATCGGTGCGGCGATGATCATCGCGATGGAAAAGGCGGGCGTGATCCACGCCGATACCGTGCTGATCGAGCCGACATCGGGAAACACCGGCATCGCGCTGGCTTTCGTCGCCGCCTCCCGCGGCTATCGGCTGAAGCTGGTGATGCCGGAATCGATGTCGATCGAGCGGCGCAAGATGCTGGCGTTCCTCGGCGCTGAAATCGTTCTGACGCCGGC
>Ga0137415_10006746_pt1 | contig 11387 bp, 4 predicted proteins | sample CZODoug3_1_1_16f_FD_183082 | JGI IMG/M metagenome (GOLD analysis project Ga0137415, IMG submission 183082) | Vadose zone soil fungal communities from Angelo Coast Range Reserve, California, USA - CZODoug3_1_1_16fungal (Hybrid Assembly) | ecosystem: Environmental > Terrestrial > Soil > Vadose...
GCCAGCGCTGCGGTCCCGAGGGCGTCGCCGTATTTGACCACCGCACTCGCGCTCTCCTTTGCCGAGAAGGAGCGCGACACCAGCCTTTGCAGAATGCCCTCTACGTCGAGCGACCCGTCGGGCACGGGCAAGAGCTCGCCGAACGCGCGCGCGTCTCCTTTGCCCCCGCCGGCCAGTAGAATGAGCGCGGAGCTCCCCGCGTGGCGCAGCGCCTCGGACGACGTTCGCGCCCTCGCGCTGTCCGAGTCGCGCCCAGCAAAGACGGCGTCGGCCATCGCGCCGAGCGCCGCGCGACCGCCTGGGGCCTCGCTATTTCTTTGCGTACCCATGCGGGCCAGGGCCAGGAGCGCCAGTTGCCTGGGCAACGAATCGGGACCTTGCGCCAGCGAGAGCAGGGTCGGCGCCTCGGACTCCGCACCGAGCTCGCCAAGCGCGAAGGCCGCCGCCGCGCGCGCCACGTTGCCCGAATCGAGGTTGCGCGCCACGCTCGCAATTTCGGAAATGGAGCCGCGGTCCTTCAATTGCCCCAAGCCGAGGACCGAGAGCCCCCGCATCTCGGGCGTTCCGTGGCGCGTCAGGTTGCGCAGCATGGCGATCGCGCGCTTGTCCTGCATGCGCGAAAGGCCCCACACCGCCGCGACGGCCACGGCGTCCGTCGGCGTGCCCTCTTCGATCTGCGCCTCGCCCTTGGGAAAGAGAAGCGATTGATACCGCGGCAAGAGCGCCGGATCGCGCAAGGCGCCGCACGCGATCATGGCCCGCGCGCGCAGCGCGGGATCGCCAGGCCCGGTGGCGTACGAAAAGAGCGCTGCCCCCGCGTTCTTGTTCTGCACGTAGCCGAGGACGTCGATGGCCACGCGCTGCTGCCCTGCATCTTGATCCGCCAGCGCATCGAGGAGCGGCTTGACCGCCCGACCACCCACGCGCGCGAGTGCGACACGCGCTTCGTCTGCGTCTTTGGTCGCGCTCGCGCGCTCGGCGTCGGTCGCCCCGGGGCTCGCCGTGCGCTTCACGCGCGCCACGAGCCCGAAGGTCAAACTGCCATAAATCTCGACCAACAATCGACGATAGATCGGCTTTTGCGGATTTCCGATGGCCAGTGGAAGAAGCTCTTGCTCGAGCGACTCCAAGGTCCCCTTGCCCAGGTTGATCTGCATCGAAAGGCGTGCCGCCCGCGCGACCAGCTCTTCGTCCGGCGCACCGCGGAGCACGCGGCGAAAGAGACGGTCCGCCTCGTCGGTCTCGCCCTTCGAAAGGAGCAGGTCGGCCAATTCGAAGTACACGATGTACAGGCGATCATTTTTACTGAGTGCCGCGCGAAACTCGACGATGGCGCGCGCCGTGTCTTGCCGCGAGCGATACATCTCGCCGAGCCGCCGGTGCCCCTCTGCGTCTTCGGGGCTCAACTCGACCGCGCGCGCCGCATACTTGATCGCGTCGTCGTCGCGATAGAGCTGCAGCGCATACTGTGCCATGCGCTGATAGAGCTCGCGCGCGCGTTTGGGTTCGACCACCACCAACTTTTCGAGCACCGCGATGGCATCGAGGAGCTTGCCCTCTTGCACCAGCACGCGCTCCAGGGCGAGGTAGCTGTCTGCATCTCCTGGCGCGAGCTGAATGACCCGACGCAAGGTGCCCTCGGCGTCGGCGAGCTTGCGCACGTGAAGTTGCACTTCAGCCAACGTGCGTCCCGCTTCCACGTCCGGAGGGTTCGTCTGGAATTGTGCGGTGAGCGGCGCGATCTGCTGCTCGATGATGCGCTCAAGCCCCCAGAGGGTGACCATGTGCGAACGCGTTTCGCGCGAGAGAACCTTGTCGCCGTTCTTCTTCGCCTTCTCCCCGAGCTCGGTCCAGAGGGCCCGCGCCTCGCGGTAGTTGTGCGCGCGTTCGAGGGCGCCCGCGAGCTGCTTCTTGTAGGTCAGGTTTTGCGGCTCGAGCTGGGTAGCTTCGCGCAGCACGGTGAGCGCGTCCGCGGTCATGTCGTGCTCGAGGTACACGTCGCCCAGGGCCGCCAGGGCGCGCGCCCGCGGCGAGACCGTGGTGAGAATGCGGCGCCAGGTCTGGACGGCGAGCGGCGTATTGCCATCTTGGAAATAGCGATCGCCCAAATCGACCAAGTGGGATGGGTCGTTTTGCGAGACTTGCGTGAGGCGGGTGAGCACGTGCAGCGATTTTTCGCTCTCGCCGATTCGCCCATAGAAGTCCGCGAGGCGGCCCAGCACTTCCTCGTCGCCCTGCGCGCGGGCCTCGAGCTGCGTGAGGAGCCGTAAGGCGCGGGCCCGGTCGCCGCGCTGGATGAGGGCATCGCATTGTTCGAAGACGAACTCGGGATTGTTGGGCGCCGCGCGAATGAGCGCTTCGTATTCGGCAATCGCCTTGTCCAGCTCTCCCTGCGATTGCAACAGGCGGATGATCTTCAGCCGAAGATCGATGTCGCGCGAATTCACCGCGAGCGCGCGCTGATACGTCTTCAGCGCATTGGCCGCATCGCCCGTTTCTTCGTAGAGGGAGCCGAGGAGGGCCAGACGCGCGAAGTCGCCCGGGTGCTCGTCTTCGATCTGCTTGATGAGCACGGGAAGCTGCTGGTCTGCGCGATAGAGCTCGGTGATGACTTGGTAGATCTCCGCGCGGACGGCCGCCTCGGAGCCAGCCACGGACAGGGCCTTCTTGAGCGTCGCGATCGCCTCTTGATTCTTGTGCCCCTTGGCTTGCGCCTTCCCCAAGTCTTTGAGGGCAGGCGCCAAGGTGCGATTGTCGCCGGCGGCGGCGGCGACGACCTCTTTGAACTCCGCCTCGGCGCGCTCGAATTCGTTGCGCGTGAAGAGCTCGCGCCCGAGCTCTCCTTTGACCAGGATGCTCGAAGGCTCCATCTTCACGAGCTCCCGGTGCATGGCTTTGGCGCCGGGGAAGTCTTTGGCGTCGAGGGCGAGCTCCATCAGGGTGCGGACCGTTTGCTCCTTGTCTGCCACGGTGGTCTGGACCGCCAGGGCCTGCTGGTAGCGCTTTCGCGCCCCGTCGGTGTCGCCGCGATCTTGGAGGAGGTGCGCCAGGGCGAGCAGGGCGGCCGTGTCGTTCGACTTGAGGGCGATGGCCTTTTCGTAGGTTTTGATCGCGTCGTCGCTCCGGCCGTCGAGCTTGTAGATGCCCGCCAAGGTCACCGTCGCCGCGTATTGCTCGGCGCCGGAGGCCGCCGCCCGCTTTTCGAAATCGGCGACCAGCGTGTTCAGGTTTCCTTCTTTGTCGCGATAGAGCTGCGCGAGGCGTTGCAAGGGAAAGGGCGATCCGGGCTGCGCCAACGCGATGTGCGTGTAGCGATCGATGAGCGCGCTCGGCGATGCCCCTGCCTCCGAAGCCGCCGGCGCCGCCGGGTTTTGTCCCGAGCTGCCGCCGCTCGGCGGTGGGTGCGGCGTGGAAGGTCGCGGCGTTGCGCCCGAGCCTCCCGTCCCGCTCGTTCTGCCGCCCGGCTGCGAAGGCGGGGGTCGACGACGGCCGCGCGGATCGAAGTCCTGTGCGTGGACGACGCTGGGCAGAGAAAGCGTGGCCACGAGAACCGAAACGAGCGCAACCGATCGACGCGAAAGCACTACTTCGAGCTTAGACGCAAATGCTCGGCGGCGCACTCGGTCACTCCGCGGACCGAAGAAGAAGCGCGGCCAGAAGCGCAAAGCCGAGGAGCGCGATGCCGACGCCCACGGCGACCGTTCCCGCCCGCCCCTCGAGCAACTGCGGCGGCAGCCCCACCAGCGCCGCGCGCCCCCGTCGCGCCTTGCGCAAGAGCAACAAAGCTTCGAGAAGCCCAGCGACGAGCACTGTCCAGAGGGCCAGGGTGAGGCCGCGATGCCGCGCGCGCGCGGCCGAAGCGTGCACCGCGGTGAGGCCGCTCAGAACGAGGGAGCGCGGAAAGCCGTTCGGCTTTCTGTTTGCGAGAAGGGGCAGCGTGTCGCAGTCGCTGGTCCGTGCAGCATCGGCGTCGGAGACCGCGAAAAAAGGGAAGGCCAAGGTTGGGCCGGTCAGTTCTTCCGCGCCGTGAGGGCTACCTGAAGCGACCACGAAGCCTGCGCTCGGTGGAAGGGGCGGAAGGGAAAACCTGCCTCCGCGCATTCCCGTGGGATCCGGCAGCAGGTCGACCACCTGGGCAAAGGCGCGTCCCTGGTCGTCGTCGGCTTCCACGTACGCAAAGGGACGAGGGGTGGGGCTCTGCACGCGAATTTCCGCGGGGGCGTTCGCGCGCATCTCGATGGGCACGGAGGCGAACAGCGCTCCGCCCGCGACAGGGATGGCGCCGTACCATTCGCCCGTGGGGCCCGTGGGGTCTTCTGCGCGAAGCGAAACGCCGACCACGTGCGCGCGTGCGGTCGCGCGAAAGCTGCTCCAGCCGTTGGGACAGAGGACCATCGCGGGCTCGAGGACCTCGAGGCCGGGCTCGGGGTCGACCGCGATGCGAACGCGCGCGAGCGGACCGCCGCTCGCCGTGTCGGTGGCGTGCACGAGGACGCGTGCGGGAAACTCCGCGGCGATGGCCCCGTCGACCGGGAGCACATCGAGCGCGATGGTGCCGCCGCGGTGGCTCGGTGGGAGAAAGGAAGGGGGCCCTGCTGGTGCCGCATGCGCCCCCGCTGGAACGATGGCCGGTCCGTGCGCGAAGACGGCGCCGTCGCGTGGGGAGGAGATGCGTAGGTCGACGCGGTCGCCGGGGGCCGCGCCCTCGAGCGCGAGCCAAGCTTCCGCGATGCCATCGGCGTTCGTCGTTCCTTCCCAGCGCACGGCATCCGCGCCAGCTCGTCGCGCAGTGACGAGCAGCGGCTCGCCCGCCACAGGTTCGTCCACGCCGCGATCTTCGCGCACCAGAGTGATGGTCCACGCCAAGCCATGCCGCGCCTTCGACGGCGGCGCACCATGCACGAACGCCGCACGCGCTTCCTGCGATGCGCCGATGCGAAGCCCCAGCGCGATGACCAGCACCGTGAGCAGCGGCGGCGCCAGGAGCAGCGCGCGGTCTCCCATGTCGCTTATCGCGGGAGGCCCGGGGGCGTGATGGCGGTCGTGGTCACGGGGCGCCCAGCTCCCAGCGCGCTTCGACCTTGACCGAAGGATCGATCGCGATGGCCGGCGGACTCGCCGCCGAGGTTCCCAGGGCCCCGCGCGAAAGAAAAATGGTGCGCGTGCCCGTGGCCGAGAGCACGTGCACTGCATCGCTGCGTCGCTCCACGTCGACGAACGCATCCCCCGCACCGGCGCGCACGATCTTGATGCCGTAGGCGCTCGCGTCGCCCGGCCGCACGCTGCGGTAGCTCACGCGCGCAACGGACGAAGGCGTGTGCACTTCGCCGGCTTGATCGACCACCTCGGCTGCGAATCGCGCCACCAGCGCGCCCTCGTGTCCCATGTGCGGCACTTGGTCGTATCGCACGGTGAATCCGCGGTCGCGCAAGGCTCGCGCGAGCATGGTGCTCTGCGCGGGAGATGAAACGTGGTCGTCTTCGCCGTGCACCAGCCACACGGGAACGTTGCGCACGTTGTCCGCCACGTCGAGTGCGTTGACGAGATGCGCGGCTGCGTCGTTGGGCAGGATGCTCTTCACGTAGGTACTGGTGTCGTACTTCGAGTCGCCGAAGAAGCTCGTGATGCTCGCGAACTTGTCCGGATGGTGAAAGCCGATGGTCGTCGCCCCTGCGCCGCCCATCGATGCACCCCAGATGGAAATGCGCCGCGGATCGATGGCCACGAGCTGCGCGAGCGCGTCGGTCGCGCGAAGGACTTCGTCTTCTGCGGCGGCCGTGTAGAGCGAGTTGCCCAAGCCGCTGGGCATGAGCAGCACCACGTCGCGCGCGGCGGCCTCACGGAGCAATTCGGCGTACGCGGCGTAGCTCCACATCGTGCCGTTCCAGGGGTGTGTTCCCACCAGCAGGGCCGAGGGCTTCTTCACGTCGTGGCCGGGCGGGAGAAACACCACCGCGTGTCCACCGCCTGCGGCGCCGTGCGGCGAAGGAAACGAGAGCACACCGAGCTCCTCGCGCGATTCGATCTGCGCGCCGAACTTGGGCGCCTGCCCGCACGCGATGCGGTGTTCGTAGCCGCTCACGCGGATCTCGATCTCGACGTCGTGCGCACGCTCGGGGTGCGGTGGCAAAGGCAGCACCAGAGGGCCATTGCCTCCGGTGGTCACGGCGGTCCCGTTGACCAAGACGCGCCCGCGCCCCGCGCAGACGGGGATCTCGACCGCGACGCGCTCACCCCCGGCCACTTGAAAGCGCACCACATAGAGACCCGGGCGCAGATTGGTCTGCGCCAGATCTCCCCATGCGGTGGCCTTGTAGTTCGCGCGCGTTGCACCCGCGAGCTCCACGGAGTGAAGGTCCGTTCCCTGGACCGAAGGGTGCGTGGCCACGGAAATGCCATTCGCACTCAGCGGCACAACGCTGGCCGCGCCTTCGTGCCCTGCAGGTGCGCCAGCCGTGGTGGCGCTCGGGGGTGCAGCTGCGTCGGGTGCGCCATTCGAGATGGACGTCACCATCGGGGACGCCCCAAACGCCGCGGAGGCGGTGCCCAGGCCGACGAGTACCCCCACCGTGACGAGCACGGCACAACGCATCCCTCCTCTTTTCATCGATGTGGCCTTGCAGCGCAAGTCCCGAATGGAGCCCCTTGTCAACGCGCGACTTCCGCACCAGCATCGCACCGCGATGCACGCTAGCGCTACAACTACACAATCCTCTGGTGCCACCTTCCTTCGCGCGCGAATCGGCTCGCTGCTCGCGATTCTGCCGCTCGGCATCTGGTCGGTGGTGCACATCTGGAACAACCTCTCGGCCTTTCGCGGTGCGGACGCGTGGGAAAAATCCGTCACGTCGTACCCGCATCCGCTCGCACAGGGCATCACCCTCGTCGTGGTTCTTCTGCCGTTGGCCTTGCACACCGTTTGGGGCATCGGCCGGCTCCTCACCGCGCGCCCGAACAACGTTCGATACGGGTTCTACACCAACCTCAAGTATGCGCTTCAGCGGCTCAGCGCGATTGGCCTTCTCCTTTTTCTCATCGCGCACCTATGGCTGGCCATGATTCGGCCGCGTTTCGTCGAAGGGCACGCCGAGTCCTTCGCCAACATCAGCCACGAGATGCATTTCCACACGCCGACCCTCATCGTTTACATCTTCGGCGTTCTCGGGCTCGCGTATCACCTCGCGAACGGACTGCACACCTTCGCGATGGGGTGGGGCATCGTCGAGAGCCGCCGCGCGCTCAAAAAGCTCGAGTGGGTGATCCTCGCCTTCTTCGTCATTCTTCTAGCGATGGGCTGGAGCGTGGTCTACGCGCTCTACGCCGGCGCTACCTGACCATCGGTTTCGTGGAAGGTGCGCTGACCATGGGCTGAAGCTGGGCGCCTCTTCGATTCCTGAGGATGGAATTTCGCTTCCGTCGTTTCGCTTTCTTCGAGGCGAAGCTGGGGGTAACCTTGATTCATATGACCGGCGCGCCGTCATTGCCGCGCGGATCCGTTCGTCGGGGGGGGAAAGAGGAGCTTCGCGCCTCGATTCTCAAGACCTACCTGCTTCGTATCCGCGCCGAAAAAGGAGAGCGAGCTGCTCGAGCCCTCCTCAACAGTGCAGGCATCGATCCAGCCATCGTCGACAACGAGACGGGATGGCTCAGTGTCGGCGCCGCGCGGCGCGCGCTGCGTGCTCTGGCGCAACAACTCGGCCCCTCGGCTTTGCGCCACCGAGGCGAGTACGTCACGCACCCCGAAGCGCTGGGAACGCTCGTGCGCATGCTGCGCATCGCGGAGCAGCCGATCGATGCGTATCGCTACCTCGCCGCGAATGCGCGCGAGGTCACGCGCATCGGCACCTGGGAGCTCGAAGAGCTCGGCCCCAAGGTGAAAAAGAGCGACCGCTCCGTGGTCGACGCCGTTCGCATGACTTATCGGCTCCGCGACGACGCCGTCGAAGATCCCGATCGGCACGACGCACGCGAAGAAGAGCTCCTCTGCGCCGCGCGCGAGGGCGAGCTCGCCGGCATCCCGCGCATCTGGGGCCTCGCAGACGCCGAGATCACGCACAACACGTGCATCGCCAAAGGCGCCGATGCTTGCGTGTACACGGTTCGCTGGCACAGCACGATTCCGCGCACCGGCGCGCCGCTCGGCGGCACCTTGGCGGCCATCGGCTGCGGGGGCGCCGTGGCTGCGACCGGCGGCTGGATTGCGGGAACGATCTCCGCGGTGCTCGGGGCGCTGCTCGGCGGCGGGGGCGGCTATCTCTGGGACCGCATTCGCGAAGACCGCAGCGCGCGCGCCTTCGAGAAGAATCGCATCGCGGCGCTCGAGCGCGGTCTCGAGCTTCGCGGCGAGCTCGGTTCCACGCCGGGGGAGCTCACCGGCACGGTGCTCGGCGGCAAGTATCGCATCGGGCGCAAGATCGGCTCGGGGGGCATCGGGGTGGTCTATGCCGCGGAGCACGTCTCGCTCGGGCACGAGGTGGCCATCAAAGTGCTCCGCGGGGCTGCGGCGCGCGATGGTGGCGAGATCGCGCGCCTTCGTCGCGAGGCGTACATTCAAGTGCATGTGGAGCATCCCAACGTGGTGCGCGTGCTCGATCTCGACCAGATGCCCGATGGGTCGAATTACGTCGTGATGGAGCGGCTCGTCGGGCGCTCGCTCGCCGACAAGCTCTCGCGCGAAGGGGCGCTCGCCCCGGGTTTTGCCCTGCCGGTGTTCATCGGCGTGTGCCGCGCGCTGGGGGCGGCGCACCAGAAAGGGGTCGTGCACCGCGATCTCAAGCCGGGCAACATTTTCCTGCTCGAAGACGGAAGCTCGAAGGTGCTCGACTTCGGCATGAGCAAGCTGACGACCGCGGAGTCGCTCACGCAAGCGGGCTACACGCTCGGCACGCCCGAGTACATGGCGCCCGAGCAGTGCATTGGCGCGGCGGTCGAAGCGCGCACGGACATCTACGCGCTCGGCTGCTTGATGTACGAGGCGCTCACCAGCGAGCTCCCCATCGTCGCGCAGAGCCGGCGCGAGCTCCTTGATCTTCACCAGCGCCTGGTGCCCACGCCGATGCGCCAGCGCCGGCCCGACCTTCCCATTCCGGAGGCGCTCGACGAGGCGGTGATGAAGTGCCTCAAAAAGAAGGTCGCCGACCGGCCGCGCAGCGCCAACGAGCTCGCCGACATGCTGGAGGCCATTCCGCGCGACGGTCTGCTGACGAGCTATCCGCTGGGGGTGGCCCGGCGTCCACCGCCGACCACGCGGCCGCCGCCGGCGCGCGCGGAGCGTCCGGCCGGATCGACGAACGGTGCGCCCCCCGGTACTCGGCCGCCAGTCGGCGCCGAGGCAACGGACGCCGAGAAGCGCGACGAGAAAAAGGAAAAGGATCCCGCGCCGACGCCGGAGGCGAAGCCGTCCTCGACGTCGAACTGACGCTTCGAGGTGAGAGGTTACAAAAGTTTGTCCGGCGTAATGGGCAAATCGCGGATGCGGCGGCCCGTCGCGTGGTACACGGCATTGGCAATGGCGGCGCTCATGCCGGTAATCCCAATTTCGCCGACGCCTTTGGCGCCGATCTCATTGACGTAGGGATCGACCTCGTCGATCATCACGACGTCGACGTGCGGAACATCGGCGTGCACGGGAACATGGTAATCGGCCAGATCGCGCGAGATGACCCGCCCGCTTCGCTCATCGCGCACAGTGTGCTCTTGGAGCGCGAGGCCGATGCCCCACACCATGCCGCCTTGAAACTGACTTTCGGCCGTCTTGGCATTGAGGATCTTCCCAGCAGCGAAGGCGCCGACGATCCGGCTCACGCGAATGATCCCGAGGTCCTCGTCCACCTTGACCTCTGCGAACTGCGCGCCGAAGGAGTACGTGCCGTAGTGTTTGCGGTCTTCTTTCTCTTTGTTGTCGACCTGCGCCGCAATCTCCGATTGGCCACTTCGCGCGACAATCTCCGAAAAAGGGTCCTTTCGTGACCGATTGCTCTTGGCGTAGAGGGCGCCGTCCTCGGCGTCGACGGCATCCACCGAAAGACCGTGCATCGGCGACTTCGGATCGGCCACCGCCGTCTCCACGAGCTTCTTTCGAAGCGCGAGTCCGGCCATCTTCACCGCCGAGCCCACGCTGGATGCCGTCCTCGAGCCGCCCGAGCCGGGGGCCTCGGGAAATGCGGTGTCACCCAACTCGAAGCGCACGCGCTCCGCGGGCAAGGTCAGCGCGTCCGCCGCGATCTGCGTCATGATGGTGTACGTGCCGGTGCCGATGTCTTGCGATCCGGATTGCACCAAAGCGGTTCCATCGGCGCGCATCCGCGCGATGGCCGACGCATCGCTTTGCGCCGCCGGATACGTCGCGGTGGCCATGCCGAAACCGACCAGCCAGCGTCCATCGCGCATCGATCGCGGATCGGGACGCCGCCGCGCCCAACCGAACTTCTCGGCGCCGCGCCGATAGCAATCGCGGAGCGATTTGCTCGACCAGGGCTTTCCCTCGTCCGGATCCTGCTCCGCATAGTTCTTCAGCCGCAGCGCGATGGGGTCCATCTTGAGCGCGTAGGCCAGTTCGTCCATCGCGGATTCGAGCGCAAACGTGCCCGTGGCCATGCCCGGCGCGCGCGTGAACGTCGGCGTGGGAACGTCGAGGCGCACCAGCCGGTGCGATGTCTTGACGTTGGGGCATGCATAGAGCCAGCGCGTCTGAAGGGCCGATGGCTCCACGAACTCGTCGAAGCGCGACGTGTGCGACGTCGTATCGTGCGAAATGGCGGTGAGCGCGCCGCCCGCGTCGGCGCCGAGCACGATTTTTTGCACCGTTTGGGGCCGATGACCGACCAAGGAAAACATCTGCTGCCGGGTGACCACGAGCTTCACCCCCCGCGCGGTGACCTTGGCGCCCATCGCTGCCAGCGCGACGTGCGACCAAGCCGTCCCCTTGCATCCGAAGCCGCCGCCGACGTAATGCGACACGACGCGAATGTTCTCCTTGGGTATGCCGAACAGCGTGGAGAGCTTGCGGCGCACCGAGAAAATCCCCTGCGTCGAGTCGTAGACGGTGACGAAATCGTCGCCCCGCCAGATGGCAATGGTGGCGTGCGGCTCCATCGGATTGTGATGGTCGACGGGCGTGGTGTACGTCTGCTCGACGCGCGTCTTCGCCGCCGCGAGCCCCGCGTCCAAGTTCCCGCGGTTCGATTCTGCCGTGCCGTGCGGGCCCGCGTTGGGCGGCGTGTACGCGTGCGGCATCTCGGCGTCCATGTTCAGCGCGGGTTCTTCGTTCTCGTAGGTGGCGGAAACGAGGCTCGCTCCCTGCTGCGCATGCTCGAGCGTGTCGGCGACCACCAGGGCGATCGGCTGATCGCTGTAGAGCACTTTGTCGTCCTGGAGGAGCTGAAGAT
>Ga0137415_10006747_pt1 | contig 11385 bp, 10 predicted proteins | sample CZODoug3_1_1_16f_FD_183082 | JGI IMG/M metagenome (GOLD analysis project Ga0137415, IMG submission 183082) | Vadose zone soil fungal communities from Angelo Coast Range Reserve, California, USA - CZODoug3_1_1_16fungal (Hybrid Assembly) | ecosystem: Environmental > Terrestrial > Soil > Vadose...
ATCCCAGCACGTCCTGGGTCGAGCGCTTGCACGCGGCCGACGGCACGCCGGTGCACGCCGTGATCGTGGTTGGTGCCGGCCAGTCCGGCCTTGCGATCGCGGCCTCGCTGCGCCGCGAGGGCGTTGACGATGTGCTGGTGCTCGACCGGCAGCCGCGGGGATATGAAGGCGTCTGGGACACGTTCGCGCGCATGCGCGAATTGCGGACCCCGAAGGGGCTCAACGGAATGGACTTCGGCTGCCCGACCCTGTCGGTGCAGCGCTGGTTCGACGCGCGCTTCGGCGAGGGCGCCTGGGAGACCATCGATCGCATTCCCCGTGCGGCGTGGATGGATTATCTGCGCTGGTATCGCGCGACGCTCGACCTCGCGGTCGAGAACGATACCGAGGTGGTGGACATCCGGCCTGCAAACGGCGTGATCGCGGTCGACACGCGCCAGGCCGGCCGCGATGCCACGTGGCTCGCGCGCACGGTCGTGATCGCGTCCGGCTACGCCGGCGCCGGGTTCTGGCAGGTGCCGGGCTTCATCTCGGATGGGCTGCCGCCCGACCGCTATGACCACACCAATGGGCCGGTCGATTTCGAACGGCTGCGCGGCCGCCGGATCGCCGTTCTCGGCCACGCCGCGTCGGCGTTGGACAACGCCAACACCGCGCTCGCGTGCGACGCTGCTTCCGTCGACCTGTGCTTCCGGCGCGCCAAAATCCCCCGAGTCAACCCGCATCGCTTCCTGGAGACTGCAGGGACGATGACGCATTTCTGCACGCTTCCCGACGCAATGCGCTGGCGCATCGGGCGGCATTTCCGGCTGGTCGATCAGCCGCCCCCGGAGCTCGCCCTCGAGCTCGCCTGCGCGCATCCGAAATTTCGCATGCATCCAGGCCGGCCGTGGCACGCGGTCCGGCTGCAGGACGGTGAGATCGTCATTGCCACGCCGAAAGGCGAGCTGCGCGCGGACCACCTGCTGCTCGGCACCGGCGCGACGGTGGAGCTCGAGGCGCGCGCCGAGCTGCGCAGCCTCGCGCCTGTCATCCTGCGCTGGCGCGACCGCTTCACCCCCGCGCCGGACGATGAGGACGCGCGGCTCGCCGCGCTTCCCTATGTCGACGAGCACTACGGTTTCCTGCCCAAGGTTTCGGGTGACACTTCCGGCGATACGTCTTGGGTCGCGCGCGTGTTCTGCTTCAACGCGGCGAGCCACCTCAGCCATGGCCCGCACGCCACCTCGAACAGCGGGCATCGGCATTGCCTGCCGCGGGTCGTGCGCGGCGTGACCGATCGGCTCTTCCGCGAGCAGCAGGACGGCTATCTGGCGAAGCTCGCCGCCTTCGATACAATCGACCTTGCCATCCCCGACGACTTCGAAGCCAAGATGGAAGAGCCGGAAGCCGCCGGGCGCATCCTCGAACCGTCTTGAAGCAAGCGGAAACGCCCCTCAACCGGAAACGCACCAAAGGGAAACGTGCCATGCAATCCGCAGCTATGGAACAAGGAGCCGGCAAGACCGTCGACCTGCCGATCCTCGAATTGACGCCGGAAGGCTTCGCGCCGTTCGGCAGCGTGATCGCCCCCATGGAGGACGGCGTGCCGTTCGGCGCGCAGGATGCGCCGCTCGATCTCTCCGGCGGCACGCCCCGCCTCTACGCCATGCGGATTCCCGCGCGCGGCCTCACGGTGACGCACATCACGCGCCATCGCCGTGTCACCCAGGCGCTGGCGTCGGTCGGCGGCCACGTCTGGTTTCTCGCGGTCGCGCCGCCGGTCGCGGCTGATGATCCGCAGGCCGAGCCGGCTTTCGACGCCATCCGCGCCTTTCGCATTCCGGGCGATGTCGCCGTCATGCTGCGCAAGGGCACCTGGCACGCGGGCCCGCTGTTCGAAGGCGACGAGCAGAGCTTCTTCAACCTCGAGCTTGCGGATACCAACGTGGTCGACCACCACACCGTCGACCTGATCGCGCGGCACGGCCGCGCGCTGCGCCTGCGCGGCTGAGCGCGGATGCGTACGCCTACTTGGTGATCATGGGTTTCCCGCATTTCAAAACCTAGATCAACGAAGAGAGGCAGTGGAATGGTATCAAGTTCCGTTGCGGACGCATTCGGGCGCTTGCTTTCTCCCTGCTGTGCTCGGCTCGTAGCCTTTTCTTATCCTTGCTAGGAACGCAGTAATCTAGAATCGCGCCATCAGTTGCGAGTGCTCGTGAATTGCTGTCAGGTCTCGCACGTCGGAACCGAAACAACAGGTGCAGATCCTATGCGTAAGAAACTGTGTTTGGCGCTCGTGGTGAGTGCGGCGGTCGCGTTGACCGCGTTCGATGTTCAGGCTTTCCCGATCGCCCCACTGGGCTCGCCGGATGACGCAAGTCAAGTCATCCAGGTCCGTCAGGGCTGCGGGCTGGGGCGGCACCGTGGCCCATGGGGCGGCTGCCGCTGGAACGCGGGCGGGGGATGCTGGTGGCATCCGACGCCGTGGGGCCCGCGCCGGACCTGCCGCTGGTAATCAACGATGCAACAAGCTTGGAGCGAATTCGCGACTCGATTTGAGGCGACTTCGCTCCAACCCTCGGGCTTGACGGCGCTGTCATGCCAATAGCGCAACAGCATCCGACTCTAGGATGCGATAGGCGAGGCCCGATTGGGTGCCGCCGGCACCCCCGCCACGAAGGCGGCGATCACCGCGCCGATCAGCGCGAGGCTGCCGGAAATGCGCAGCCGGCAAGATAGTAGGGCAGGGCGCTCGCGAGACATTGCCAAAAATTGTTCGCGTCTCCGTAAGGCCGCGTACACGGGACGCTCCTATGAGTCTCTGACGGTCCGTAGCGGTCCGTATCACTGACCGCACGCCAATTCCCCGAAGCGAGCTCGACAGGAGCGATAGGAGAGTGACCCAAATCTCTCCTCCCTCCGGATCGACGGGTCGGCGCCGCTCGCCGTCCGCTGAAAGCGAGGACTTGCGCCATCGGCTGACGGCGGTGATCAGCGGGTCACTGGCCAATGTCATCACCCGGTACGGCTTCTACGTCTATCCGGTCTTTTCCATCCATCTCGCCAACGCATTCTTTCCGGCTGGGGACGCGCGGCTCCTGGATGTCGCGGGCATCTTCGCCCTCGGGTTCTTGATGCGTCCGGTCGGCGGTTGGCTCCTCGGCAACTACGCCGATCGGCGCGGGCGGAGCAAAGCCCTGATCATGTCGGTCATGCTGATGTGCCTGGGATGCTTGATCATCGCGATCTGCCCGACATATGCGCAGATCGGCGAGTTGGCCCCGACGGGATTGCTTGTGGCCGCACTTCTGCAAAGTGCTTCACTCGGGGGCTCAGTTGGCAGCAGCTCGGCCTATCTCAGCGAGATCGCTTCCTCCAACCTGCGCGGCTTCTACAGTTCATTCTATTCCGTCACGGTCATCCTGGGACTGCTGCTGGCGACCGTCACGCTGCTGGTGCTTGAACACGTGTTGCTGACCCCCGCGCAACTTCAAGAATGGGGCTGGCGCATCCCGTTTCTGATCGGGGCGGCGCTCGCCGCGTCCGGATTCGCACTGCGGCGTGGAATGAAGGAAACGGTGGACTCCAAGACTGGCCCGGCAAAGCGCGGTGATCATAGTCCTATGCGGGACCTGATGAAGCACAAGAGGGAGGCCGCGCTCGCGGCTGGCCTGACCATCGGCGGAGCACTCGCTTTCTACGCCTTCACGGTCTACATGCAGCAAGCCCTCGTCGTGACGGTGGGGTTTTCTCCGGTTCGAGCGACCCTGATTTCCTGCGTTGCGCTGCTGATATTCATGCTGCTGCAGCCGCTGTTCGCCCTGGTGTCCGACACGACTGCCCGCCGTCCGGTGCTGCTGTGGTTCGGCGTGTTGGGGGCGCTTTTCACCGTACCGATCATGACGGCATTGCAGCAGACGCGCGACGAGTGGACGGCTTTTCTTCTGATCGTCGCGGCGCTGGTGATCGTGTCCGGCTATGCGTCGATCAACGTCGTGGTCAAGTCGGAGTTGTTCCCCGCAGGGGTGCGTGCGCTGGGAACCGGACTTCCTTCTTCGCTCACCGTAGCCGTCTTCGGCGGCACCGCGGACTATGTCGCCTTCTCGTTCAAAAACTTCGGACACGAACGTTGGTTCGCGTGGTACGTCACCGCCTGCATTCTCGTCTCGCTTCCCGTCTACATCTTCATGCGCGAAACGCGTTTTTCCTCGCACTTCGACGCTTAGCGTGAACCCATTCAGATTGAATCATCGCACCATGGCCCATGGGGCGGCTGCCGCTGGACCGCCGGCGGGGGATGCTGGTGGCATCCGACGCCGTGGGGCCGGTGCAGGACTTGCGTCGTAATGCGCTTGGTCGCAGTACGAGTCGCGGCGGTGGCGAACCCGGACATGTCGGTACCTTTCTTGCCCAGAGGGGATACAAAGTCCGCTCAGAATCGAGCAAGAATCGTGCCGGCCACTGGGCTCATTCACGTCCGAACCGACCAAAAAGCCGCGCCGGACGCGATGCGCTAATTTCCTTCCGCCGTCTTCGGCGCGGCTGCCGGATTCCACTGGCCGCGGCGCATGCGCGTGATCTTCACGCTCTTGAACAGGCCGGCCTTGCGGAAAGGCTCGTTGCTCGAAAATTCCTCCGCCTGCTCACGGCTCGGCACGTTGAGGATGAGACAACTCCCGAGACGCTTGATCCCGTCGTCGGCAAGCAACGCCCCGCCGAGCACCAGGATGTCCTCGTGCTTGTCGAGATACGCGAAGTGCTTCTCCTTGTTGGCGGCACGAATGCCGGCGCCGTCATCGCGATCTTCCTGGTAGATGATGTAAAGCACGCGTTTTCTCCAGTGATTTTTCCAATCCTATCGTTTAGTTGTCGATCTTGATATTGCGCTCCCGGATGATCGCGGCCCACTGGGCGCGATCGTGGGCGATCAGCGCCGCAAAATCTTGCAGCGGAAGGAACGACGGCTCCGAGCCGACCGATTGCAACGACGACACGAGCGACGCGTCTCGTAGCGCGCCGGCGACCTTGGAGGCGATCTCGCCCGCGAGCTTCGGATCCATCTTGGCGGGAGCGAACAATCCGAACCAGCTTGCTCCCGTCACCCCCGGATAGCCCTGCTCGGCGATGGTCGGGATGTCCGGTGCCGCCACGCTGCGGGTCTCACCGACCAGCCCGAGCGCCTTGAGCGTCCCACCCTTGATCTGCGGCAGGGCTGCCGGCAGGTCCGCGAACTGACCGTCGATAGTGCCCGCGATCACGTCGACCATCGCCGGCCCGACGCCGCGATAGGGTACGTGCAGCATGTCTGTCTTGGTCACGCTCTTGAGCAGCTCGATATAGAGGTGGGTGATGTTGCCGACCCCGGCGGAGCCGAGTGTCGGCGGTTCCTTCTTGCTGCGCGCGACGGCGATGAACTCGGCCATGGTGCTGTAGGGCGCGGATGCCTTGACGACCAAGGCGGTGCCGTTGACGACGACGCGAGCAATCGGCGTGAGGTCGCTGTCAGGATAGAACGAGAGCTTGTTGTCGAGATTGGGCGTGATGGTCAGAAGTCCGGAGGTGGCGAACAGGAGTGTGCGCCCGTCCGGCTCCGACGTCGCAACATAGCCGGCACCGGTGGCGCCGTTCGCTCCCGGCCGGTTCTCGATGATGACCTTGGTCTTGAGCTGAGTTTGCAGCCGCTCCGCCAATTGCCGCGCGATGAAGTCCGCCGGTCCGCCGGTCGCGAGCGGCACGACCATCCGCACGAACGGCTCCTGGAGCTGCGCGTGCGCCGGGACCAACGCGAGCGTCAGCGCCAGCCCCGCCAGGCTCAATCGCCGCGCCGCGCCGACGATCAATCCAACCATTCCGTTTACCCTCGCTTTTTTGCGGCGCATGCGGGTGATCGAAAAAACGCTACACGGACCACGCAATGTCCTTGCGCAAGCGGACGCCCGAACCCGGTCCATCCGGAACCTTGATGACACCATCACGCACATCGAGGCCTTCGAAGGGATCGTCGTTGATGTGCAAGAACTCGGCCAACTCGCTGGGATAAGTCAGGTTCGGGAGCGCGGCGCACAGATGGAGCGCGTGCGCCGTGAGCAGGCGGCTTCCCACCGTGGCTCCCATGCGACAGCCGAGCTGACCGGCCTCGCAGATACGGGCGACGGCGAGCACATTGCGCAGGCCCCCCATCTTGGTGACCTTCATGCTGACCGCGTCGACGACCCGATGGGCCGCGAGCTGGAACGTGCTAGCCGGCGAGAACGCGCTTTCGTCGGCCTCGACGCCGATCGAGACACTGCGGGTGACCTGGGCAAGTCCTTCGAGGTCGCTCGCCGGCACCGGCTGCTCGACCATGTCGACATTGTACTCGCCGATGCGCGCCACGAAGGCGATCGCGTCTTTGGCCAAGTACGACATGTTCGGATCGACCACCAGGCGGACATTGTCGCCCACTGCTTTGCGAACCTCGCGCACGCGCGCCACGTCCTCGGCGATATCGCCGCCGACCTTGAGCTTCAGGGCGCGATAACCCTCGTCGACCCGCGCCTTGGCCTTCTCCGCCATGCGCGGCGCATCCTTGAGCGCGAGCATCCGGCAAATCGGGATCTCGCCATGCAGGCGCCCGCCGAACAGCTGATGGAGCGGAACCTCGAGCAGGTTCGCCGCGAGGTCATAGAGCGCGCAATCGATGCCGGATTTCGCCACTTGATTGCCCTGGAGGGCCTTGTCGACGGCACGCAGCGAGGCCTCGATGTCGAGAGCTTCGCGGCCGACCACGAGCGGCAGCAGGCGATGGAGCGCGGCTTCGACGCCCGGATTCGTCGCACCGAGATGGGTGAACGCCGCCGCGTAGCCGTAGCCGATGGTGCCGTCGTCCGCCTTGAGCGCAACGATGCACGCATCCCACTTCGGATAGGCGCGCCCCGCGAACTTCCATTCCGGGTCCTCGTCCGGCAGGCTTACAGGAAAGACGGCGTAGCGCGTGATCTTGGTCATGGATCGCCTGGGGCAGGAGGGTGCTTGCGGTGATGGAAACGGCCCGGGAGCGTAACGTCCCGCGCGTTGCGACCACCATGAAATCTGATAGCCTCGACATAACCGGATGGTTATGGGGTCATGGCGCGCAAGCTCGAGTCCGATCGCTATCGTTGCGTGATCGCGCGGCTGAAGCTGCGCCATCTGCGGCTGATCGAGGCGATCGTCGAAGCGAGGGGGGTCTCGGCCGCGGCCGAGAGCCTCCATATCAGCCAGCCGGCCGTATCCAAGGGGCTGCGCGAGGTGGAGGGTATTCTCGGCGTTTTCATTGTTCGAACGCGGCCCTTCGGGATTGGCGCTGACGCACTACGGTCGCGCCGTGCTGACGCACGGCCAGGTGATCCAGTCCGAAATCCGCCATCTCACCGACGAGATCGAAGCCTTGAACTCCGGCGTCGCCATCGGCGCGCTGCTGGTCAGCCAGCCGAGCCTCGTCCCCAAGGCCTTGGCCCTGCTGCGCGAGCGCGACGTCGCCGCGGTTGCACGCGTGGTCGACGGCCGGCAAGAGGAACTGATGGCGGCGCTGCGCGCCGGCGAGCTCGACGTCCTGGTCGGCCGGTTGCCCGCGGTCGAGCAAAGCGAGCGCCTGGTACAGGAGGTTCTGCTCTACGAGCCGATGGTGGTGGTGAGCGGCAGCCGCAATCCGCTCGCCGGGCGGCGCAGCGTCAGTTATCACGAGCTCGCCCAGGCGGACTGGATCTTTCCGTCGCCGGAGAGCACCGTCTACAATCAGATCATGCAACTCTTCACCCAGCACGGCTTGTCGCGGCCGCGCAGCTATGTGCAGAGTGTCTCTTTTCTGATGACGCGCACGCTGATGGTCGAGAATGGCATGCTTGCCGCGTTGCCACGCTCGGTTGTCGCGCGCGACGTCGACAGCGGGATTCTCCGCGTGCTGCCGGTGCGCTTTCCGCACGAGCCGCTCGCCGTCGGCATCACGCGCCATGGTGGCCGGAGGCTCTCGTCGCTCGCGGCGGTCACCATCCAGTGCCTGCGCGAGGCGGCAAAGTCGATTGTATCTCTGAGCGAGGGGACGGCGCCGCTGGCCGCAAGCAGCCGGCGAAGGATCCACCGCCGCGCCGCCGTCTGAGTCGAGTGACTTCGGGGCTTGGCAGTGGCGAGAAGGCGTCGATGCAACAGAATCGAGCATGATCCCGAAAAAAAGCCTCCCTCGGGCTTGACCCGAGGGTGGATACCGGTTTTCGGGAAAGATCACGCTCAAGCAAGAGGCTAGAGCGGGATGACGATTCGAAGAAAAGTCATCCCGATCTAGGCGCGAGAATCCAGCGAGACACCGAGGCTGAACGCCTTCTGTCGCGTGGCGCCCTCGGTTCGCTTGAGCGACCTGGCAATCTTCTTTGCCGGCGTCTTCTGTTTGGCAAGGCTCTTCAATTCGCGAACGTCCTCTTTGGTCCATTCACGTCGTTTCGATCTCTTCTTGGCCATGACCCCTCCACCTGGGAAAATGCGGGAATGCGCAACAAACAAAAAACCCGACTGCTGAGTCGGGCATGTGTTTGCAGAGCTGCATGCAAATAGGGCGTGCTCGTGGGAATGTCAACAAATGGCATGCCGAAACTCCAAGTGAACGGTATGCGGGTCGTCAGATCAGATGCGCGTATGATTCATTTCGAGCCGGGCGCGCATACGATATACGTGTCGCGCTTGAGGTGATCCCGGGCAGTCGTGGGCTTTCTGATGAGATCGCCCGACCAGACAAACACTTAGGCCAGGCCAGCGCTTCATCCGCGATTGCGCGCCTGGCAAGGATCGACCGCCCTCGTCACGGGCAATCCGCCCGGCCCGCCGCTGAAAGCCGGTGGCCCCTATCTGCGGGGCGATGCTTCTGTTAGAATCCTCGAGCGGCGGCCTGGAGGAGGTTATGGTAGAAGCTTGTTAGCAGGCGAGTTGGGGAAGGTGGTGTGACATGGCCGGTGACTTGGGCGCTTTTCAAGACTGGAAACGCGAGCGCGAGGCGGTGGAGAAAGAAATGGATCGCCTCGTCGCGGCCGGCCGGCCGGCCTCGTCCGAGGAGCGGCAGGTGCGCCAGCTCCAGTTCACGGCCTTGATCGCGCGGCGCGATGCCGCCGCGCGCACTCTCTTGAAGGCCGACGCGGCGGCCCTGCGTTCGCGTGCGTGGCACAAGAGCCCGACGCCCGCGGCTGGCGCCAAACCTGAATGAAGCGCGTGGTGCCGTCGCGCGCGATCTCGTAGCGGGCGCTAGCGTCCTGCCTCCGGCTCCTTGTTCAGGCAGCATTTCTTGAATTTCTTGCCGCTGCCGCAAGGACAGGGGTCGTTGCGGCCGATGCCCTTGTGAGGGTTCACGTACGGCACCATCGGCAATTCGGGCTCGTCCCAAGGCCCTGCATCGTCCGCTTCGTCGTCGTCGAATGCGGCCCAGGTCGACAGTTCTTCGATCGTGTCGCCGAATGGGTCATACTCGCCGTGCGACGCCAACAGGGCGGTCCCTTTGATCCCTTGTTGCAAATCCTCGTCGAAATGCTTGAGCTCCAGCCACGACGGACTGATGAAGCCGCGCGCCAAGGCCTGCTCGACCAGCGGCCGGAGCTCGCTGAGGCCAAGCATCGCGATGGCGCACTGCCAGCCCTGCCAGACGAAGCACTCGTCTTGCGGCCGGACGTCTTAATAGCACGTCCGCAGAAATCGAGCAGCTTCCGCCCGCGGCAGCGCGCCGCGCAGCGACAGCATTGCGATCGCTTCGCACATCCGTGACCGGACGAACTCGTCGGCCTGCTCCTTCAGGACGAGGTCGTAGAGCGGCTGAGGATCGCCGTCGAAGACCGCGGCCATCACCCGATGGGCGGTCTCGCTGCACGCCTCGCCCAATATGGGCTCGAGCTCGTCGGCCGGGAGGGATAGCAGGTTTGCGAGTGGCCGATAGGCCGACTTTTCCTGCCAGGACCCGAGCAGGTGAAAGATGAAGAACAGCGCCCCCTCGATTGCTGGTTTGGGCTTCGCCGCGAGGTAGTGCTCGATGATCTCTATGAACATCGGCGCCATGGAAGTCCGCTGCGCGTCGGCAGCACGGATCGCCTCCGTCGGCAGCGGGCCAGGGTCGTTCAAGGCATCGAGAATTTCCTCGGGCCCGGACTCCTCCTCGAACGCCAAATCCTCTGACGGCGGTTCCTCGGCGGACCGCTGCCAACCCTCCGCTGTGATGCGCTCGACTGCGGCAAAATAGGCTGGGTTCGGATCCGCACCCGGTTTGGCGTCACGAAGTGTGTTGTTCATCATGACCGTGAGCTCCAAGCCGATGGCGTGCAGTCCCTCGTGTCGATCGAGGCCTTCCGCCATCAGGCGGCGGAGCGTGCGCGCAACGGGCAGCTCGTCGCCTGCGGCGACTTGATTTTCCACGATGGCATGGATCGTCGCGTGTGCCGTTTCATTCGGCAGGCTGATCCGTGTCCTGCGATGATAGTCCTCGACAAGCACAATTCGCTCTTGCTCGTCGAGCGAGAGCCACTCCTGTGGATCGGGCGCTTTGAACGGATCGTAGCGCTGCATAGGTCCTGCCCATCTGAGCGAGCGTCGGCCGCGGGAACCGGTCGTGCGCCTCCAGCAAATTTCGCGCTTCCGGGACGCTGCATCAAGTCCATTTCCCGACGAAGGGGCGGCGCCTCAGGCTGACCGGAACTGCGCGAAATCGGTGGTGCCGTCGCGCGCGATGCGCGCGAGCAGGTCGACCTCCCACGCCAGATATTCGCGCATGGCCGCGGGGATGTCACGCGAACGCTCGTAAGGCTTGAGCCAGGTATCGATGGCTTCGTCGGCCATCTTGGGATCGGCGGCGGTCAGCGGATGACCGGCGGCCTGCCAGCCCGCGTTGCCGCCCGCGAGAGCGCGGACCGGAATGTCGGTCACGGCGAGCGCGTCGGGGGCGGCGAGGCCCGCGAGAACGCCGTCCTCCGACGTCAGCACGAGCGTGCCGCGCGGCTTGATCTTGGCGAGTGCCGAAGCGAGCCGCGCGCGGATTGCGAAGCTCGCGCCTGGAATGTGCGCCTTGAGGTAGTCGCGGCTCGACGAAAGATCGACCACGGTCGCCTCGTTGCGCGCCGCGAGCGTGGCCAGCTCCGCGCAGCTGATACGCAGCTCCGCAGGCGGCGGCGAGCCCAACATGTCTGCCGGCGGTGGGCCGGTCTCGCGGCCAGACGCGACCAGCACGTAGACGTCCTTCCAGCCCATCTGGCGCAACCAGGATGCGGTCATCATCGCGCGCACCTCGCGGTCGTCGACCAGCACGATGCGCGCCCCGAGCGTGCCGACGTAGAGATCGGTCGCCTGCACCAGTTGCCCGCCGGGGGTGCAGAGGGCACCGCCGACGTGGCCGGCGTCGTATTCGGCGGGATCGCGCAC
>Ga0137415_10006748_pt1 | contig 11384 bp, 6 predicted proteins | sample CZODoug3_1_1_16f_FD_183082 | JGI IMG/M metagenome (GOLD analysis project Ga0137415, IMG submission 183082) | Vadose zone soil fungal communities from Angelo Coast Range Reserve, California, USA - CZODoug3_1_1_16fungal (Hybrid Assembly) | ecosystem: Environmental > Terrestrial > Soil > Vadose...
TCCGCGAGTTTGACCGCATCCTCGGTCTGCTTTCGCGCCATCGCGGTCGCGATCAACGGAAAGAGAGCCATCCAATCGAAGCTGTAAGGGTCCTCCATCCCATGCCAGAGCTCGAGTGCTTCCTGCCCCAGCTTTTCGCAATCACTGAATCGCGTCTGTTTCCAAGCGACCCACGCAAGATTTGCTTTAGCCATCGCGACGTATTCAATCATTGCGAGCTTGCGCGCGAGCTCGAGCGCCCGCTCGGCCTGGGCCCGAGTCTGGTCGAGAGAGCCGTTGCTGCGCTGAGCGACGGGCAGATACGCAAGGCAGCGCGCCTGCACCACCAGATTCCCGCAACGCTCCGCAAGAACATGCGCTTCCTCGAAGTGTCGAATTGCATCAATGAAGTGACGCCGCCAGAGATGGACGAATCCAAGCACGAAACGAATGTTGGAAATTTCGGATAAATTGTCCGACCCGCGACTTTTGGAAACGGCGAGTTCAGCGAGCTCGAGGCATTCTTCAGTTGGGCGATAGCGCGACCCGGTCAGATGTGACAGCGCGAGTTTCTCAAAAAACTTCCCTCGCTGAAGCGGCGTTCCTCGTTGTTCTACCACCGAACGGATGCTTTCAGCCAACTCTCTCATCTCGCCGGCCATTCCTTGCCAATAGAAGAGATGCATTCGTTCCAGCTGAATCTGAACTTTCTGTTCCCACCACTCGCTCGAGCGCGAATCATCGACATCGCCGAGTTCTTTATCGGCCGCATCGTAGGCGCGGCCCGTTTCTTGATAGTGCCGCTGCAAGTTGTGACTGAAACCAATTTTGAGATAAAGGCGCGACCGCGAAACGGACTCCGAGTCCGCACGGTAAGGCCGCGCACGATCGTAAGCCGCTCTCGCGTCGCCCTGTTCTCCTATGAGAGTGAGCACATCGCCGAGCCCCTCGTTCAACCGCGATGCGTTCTTGCGCTGCTCGGCCGAGTCAGTCCTCTGGAGGACATGTTCAATCGCGCGAATGGCCGATTCATAAAAGCCGATCGCTTCCGCGTTCGCGAATGTCGCTTTCGCGCGCTCGGCCGCGCGACCGAGATAATCCGCCGCGCGCTCATGTTCCTCTGCATGCTCAAAATGGTAACCGAGTGTCGCAGAGAGATCTTCGCGCCGCGCTGGGAAAAGTTGTTCGAGCGCTTCAGCAACGAATCGATGGAGCTCCTTTCGTCTTGCGAGAAGCAACGAATTGTAAGCGACGTCGTGCGTAATCGCGTGCTTGAACAGATATTCCTTGTCCGCGGTTTCTTCCTGTAATCGAACGAACTCGCGTCGCTGCAATTCGCCGAGCGAATCCGCGAGTTTCGTCCCACTCGTTTCATCCTGATGTAAACGAGACAGAATACGTTCCTGAAAAACGCGGCCGATAACTGACGCGCGCTGAAGTGTAAACTTGATCTGCGGTTTCAATCGATCGATCCGCGTCATTAACGTGTTCTGAAGTGTTTCGGGAACATCGACTTCCATTATCTCGCGCGTCGCGACGAAACCGTTCTGTTCGAGCGCCAGGACGCCGGCGTCGAGTAACGAGCGGATCAGCTCCTCAAGAAAGAAAGGGTTCCCCTCCGCCCGATCCAGAATGAGATCGCGCGTTTTCTTCGGCAGATTGTCGATCTTGAGGAGTTGCTCAATCAAAGACTCGCTCTGCTCGCGTGTTAACGGCGACAAATTGATGTTTTGATAGCTCGATGGATAATCCGTCGCGATGCGCTTGAGCAAATCAGTCGCAGGATTGTCATCCGGACGCGCAATGCAAATCAGAAGCAGGGGAATTTCTTTGGTGATCGGCAGCAGACTTTCGAATACTTCGAGAGACGATGGGTCCGCCCAATGCATATCCTCCCAGATCAGCACCATCGATTGCCGTTTGGCGCGCGCGCGGACGTAATCTTGCACCGCATGCAAAATTCGCGCTTGCAGCGCCTCGCTCGTGAGAAATTTTACCCGCTCTTCCATTGCCGGTTCCAATGGCAGATCGAACAATCGCGCCAGGTAAGGATAAACTTCCTCGAAATTTTTCGGCAACTCGGACTCGACCGCGTTCTTAAGTTGAACCTGAGCAACGCCGGACGCGGTATCCGATTCAATTTCGAGCAAATCGGAAAGAACCGAACGCGCCAACCAGTAACTCATTCCTGCGGTGTAGGAGAGGGCGCGACCTTCCGCCCAGTGAAAATTTTTCGGCGCTTTTGCCCGCACTTCCGTGACCAGCCGACTCTTGCCCAAACCGGCCTCACCGAAGACCGCGCAAATTCCGCCGCTGCCGTCTTGCAGCATATCCAGCATTGCTTCGATCCGGTGGCGCTCTGAATCGCGTCCGACTAGGTCGGTGTGCAGGCCTTCGATCCCTCGGCCTGATTTCCACCCACCTTTTGCTTTGATCAGGCGATGAACCTGAACGGGCGCTTCTTTACCCTTCAAGGTCAGTGGCGGAATCTCTTCGAATTCGAAAAGATGCGTCGTTTGCCGATACGTGTTCGGCCCGACGAAGATCTCTCCGCTCGAAGAAGCGTCTTCCAGGCGCGCTGCCAGATTGACCGCGTCGCCCATAACCGAATAATCACGCCGGTTTTCCGCGCCGATCTGGCCCGCGATGACTGGCCCGCTGTTGATTCCAATATGAAGTCTGAGCTCCGTTCCGTGGGTCCGATTGATTCCCGCGACCGCATCCATCATTTCCAGACCCGCGCGCAGAGCTCGCTCCGGATCGTCTTCATGTGCGATCGGTGCGCCGAACAGCGCCATGATCTCGTCACCAATGAACTTGTCGATGGTGCCTTCGTATTTTTGCACGACCGGCACCAGCGATTCGAAACATGCATTCATCAACTCGCGCACTTCCTCCGGATCTTTTTTCTCGGACAACGCAGTGAATCCGGAGACGTCGGCAAAAACGATGGTGACTATTTTGCGTTCGTCTTCGGTCGTCTGCTTTTCCGCCGTTGCGCCTAGCTGAGACAGCTGTTGGCGAAGCGCAGCTATCGCGGAATCGACAACGGTGTCTCCAAGGATCGTGCGCTGCGCTTCCAACGCCGCGATCGACGCGTTGATCTTGTTTGCATTCTGACTTGATTCAGACATAACGCTCGGAACTGATTCCTTTGTTCTACAAAGCCCGCGCCCATTAATCGAGCGTTACTGCTCAACCAGACCAAAACAGATTGCGCTCGGCCGCGTTCAACGCGAATTGTTAATTAGCAACAATTAACGGAGACAAAACAATGGCAACACGAACTGGATCGGCCGTTTGGGACGGCACACTGAAGCAGGGCAAAGGAACGATGAAACTCGGGAGCGGGGCATTTGAGGGACCGTATTCTTTCTCGTCTCGGTTTGAGGAAGGAAAGGGAACGAATCCTGAGGAATTGATCGGAGCGGCTGAGGCCGGCTGTTATTCAATGGCTCTTTCGGCCAATCTCGAGAAAGCTGGCCATCCGGCCAAACGCGTCAGCACGACCGCGACCGTGAAACTCGAAATGACTGGCGGCGGACCGAAGATCACCGCCATCGATTTGAAAACCGAAGCCGAAGTTCCTGGAATCGACGAAGCAAAATTTCGCGAGCAAGCAGAGCAAACAAAAAAAACCTGTCCAGTTTCAGTGGCGTTGGCCGGCACCCAAATCAATCTCGACGCCAGGTTGGTCTAGAGCTTTAGAGTCTCTTGCTCGGGCCCTGGAACTAGATCACCAAACTTTTTCACCAGCTCGTTTAGCTTGGCGATGTAGTAATCGACATTCTCGTCGCGATTTTGGGGATCGAACTCGCTGGCGAGTCTGGCGGCTTCGTAGGCCGGCACTTTTTTTGGGGTACTCTTAATATAATAGCTGACTTGGTCGCCTGGCTTGTAGGCGCGGCCGCTGGCCAGGGCAAGTTCGTAAGCTGCGGCCCGATTGCGCGCGGATCCGGCAATTTTCGCCCGATATTTGTCGAGCGAGTCCTGGAGCGTGTCGGTCTTCATCAACATGTCGATCTTCCATTCGCGGTTCCGGATTTTTTTCTCGAACTGGTTTCGAAGATCGACAATCGCCCCAGACTTACCCTCCATGATGAGCTTGATCATCTCTTCCAGAAATACGCGCTGGAATTTTTCGAGCCCGCGCGATTTCAATGCCCCGCCTTTGATGATGACATCGCCGTCCTTCGTCAGCAGCGCGTAATTCTTCGCCTTGTAGCTGAACATCGCGCCGAATTGCTCGTCGAATTCGACTTCGATTCCCGGCGGCAATTCTTTCGCCAAACCTTTTTGCAATTGATCGATGTCGATCTTATCCGGCGGCACGAAATAAATCCCGTCGGTGTCGACCTCGATCACTTTCGCGCCGTGGGCGTTTAGCCACTCGATCATTTTCTTCAATAAATCGCGCCCGATTTGCGTGACCCGCGCGGCTGCGTCGAAATCGGCGAAATGTCCCTGGGCGAACCCGAGATAGCCGTAGAAGCTGTTGATCAGAATCTTGAACGTGTTTTGCAGCGCTTGAAGATGGTGCTGTCGCGCCGGATTCTTTTCGGCGCGCATCTTCGCCTTTGCCTCCAGCCGAAACGTGCGCAGATCGGTCAATAAATGTCTGAAGATTTGCAGCCGATCGCTCGCCGGAAAGCAATCGAACTGGAGCATGATCGACGGATAAAGGGACGCGACGTCGCAATGCCAGACGTTGCGCGCAACGCCGGTGAAGAAAATGTCAGTGTAGCCGCCCTCGAAAGTTTGTGGCATCGGCAGTTCGGGGATGCTGTGTTTCTGGCGAAAATATTCGCGCAGGAACAAACCGTTTATTCGGGTCGCATTCCCGCGCACGATCACGTCCTGGTAGTTGTAGGGAAAAATCTGCGCCTGGATGAAGTAACTCGGGCTGAGTAATTCCGAGACCGCGCGGGTCTCGCGTACGCCGCAAAGCGCGCGGCGGCGAAATTTCTCTTTGCCGCTGAGGTAAGCGCGTTCCAATTCCTTTCCGGCCAGTGCGGAGATGTCTTCATCACAAAATCCAAAGTGGCGTGCGACATCGGTACGCTCGAAACCAGCGAGCGAGCGCATCCCGACGTCGTAAAATTGCGCGAGCAAAAAAGTGTCTACGAAGTGGCGTCCGTCGATCGTGAACTTCGGATAGTCGATCGTCTTCTCCGCAATTTGAAGTCGCGACGGGCGCGAACGCAAAAAACCGCCGCTGCGGCCCCAGTCCAGTTTGGTTTTGAGTTTCTTTGCCCGCGCAACGAGATAGGGCAGATCGGACCGAAACAGGTTGTGCCCTTCGATCACATCCGGGTCGCGTGCCTTGATCAGACTCGTCAGGCGCTTGATGGCGCTTCTTTCCGCTTCCTCCGTCTTCTTTGGATCGACAATAATCAGCTCTTCCCAGCCCGTGTTGTCGGAGAGCGCGATGCTCATGATGTGATCTGCATCGCCTTCTGAAAACGAGAGCACCTCCAGCTGCATTCTTTTTAGCGCTTCGAACGGCAAATCTTTGAAGAGCGTTCGGCCGGTCGCGGTCAGGTAATGTTGCACCGGGTCGGTGAGGGCAAAGAAATCGCGCCCGGCGTTTTTTAAACCGTTTCGCAGCGAGATCAGTTCTTTCCAGCTGTCGACTGTGATCAGCCAACCGAATTTCAGATCGCCCTTGAGCTTTTCTGCTTCAATTCCAAGATCGACAACGTCGCTGTCGGCCCAAACGAAGGGATGAAACGGTTCCACGTCGGTCGTGGTTGAGCCATCCTTCTCGCGCCGGTGAACCTTGACCGTGCCGGTTTCGCCCAGCTCAATCGCAACGATCCGCGACGTAGGGTCGGCGCCGAAGAGCATTGTGTTCTTTTCGAATTCCACAATAAGAGATTCCTCGACTTCACTCGGAATGACAACTTAGGTTCGCCGGTATGAAGATTTTTGCTTTGTCGATCTTGTCCTTGGCCTGCCGCGCCATAGCCTTCGGCGTAGGCGGGTCGATCCTGGCCGCCGGTTCGATTTTCGCGCAGGAACAGCCGGTGGAGAAAATCGCGCAGGGTGAGCTGCCGTCGTTGCTGGCGATTTATAAAGATATCCATAGTCATCCCGAGCTTTCCACCCGTGAAGAAAAGACGTCGGCGCTGGTGGCGAAGGAACTGCGGGCGGCTGGCTGCGAAGTGACGGAGAACTTCGGCAAATACGATAACCCAAATCTCAAATGCTACGGCGTTATCGGCATTGTGAAGAACGGCACCGGGCCGACAGTGCTGGTGCGCACCGATATGGACGCGTTGCCGGTCGAAGAAGACACCGGCCTGCCTTATGCCAGTAAAGTCACGACCAAAGGTGACGACGGGAGAGAAGTGCATGTGATGCACGCGTGTGGACACGACGCGCACATGTCGGCGTTTATCGGGACCGCGCGGGCATTGCAGCGAATGAAGGACCGATGGTCGGGAACAATCATGTTCATCGGGCAACCGGCGGAAGAAACGGTCGGCGGAGCGCGCGCAATGCTCAAGGCCGGTCTTTATAATCGATTCGGCAAACCCGACTTCGCGCTTGGCTTTCATGACAAGGCCGATCTGCAAACCGGCCACATTGGAGTCACGCCCGGATACACTTACGCGAACGTCGATTCGGTGGACGTGACAGTTCGCGGTGTTGGCGGCCACGGCGCCTACCCGCACAAAACCAAGGATCCGATTGTCCTGGCCGCGGAGATGATCAACGCCTGGCAAACGATCGCGAGTCGTGAAAACAATCCGCTCGATCCAATCGTGGTCACGGTTGGCTCGATTCATGGCGGCACCAAACACAACATCATCCCCGATGAAGTGAAGATGCAGCTAACCGTGCGAACTTATAAATCGGAAGTGCGCGATCGAGTGCTTAAGGCGATCGATGAGATTGCAAAAGGAATCGCAAGCGCCGGCGGAGTTCCGGCCGACCGGGCGCCGGTCGTCAACGTTCTGAAAGATCAATTCACGCCCGCGACCTATAACAATCCGGATTTGACCAAGCGACTCGTAGGGGTTTGGAAAAATGTGCTCGGCGCCGACAACGTCGAGATTGTCGATCCAACCATGGGCGGCGAAGATTTTTCCGAATACAGTTTGCCCGACCACTCGATTCCAGCGGTCGACTTTCACATCGGCGCCGTCGATCCGGAAAAAATTGCGCAGTTCAAAAGGGAAGGAAAAGAATTGCCGAGTTTGCATTCGAGCAAATTCGCGCCCGTGCCGGAACCGACGATTCGCGTCGGCATCATCGGTATGACCAGCGCCGTGTTGGAGCTGATGAAGAAGTAGTCGCGTTCGCGCGGTTACTTCACGCGGATGTTCTTGCGGAGAAACGTAGGAATGTCGAGATCCTGACCTTCGACGATGGTCGGCTCGCTTTTTTCGAAACGTCCGCGCGTGACCGGTTCGAACTGCAAAACCTCCTGCTTCGCCTGGACGATTTTTTCTTTCGGTGGCTTCGCCTCTTTTTCCACGACCGGTTTTTTCTTCGGCGGAATCAAGCGCGGCGCGGGCTTTTTGATCGATGGGACCGGCACGGGTGGCGGCGGCGCTTCAGCCGCGACCGGCGGTTCGACCGCAATCCAATCGTCCGGAGTAGGCTCCAGTGAAGCTGCGCTTTCAGTCTCGGGGACGATGTCGATTGTCGGAGGCGCTGGCGGCGGTTCTTCAACTTGTTCCAAGATCGCCGGCGGCGGCGCGAGAAACGGTTCTGGCGGCGGTGACGTATCTTGCGCGGCGATCGAATCCTCCGAAGCGAGCGAGCTGATGATCGTGACGCTGAGCCGATTTCCCATTTTCCCATCAACTGCGGTCCCAAAAACGATTTGAGTATGATCGCGCACGTGTCGGCCGAGCTCGCGCATTAGAATTTCAACTTCGGACAAAGTCATGCCTGGACCCCCCGCAACCTGAACCAGAACGTGCGCCGCTTCCGATAACATGCGGCCTTTGTCCATGAGCGGATTTTTCAGCGCCTGGGTCAGCGCATCGTGCGCGCGATTATCGGTGTCGGATTCACCAAAACCGAACAGGCAACGGCCGTTTTGACTGCGTAACGCGGCGAACAAATCGTCAAAACCGATTCGAATGAGGCCAGGTCGCTGAATTAAATTGACGATCGAGCGCACGCTCTGGCTGATCGTCATGTCCGCGATGCCGAAAGCCTGATGAATGCCGGCTTTGGGCGCGACCATATCGCCCATTCGGTCGTTCTCGAAACAAATCACCGCGTTCGCAATTTCATTTAGTCGCGATAACGCATCCTGAGCCTGCGCCGCGCGACGTTTCCCTTCGAAAGAGAAGGGGAGCGTCGCAAACGCGATCACGAGCGAGCCGGCTTCGCGCGCGAGTTGCGCGACAATGGGCGCTGCGCCCGATCCGGTGCCGCCACCGAGTCCCGCGCAAATAAAAATCATTCGCGCGCCGGCGATTGCTTGACGAATCTCCTCCGCCGATTCGATCGCAGCTTGATAACCGAGCTCCGGATCGCCTCCAGTGCCGAGCCCGTGCGTGCTTGAACGACCGAGCTGGACTTTGCGCGCCGCAACCGAGCTCGCCAGCGATTGGACATCGGTGTTGATCGCGATGAGATCGGCCTTGTCCATGCCATCGAGCAGCACGCGATCGAGCGCGTTCGATCCCGCGCTGCCGACTCCGACAACTTTGATGGGAATTGGTTCCTCTTGCCGTTCCGGCAGACTGTAATTTTTACTGAGCTGGATCATGTGATCTTTCTGTTGTCATCGCATTCCACTAAAAAATCTTCCGAAAATTCGAGTGATGCCGCGCCGCGGCCGATCGACTTGAACGGCCTGGGCGTATTTGAGCAAACCGATTGCGGTTGAAAACTGCGGGTTCTCGACCGCTGAAGTCAGACCGGAGAGCGTTTGTGCGTGCGTGACGTGCGCCGGCATTTCAAAAATTTCGCCGGCGAGATGGTCGATCCCGTTCACCAGACTGCAGCCGCCGGTAATGAAAATCCCGGCGCCGACATAATTGATGAACGGCTCCTCTTCGACCGTGCGCTTGAGCAACTCAAAAGTTTCGCGCAATCGCAGATGAATGATGGTGTTGAGTGTCTCGCGCTCGATTTCTTTGCCGGCAAATCCGGAATCGTCCTTTAACAAAATCGTTTCACCGGGCAGACAGTTGCCGAGAACGCAGCTGCCTTCTTCGGTTTTTAATTTTTCAGCGCGGGCCATCGGAATCCGCAGCCCCATGGAAATATCATTGGTCATGTGATCGCCGCCGATCGCGAGGGCGCCGCTTTGTTTTACTGCGCCGTCAACATAAAGAATGTAATCGGTGGTACCGCCGCCGATGTCGACTACGAGTGCGCCGAGATTTTTTTGGTGCTGCGTCAGCACCACTTGGGCGGAAGCGAGCGCGCTGAAAACCACATCCTCGACTTCGAGTGGCAATTCTTTGACGCAGCGAATCGTGTTTTGAATGCGCGTCCGAACGCCGTGAATGATATGAAAATCTGCTTCCAGTTTTCCCCCGAGCATGCCGACCGGATTAAGGACGCCGTCTTGGCCGTCGACGTGATAGTGCTGAATGATCGAGTGAAGAAACGCGTTTTGTGCCGGAATGCTCACTTCCCGCGCGTTGATCTTTACATCTTCCACATCCTGATCGTCGATCTCGTCGCGCTCTTCGGGCAAGATCACGCATCCGCGGTTGTTGAAACTTTGGATGTGGCCGCCCGCGACCGCGACATAAACACTTCGAATCATCACGTCGCTTTTTTGTTCGGCATCGACCACCGCTTCGTGGACGCATTTCATCGCCGTTTCAAAATCCACAATCTCGCCCTTGCGCACACCGCGCGATGGGGCCTGCCCGACGCCCAGAATTCTTAACGTCCCGTCCGGACGCGTCTCGCCGACTACGACGCAAATCTTGGACGTCCCAATTTCCAAACCAACGATCAGATCACTATTCGACATCTTATTTAGTTCTTCTTGAAAGGTTGCAGGGGACGCGCCCGCTTTGCCACCGGAGTCGCGGTTGGCGACGGAGCGGGATGTGATTTCGCAAGTGTGGCCGACGGCTTCGATGATGCCTGCACCGGAATTGCCTTCATGATGCGCGGCGATTCCTCCGGTTTGATCGTCTCGTTGATCACTTCCGCGGGCGACTTGGCGAATGTGACCGGAATATTTCGTTGCACGAGCAGATTCACGGTCGCGAGCTCGCGATGGGCATCATCGGAATAAATCAAGAATTGCTCCAAGCGCTGCAGTTGCGTGTCGAGGTTATCGAAACCGAACGTCACGCGGCTGTGGTTTTTGTCGGTCACTACCAGGCAGTAACCTTTCGAAACATCAATCTCGCGAATCTGAAACCGCGTCTGCATAAAGCTACGCGTGCTCAGCCGCAGCAACTCGAGCGCAGCTCGCGCTTCAGGCGATTCGACGATTTTTCCGGCTTCGAGCGACTCGCTCACGCAACCCAAAATCAGCGGCAGTCCCAAGTATTCCGGCAACAACTTCTTTTCTTTCATCAAAACGCCGCGCGCGTCCACCAGAAACGCGGCGTCCGATGCAAAAGGGTCGGCAATCTGTTTTTCGTTTGTAATCCAGCCAATCGGTTTGCGTTCGACAATCCGGACATCGATTTCGGCTGGAAGTTTGCGGACAACTTCGACTTCATCGACCTGCGGCAGCTCCTGCAATCGCTCGTGGACGCGCGCCAGGTTTACCCGAAAAATATTTTCCCCTTCGCGCAGACCAGCGACATTCAAGATCTGGTCGCGCTGCAAAGTTCCATCAGTCTGCACTTCGATGTTGCTGAGCTTGTAGTCCGGGTTGTCGATGAAGAACCGCTTGGCCGCGACCCGGGCGCCGACATAAATTCCCCCGGCCAACAGAATCACCAGCGCGATCTTCGAGAACACGACGAGCAGCCGGCGGTTACGGTGTTGGACCGCCTTGCGCGAGCGCACTTTGACGTCGAGTAGGTGTTGCTGGCGCCGCTGGCGGAAGCTGGAGAGGCGCTGATTGCGCGCGCGGGGACGTTTCTGTCGCTTCATCGTCCAGCGCGCTCCCTTCTCGCGCGCGACAATTCGATGATACGAAGGCAAAGATCGATATAATTGATTCCGGCCGCGGCCGCCGCTTCCGGAAGTAAACTAGTTTCGGTCATGCCGGGGATCGTGTTCACTTCGAGCACGAACGGGTCGCCGGCGCCCGACAAAAGCACATCAACGCGTCCGTAAACGACCAGGCCAAGGGCGCGAAATGCCTGCAGTGCCAGCTCCTGAACCTTTTTCGTTTTGCCGGCATCAATCTTTGCCGGACAAACATGCTCCGCGCTCGCGCCAGCCTGCGGATTCAGGAACGGGTACTTGGTATTGAAGTCGTAAAAACCGCCCTTCGGAATTATTTCGAGAAT
>Ga0137415_10006750_pt1 | contig 11381 bp, 12 predicted proteins | sample CZODoug3_1_1_16f_FD_183082 | JGI IMG/M metagenome (GOLD analysis project Ga0137415, IMG submission 183082) | Vadose zone soil fungal communities from Angelo Coast Range Reserve, California, USA - CZODoug3_1_1_16fungal (Hybrid Assembly) | ecosystem: Environmental > Terrestrial > Soil > Vadose...
TCATCGCGCCGGTCAACAAGCCGGAGGCCATTGGCGAATAGACAATCACGCCAAGCCCGTTAGATCGACAATAAGGCAGAATCTCTTGTTCGACGTCGCGATGAACTAACGAATACGGCGGTTGCAGCGAAGTGATCGGAGCGACCGCTCGCGCCCGACGCATTTCATCCACGTTGAAGTTTGATACGCCGATCCATCGGACTTTGCCTTCCTTTTGCAACCGAGTTATCGCGCCCAAGCCTTCCTCCAGGTCGTCTGTCGGCCAGTGGATTTGGTAGAGGTCGATAACATCGACATTCAGCCGGCGCAGACTGTCCTCGCACTCGCGACGGATAGAATCCGCTTTCAAATTGCGATGAACATATCCCTGTTCGTCCCAGCGCAGACCGCATTTGGTGAAAACATACGGCCGTGGGCCCGGCCAGGTGCGCAACGCAAAGGCGACGACTTCCTCGGAGTGGCCCATTCCGTAAACGGCGGCCGTGTCGATCCAGTTAACGCCAAGCTCGAGCGCCCGATGAATCGCGGCGACAGACGCTTTGTCGTCCTGCTCGCCCCAACCAAATTCCCAGCCCGATCCGCCGATAGCCCATGCCCCAAAGCCGACAGGCGTGATGGACAAGTCTGAGTTACCGAGTCGCTTCGTTTTCATATCAATCTTTTTAAGTTTCGTTTTCATGTTCTGAGTTCCTTTGGCCTTCATTTGCCGAGACTCTTGCTCGTTAGGCCGCGACCAGTTGATGATGCGGTGCATTTAGTCGTGGTTTCATCGTGATCGGGTGTCGGCGTTCAACCTGGCAAGCCGAGCGACTGAAGCGTATCAGGCGATAGACTTCCGGTTACGCTTAGGTGCTGTGCGATTTGATACTTCGCCAGCGCATCACGCGTCGCCGGGCCAAAAATGCCATCGATTGGACCGTTGTAATAACCGAGTTGGGTAAGCTGCGTTTGGACAGCTTGGACCGTCGTATCAGCCGCCGGGGCACCAGCATAAACGGCCGCGGTGTTATCGTTCGGCTGAACGTCCGCGTAGTAATCGTACGGGTAGTAGTCGTCGGCGTAATATGGCAGGTAGTCCCATGGAAAGAATCCGGGATCTAGTCCGAACCAGAGGCCGTCCTCAAAAACGAAGAAGCGATCGTGGTCAAAGTGGGCATGGCGCCGGTCCCAGTCACGATGCCAATTTGCGTCATGACGTTCAGCGATGTGATCCGTCCGTCCGTTCAAGCCACGATGTGGGGATGTTTGCGATGGACGCGCGGTTGAAGGGTTCATGCCACGATTGTTTGGGCGATTAAGTGCCGCCGTAGCGCGACCGGAAGTGTTCCCCGTTCGATTGCCACGGGCGACGTTCGTTAGGCCAGGTGTCGGACGTCCGCCAGAACTTTGCCGCACAAGTGGTCGAGACTGTCCAAATGAATGGACATTCGCGGCCCGATTCGCGATGTGCGGGACTCCACCTGAAGTGCGAGGCATGCCGAAACTGACTCCGCCTCCGCGGTTGCCCGTTCCTCCAAAGCTCATGTGCGGCGCACCAAAGCCACCGCCACCGAAGTGCCCGCCACCGCCTCGGAAACCACCACCACGGAAGCCTCCGCCGCCGCCGAAGTGTCCGCCACCAAAACCACCACCATGAAAGCCTCCTCCACCCCCGCCGTGGCCACCCGCCCACCCGGGTTGAGTGAGGGCGATCGATGTGATGCCGATTAAACTTAGTAATGTTAACTTTTTCATACTCCAAAGATCGTTCCTCTTCTGTTTCGCGGCTATGGCGCGTCCGCGGGATTTTGCGGTGTCACCTAAGAGTTGCCGCTTGCTCCCTCTTTCGAGTGAGAGTCCCGGGGACCTTGTAGCCGGTGTCGCTAACGCCGGCGCCGCGGTCAGCGACTGCGGCTACAACACATGGCGCTGACTTTGTTTTCGCGTTCACGGCGGAACCTCAAAAGAGCGGCCAGAACATTGCGACCAAGGCACCCATCGTCAGCATCGAGACAAGGATGAGCTCCCACGAACTAGCAGGTGGCGGCGCGGAAAGATGGACATGCGGATTCACACGACGTCCAAGAACCAGGCGGAGACTGTCGGGATGGTCATCAAAAATCAGAATATGCTGTATTCTTTTGCGCGCAGTATTTGTTGCCGGCAGAGCCTGCCCTGAACGAGAGCCGAACGGGCGGCTCGACTGCTTGATGACAAAAATCTTCTTCGCACGGATGCCGGGCTGTCGGCTCATCGAAAACCCCTGCGCCAAATTCGGTTGATGATTGGCTATGGGTCTAACGAATGGCGCCGGGAGCGACATCGGTCGATCGTAAAAGCTTTTCCTTTTCATGACCTCATGCTACGGCAGACCATCGCGTCGCCGCCATGGCGCGTGCGTAGGATTTTTTAGTCCTACTTGCGAAGTCATCCTTACTCCCTCGTTCGAGATAGACCAGTCATCGCCCCGCCGCACGCGGTCTAGATGATCCGCCATGGGTACTATTTCCGCCCTAGGCGAATTTTTCTCTGGGCGCGGCGCCAGCCGTAACAGAAGCCTGTGGTGGCCGCACGACGACCGGGACCAGAGTTGAAACCGCCATGACTCCTGCGATCACGCGAAGCGCCCCGCTATAAGAGCCCGTCGTTTCTCGCATGTGCGCGATAAACAGCGGACCAAATGCGCTGGCGAATCCCCAGGCCGTCAGCATCAAACCATAGATCGGACCGACATTCTTCGGACCAAAGTAATCAGCGGTAAACGCTGGCATCGTGCCGAACCCGCCGCCGTAACACATCAACACGACGAATGTGACGATCGTCATCAATGTGGCAGCGCCGATGTTCGGAAGAAACCAGAAGAGTAGAACCTGGACGAGGAACATCACAAAAAATTTTGCCCGTCGCGTGATCAAGTCGGACGCCCACGCCCAGAATACTCGGCCGACGGCGTTACCGAGGCTGGCCACTCCTACCATGCCTCCTGCGACGACCGCGCTAACTCCAGTTAGTTCCTGAAAAATCGGTGCCTCCTGCGAAATGATCGAAATGCCCGCGCAGGTATTTAGAAACAGCAGCAACCAGAGAGCGTACCACTGCCAGGTCTTGAGGGCCTCGCTTAGCGTGAAGTCGTGCCCCGCGCGTTGCGACGTTTCGCTGGCTGTCGGCGACCAACCCTCAGGCTTCCAACCATCGGGCGGATTCTGCATAAAGGCGCCGGAAATGATTGTCACGACGAGATACCCGATGCCCAGGTATGCGAATGTGCTCAAGACGCCAACACTTTGAATGAGTCGCGTAGCCACAGGCGCGGTGATGAGTGCGCCCGCTCCGAACCCGCCGACCGCGATGCCGGTAATGAGTCCTCTTCGATCCGGAAACCATTTCACCAACACGGCCACCGGAACGATATATCCAAGACCGAGACCGATTCCGCCGATCAAGCCGTAACTAAAATATAACCACCACAGGTTATGTGAGAAGCTGGCAAGAAAAACTCCCAGGCCATAAAGCGCGCCCCCGCTCAATGCGACAATGCGCGGTCCTTTGCGGTTCAGCCACAGGCCACCGAAGAACGCGGCAATACCCAGGACAAAAATGCTGATCGTAAATGTCAGCGTTACTTCCGAAATGCTCCATCCGAATTGCTTCGCGAGTGGCACACGGAAAACGCTCCACGCATAGACGGCACCGAGCGCGATCTGGAAGAACACTCCGGCGATCGCGATTATCCAGCGGTTATTTGTTCGCATAAATTCTTCCTACGACAGCGGCGTTACCACGCCGCCATTCTTGGGAATGGCATCGAATGTCGCCTTATCGATGTGCAGGTGCGCCATGACCAGTTCCGGCGGCGTGTGAGCCAGCCACTCCGAGTACGAAAACTCCTCATAGCGAGCGGCCCTGAACATCTCCAGGAAGATCAGATCCGTATCCCCCGTGTTCTCGATGTAATGCAGCAATGTTTTCTGCACGTACCCGACGTCTCCCTCCTCAAAGTCCATCGTCCGAGCTTTGTTGCCTGTCGCCACCACAGTCATTCGTCCCTTGCCAGTGATATAGTACTGCCATTCGTCCGCGTTCGGATGCCAGTGCAGTTCCCGCATTCCGCCCGGATGGACGGTGACCATGGCCATCGCTGTGGTTGAGACTTTGAACTTGCTCGAATCAACAATGCGCACCTCGCCCCCTTTCGTCTGCTTCGTCGGCGGCATTTCCATCGTGCGAAAAGCAAAATCTTTCGGTGACTTGCCAAGAGCTCCTGCCGCTGCTTTCTGATCGGCCTCCAGTCCCCCCGGAACATCCGTTTGGAAAATAAACAGCTCTTCCTTGGGCACATTCTTCAACGCCTGTTCGCCCACGCCGAAATTTTTTGACAGCACCTCGGGTGGTAGATGGGCCACTGTGTCGCTCAACAGCACCGTCTCTGACTCCGAAAACTCACCGTCTTCGAACACGAGCATGAATTCGCAGCCGTCGGGATTGAGGCCCTGAATCGAGTGCGGGATCCCGCTTGGGAAAAACCAAAGATCGTTTTTCTTCACATCGGCGACAAAACTCTTGCCGTCCGCGTCAATTGCCGTAATCCGCGCCGTCCCGTAAAGCATGAGGGACCACTCGCCGGCGGTGTGCCAATGCAGCTCCCGGACGCCTCCGGCTGTGAGTCTCATGTTTACGCCCGCCAGGGTCTTGGAGACGGGCAGTTCCCGAACAGTCACCTCGCGTGACCATCCGCCTTCGTAAGTGCGTTTGTTCGCAAAAGAGAACGGATACTTGAAGTTTTGGACCAGGCTCTTGGAGTCCGTGTTGGGCGGCCAGATGGAATCTGGGTTCTGACCATCAAGGCTCTGATTGGCTGGGCCGGGGTCACTTCTGCTCCGGTCTGCACCTGCCACTTTCTGCAATGCGGCGAAGCTGCCTACCGCGGCAGCGGCTGTTCCAATGAAACTGCGACGAGTAAATGCGCTCATAATTATTTCTTTCTAGAGTTCTGCTGTTGTGTTGTCGATTTTTAAATTGTTCATGTCATGCGCGCCACACTTGGTACAAGATGGCGATCAGGACCAGCAGCAGACCGGTCCAGACGAATAGGATTTCCTCCATACGGTTATGTCGGACTACAGGTACATCGTTCTCGACGTTTGGATCACGGTCGAAGAATTGGTGTCGCCTGCGGACGATGAGAATGCCGCCAAACAGAAAGATGATCACGGCGAGAGCGAGTGCGATGCGCAGCGCCGGAACGCCAGCCTGTTCAATCACCGCAATGGACGAGGTTACTTGGTCCGTAGCTAGCGTGTTCAATTCGATCCCCGAAGCGTAGTTCGAACCCAGTCATGCCTCTCCTCCCCGATTATGATGATGCGATCGGGCGGGTAAGGTTTGCTCGGGTAGGGTGGCCGAAGGAACGCAAACGCGTTCGAAGCGAAGATCGACAATGCGATCACCGCTATCACAAGGGAACTGTTCGTTTTCATGCCAAAAACGTACCGGTGCTTTCAGTCGGTTTCTACGGCGCTTCCGTGGGATTTTCCGATGCCGCCGAAGGAAGGATTGCGACTCCCTCTTCGGAGGTAAATACGCGAGGGAATAGCACCGCGCGGTCACCAACGAGCGCGAAATTATTGCGATAAGTCGAGGTCAGCCGGCTCGTTCAGGTTCCAGAAAAGCGTTTCCTCTTCTTTCGCCACCTTAAGAGCGCGTAGCTTGCCTGCTTTGACGAGTTTGTTCGTTAGCCTCTGAAGCGAAAACTCGATTCCAGAAAGCGCTTTGACAAGATCGACATGTGCATCAGCTGGATAAATCGCGGACAAGGGTTCGGCCCGATCGCCGATCACCGGAAGCACACCGCGGCCCGATTCGATCTGATCGCCAATCGCGCGCAAATAATTCTCGCTCATAAGCGGCATGTCGATAGCGAGCGCAAGCAAGTGACCTGTTTGGACTTGCGCGAGCGCCGCCGTTAAACCGCTAAGCGGGCCGCGCGAAGGCGGATCGTCCGATACAAATTGTATATCGGACGGTCGCCACGGTGGATCGGTCCGGGCGGAAATGAAAATTTCCGCCGGTTCCAATTTGCGCAGGAGGTCGAGTTGAATTTGCCAGAGCGGTTTTCCGCGAAAAACAATCGTCGCCTTGTCTTTGCCCATCCGATGCGATTCGCCGCCGGCGAGCAACACCGCGCTGATCTTCATCCAGCTCGTTCAGGCACCCGCGCGGTCGAGCGCAATTCACCATCCGTCAAAATCCGGGCGCGCAAACCGCCCCGACCCTTGAGAAATTCTTCCGCACCGGGCGCAATAGCGCGGTCCATCCAATAACACGGTCGGCATTCTGCCGTACCGTGAAACCGCACCCCTTGGACTTCAAAATCCTGGCCGATCAATTCATTAAGATCGACGTCACGCGTCATCACGTTGCGACGCACGAACGCAGGCGAACAATCCTGAACTTCAAGCGCGCCACAAAGCTCATCGAAAACCTCGAGCGAGAAAAATGTGATTTGGCCTTTGTAATCTTCCTGGTAATCAAAAAAGCGATCGCCGCGAATGCCGTGACCGGCTACGCATTCGATCATCGGGACTTCCATGGCTGGCTGTTCGTCCGGTTCGCGCCCGTGATGGCCAAAAAAATTGTGGCCGTGCGAAATGTAAAGATGGCAGATTTCCATCGGGACAATGATACCATCGCGGGCAAGCGCCGCGAGCAATTGCGCGTATTCTACCGCTCAGATGAAAGAACACGGGATCGGATCGGGACAAATCGTCCGGCGCAAGGAGGATGGCTTGCTCGAATATCAGCGCGACGATCTCACCGTCGAAGAACCACTCGAGATTCGAATTGGCCGTAAGACTCTCGCGACGACGATGCGCACACCTGGCCACGATGAAGAGCTCGCCGCCGGGTTTCTCGTTTCCGAAGGAATTGCGCGTAAGGCCGAACAGACCGCGAAAATTTCACGCCCAGCCGATTCGGCGAATCGCGAAAACATCATCGTCGTCGAACTCGCTGGAGGAATGAAATTGAAACTGAGTTCAGCAAAGCGATTTGGAACAATCTCAACCAGCTGCGGAATTTGCGGCAAAAGCAGCATCGCGGCGATTCGGCAAAATTTTCCTCCGATCGCTTCTGCGCAAAACGTTCGGATCAACATCGAAACTTTGCTTTCACTGCCTCAGCTGTTGGAAGGAGAGCAAGGCGACTTCGCTCGCACCGGTGGAATTCACGCCGCCGGAATCTTTGATTTAAATGGCGCTGCGAAAATCGTTCGCGAAGACATCGGCCGGCACAATGCTGTGGACAAGGCGATTGGTCGCGCATTTCTCGATCGTCTCCTGCCGCTGGATCGACATGTTCTTCTCGTCAGCGGCCGCGCTTCTTTTGAGATCATGCAAAAAGCGCTCTCCGCCGGAATTCCGATCGTTGCCTCAGTTTCCGCACCCTCGACCTTGGCAATGAATTTTGCGCGTGAAAGTAATCAGACATTGGTCGGTTTTCTTCGACCGCCATCGTTCAACATCTACTCGCACATCGAGCGCGTCATTCTCGAAGAACGCTAGTAACGTTCCGCGGCGAAAACAGATTCCGGATCGGAGCCGGAAACTTTGCCCACCGCAATCCAGCCAACGCGGCTGACCAGCGCGCCAATTAAAAACGAAAGTGCTGCGAGTGGAACCTGGCCGAACAGCCGGAGAACGATCGCGAGCGGGCCGTTCAAAATTTCGCCGATTCGAATAAGCCAGCCCGAGCCATGTTCGTGTATCGCACGATCGGCGGCGCCGTGTTTATCGACACTGAGCCAGACGAGGAGCGCCGATTCAACGCCGGCCGCATAAAACCCGAGGAAGTTGAGCGCGGGGATCCGATATCCGAGCAATTCCAACACTGCCGCGGCCGATCCCAATCCCGCCGTTCCAAAATGGATTGGCAACAGGGTGCGATGCAAAAACCACGCGGGGATCGCCGTCGCGCCGATTAGCACGCCGGTGTAGGTCGCGAGCAAAGTTCCGAAGATCGCCGAACCAAAAATGAAGATGCCCGCTGCGACGCGCAGGAGTTGATCGAATGTGCCAGGGAAAATTTGCTGAGTGTGCAGTTCGAGCGCGATCAAACCTGGAACAGCGCAAGCGCCGAACAGACTGAGAATCCAGGCGCCCATTGACATGGCCGATCGATGCTTAAAAACGCGCAGCATATTGAGGAAGAGCCGGGGCCGACCGAGATCCATGATGAGCAGAACAGGTGAAAGGACGGCTCCAGCGATGGCCGCGAGCCACATGGCTGCGCGCGCAACTCCGACGTTCGTCGCGAGCGATGGATCGACATGATGAAAGATGATCGCGCCGCTTGCGATCACCGCGGACATCCCGGCGATTCCACCGAAGAAAAAGTAGAGCGGAATTTCCCACGTCCAAACCGGCGGTTTGACCACGGGCTGCCCGTAGTAACCGGGCTTGCGCGGAATCGGTCCGCCGGCAACATCGACACCCTTGCCCGGAACGACCCCGTCCTTCCATGCTTGCTCGCGCAATTCTTCGAGCCGCTTTTCCGATGGCGAATTACTCGTCATGAAAAAAATGCGAAGGCCACGAGCGTCGCGATGATTGACGCGATCGCCGTCGCGAAGGCCGAGGTCCATGCCGATTTCAAATAGATCGTTGGAATCTGCGGCTTGGGCGGGAGTCCGTAGGCTTCGGGTTCACCAAGAATCAGAAAGAAGGCGTGAATGCCGCGGACGGAAGTTTCCGTTGGATCGTAAAGTTGCGCGTCATTGTAACCGTTTTGTTTTAATTGCTGCACGCGCTCCGCTCCGCGCGCGCGGAGATCATCCAATCGGCCGAACACGATCGACTCCGTCGGGCAAACTTTGGCGCAGGCCGGAACGAGTCCGCTCTTTTGTCGATCGTAACAAAACGTGCATTTAAACGCGCCGCCGGCATCGTGAAGTGGTTCCGGCCGGCGATCGATCACGCCGAATGGACATGAGACGACGCAATAGCCACAGCCATTACAAACATCGTTCTGCACCAGCACCGAACCAACTTCAGTGCGCACGATTGATCCGGTCGGACACGCCTCAAGACAACCGGCCTCTTCGCAGTGCTTGCAAACGTCGGACAAGAAAACCCAGCGGAACGGATCGTCGTCCAATGACATCGGACCTGCGACTTGATTTCCCTTTTGTCGATCTTGCTCCAGGAACATGACGTGCCGCCAGGTCGATGCGCCAAGGTGACCGGTGTTATCGTAGGAATTTCCCGACCACGTGAATCCGTCGTCGGGCACGTGGTTCCATTCTTTGCACGCGACTTCACAAGCCTTGCAGCCGATGCAAACACTTGGGTCGGTAAAAAATCCCACTTCGACCTTATCGCGCACGTAGGAGTGCTTCCGCTGGTTCGTGCTCTGTATGCCTTCTCCGATCATTGTTTACGCGTGATTCAGTGGCTTGGGTAGCGCACGCGTCTCGCGTGTTGGTTTCGGCGTCTCGCCGAAACAGGCTTTTTCCGTGTAGGTGCGGCAGGAGAAAAGTTCGCGATGGTGAGACACCATCGCCAGCACGCGAGACGCGTGCGCTACCCAAAGAAATTCGCCGTTCATTCTGCTTTTCCGTTCCTGACATGGCCGGTTGCTAGTCTTGAGCCGTGCGGAGCGCGTGCCGGCGGTTGTTCCGGATGTAAATTCGGTGGGCCACCCGCCGGCACATATTTTTTGATCCACTCCTTGAATGCTGGGCCGCGCGGCAATCGGCCCGGGACAATATTGCAAGCAAGCGCCTTGGCTTCCATGATGGTGACGTTCGGTTCGCCCGAAATCGGAACTAAATCATTGGTGGCGTCGCCGCGCACTGGTCCGCTGGATCCGAAATGAAATGGCATCGCAATTTGATGCACGGTCTTTCCGTTAAGATTCATCGGCCGGATGCGGCGGCTAACGAGGGCCCGCGATTCGATTGCTCCGCGCAAACTCACAATCGAGATATAATCGCCGTTGTCGATCTTTAGCTCGGCCGCGAGCTCGGGAGACATTTCCGCGAACAATTCCGGTTGCAACTCCGCCAGATGACTTAGGAAGCGCGACATCCCGCCGGCAGTATGATGCTCGGTCAGCCGGTAGGTTGTTAGGACAAATGGAAAGCGTGGGTCGCCTGGCGGCGCGAACCGATTTTCCTGCCGGGTGAACCAATTGACCACTGGGTTGGTGTCGCGCGAGTAAAGCGCGTTGTGTACGGGCGACTCGAGCGGTTCGTAGTGGGTCGGCATCGGTCCATCCTGCAAACCGCTCGGGACATGCAGCCACCCGAGACCGTCTTCGTGCAACATGAACGGCGCATCGCCGGGAATTCCATCAAGCCCGCTCTCGTTTCCGGTTGGGCGAAACTCGGGCGACTTGTCGGGTGGAAAATCGGGAACGTCAACGCCGGTCCATTTGCGCTGCCCCTGGTCCCACCAGACTAATTTCTTGCGCTCGCTCCACGGCTCGCCGGTCGGTTTGGCGCTCGCTCTATTATATATGATGCGCCGGTCCCCCGGCCAGGCGAAGCCCCAGCCGTGGCCAAGGTAATCCTTCGAGTTTCGCGAAAGCGCCTTGTTGATCTTGTCCGGCCCAAGGACGCCAGAGTAGATCCAGCCCCCACTTGCGGTCGAACCGTCGGCCTTCAATCGTGGAAAACCGTCAATCTGTGGACCGTGATGCGGATTGCCATCGCGATCGAAACCGAAGACGACTCCGTCAGCACCAGGCTGCGGATCAGTGTACCAACCGTTAATCTCCGCCAGCACGGATTCCATGTGGGGCTCACCGTGATCATCTTCCGGATACCACCAGTTGAGCGCGCGCAACGGCTCATCGAGCGGATCGGTCGATTGCTTAGCTTTTGCAATTACACGCAAAGCGAGCTGATGCATGAACCAGCCTTCCGATCGCGCGTCGCCCGGTGGGTTCACCGCTTTCTCGCGCCACTGCAAAAGACGCTGCGTGTTGGTGAACGCGCCTGCCTTTTCCGCATGACCTGCCGCCGGAAAAAAGAAAACTTCCGTCTCGATTTCTTCCGCCTTCAATTCGCCGCGCTCGATCTCGGGGGAGTCGTACCAAAATGTGGCTCCTTCGATTTCAACCATATCGCGGACGACCAGCCATTTTAATTTTGACAACGACGTTCGCTGGAACCTGGAATTCGCCGCGGCAACCGCCGGATTCTGGCCCATCATGAACATGCCTTCCATTTTCCCGTCGGCCATGTCGTAGAGATATTCGAAGAACGAATGATTGCCGGTGAGTTTCGGCACCCAACTGTATCCGAAGTCGTTCTGAGGCGTCGCGTTTTTGCCGTAGTACGCCTTCAACAAACTGATGAAGTAGTTAGGATAATTATTCCAGAGACCAGTCGGCTTGGTTTGATG
>Ga0137415_10006752_pt1 | contig 11380 bp, 8 predicted proteins | sample CZODoug3_1_1_16f_FD_183082 | JGI IMG/M metagenome (GOLD analysis project Ga0137415, IMG submission 183082) | Vadose zone soil fungal communities from Angelo Coast Range Reserve, California, USA - CZODoug3_1_1_16fungal (Hybrid Assembly) | ecosystem: Environmental > Terrestrial > Soil > Vadose...
TGGCTTCCATCAAGTCGATCACGGGTGCGAGCTGAGGTTGGGGCGCCGTCGCCACTTCTTGTCCTTGCAGCTTGGCTGCGATCAGCGCCCGTTGCCTTTCCTGATATTCATCGCGGTACTTCTTAGGCTCAAAGGGAGCGGCAAGGCTCTCGATTAGCTGTTGGGCCAGCTTTATTTCTTGCTCTTTCAGTTCCACTTTGTCGCTTTGGCCATACTCGGCCACTTGGCGGATTTCGTTCGCGTAGAACGTGGTGTGCAGTGTAAGGCCATTCGCCCGCGGGCGGACGATTACGGTGTACTCGTGCTGGTGCATGCAGAGCTTAGCAATGGCCGCATAGCCCGACTCCTCCATTGCTTTGAGGAGAAGTTGGTAAGCCTTCTGCCCCGCCTCTTCCGGCACAGCAAAATAAGAGGCGTCGAAATACAAAGGATCGACCTCACCCAACTTGACGAACTCCTGAATCTCCATCGTGCGGGCCGAGGGCGGCGCAATCTTCTCCAGCTCTTCGTCGGTGAAGAGCGCGTACTGGTCCTTTTCGTATTCGTAGCCCTTCACTATTTCCGCGCGTTCCACCTTGCGATTGCACGTGGGACAGAACAGAAACTGGCGCAGCCGCGTGTGGCATTCTTTGTGTAGCTGATTGAAGCTGATGTGCTCGCCGCGGGCGGCGGTAAACAGACGGATGGGGATCGAGATCAGCCCAAATGTGAGATGTCCTTTCCAGACAGTGGTGGCCACGGGTGCACTCCTATGCCGCCGAATTTCACCGGTCGCGCAGGTCCGAACGCGTTAGCGTAGCCGAGACGAGGGGGTGATGCAAGGCGAACAATCAGCGAAGGTCTGAATCCGGGCAGCCCGCAGGTCGCCTGGGACTGCGCCGCCTGGCTCAAATTGTGTAGGGTAGAATGAAGCGATGGCAGCGCTGGAAGAATACCGCCGCAAACGGCGCTTCGACCGCACCTCGGAGCCCTCTGGGGAAAAACCCTCGCAACCCGGCACGCTTTTCGTGGTCCAGAAACATGCCGCGCGGCGCCTGCACTACGACTTCCGGCTGCAAGCTGATAGGGCGCTGAAATCGTGGGCCGTCCCCAAAGGCCCTTCCCTCAATCCGGCCGATAAACGCTTGGCCGTCCAAACCGAAGACCATCCACTCGAATATGCAGATTTTGAAGGCCTTATCCCCGAAGGCAACTACGGCGCAGGGGCGGTGATGGTTTGGGACCGCGGGACGTACGATGTGGCAGGCAAAGGCCCAGCCGGCGAGCAGTTAGCGCGGGGCGAACTCAAGTTCAGCCTTCGCGGCGAGAAGTTACGCGGGAGTTTCGCGCTGGTTAAGTTGCGCCACAGCGAAAAGGGTAACGAGTGGCTTTTAATCAAACACAAAGATGCGTATGCGGATGCAAAGTGGAACATCGAAGAGCACGATGGCTCGGTGCTCACCGGCCGCTCGCTCGATGAAATCGCCGAGAATTCACCCCCCAAGCGCACGCCGCATCCGATACGTCCAGAGGAACTCGAAGGTAGTCGGAAAGTCAAAATGCCTTCGAAGCTGGAACCCATGCTGGCCGTTTCGCTGGACCAGCCTTTTTCGGATCCTGATTGGCTGTTCGAGATCAAGTGGGACGGTGTCCGGTCACTGGCCTGGGTCACAGATGGCAAGGTCGAATTGCGCTCTCGAACGGGCCGCATCATTAGCAAGCAATATCCGGAGCTAGAGGTTTTGCCTGAGCGTCTGAAGGCTCGCCAAGCCATCCTCGACGGAGAAATCGTGGTGCTCGATGAGGGCGGCCGCAGCGATTTTGAGCGTCTACAGGAACGAATGCACGTCAACTCGCCTCCACCACAGTTGCTGTCTAAAGCCCCGGTCGCCTACTATGTCTTCGATCTTCTGTTCTGCGATGGTTTTGAGCTTCGGGAGGTTCCACTCGTCCAGCGAAAGGAACTGCTTCGCCGACTTCTCGATGTGTGCCCCCAGGTTCGGTACTGCGACCACCTGGCGGAGCAGGGAAAAGAGCTCTTCCAGTTGGCCAGAGAACAGGGATTGGAAGGCATCATCGGCAAGCTTGCGCACAGCCTATACGTCAGCGGCCGCAGCGGGTCTTGGGCGAAATTGAAGGCCCGGAAGGAATTGGACACCGTGGTAGGCGGGTGGACCGCCCCGCGAGGAAGCCGAGAGCATTTTGGCGCGCTGCTGCTGGGCCTCTACCAAGGGGAAAAGCTGCGATTTATCGGTCACGTAGGCGGCGGCTTCGATCAGGAGACCCAAAAAGCGATCAGCCACCAACTGAAAGCGCTTGCGGCCTCAAAGTGCCCGTTCGATTCAGTTCCTGAAACCAACGAAGAAGCCCATTGGGTCAAGCCTAAGCTCGTTGCTCGTGTCAAATACACCGAGTGGACAAAGGAACCGCGCTTGCGCCAGCCGGTATTTATTGCCTTGCAGACAGAGGCGAAGCCAGAAGATTGCCAGCTTGAAAGCGGAGCCACCGAGGGAGCTTCATCCTCAGCACCTACGGCGCCCGCCGTTGTGGGACACGTAATCACCCGAAGATCCGAGGTCGAAGCCGAGCTGTTCAGGGGGAAGGCCGAGAATGTCCTGATTGAGCTGGAGGGCAATCGGGTCCGGCTGAGCAACCTTAATAAAATATATTTCCCGCAACCCCGCTACACCAAGCGCGACCTGATCGCCTACTACTACCGGATCGCCGACCGGCTGCTGCCATTTCTGCAAGACCGCCCGCTCGTGCTGCGTCGCTACCCGGATGGGATCACAGGACAGTCATTTTTCCAGAAGGAGGCCGGAGAGGCCGTGCCGGATTGGATCGAGACTGTCTCGATCCCTTCAGAGGAGAAGCGAGCAGAGATCCGATACCTTGTTGCCAATAATGTAGCGGCGCTTCTCCATCTGACGAATTTGGGTTGCATTGACCATAATCCGTGGTCGAGTCGTCGCGATGACCTAGAACATCCGGACTACGTCTTTTTCGATTTGGACCCAGCCGAAGGCACGGACTTTGCCGCGGTAGTGACAGTAGCACGGGCCCTCTATGAAAAGCTCGACGGCCTCGGATTGAAGGTCTTCCTGAAAACTTCCGGCGCAACCGGGATCCATCTCTATGTTCCGGTCGAGCGGGTATACACCTACGAGCAATTGCGTACGTTTGCCGAGATTGTGGCGCGCTTGGTGGCAACCGAAAAGCCGGAGTTAGTAACACAAGAGCGAGCTGTAGCGAAGCGACCTCCCGGCAAAACCTTGATTGATGTTCACCAAAACGCTTTTGGGCGACCGCTCGCCGCACCTTACGTGGTAAGACCTTTTCCGAAAGCGCCCGTCTCCGCTCCGCTTCAGCCATCTGAGCTCCGCCGAAACTTGCGGCTAGACAGATTCAACATGAAAACGATTTTCGCGCGCTTGGAAGAGCTTGGAGACCTCTGGAGCAACTTCTGGGAGAATCGCCAGAAGCTCGAAGACGCCCTCGGCTTGCTCGACACACAAGTTCCCAGCCGGGGCTGACAACTTTATGCCCGTCTGGGTCCGACTCTGCCGGAACACGATCCGCTCCCTGCGTTGACTGGCCAGTGGGCCAAAGCCTGGGCGACGCCTTTTGTCCCACCAGGTGACAAGCAGGCGCCCGTAGGTGGTAGAATCCGCGTGCCGGGGATGGCACAGCCAGGATGAAGGGAGGGTGTGGTCATGCGGACTAGCCTCATATTCTCCTCCATCGACAAATGGTTGCTGCGAAGGGTCCATGATGCGACTGGCGGAGCACAGATTCGACTAGCTCTGAACAATGGCAATGGGTTCTCGCCCCCGAGGGCTGCGCCTGTTGCCAGTGTTCTTATCTGTGACCGCCGAACGCTCGCAAGGCTGTTTTTCGACCCAGAGGTCGGCTTCGGCGACGCTTACGCCGAAGGGCACATCCAGGTGGAGGGAAACCTTGTTGCGCTGCTGGAAGCCGCGCACCTGTCGATGTCGAGCGCTCAAGCCAGCAGTTGGTATTCTAGGCTAGCCTCGCACTGGCTCGAACGAGCGCAGGCCAACACCTTGCGAGGCTCCCGTAAGAACATTCACCATCACTACGATTTGACAACTGATTTTTACAAGCTCTGGCTCGACCCCCAGTTGGTTTACACCTGCGCTTACTTCCCATCTCCTTCGGTAGCTCTTGAAGAAGCACAGCTTGCCAAACTGGACCACGTTTGTCGCAAACTTCAGCTTCAGCCCGGAGAAACCGTTGTGGAAGCGGGCTGCGGCTGGGGCGCGCTTGGGCTTTACATGGCCAAACACTACGGCGTGTCGGTGAAAGCCTTTAATATTTCACGCGAGCAAATTCTGTTTGCCCGACAACGCGCGAAGGAAGAGGGACTGAGTGACCGGGTAGAGTTTATCGAAGACGATTACCGAAATATTTCCGGCAGGTTTGATGTTTTTGTTTCTGTCGGGATGCTGGAGCACGTCGGGGCAGATCACTACGCAGAGTTGGGAAGCGTAATCCATCGCTCGCTGGGCAAGTCCGGACGTGGACTTCTCCACTTCATTGGACGCAACTACCAGCGTTCCTTCAGTGCCTGGGCCAGGAAACGCATCTTCCCCGGCAGCTACGTTCCCGCGCTTCGAGAGGTAATGAAAATCTTCGAGCCATGGGATTTTTCCGTGTTGGATGTGGAGAACCTGCGCCTTCACTACGCCAAGACGCTGGAGCATTGGTTGGACAGATTCGAGAGGTCAGCCTGCCGAGTTTCCGAAATGTTTGATTCAAGATTTGTGAGAACCTGGCGGCTTTACCTCTCCGGAGCCCTAGCTGGGTTCCGAGTCGGTACCCTGCAACTGTTCCAGATCGTTTTTGCGGGCCCCGATTGTCAGCGGATTCCCTGGACCCGCGCTCACCTCTACACAGACGAGCAGAGCGCAGAACAGGAATCGCAATGGATTCATGCGACATCCTGATCGTCGGAGGGGGGCCTGCCGGCTCCTCCTGCGCTTGGAAATTGCGACATTCGGGCATGGATGTCACAATCCTGGATAAGCAGAGCTTTCCCCGCAATAAGCCGTGCGGCGGATGGATCACGCCCGCGGTGCTCGATGAATTGGAAATCGATCCTGCCCACTATTCCCGAGGAAGAGTGTTCCAGCCGATCACCGGATTTCGAATCAGTTGCATCGGCGACACCGCGGTGGAAACAGACTATGGTCGCACGATCAGCTACGGGATTTGCCGCTATGAGTTCGACGATTATCTGCTGCGCCGCTCAGGCGCGCGTCTCCTCGAAGGGGTGCCGCTAACCAGTCTGGAGCGCTCCGGTGATCAGTGGGTTGTCAATGGACAGTTAAAGACCTCTTTGGTGGTTGGTGCCGGCGGGCATTTCTGTCCCGTAGCGCGCTTTCTGGGAGCCAAGATAGGCCGCGAAGTCATCGTCGCTGCTCAAGAAGGTGAATTTGAAATGGATGAGCGCCAGCGGGCTGGGTGCTCCATCCGCGCGGAAATTCCAGAGCTTTACTTCTGTTCTGACATGAGAGGGTACGGCTGGTGCTTCAGAAAACAAAACGTTCTCAATGTGGGCTTGGGGAGATTGGACCAGCACGCACTCTCGAAACACATTGCAAATTTTATGGATTTCTTAAAGGCGGCGCGGAAGATTTCCTTTGACTTGCCTTCTACTCTTCTCGGGCACGCCTATCTCCTATATGGGAAGACGACGCGGAAGATTGTCGGCGACGGCATTCTGCTCATTGGCGACGCGGCCGGGCTTGCGTACTCCCAAAGCGGTGAGGGGATTCGGCCGGCGATTGAATCGGGCTTACTGGCGGCAAAGGCCATCGCAGCCGCCGGAGGAAGATACAGCCGAGAACAACTGCTAGCTTATCGCATTCTGCTCGCCTCGCGATTTGGGGAATCGCAGAGCGACTGGGCCACGAGCATCGGTCGGCGCCTTTCGCCACGATTGATCAGCCCCATCGCTCGACTGCTGCTGCGTTCCCGCCGGTTCTCGCGTCATGTGGTTCTGGAGCGCTGGTTCCTGCATGGCCACGAGCCTGCCTTAGTTTCTGATCAAAGCTCCACCTATGGAAATGCTGACGGCGGCGCATGGAGTTCGGAACCTTGCGAGTCTGGTGAAGACTAAGCTGAACGAAACGCCGCATGACGCTCCGAGGTCGCGCGGGTGGCGGAAGTTCGGCGGACTTAGCCACACCTCCTGCGCCACGTGGCCTTGTGAGGAGCGTCGCTCGGTTGGGGCCCGGCAACCTTACGAGCAGGGCTGGCATTTTTTGGTGCAAGGGTGAGAGTCCGGCGCGATGCGAAGGACCAAGCGAGGCGCAGGAATCAAAGTGGGACAGCCTGGGCGCCGAATTTTCTGATTCGTGTTGCGGGAAGAGTTGTTCGCGGTAGGGCTTGCAGCCACAGGTTATCTCAGGTATAACATTCCGAATCGTGGCCCAGATATCTCTGGCTGGCTTCGTCGTTTGTTGGCTCGTAACAAAAATCAGACGTCACTCGAATGATCTCACTGAAGAGGATACGAACGAAACTGGATAGGGAGGAACTTTCGATGAAAAACGTTCGACTGGTTGTACTGCTGGTGTTTGCTGTCAGCGTCGCGGTCGCCCTGTACGGGGCCGAAAAAGCGACGACGTTCGAAGGCACGCTGGTGGACAGCAAATGCTATCTGAAGGACAACTCGCTCACCGGGAATGACCACGGAACTGTGAAGGAATGTGGCACGCTGTGCGCGAAGGGCGGCACGCCCGCGGGTCTGCTCACTAAGACCAAGAAATTCCACGCCGTGCTGGCGCCGTCGCCGGCCCTCGCTCCATTCATAGGTCAGACCGTTCGCATCAGCGGCTCCCTCCACAATGGCGCCATCCTTGCCGAAAAGGTAGAAGTCGAGAAAAACGGCAAGTGGGAGGAAGTGAAGCTAGGCGTAATGATGTAGAGGCCGGCGCCTCCCCAGCAAATCCGGGCGGTCGATCAGAGGTTTGACCTTTCGGGAAGCTCGGGAACCTGCCCGCGGGTAGGTTCCCGAGTGGCCGCCGGCTTTTGGCCAGGAGCGCTATTTCCCAACTGTGAAGAACGCCGTCTCTAGTGGCTGAGGTGCGCGCACCCTTCTTTCTTGATAGCGCAGAGCTCCGTGCAGAGTTGGTTTTCAGTCTTTGTGAAGGTACGCTTGCGCCCGCCCTCTCCGTCCGGAAGCTCACATAACTTGTGGCACTCGCGCTCTTTGTCCCCGATGTTGCAGGAGCAGTAGCAGCACGGCATCGCGTGTTTGTGCTGGCTGGGATGGGTCTTGTCCGCCGCGGCCGTGAGTGTTGCAACCACGGCCACCAAGACAAGTCCAACGATTCTCTTCATAACTAGACCCCCCGACTTCTGAGGTGATCCTGTCTGGAGCTGGCAGCGGCGTCGATGGGTCGGGAGCTTCGTTTTTTTCAGTACGGTACTCCTAGCCCGTGGCCAGTGGGTTTGTGGAAGCCTAGCAGGAGTCAGGAAGCACGGTGGAGACAGCAGGTGGGCGCCTCAGGGCGAGCGAATCAATACATTAACGCCGCGGGGTCTTCTAAGGGCCGATCCGACCTAGTCCCAAAAGCTCCCTCCCTTAGTGTTCGAGGCCCCACGGCCCTGGAAAAAGGTGACACCGGTGGGCTAGCTGCCGCTTTGCCTGGGGTGCGTTTCGACCCGATGACGAGCAGATCGTGGAGTGTGCTTTACGTTTAGGGCAGCCATTTGGCCCCGACCCTTGCAGGAGAGGAAGTCGTATCCTGGCAGGGTGAGAGAGGAACCTCTTTACGGGGAGTTCCAGGTCTGCGGCGTCGGATTGCAGCGCGATTTGAAGGCCTAATGCACACTGCCACCCGTGAAGTTCCCGCACGAGGATGACGTCGGCGCACCACGCTCCGAGTTGCGGCGCCAGAGGAACAGTTCGCATGAGTCCCTTGGTCTCGAGCAGTCGTGCCATCAGCACCACCCGTGCCACGCGAGAATTGACCCGCGCCTGTACCCTCGACGCATCCATGGCAGAGATTCTCCCCAGAGCCGCGCTCACCGGCATGAACCGAAGGATCTTCCTCTGCATTGCCTGTTTGCGCCACCTTCAGACGGCTTTCCAGTTGGGGTCTCGATGAGGCATCAAGTTGATAAGTCACAGAATTTAAAATACTTAGAGGCATGGGCGGGATCACGATTTGTTCCAAAAGCGAAGGATCTTCCGCTGCATTGCCTGTTTGCACCTTTAGATGGCTTTCCGGCAGAGATCTCGACGAGGCGTCAAGTTGATAAGTCACAGAATTTAAAATACTCAGAGGCATGGGCGGGATCACGATTTGTTCCAAATCGGGACTCTGGTCTCTCTTTGTTCCGGCCGATTGCGAAGGTAGGCCCGGGTTGGATGGTGGACTGGTCGGCAGTCGACGCACCACCACTTCATAGATCTCGGCCATTTGCTCGCGTTCAGCTCTCACCACTTCCGGCGCAGATACCACCTCAAACCTTCCCGGGAGCATGAATTGGTTGGGCAGAACCTCCAGTTGGTACAGTTTGGCTTTCTTCCTCCGGAGGAAAAACGCCCCTCCGGAATCGCTGAACACCAACTCGCCATCGATGCGCAGCGCTGCGCCAGCCACTGGCGGGCCATTCTCTTCGATTACACGCCCGCGCACCAGATTTTCATAGAAGCCACCGCTCTGTGACGGTTTGCCGATTTCCGGGCTCAAGCCGGGATAGGCAAAGGTGGTGGCATAGGCGGTGTACCGCGCGTGCCCGAGCGACGTCACATTGGTGCCACCGTTGAGTTGGATGGCATGCGGGAGCTGTAGATGGAGGTTCAACACCAATACTTGGCGGAACTGTGATTGTCCCGTCGGGGCAAAGGGTAGGTAAACTGTCTGGTACTCCGCGCTGGCTGTAAGCAAGTTGGACAGGAAAGTCCCACCAAAGGCGATCGAGGTCTGCCCGCTCCCGTGTGTGATCACCTGGGAAAGACTGAACCGCTGCGACACATTCTCTCGGAAGGTGGAAACCTCCGTGTGAATCACGGAACCGTTTGGCAAAGTACTGCGCAGGTAATCAATGCCGGCCTCCACGCGCTCGGTCACGTGGCGGCGCACACCCATGCTGACCGCCCGTGCCGTCCCGGCTCCGGTTTCGGAACTAAACAGCGACCCGTACATTTGGAATCTGGCGGCGCTCCCCGAGACGCCGAAACTGTTTACTGCGGCCCGGAGCTCGCCCGTGCTGGAAGCCGCAGGGGCCAGGTAGTTCTGCCGGCCAAGGGTGAAATGCAGGTTGCTCCGCGGGGCCAATTCCAGGCGGATGTTTTCCCGATCTGTCTCAGCGACGGCAGGGGCTTCCACCGAGATGCGGCGGAAGGCATCCCCAGCCCGCGTGTAGCTAGCCTGAAGTGAAACCACCTTTCGATTGAAACTGAAGCTGGAGGCCCAGTAGTGCTGGTTGTTGCCGATGCCGGCGGACATCCCCAGTTTCATATCCCGCTCCACTGTCCACTCCAACGCTTGGATGGAGGTCTGCCGTCTGGAGAGCACATTCCGAGAGGTAAAGCGCAGCGCGGGAGAAAGCTGACGTTCGTAAAAAACCAGACCCGTCGGGGTCTCCGTCCGAGCGACATTCAGGAATGGCAAGGCAAAACCCGTGGAAGTAGCGCCGGCGTAAACAAACAATTTGCTGCGCGCATCCTTGCGCGCGGCGCTGACTCCGCGCCCCAGGAAGTAGTAGGAGGGGTTGAAGAGGTCCGTAGGCAGCACGAAGGGAATGGCTTGGTCGCCGAATCCCCAGTTGTGGCCACGGAACGGCGTCGTGAAGAAATATCCGAATCGCGGCTTCCCGAAGAGGCCCACATCGAATCGGCCGGCATAATTACGCCCGCGGAATCCGACCGAGCCACCATGCGCGTTGAAGAGGGAGGAAGACCCTCCGCTCAATTCCAAAACCTGCGGCGCGGCCGGCCGAGCCCCGGCCAACAGCCAAAACGCGCAAAACATCCCCACCCAGCTTGTCCGGCGACCCCAGCACCGATGTGCCATCCACTTTGAAGCGCAGAGGCTCAAGGCGTGCTAGAAACTTTTCGGATCGGGGATTCTGATTTGAAGCGGGCGAACTTCAGAACGATCTGTTGTGGCTCTCCCGGCTGGTCCCATTCCAGTTGAAAACTGCGGCGCTGCCCGGGGAAGAGAGGAAAACCGGGATACAACTTCTTCCCTGAGGTTGAGGTGACCTCCACTTCTTGAACGCGGCTGAACTCCGCGCCGCGATTCTCCACCTCGGCCTGGATCTGGCGCTTATCATTCACTTCCTCAGCCCGGTGCCAAACCACTGCCTCAACCGTCGGCGGTTTTTTCGTAAGCAGATAGACGGTGTGGGGAAGTTCCAAGGCAATTTTAATGCCCTCCTGGGTAACGGCCCCGGTCACGGTTGCATAAACCACGAACCAGGCAGGCAGGCTGTCAGCGTTGGCCTGATAAAACACGGTATAGGTCTGACGCGGGGCCAAGCGGAAGCTCATCGTGGAGAGGCGCACGTGGATGCTAGGACCGAGGGCACGAAAGGTCGGTGCTCCGTCGCTGTTTACGGTGAAGCTCTGCGGCTCCAGGACCACGTTGAGTGGGAAGTCAGAATCGTTGAAAAGTTGAAACTTGCCCTGGGCCTTCTCGCGGTACTCCACAATGACAGGCGAAATGGTCTGGGCACGCGCGGCGCTGGCCAACAAGGCCAACCCTACCAGTATTCTTAAGATTCGTGCCACTTGCTGTTGCTCCTAGAAAGAACCGCCTTGGGCCTCGATCCTAGATCGCTTGCGCCTGAATGCGGAGCAAACCGGTATAGGTTCCGGGCGGAAGGCCGAGGCCGGTTGTGTCGATCTGCAAGTTCAGCAGATCGTCGCGGTTATTATTTCCCTGCGTGTTGGCGACACTGTCCTTAAACACGGTTACGCTGCTGCCAACGGCAAAGGGACTGGAGCCTGTAAAGGGAGTGAATGGACCTCCGTTGACACTGCCCCGCACTTTAGATGAAGGGATGTTGTTGCCTGCACCATTGGCGAGCGCCACCGCAGCGCTATTGAAGAACGCATACAAGGTCACATTCCCTGCGTTCGCCGGGAGAACCCAACTCGTCGTAATGGTAATGGTCGAGCTGCCGCTGGCCACCCCGTTCGACGCCAGAGCAAAGTTCACCAAGCCTGGTGCTGCGGCTACAGTTAGCGAGGAGTTCAGAAGCGCGTTCAGGTTCACGGCCGCCACGTTCGACTTCAACTGCGCCTGGAGAGCCGAAGCGCATGCCAGCAGCTCCGCGAGTAAAGCCAGAACTGTTCCTGTTCTGCGGAGCAGCCGCATCATAATCTCTGGCGGCGTGAGCTTGATCAATTTCCTACTCC
>Ga0137415_10006753_pt1 | contig 11380 bp, 11 predicted proteins | sample CZODoug3_1_1_16f_FD_183082 | JGI IMG/M metagenome (GOLD analysis project Ga0137415, IMG submission 183082) | Vadose zone soil fungal communities from Angelo Coast Range Reserve, California, USA - CZODoug3_1_1_16fungal (Hybrid Assembly) | ecosystem: Environmental > Terrestrial > Soil > Vadose...
CAATTATTTCTTTTTTTATTTGATCATTATTTACTTCAGGAGAGTGTTGTGTTGCTATTACTATGGCTTCAAGTCTCTTTGGCTTTCCATCTTCATACTCTACTGTGACTTGAGACTTTCCATCCGGTCTGACCCAAGGAAATAGTTTGCTTTTTCTAACCTCTGCAAGTTGCTTTGTAAGTTTATGAGCTAACATGATTGGCATTGGCATCATTTCCTCAGTTTCATTTGTTGCATATCCAAACATCAGACCTTGATCACCTGCACCTTGTTCCTTATTTTCAGATGATGAAACTCCTTGAGATATATCTGAACTTTGTGAATGCAACGAAACTAGTACACTACATGAATCTGCATCAAAACCATACTGAGGATCATCATAACCAATCTCACGTAATGTCTTTCTTACTACATCTTGGACATCGAATTTTGCCCTAGAGGTCACCTCACCTGCAACTACTACTATTCCAGTAGTAGTCAAGGTTTCAACTGCAACTCTTGATTCTGGATCCTGCTTTAGAAATTCGTCTAAAATTGCATCAGAAATCTGATCGCATACTTTGTCTGGATGTCCTTCTGTTACTGATTCTGATGTAAAGAGGTAAGTTCGCCCCATTTTCAAAACCTATTTTATTTAAAGCTCATTTTCTAGTCTAATAAAAAGAACATTATTTCCTCTTACTATAACCCTACCATAATTTGCAATCACTTTGCCATTGCTTATCTCTTCTGCATCAGTCATAATCAAATTCATGTAAGAGTCTACATTATTCATTTTGCCCGTGTATTCTATTTCACTTTTCAACCTGACAGTGACTTTCTTGTTAATACCTTTCTGTAAAATTGTCAACGGTCTTTTTGGTTGAGCTTGCGACAAACATAAATCACTTGTGACCACTGCCTGAGATCGGGAATAAAAGCCTTCCCGATCTTGATTTGTATTTGAGATTCTTTTATTTGTGGTATTCTGTAGAGTAAAGACTTGATGATGATTACAACAGGTTTTGGGAAACTTGACGAACTACTAGGGGGTGGTATACGGGGTGGGGTGATCACAGATATTTTTGGTCCAAGTGGATCAGGTAAAACACAACTACTACTGCAGATTTGTGTAAATTCTCTTGTTCATGGTAGAACGATTCTGTATCAAGATACTACTGGTAGTTTTAGACCAGAAAGACTCATCGAACTTCTTAAAGCAAAAGGTATGGAGCACAAACTTCTTGATAAAGTGATTGTTGGAAGAATAACAAACACTGCAGAACAGCTAAAGTATGTAGACAAAATATTAGAAATTGAGAATTTAAATCTCGTCGTAATTGATAACATCACAGATCTTTTTTCTTTTGAATATTCTAAAGAATCAAATTCATTAACAAAACATATTGCATTTATGGAATATATGCACAAGTTAGTACATGTAACTCTAAAAAGACAGGTTCCTGTAGTTGTAACTAACATAACTAGAAAATCAGATGATGAAGAAAGAGAAAGCCTGAGTAGATCGATAAGTATGTTCACACATCAAAAGATTAGCCTAATTAAGACTGGACAAAAATTTAGCGCACAAGTTTTTCCATCCTTTGGTAGCAAAAAAGTGGCTAACTATATAATTACACATAATGGACTGGAAGATTTACCTTAAGATATTTATCACTGTGAATGAATAAGGCGCTCATGGCAGGCATTTTTGACTATATACCGATCATCACAGTAATTCTATTTGGAATTGGGTTAGTTGGTGCTATGGTATATGAGCGATCTAGAACAAGACAGAGTCAAGAACCAGAATCGACTAGCTAATCTTTCGTTTACAGAAAAGTTTCGCTCTTTAGGGTTTGAAAATCTAACTGTTATACAGAAAAAAGCAGTTCCTATAATATTTCAAAAAATTGATTCCCTAATAGTTGCTCCTACAGGTTCTGGTAAGACAGAATCTTCAGTAATTCCAATTTTTACTCATGTTGCTAAATCAAAAAAATTTGGAAAAATAAAAGCATTATACATTACACCACTTCGCGCACTAAATCGTGATGTCTTTAGAAGGATAATAAAATACGCTGAAAATGAAAATCTTACCATACAGATACGACATGGTGATACAACTCAAGCAACTAGGAAAAAGATAACTGAATCACCACCGGATGTTCTGATTACAACTCCTGAAACTATAATGATCCTTTTAACACAACAGAAAATATTAAACGCTCTTTCAGAGCTTGAGTGGATAGTAATAGACGAGGTACATGAGCTGTTAGGAAATGAACGAGGATCTCAACTTTCTCTTAGTCTGGAAAGACTTCAGATTAATTCAAAATTTCCAATAACCAGAGTAGGTCTCTCAGCAACAATAGGAAATACTAATGAATCTGCCAAGTTTGTTGTTGGTACAAAAAGAAAATGCAAAATAATCCAGGACACTTCAATAAGAAAATACGATGTAGAAGTCAAATACATAGATGGAACAATAACTGATGTTGTAGATTTTATTATTGAATATGTAGCAAAATACCATCCAGACTCCCCTGTTTTGCTTTTTACAAACACACGTGGAGAATCAGAATACCTTGCTTCTATTCTCAGAGAAAGATCTAATTTAAGAATAGAGTTGCACCACGGTTCACTCTCACAGGAAGTTAGAGAAGAAACAGAGGAATCTCTCAGACAAGGAAGGCCTGGGATTGTAGTTTGTACTTCATCACTTGAACTTGGACTTGATATTGGTTCTGTTGAATTAGTAATTCATTATGGATCCCCAAGACAAGTTTCAAAATTAATCCAAAGAATAGGAAGAAGCAAACATAACAGAGATTCCTCTGCAAAGGGTCTAATTATAACCAATAATCCTGATGACGAATTTGAGGCACATGCTATACTTGATAGAGTAAAAGAAAGATCAATAGAAGATCAGATTATACACGAAGGAGCGCTTGATGTACTAGCCCATCACCTAGTTGGCATGACAATGCAATTTGGGAGTGTACCTGTGGACCAAGCAATTAAGATGATCAAACATGCCTATCCTTTTAGAAATATAACAATAGAAGAACTCTTTGCAGTACTTGACATTTTACATTCTAACTCGATCTTATTTTTTGATAAAGAAGAAATGGTTTTTATGAAAAAGGGAAGAGCATTTAGGTATTATTTTGAAAACCTTTCTACAATACCTGATATTTTAAAATTTAAGGTCTTTGATACCGCAAGTAAGAAAATTATTGGAAGTTTAGATCAGAGATTTGTAGGAGATTATGGTGATCCAGGGAACGTTTTTGTTCTTAGAGGAATGCAATGGAGAATTCTAAATGTAGATGAAAGTGTACTAAAAATCAATGTTGAACCCGTAAGTGCAGCTGGAATTAATGTACCTTATTGGGAAGGCGAAAACATACCAGTTGATTACACCACAGCAAGAAAAGTTGGTAGTTTTAGAACCAAAGTACAGGTAGCTTCACGTACAATATCCAATAGAGTGATTGAGAACCTTAAGCTAGGAACTATCCCAGATGAAAAAACCATAGTAGTTGAGTCACTTCGAGCTCGTAACACTATAGTCATGCATTCTTGTTTTGGTACAAAAATAAACTCTACCATCTCTACACTTCTCTCTGCAATGCTCTCAGCAAGGACAGGATATTTGGTAGATTCTAGATCTGATGCTTACAGAATAATGATGTCATCCACAGGTAGAATATCACAAAAACCTTTGTTGGATATTCTTAAAGATGAATTTGATTTGGCTCTGATTGTAACGGCATCACTTGCAGGCACACATAATGTGAATTGGCGTACATGGTGTGTAGCCAAGAAGTTTGGTATTGTAGGTCGAGGATCAATTTATGACAGAAAGTCTGCTAGATTTCTCTATGAAAAATATTCAAAAACACCACTTGCAAAAGAAGCTTTACGTGAGCTGTTTCATGATAAATATGATTTAGAAGGAACGGAGAAATTGTTAAAGAAAATAAAATCAGAAGAGATACAATTACATTGGATCGAAGTAGAAAGTTTCTCCAAACTTGCAGAACCTATACTCGATCATACAACAAAGTACTATGCATCTCCAGCAAACATTGACAAAGGAATTTTAGACCTTGTGAAAGCAAGGCTATTGAAAACTAAACATAGACTTGTTTGTGCACGCTGTGGAAAATGGGAAAGAGTGATCGAGACAAAAGAAGTAAAAGATTCACTTGTATGTCATTACTGTAAATCAAGACAAATAACTGCCACATTTTTTTCCGATTATGATCTATCAAAAATAATACAAAAGAAGCATTCTGGTAAAAAAATTACATCTGATGAAAATCATAAGTTTGTACGTGCATGGAAAATTTCTTCTCTTTTTGAAAACTTTGGAAAGACAGCACTTCTTGTTCTTTCAGGATATGGTGTTGGTGCTGATACAGCTGCTCGTATTCTAAGAAACATGGTAGGTGAAGAAGAATTATACAAGCAAATCTATGAAGCAGAAAGACAATACGTCACAACTAGAGGTTTTTGGGACTCTTAATTCTTCTTTATACTGCTTGAAAATGGCGTCAAAAAGAGTTCGGTTCTGCCTTCCAAGCCAGCTTTTGCAGTTACACCTGTTACTGTGATTATTTCACCTTGGGAAAACTGGTCTAGTAGTCTAGCTTGATTTCTCCAACCTTTCAACCAGATTTGCCCAGTCTCGTCTTCAATAAACATCTCTGATAGAGATACAAGTTCGCCTGTCTTTGTTTGGATTTCACGCCTTTCCGGATTTTTTAGAATGATAGCTTCTATGCAATACATGTCATCACTTGGTTTTAGATCTCTGATTTTAGTTCTTAATTCTAAAATAGTTGGTACTTTGCTGTCATCAATTTTTCGGACAAATGAATCTCCTTCAAGTGTTACTGAATTGCCATACACTTTGGTTGGCATGCATTCTATTACATCACCAACTTTTAGATCTTTTGAAACTCCAGCTGAATCTATGACATTCAATATTTTCTTATCTTGCCGTGTTCCTAAAATCATAGTATTTCCAGAATCATTTTTTACAATAGATAAAACTCTAACAATTATTGGTTGAATTTCTTTTGTACCTTCAATTTCAATCACTGTACCTTCATCCCCATGTAATTCTAATCCCTGTTGACCCATCTTGGTTCTAACTCCAATTAGCCTAGTCTTTGCACCAAGTGTAATCATTTTTGGAAGAGATTTTTCATCAGCATTCCATAGAACAACTCTTGTGTATGTGTCATTTTTTCCTTTGAGTCGTAGATGAAGAGCTTTCCCTGGTTGACCCTTAAAGTTTGTAAATTCAGAAACTCTAACATTGCCATCTAAAATGCCAGAAACTACTAGATTTTGTTGGTTTTCTTTTATTGCACTAACATCTTCAGTAATTGAATCAAGAGAAGGAATATCGCTTTGCATTTCATCAGTTTCTATATTTGAATTGGAACCTACGTTGATTATGGGAGTGCCTGTCATGTCGGATTTTACATAGGCTTTGATTATCTTTACAAGATCCCCAGGCTTGAGGTTTTCTATACCTGGCAGGTTTGCTTTTTCATCCCATAACTTGACTTTTGCCCTTGAATCTGCATCATAAACTGTCATGGTTCTAAGAAGAAACTGTGAACCATCTTTTCTAGAAAACTGTTTAGCTGGATAGACATTCATTACTCTTGTTTGAAGTGTGATTTCTTTTGCACCCACATATAGATCTTTAAGACCCATCTCAACTTTCAATTGTTCGTTTAATGACGCTCCAAGATCTGATGCTATGAGAAAGAGAGCACCCTGATCTGTCAAATACCCTGCCCCGATCTTTTCCTTCTTTTTCTCAATCATCCCCTGAATATCTTCTCTAGAAAGTTCAGGTTTTTGCTCTAGAAGTTTGTTTAAGAGAGATTCAAATTCTGACAAGTTACTGTGTGTTAGAAAGAGTGTATTAATAAAAATTTCATTAGCTAAATTAGTGGGAGAATAAAACATTCTTTAATGTCATGTATTGTAGCAAATTCACTTTCCAAATCATACGGATCTATTATGGCAGTTGATGGAATCGATCTTTCTGTTAACTCTGGTAGAATTTTTGGTTTTTTGGGACCAAACGGTGCTGGAAAAACCACCACAATCAAACTTCTTACAACCCTGATTGCACCAACAAGTGGGACAATTAACATTCTTGGAATAGATGCTATTCGGCAGCCTCTTGACGTACGAAAGAAGATAGGTGTTGTTTTACAACAGCCAAGTTATGAACCCACACTCAGTGTTGAAAAATCACTGGAAAAGTACGGTATGATGTGGAACGTTGAGAGGAAGACAAGAAAGGATAGGGTAGAGGAACTTCTTTCTGCTTTTGATTTACAAGAAATAAGGAATATGAAAAATGATGATCTTTCAATTGGTCAGAGAAGAAGAGTGCAAGTTGCACGTGAGTTCATGCATAACATGGATCTTTTATTTCTTGATGAACCCACAGTAGGTTTGGATCCGTCTGCTAGGAGGGGGTTGCTTGATTTTGTTAAAAAGAAAGTAAAAGAAGGTCTTACAATATTTTTTACAACTCACATACTAAATGAAGCTGAATATCTGTGTGACGAGGTTGCAATTATAAACAAAGGTAAGATAATAGCTATAGATACTCCTGATGAGCTGAAAAATAAATTTGGTAGAGAAAAAACAATCAAAATCCGCATATCAGAAACAAAAAAAGACGTATCTGGTCTTTTAGTTGGAATAAAAGATTATGAAATTGATCTCAATTCTGGAACTAACATAACAATTAGATCAAATGATTCAGAAGAAGTTTTACTAAAAATTCTACAAATCCTAAATGTAAATAACATTCCGATAGAGGATTTGTCTGTAATGCCTACTACACTTGAAGAAATATTTCTTACAGTGGTGAATAATTCTAATGCATCCGGTAATTAGATTAGTAAACAGGAACCTCACTATTTCTCTTAACAAGGGATTTTTGATCTGGCAAGTCATTTTTCCTTTGATCTATATCTTTGTAGCAGGTTTTGCATATACAGCCTTAATCCATTCAGTTCCATTTGGAAACAAATCTCTAGACTATCCAGCATTCATAGCTTCAGGTATGATAGGTTTTAACATAATGAATAGTACTCTCATATCAGGAATTATTATTTGGAATGACAGAAGGCACGGAATGTTTGAACAGATTCTTGTTGGACCATTCACCAGGGCTCATTATATCTTAAGCAACATTTACACCATATGGATTGTTGGTTTGATTAGTGCAGCTCTTATCCCGGCTCTTGGGTATCCACTCTTCTTCAAATCCGTTGAATTTAACTTCTATACAATACCGCTTGTAGTTTTTGCTTCTGTTACAGGCTCTATTCTTTTTGGTTCTATTGCATCTATAATATCTACTAGACTACAATCTAGTGAAGGATTTAATGTTGTTATTAATACGGTATTTCTGTTTTTTGCATTCGTGAGCACCGCATTTTATCCTGCAGAAGGTACTCCAGAACCACTTTCAACTGCATTTTATCTGAATCCACTTACATATCTTGTAGATGTTGTAAGAGCAGGAATATTTGGAAATTTCAGTACTTTTGTTGGAATTGAAATGATTGTTTTGGTTGCTCTAGCTTTGATTTTGTTTACGATAGCTACAAAGCTTCTCTCAAAACTTGAGTTATAATTAAAGAACATAACTTAGTTTAAATTCGAATAACTGGTAATTTGATCATGGAATTAAGAAAGAGAAGCAGTCTTTGGTTTCTTTTACCAATTTTCTTTAACATTATAGGTGGAGTTATTGCTTATTTTATAATAAAAGATGATGACCCAAGTAAAGCAAAAAATTGTTTGTGGCTTGGTATAATATTATCTGCTATTTCAATCGCAATTTTTCTAATTCCATTATTGATTGGAATTTCACTATTTTCCCATTTTCCCCGTATTCAAACCGGGCCTTATATCTAACAATTTTAAAAATAAAAAATAGCCCGGCCCAGATTCGAACTGGGGTCAAGGGCTCCAAAGGCCCCTATGCTTGACCGCTACACTCGGTGGATTTCTCCTCTACCGGGCTTCCGGGCGCTGAATCTTCAATTAAGTTCCCTTATATGTTATTCAGTACTGGGTTTATGTTCAAAATCATTTTTTGAAGGTTGTTTGTACTTTCTTGAATCTTACCGGACAGACCTGATTGTGGTAAGAAGTTTAGAAAAAGGATCTTCCATTGAATTTAATAATGTCCTTGCTTTTTTTCTGAGGTTTTGATTATCAGATTTTAAAATTTTCTTAACTGATTTAAAAATTATTTTCGGATTTCTTTCTCTTCTAACAAGACCTATTCTTACAAGATATTCTTCTATATGGTTTGGAACTGCATTAAAGGAAATTGTTGGAATTCCCATCAAGGCAGCTTCAGCAGTCATAGTGCCACCAGATCCTATAAAAACATCAGTAAATCTAAGCAGTGCCTTACCATCTACGACTTTATCTAGTACTATTAGCTTATTTCCAAATTCTTTTTTTAGCTTATTTATCTCAGACAAATATCTTCCCAAAACAACTATATTGTAATTTGAAAATTCTTTTACAATTTCATTTATGATATTTGTACTCAAGTTCTTTCTGGTTTGAATATACGCAGCTTGTGATTCCTCAACTCTTACAAGGATAGTCTTTTTATCCTTTAGATGAAAATCACTCTTTGAATAATTTTTTGATTTTTGCTTTACTATTAAGGCTGCATCTATCGATCTATATTGTATGATATCATTTTCTGAAATTCCATATTCAACAAATTCCTTTTTTGGTATTATCCATGGAACTAGCAGCTTTTGCACAAATGGAACACAGAGTCTCATTACCGCCTCTGCATGAGGCGAGTCGGAAAAAGCTATATGTTTGATGCCCATTCCAAAAGAAATCCTTGAAGCTTCTGGTGAACAAGAACTAACAGTAAGATCGGGGGCAAATTTCCCTATTATGGTTGATAAATGTAACATTCGTTCAAGACTAGCCTTTAATTTTTCAGATTTATCAGATCCGCCATGTCTTCCAACAAATACCATCTTTACATTTCTAACTTTGGCAAGTTCTACAACCTCATGATAGTTCCTCGAAGTACAAAGAACTTGGTTGTTTTTGCGTAATTTTTTGATCATAGGCTCAAAAAACAAAAGCTGTTTTGGAGTAAGTACGTCAAACCAGATTTTCAAACATTTTTGATAGAATTCCAGCATGGAAAAAGTTTTTCTTAGCCTTGTCTCCTAGCTCCAATGATTTGGTAGCTACAAAAGTTGTTGTTTATGGTCTTAGTACTGAGGGTTATTCTCTTGCTTGTCAAATGGCGGCTAGGGGTGCAGATGTCTTTATTGTAGATGAATCTGCGCATATGGCTATTTCCCTAAAATCTGAAATTGCAAAAACCTATCCTGATGTTACTTCATTAAAAGAAGATGAACCATTGCTTGGAGTAGAACCAATTGACGTCGCAATTTCACACTCTGAATATCTGTTTTTTGCACCAAGAATCAGAAAAACTGGACAAGAGACAAAGATGGAGATTCACTCAAAATTCAAAGATGCTACGAGTGCTATTAAGAAAGGTGGTTCTGTGATTTACAATCTTCCTACTGGAATAGGAGGAAATAATGAAACCATATCACTTTTGGAACATGTTACTGGTCTTGAGATGGGAAAAGGAATCTCATATTTTTATTATCCTCTTGGCACAAAAAATCAGACACCTGAAATTATTGGTTCTTTTAATAGTAAGGCCGATGATAAACTTGCCAAGTTACTTGCTACAGATAAAAAAGAAAAGAAGTTTGTCGCCATTTCCTCAGCGGAACTTTTTCACGCAATTAAGATACTTTCCCAATTTTCTGGTTTGTCAAGTATACTAGAAGTATGTAAATTTGCACAGGAACCAAGTACAAGAGCTGACCTCATGTTTACAGAATTCAAAGATCTCTTTTTGGATGATATGACAAATGGGCTTTATGATTTGAGATCGCTTGGAACTTCGATTGAAGGAGCAGGAACCATGATGTATTTAGTTAATGGAAGTATAAAGGGAATTGAAGGTTATGTTAAGAGACTCATAGACGAAATTCGTTCTACACTCAAAAAAAATGAACTCAAAGCAAGCAGAACTCGAGTCGCTATACTTTGGACACTTGATTCCTATGAAATGCGTGGAGATAAAGTTGACATGTTAAATTCTCTTGTTACCAAGCTACGTGATTATATTGGTGACGTTGAAATTTATCAAGGCCCAACCTTTGATTTATTTCATAGTGATAAGACAACAATTGTAGTGGCGTGTTCAAAATCGGATTATGAAAAGGTTAGCAAGAGCGGAAAAGATTCTGATATAATAACAATAAAAACAAATCCACTGTGTGAGATCCTGTAATAAGAGTAAAATTAGACGAATCTTAATGAATCTAGTTTGTCTAAAGAACAAGAGGGAAAAATAGAAATGGAATTAGAAAATAATAACGATGAAATTAATGAACAAAATGATGATGAATCAAAAGCAAAAATAATTGATGATCTCAAAACACAACTTGCCCAAGAACAAGAAAAAGTAGCCTCTTATGAGAAAAAACTCCAGTATCTTCTCGCTGATTTTGAAAACTTGAAGAAGAGAACTGAATTAGATGTTCAAAACAGAGTAAATTCGGTGATTGATGGAATAATACTCCAATTCTTATCAATTTATGATGATTTTGTACGTGCAAAAGAAGCACTTGAAAAACAAAAAGTAAACACAAATGGTCTAACATCAATTTTAAAAAATATGGATTCGTTTCTCTCTGAATATGGTATTACTCCTATTGATGCACTTGGAGAAATTTTTGATCCAAAATTACATGAATCTATCTCTATAAAAGAAGATTCATCACTAGATGAGAATACAATTACATCAGAGATTCGTAAGGGATATATTTTACAGAACAGAGTAATTAGACCTAGTTTAGTAGAAATATCAAAAAAAGCATGATAATGGAAAGTGATTACAATGGCAAAAATTATAGGAATAGATTTAGGAACAAGTAATTCTGCTGCAGCAGTAATGATGGGTGGTAAACCAACACTCATTCCAGCAGCCGAAGGCACTACCGTAGGCGGAAAAGCATTTCCGTCTATTGTTGCTTTTACAAAAGATGGTCAGCTTCTTGTTGGAGAACCCGCAAGAAGACAAGCTGTTACTAATCCAACAGGTACTATTGTAGCTGCAAAACGAAAGATGGGAAGTGACTATATTTTCAAAATTAACGACAAGGAATACAAGCCACAACAAATTTCTGCATTTATTTTACAAAAAACAAAAAGGGATGCTGAGGCATTTATAGGGGAAAAAATCGAAAAAGCAGTAATCACAGTACCA
>Ga0137415_10006754_pt1 | contig 11380 bp, 11 predicted proteins | sample CZODoug3_1_1_16f_FD_183082 | JGI IMG/M metagenome (GOLD analysis project Ga0137415, IMG submission 183082) | Vadose zone soil fungal communities from Angelo Coast Range Reserve, California, USA - CZODoug3_1_1_16fungal (Hybrid Assembly) | ecosystem: Environmental > Terrestrial > Soil > Vadose...
GCGGGTGAACGTTCCGCCTGACGGGGACTTGCACCCCGCTGTGTGTACGCCTTCACAGGCGCACGAGCGCGACCGTCTCGGTCGCCCCCGTCGGCGTCCCGCCGACGGAATCCAGCGGCCGTATCGTTCACCTTTGGAGGAATCCGTTCCGCGCAACGCTAAAGTCTTAAGCTTCCACCTAACTAACTTTGGCCGGCCAGGCCCCCTGTGTCAGGTATGCCGGAATGTGATTCGCGCCTTGCTCAAATCGTACGGCGTGATCTCGACATCGACACGGTCGCCCACACTGATGCGGATGAAATTCTTGCGCATCTTGCCCGAGATATGGGCGAGCACTTCGTGCCCGTTTGGCAGGGCCACCCGAAACATGGTGCCCGGCAGCACCTGCGTCACCGTGCCCTCTAGTTCAATCGGTTCTTCTTTGGCCACGTACTGTTTCTACATTATCCGCAGGCCGCCAGGCTGGGCCGAAGAACAACACCGTTTGGCCTGGATTGTCCGCGAGGACACCGACACTGCGGTTTCGGCGCTCTGAAATCAAGCAGACTTTGGCGGCCAGGAGAGGGCATTGCAGATTGCCCGCCGACGCCCATCCCCGCAATAAAATCATTGCGCGCCGGGGAAGAATTTGGCTTCATCACGCGCGGTTCACCAGGGATCGACAGCGGTTTTTTCATGCGGGCGGTTGAAGAATTCGCAAGGGCAGTGGAATATGAAGCGGCAACGGTTGCAGGTTTTTTACTCGGGCCGGGTGCAGGGCGTTGGTTTCCGCTACACGGTCAAAGCACTCGCCCAAGGGTTTGAGGTGGCCGGGGTCGTCCGCAATCTGCCGGATGGCCGGGTGGAGTTGATGGCCGAGGGCGAGCGGTCGGAACTGGATGCGTTTCGCAAAGCAATCCAGGACTCGGAGCTGGGACACTTCATCCGCCACGAAGAAACGACCTGGACCGACGGCAGCCATGAGTTTCGCGGATTTGAGATTGTTCGGTAGCATCGCACGAAGATGAAATACGCGGTCATCGCAGACATTCATGCCAACCTGGAGGCCCTCCAGGTCGTCCTCGAGGATGCGCGCGGCCAAAAATGCACTCATTATTGCTGCGTCGGCGATGTCGTGGGCTACAACGCCAACCCAAAGGAATGCCTCGACATCATCCGCGACACCGGCATGCCCTGCGTGAAGGGCAACCACGATGAATATTGTTCCTCCGATGATACCCTGGAAGGCTTCAACCCGCACGCCGCTGAAGCCGTCCACTGGACCCGCAAACAGTTGCCCGAGGCCGACCGACAATGGCTGCGCGACATGAAATACGTCCGGCTGGTGGCCAGTTTCTCGATGGTCCACGCCACGCTCGACGGCCCCCAGCGCTGGGGATACGTCTTCGACAAGCTGGCCGCCGCCGCCAGCTTCACTTATCAGAATACCAGCGTCTGCTTCTTCGGTCACACCCATGTCCCGGTGGCGTTCATCCGCGACAGCGTGGTGCGCGGCGGGACCTATTCAAAATTTAAGGTCGAGACGGGCCGCAAATACTTTGTGAACGTCGGCAGCGTCGGCCAGTCGCGCGACGGCGTGGCCAAGGCCACCTACGTCATCTACGACCTGGACGAGGGATCGATTGAATTGCGGCGTCTGGCCTACGACATTGCCAAGGCGCAGAAAAAAATCCTGGACGCGGGTCTGCCGCCTCGCCTGGCCGAACGGCTGGCGCTGGGCAAATAGCCGGCCAGCACCCGGTCGATTGCCGGATCACAACCCCAGCGGCGCGAACTAAAAAAATGGTTGCCGCCCTGGGTGTCATTCTCCGGCGCGTTTCGGGTCAATCGACTTGTGAAGATCCTCATTGTAAAACCAAGCTCCTTGGGTGACGTGGTACAGGCGTTGCCGGTGCTCCGCCTCCTCAAAAAAGGCCTGCCGGCCAGCGAGGTTTATTGGTGGCTGGATGCGAACCTGGCCCCGTTGCTGGAGGGAGACCCGGATCTGAGCGGCATTATTGCGTTTGAACGACGGCGCTGGCGTTCGCCACTTTGCTGGCCGGAAGCCTGGCGCAGCCTGCAATTGATTCGCCGGCAGCGCTTCGATTGGGTGATCGACTTGCAAGGCTTGTTGCGCAGCGGGCTGGTCGCCTGGCTGGCGAACGCCCAGTTCACCATTGGATTGGAGGACCACCGTGAAGGCGCGCCGGCCTTTTATGACGTCCGCGTGCCGCGCCCTTCCTATGACACCCACGCGGTCGATTGGTATCTGGCCGCGCTGCGCGTCGTGGGGCTGCCCGTGCATTGGGATTTTCAATGGCTGCCGCAACGGCCAGGCGTCGCGGCGCGGCTGCGGGAGAAATGGCCCGTGGCCGGCTCCCGCTGGATCGTCCTGCATCCCGGGGCGCGCTGGCTGAACAAGCGGTGGCCGGTGGAACATTTCGCCGAACTCGTGCGCCTGTTTTCGGCCAGCCACTCCGCGGTGCGATTCGTCATTCTCGGCGCGCCAGCCGATTCCGAATTGCAACGAACCATCGCCCACGCCGCGCCCGGGCGTTGCCTGGAACTCGCCGGCAAAACCTCGCTGGCGGAAATGATCGAGTGGATCCGGCTCAGCGAGTTGACCATCACCAACGACACCGGGCCGATGCACGTAGCCGCCGCGTTGCGCAAACCCGTCGTGGCGATCTTCGGTCCCACGGATCCGCGCCGCACCGGTCCCTACGGACAAATCGAGCGCGTGATACGCTCGGACCTCCCTTGCATTCCCTGCATGAAGGATGTTTGCCGCTACGAAAAGCCGATCGAATGTCTGCGGGCCATCTCGCCGCAAATGATTTTCGCGCGCGCGCAGCAAACGCTGTCGGAATCCTCCGGGGAGGCGCCGCGCGTTGAATAGTCGCCTCCGGCGCTGCGTCGATTAAGCGCGGCGCGTCTGGTCGCCGGCGGAGGCGGGGGGGGAGAGAGAGAAATCGGAATGCGGCCGCGTTGCGGCTTGCCACACCCTGGACCACGCCTAGACTGTTGGAATGAAAATTACTCGATTAAGCCTCGGTTTGCTGCTGGTTTCCTTGAACCCGCTCGCTGCCCAGGTGTCGGTCGAAGTCGTGCTCGAGCAGGACCAGTTTTTGCGGGACGAATCGCTCCCGGTCAAAGTCCGCATCACCAACCGTTCCGGGCAAACGCTGAACTTGGGCCAAGAGGCCGACTGGCTGAGATTCGCGCTGGAGAGCCGGGATGGCGGCGCCGTCTCCCGCCTGGGCGACGCGCCGGTCCTGGGCGAATTTTCGCTGGAATCATCCCTCGCGGCCAGCAAGCCGGTGGACTTGATGCCGTATTTTGATTTGAGCAAGCCGGGCCGCTACACCGTCACCGCCACGGTCAAGATCAAGCAGTGGAATCAAGAGGTGTCCAGCCGGGCGAAAGATTTTGAGATCGTTCGCGGCACGAAACTCTGGGAGCAGGAATTTGGCGTGCCCGTGGCGGCCGGCCCGCCGGAAGTCCGCAAATACGCGCTGCAACAAGCCAACTACTTGAAGCGATTGCTCCTCTACGTGCGCTTGACCGACCTGGACGAGCGGCACGTCTTCCGCGTATTTCCGGTCGGGCCGCTCGTTTCGTTCAGCCGGCCGGAAACGCAGTTGGACAAAGAGAACAATCTTCACCTCCTGTTCCAAACCGGAGCGCGCTCTTTCGCTTACGCCGTCGTCAGCCCGAACGGCGAGGTGATCTTGCGCCAAACGCATGATTACACCGCCACGCGTCCGGTCTTGCGAAGCAATGAAGCGGGAAAGATTTTCGTCTCCGGCGGACTCCGACGCACCGCGGACGATGATCTGCCCTTGCGCTCGCCGCCGGCGTCCACCAACGATGTCCCAACGCCAAAACCGTAGTGCTTGGCGGCGGAGAGCGCGCTGGCTGGCGGCGGTCGCATGTTTCTTTCATCTCCACCACGCGATGGCGCAGTCGGTCGTGCTCCAGTTGCGCAACGGGGATCGCCTCAGCGGCACTATCCTATCGGAAGATGCCGGGAAGCTCACCCTGAAGACTACCTGGTTGAACGTGGTGGTCATACCGGTGGCCGAAATCAAGTCGCGCGAGAACTTGCCCGCGCCAACCCCCGCGGCCACCGCGCCGGCCACCAACCCGCCCGTCGCGCTGGCGGGTGCGGCGCCTCCCGCCGCGCCACCCACCAAGCCCCCAACGCCGAAACGCTGGACCGGCGAGGCGCAGGCCGGCACGGACCTGGCGTTCAACCAAAGAAGCCGGCAGCTCTACACCGGGCGCTTCAAGGCGACCTATGTCCATGATCACTTTCGCAACGTCTTCGATTACCTCTTTTCCTACGGCCATATCCAAGGCGTCCTGTCCGACAACCGGATGTACGGCTCCTCCAAGACCGATGTGGACCTGGAACATCACGTTTACGTCTATAATCTTGCCGGGGCCGGATACGATGAGATCCGCAAGATTAATCTGCGATACGAAGCGGGACCGGGGATCGGCTATCACTTGCTCAAGACCACGAACTTTGTGTTGAACACCGAATTCGGGGCCAACTTCCAGTCCCAGTACAACTCGGACAACACTCGCCTGGAATCATTTTACTTCCGCTTCGCGGAGGACTCGGCCTGGAAGATCAACAGCCGGTTTTCCTGGGACGAAAAATACGAATTCTTTCCGCCGGTCGAGAATTGGGGACGTTACCGTTTCCGGTTTGAAACGAATCTGCGCTACGCGCTGCTGTACAATCTCTCCCTGGTGTTCACCCTCCTGGAGCAGTATGACACCCAACCCGTGGCGGGCGTCGGGCAGAACGACCTGCAAATCCGCTCCTCCCTCGGAATGAAATTCTAAGCAAACTCCAGGTGCTGCTTCAGCCGGAGGATCTTTTCCACGATCGCTTCGAGGCTGGGGAGCACGAAATCGTGATGCACGCCGCCGACCCAGGGCGATTTTACCAACAGCGAGGTGCATCCCGCTGTTCGGGCCGCCTCGGCGTCCTGCCACTTGTCGCTGACCACGAAAGAATGGTCGAGGTTCAAGTGCCACTTGAAGGCCGCTTCAATGAGCAGGCCCGGCTTCGGCTTGCGACACGGGCAATGGTCGCTTTCGTCGTGCGGGCAGACCAGGATGTCGTCCAGGGGAAAAGTGCGGCGCAGCAGATCATGCATCCGGTCGAGGTCGCGGCGCGACTGATAACCGCGGGAAAGTCCGGGCTGGTTGGTCGTGACGATGAGCACGAACCCGGCCGCCTTGAGTTTTTTCAATTGCGGTTCGGCCGCCTTGATCACTTTGAATTCTTCCAGGGTCAACGGCGCGATTTGATGCTTCGGTCCAGTCCGCACCTCATTGAGGATCGCATCACGTTCGATAAATACAGCTCTCTTCATACTTGCTAATCAGCATAAACCCGGCCTATTCACTTACATCGGCCAAAATGGGTGGAAGTTGCACTCGGACGAGAGAATTTATCATTCGAGCGCCTCTCAAGTTTGCGAGAAGACCCGCCGATAGCAGAAATTCACCTTCCCTGGTTTCGCCGCGCGGACCGGAAGGTCAGACTCACTCCGGGAGGCCACGCTGCTGCCGACGCCGCCCAATAATCAAAACTTCACAACGGTCTATGCTCCAAAACGTCCTTTGCTTAATGGCGGAGATGAACGCTGACAGCCAACACGGGCCACCGTGCCGCTGGCCAACTCCCGTTCCCCGCTCCGGGTGGTACGACTCTGAGTAATCCTCCAGCGTGGCCAGGCCGCCCCGCTAAAGAATTTCCCGCCGAACGAATCATCGTGCAAAAGTTCACCGCGAAATTGCCGGCCCTTATAGTCCAACGACCTCACTGGGTCAAGTCCTTTGCCGATTGCACCCGCGCTTCGATCTGCTGGACGATCGGCATCGCGCGGGCGATGGCATTTTTTTCCGTTTGCCCGGGGAAAGCCTTCATCACCACCTTCACTGCCGCCACCGCCTCGCCGTTGCTGTCGTGGAGCGGCATGGTGACCATCACCGCGTCGCTCTCCCGGCCGTGATAAATGCGACTGTGGGCGATGACATCCTGCTCCACCGCGTGGCCGGGTTGGCCGATTTCCTTGAGGTTGCTGCTGGCAATGATCTGCGGCTCGGCCTGGCCGTTGGTGGCCGCAAAGATTTTCAGCCCCAGCAAACGCGGAAATCGCTTGAGCGCATCGCGCACCAGCGTCTGCGCAAAAATCTCCTTCCGAATGTAGCTCAATTGGGTGTCGGTGAAATAGCTCACCGAATCGGACTTGGTCCAATAGCCGATCTTCCCGCTCAGAAATGACGTGTCGCTCAGCGGGGGCAAGACCCCCGCCCCGTCCAGCAAGGCGTAGATATCGTTGCCCTTGCAATTCACCACCAATTGGTGCCAGACCCCTTTGGAAATTTCCACCTTCACGCCGGTCGGCGGGCTGCGAATTCCGTTGACGATTTTAAAAAACGAGAACGTGCTCCCCAATGCGCTGGCTCGAATATAATAATAATTCCGTTCATCCTGGATGCGGAAGGCGATCCCGGCCATCTGCTCGGCCGCGCCATCGACGATTTTGAAGCGGGTCGTCAGGGTGAAATCGCCAAACGCTTCGTCCTCATAAATCAGCAGCGGAAAGTGTTCATCGGTGCGGTCCCCCGCAAGCTGGGCCAGCACCGGCCGCTTATTCATGTTCGCGGCCCGTGGCGAAAGCGGCGGCAGCACCGAGGGCGCATCGTCCAGGATGATGCGCCAGTCCCCCGGCTTTCCCTCGCCGGTCACAGTGCTGCGAAAACCCGGCGGCGGTTCATTGAGCGTGGCCTCGCCGAAGTCCAAGCTCAGTTCGGCGGCGAAGGCCGGGCCGCCAAGCCACAGCAGCAGCAGTGCGGCCGAGAAAAATTGCATCCGTCCAGGTTAATGGAAACCTACTCAAGCCACAAGCCGGAAGCTTGACCTGGGTCAGGCAGTCAACGGCTGCAATGATTGAATGGGGCCTTCACCGCTCCCCTGGCAGCGCCACCGGTCCAAATGGCCGCGGTTCACGTTTCTTGCAACCGCCGCGCCGCGTGGCTACACTCTGCTACAATGACGAAGCGACCCGTTCGTCCGGTCATCCGCCTGCGGGGTGTCCGGCACAACAATTTAAAAAATTTCGATCTCGATCTCCCGCTCCGGCGACTCATCGTCATCACCGGCCTCAGCGGTTCGGGCAAAAGTTCGCTGGCCTTCGACACGCTCTTCGCCGAAGGCCAGCGCCGCTACCTGGAGACCTTTTCCCCCTATGCCCGCCAATTCTTCGACCGCATGGATCGCCCCCAGGTGGACCGCATCGACGGCATCCCGCCGGCCATCGCCCTCGAGCAGCGCAACACGGTCAGGACCACTCGCTCAACCGTCGGCACCATGACCGAGCTGTGCGATCACATGAAAGTTCTCTGGCCGCGCCTGGCGCAACTGCATTGCCGCCGCTGCGGCCGGCCGGTGCGCAAGGATTCGCCGCAACTGATTTGGGAAACGTTGGCCGCCGCGGGACATGTTTCCTCCCGGGAAGCACCCGAAGCCTTGGTGACCTTCGACCTGCCGCTGTCTGAAAAAGTGTCCCTCGCCGAATCCCTCGCCCTCATCTCCAAACAGGGCTACCAACGCCTGCTCGTCAACGGCGACATCGCTCGCCTCGATGAACTGCTGCCGCGCCTGGAACAAAAACCTCCGGCCGCGCTGACGGTGCTACAGGACCGTCTTAAGCTCACCGCCGATAACCGGGCTCGCCTGGCTGAAGCCACCGAACACGCCTACCACTTTGGGAAAGGCCGGCTCGCCATTCATCTGCTGGACGGTGCTGGGCGGTCCGCGTGCCGCGGCGCGCACTTCTTTTCAAGTCACTTCCACTGCGCGACCTGCGACATTGAATACCGCGAGCCTACCCCCGCCCTTTTCAGCTTCAATCACCCTATCGGCGCCTGTCCGGCCTGCCGCGGTTTCGGACGCATCATCACCATCGATTACCACCTCGCTCTTCCCGACCGGTCTCGCACACTGGCCGAAGGGGCCGTCAAACCGTGGCAGACCGGCCACGGCGCCGACTGCCAGAAGGATTTGGTGCGCATGTGCCGGCACTACGGAATCCCCCTCGATGTCCCCTTCCACCAACTCCCCGCCCGGTGGCAGGACTGGATCCTCCACGGTGACCCCGACTACGGCAAAGACGAAGCGCACGAATGGCCGCGCGCCTGGTACGGCGTCAAAGGCTATTTCCGTTGGCTGGAATCCAAAGCGTACAAGATGCACATCCGCGTGCTCCTCTCCCGCTATCGCGCCTACTCGACATGTCCGGATTGCCGCGGCCAGCGCTTTCAACCCGAATCCCTGCTGTATCGCCTCGTCACGGACGTGGGTGCGCGGTCGGATACGCCGCCAGGGCCTGGCGTCCCGGCCGAGGCCCCATCGGTGCCCAAACTTTCGCTGGCTGACTTCTACCAGCTGCCCGTTGCCGCCGCTTTGAAGGTGATCGAACAGATCGTCGAGAAAACGCCGGCCAAGCCCTCCGATCCGCTCGCGCTTGCCCTCCACGAAGTCTTCTCCCGCCTCCGTTACCTCGTTGACGTGGGCCTCGGCTACCTCACGCTGGACCGCCCCACCCGTACGCTCTCGGGCGGCGAAACCCAGCGCGTGAACCTCACCGCCTGCCTCGGCGCCCGTCTCGTCAACACCCTCTTCGTCCTCGACGAGCCGAGCGTCGGCCTCCACTCCCGCGATACCGCCCGCCTCGTGCGCGTCCTGGAAAATCTGCGCGACGCCGGCAATACCGTGGTCGTGGTCGAACACGATGCCGGCCTGATGCGCGCCGCCGATCAGATCGTTGATCTTGGCCCCGGCCACGGCGAGGCGGGTGGCCACGTTGTTTTCCAAGGACCGTTCAAGGAAATCATGAAGTGCCGGCTCTCCCTCACCGGCCAGTATCTCAGTGGCGCGAAACAACGGGAGGCGCCCGCCCGCCGCCCGGTAAATTTGGAGAGCACTCAATCACCATCGCCTCGCCGGACCCTCCGGCTTACCGGCGCCCAGCGGCACAACCTGAAGCATCTCGCCGTGGACATTCCCCTCAACCGCTTCGTTTGCCTCACCGGGGTGAGCGGCTCCGGCAAAACGACGCTGGCCCGCGAAGTGTTGCTTCCCGCCCTCCAAACCCATTTAAGGTCTGCACCGGCAAATTCGGAACCCCACGCCGCCGTTCCTGAAAAACTCGAGGACGCCGGCGATCCTCCAGCATCGTCCGCCCTGCGCGCGCCGGGTTTCGCGCTTGATGGCGCGGAGCACGTCGGCCGCGCCGTCCTCGTGGACCAGTCGGCGCTGGGCAAAACGCCGCGCTCCAACCCCGCCGTTTACCTCGGCGCCTTTGACGATATCCGCGAACTCTTCGCGCGGAGCGACCTGGCTCGCCGGCGCGGCCTCACCGCCAGCGCCTTCAGCTTCAATTCCAGCCAGGGCCAATGCGAGCGCTGCCGCGGCGCGGGCTTCGAAAAAGTTGAAATGCAATTTCTGAGCGACGTGTACCTCCGCTGTCCCGATTGCAACGGCCGCCGCTACCGCCCGCACGTTTTGGAAATCAAACTCCGCGCCACGCCGCCGCCCGCGGCTGGCGGCCCGCGAATGGCAAAGCCCCGCCCTCAAAACCGAACTGGCGAATGGAGCATTGCCGATCTCCTCGAAGCCACCGTGGACGAAGCCATTCTGGTCTTCCTCTCCTTCGTCCACACTCCGCCCGGGCGGCGCGCGTTGCGCAGCTTGAATCTCCTGCAGGAAGTCGGCCTGGGGTACGTGCGGCTTGGCCAGCCGCTCAATACGCTTTCCGGCGGGGAGAGCCAGAGATTGAAACTCGCCGGCCATCTCGCCGAGTTCGCCCACGCCGACGCCGCCGACTCCAAGCCGACCTTGTTCCTGTTCGACGAACCGACGACCGGCCTGCACTGCGAAGACGTGCGCGTCCTGCTGAAGGTTTTCCAGCGCCTCGTCGATGCCGGGCACTCGCTGCTCGTTATCGAACACAATTTGGACGTCATCCGATCCGCCGATTGGCTTATCGACCTGGGCCCCGAAGGCGGCGAGGACGGCGGGCGGCTCGTGGCGCAAGGAACGCCCGAACAAGTCGCCGCCTGCGCCACCAGCCACACCGGCCAGGCCCTGCGCGAAACTTTCCGGCGGATCTGAGTATGGACTCAAGCCGCGAATCTCACGATCCGGAAGTGATCGCCATCCACGGAGCGCGCGAGCATAATCTGAAAAATCTCTCGCTCACCATTCCCCGCAACCAGTTCGTCGTCATCACCGGCGTGAGCGGTTCGGGCAAGAGCACGCTCGCGTTCGATCTGCTCTTCGCCGAAGGCCAGCGGCGCTTCCTCGATTCGATGAACACTTACGCGCGGCAATTCGTCGAACAGCTCGCGCGGCCCGACGTCGATTTAATCGAGGGGCTTCCGCCCACGGTGAGCATCGAGCAGCGCGCGGCGCGCGGTGGCGGCAAAAGCACAGTCGCCACCGTGACCGAGGTTTACCACTTTCTGCGCCTGCTCTTCTCGAAACTCGGAACCCAGCATTGCCCCGATTGCCATGGGCCGGTCGCGAAGCAGACGCTCTCCGCCATCGCGACATCGATGCTGCGGGTGAGGCGCGATTCGGACGTGCGGTTCAGGCGCGCACCGATGTCGAAGTGCCACCGGTCGCCCGGGTTCAGCCCGATCTGTGCATAGAGGCCCGAGAAATCCCGTCGATCACTGATGTGCACGGCCGACTGGCTCGCGAGGCTGCCTCCGGCGGGGGCGTTGTTCCCGTCGGGGCGGACCGTGTAGTCGAAGTCGCCGCCGTCGGCCACGCCGTCGCCGTGGAGATGATCGACGCCGGCGACGACCTGCGCCCGGGGGGAACGGGTGAGCGCCAGGTGGGTGTCGAAGAAGGCGTCCGTGGTGAAGAGGGTCTGTCGGAAGCCGTGGGCGTTGTCGAGGGGCGCCGCAACATCGGTGACTTTCACCTGACCGAGCAAATGGGCAATGGCATCGCGCGTATGTTGATCGTCGAAAAATGCCTTGATCGCGCGGGCCATGTCATCGGGCACATCGCGCTCCTGGATGACAAGCCCATGGAACGCGACGCGCACGCCATTGATCTGGTGAAGATATTCGCTGCCAGGGCTGCCGCCGAATTGAAGCGGCAACGGGCAGAGGCGGAACTTCACACCGCACTCCAACAAGTTCAGATTCTCCAGAAAAAGCTTGAAGCCGAAAACACCTATTTACAGGAAGAAATTCGCAAGGAGCACAACTTTGAAGAGATCGTAGGAAACAGCCCCATCCTCATGGAGGTTTTACGCAGGATCGAGACGGTAGCGCCGACCGATTCGACGGTTCTAATATT
>Ga0137415_10006755_pt1 | contig 11377 bp, 14 predicted proteins | sample CZODoug3_1_1_16f_FD_183082 | JGI IMG/M metagenome (GOLD analysis project Ga0137415, IMG submission 183082) | Vadose zone soil fungal communities from Angelo Coast Range Reserve, California, USA - CZODoug3_1_1_16fungal (Hybrid Assembly) | ecosystem: Environmental > Terrestrial > Soil > Vadose...
ATGGTCCTCGTCTCCCGTTCCGGAGGACTTCTGAAGTCAGCTTAGTCCAGTTCTAATCCGTCCGGAAATCGGGAACGAGGTCAGGGTCGCCGCTCAGTCCGTCGGAAGCTTCAACTCCCGCTCGATACTTGGAAGCGCGTCGATGCGCAGTGGATCCATGAGCGGATCGGTTTTCTAGGTCCGCCAAGCCCGAGTCACGCACCCGGACGGCCGCGGCGAGTCTCCTTCACCCTCCCTACCTTGGTGGCTCCTGTCGTGAGGGGGCGCCGAGCTTCACCAAGCTTCACCAGTCTTCACCCACGTTCACCAACCTTGGGCCCAGTTTCATGCACCGCCGGTCTGGGGCGCATAGCGTTTTCTCCGACGTAGACCGCCTCCCAACGACCAGGGCCATCGGGCAAATCCAATCGCCTTTCATCGACAATCCAGGAGACGACCATGAACACTTCAACCCCCTCCACCGGCCTTCGTGGCCTTATCGCTACCGCGATCTTCGGCGCGCTTGCCTCGAGCTTCAGCGCCGTTTCCGCGGCTGACCCCAGCTCCGCCAGCGTTACCGTGAAATACGCGGATCTCAACATAGCGAGCCCGTCCGGCGCGCTTGTGTTCTACGAGCGCATCCGAGCGGCGGCCCAAAGCGCATGCTCGTACTTTTGGTTCAAGACGGACGCGGATGAAGCTCGTTGCCTGCAGAATACAATCGCAAAGGCGGTGACTAAGGTTAACCAGCCCGCGTTGTCCGCCGTATACAACGCAAAATTCAAGACATCGGCGCCGAGTACTCTTGTGTCACAGAGTCGCTAGAGGCTGATGCTGGGAACGTGTCAGGGCTCACTCAAGCGGGTCCGGATTTTGTGCACGAATCTGGACCCCTTGCAGGCATGCCAGCGAGCAACGCCCATTCAGCGTGCTTCGGTGCAGCGGGACAAGGAAACGGTTACCGAGGCTGAGTGCGCACCCAGGGTCATCACCCTGGGTGGGTGCTGCGATGCGCCGGGAAGGGCGCGGGGGCGCGTTCCGGCGTAACATCGGCCCATCGCTGCGGCAGGAGATGGCGCAGCACAGAGTTCCACCATGGCGCCCCAGGCGTGGACTACGAATACCCGAGACCTCACCCCCGATCCCGCGGGATACCAGGTCGATGATCTGACTATCGACCTTGCACCGCGGCGGGTGAGGCGTGCGGGAACGGTTATCCCACTGAAGGCCCTGACTTTCGATTTGCTCGTCACGCTCGTGCGCGCCGCGCCCAACCTCGTCAGCTTCGATCAGCTGAGCGAGCGGGTATGGCCGGGCCTTGTGGTCACGCCCGAAACGATCGTTCAGCGCGTGAAGCTGCTGCGCAGCGCTCTTGGCGACGACCCGCATGCACCACGCTACATCGAAGGGGTGCGGGGCCGCGGCTACCGCATGATCGCCGAGGTGCGTCCGCTGACGGAAAGACAGGGCACCCCCGAATCTATAGTGCCGCCTTCGCTCAAGGAGACGAAGGAAGAAGAGAGCCCGAACGTGCACGCTGGCGTTGCGGCCACGGGAGCTGCCGCCGTGAGCTCCCCCTCCGCCACCCCATCCGCAGCTCCTCGCCCTGCCAGATGGGGCCCGCTCAGCTGGATCGGCGGAACACTGATCATCGTGGTGCTGCTCGCGGCGTCGTGGGCAATTGTCCATTACCGTGGAGCGAGCAAGCCGGCTGAGCTGACGAGCCCAGTGGTCCCTCCAGCGATTCATTCGCTGGTGGTGCTACCGCTCGAGAACCTCTCTGGTGACAAAGAGCAGGAGTACTTCGCCGACGGGATGACCGATGCGTTGACCACCGACCTCGCCCAGATCGGTTCCCTGCGCGTGATTTCGCGAACTTCGGCGATGCAGTTCAAAGGCGCCAAGGAAACGCTGCCTCAGATTGGCCGCGATTTGCAAGTCGATGCGGTCGTGGAAGGCACGGTTGCGCGCGGCGAAAACCGTGTGCGTGTTACTGCGCAATTAGTTGAAGCCAGCAGTGATCACCATTTGTGGGCCAGGACCTATGAACGCGACTTGAAGAACGTCCTTGCCCTGCAAGACGAAATTGCCCAGGACATCACGGAACAAATTCGCGTCAAGCTGACCCCCAAAGAGCGCAGTCTGCTCATTCAGGTTCACGCCGTCGATCCCGAGGCGTATGACGCCTATTTGAGGGGCCGGTACTGGTTCAGTCTGGGGACCAGGGAAGGTGCGTGGAAAGCTCTCGACTACTTCCAGAAAGCCATCGCTAAAGATCCCAAATACGCGCTTGCCTATGCCAACCTCGCGGCCACCTTCCTCAGCCTGGGCAATAAGCCTCTGACCTCTGGCGGCGATTACAGCGGCGGACTCCCTTTCAAAGAAACCACTCCCAAAGCCAGGGAAGCTGTCGTCAAAGCCCTGGCACTTGATCCTTCGCTCGCAGAAGCCCACACACCGCTCGCGTATATCAAGTTCTGCATCGATTGGGACTGGTCCGGTGCCGAAGCCGAGTACAAACAAGCCACTGCCCTCAATCCCAACAACGCCAGCGCGCATCATTACTATTCAGAGTACTTAGTGGTTATGCGGCGGCTCGATGAAGCAATGAAGGAAAGCGAGCGCGCGCAGGACCTCGACCCGCTCTCCTGGGGTAACACTTGGTGGCTGGGACAGGTGCTTTACCATGCCCGACGGTACGACGATGCGCTGCGTCAGGACCGGCGAGGTTTGGAAATGCATCCGGACAACGCCTTGCTTTACGACGCCATGGCTGATGTGTACGAGCAGAAGAAAATGTTTGCCGAGGCATTCGCCGCGCGCCAGCAGGCGCTAAGCCTGAATAAGGATCCGAACGTCACCGCGCTCGCCGAGGCGTACAAACGTTCGGGGTACAGAAGCTATTTGTTGAAGGAAGCTCAAGTCCTGAAACAAGCCAACGCACCATATGCCGCGCACATTTATGCCCTGCTTAACGACGAAGCTCGTGCCATGACCGCCCTCGAATGGAGCTACAACGAACGCTACCCGGGCATACTATTCCTGCGTACCGCCCCCGAATTGGACTCCATTCGTTCCTCACCGCGTTTCCGCGACCTGGTCCGTCGCATCGGGTTCCCTCCATCGTCGAATGACAAGAACTGATTCGAGTTCAAACATTGATCGCGCGCTTTGCCATTTACCCATTCGATGTAGCCAACAGACGGTAAACCGGGTTGCGGCAAATAGCGGAGGGAACGTGCCGAGGATCACTTGACGCAAACCGCACTGACCACGATACGCCGGGCGTGTGGAGAGTCGTCTGTGAATGTCCGGTACCAAACTTCTCAATGACTGCTCTTGGGGTACCGTTTAGACCGCTTGGGGTCATAGCGGCCGCTGGGACAATTTTGGGACAGTGCGGTCGTGACATTGCGTGATATCAAGTGATATCACGTGATAACAAGTCCTTGTTGCAATTGGGAACCCAGCTCGCATATCGTTGATTTGTAGGCACCCTACTTCCGTTTCACACGGCAGGGGCCACTGGTTCGATCCCAGTACCGCCCACCAATGAAATCACCTGGCCCGCGCTGACGCCTCCGACGCGCCGCATAGCGGGCGATCGCAGCGCGGTTCAGCTGAGACGATAGTCCTCGTAAGCGGCACCGAGCCATGCGAAGCCTTGGTCGTGAGCTAACACCCTAGAGCGCATGCATTCGGCAACGGCGGCCTGCCAGGCATCATTCTCACCCATGCGGTTTGCGGCGCGCTTTTGTCTCGCCGCCGCCTTCTCCGCCTGTATGCGATGGATACCCTGCCATCCGTACCGCCCCAAATAGGCTTTAACGGCTTGGGGGTCTTGCGCTCCTTCGAGTACTTCAGCCAACGTTACCGGACTGATCCATAAACGGGCGCGTCGGTTTCGTTTCAGCCACTGTAACGCGGGACCTTCCTCATCGTTGTCCGCCATCTCATTCAGCAAATCGATGACAAAAGAGGAGTCTAAGAGATATTTCTTCATCGACGCGTGACCCGCAAGCGCACATCGCCCATGCGCTTTCGGGCATCGGCCAACACATCGGCCGCGGTCTCGAAGGGTTGCTCACGGATGAGCTTACGAACGAAGCTGGCCTTTTTCATCCCTGCACTGCGCGACCTGCGCGCCAGCAGCCGCTCTTCTTCCTCCGTCAACCGAACCGTGAGAATTGCCATAGTGGAGCTGATAATAGATGTATGTCATTTGTATGTCAACAGGCCGATGCTGGATCTGTTCATAGCCACGCGGCGCAGAGCACGCCGTCGAAGACAGGTTGGGACAGTCTGGGACACTTCGATAAGGACACTGTGTGCGTGATATCACGTGATCCCAAGTCGCTGTTGTAATTGGATGGTGGCCTCGCATATGGGTGACTGCAAGCCTTTAACCACCGTTTCACACGGCGGGAATTGCTCACCGATCCCTGCTCACAGACGGCAGTAATCGGGCCATAAACGGTCAATCTCCACTGACACCTGATTTGCCGCAAAAGGGTCATTCACGACCCAGGTTCCGAACATCGTGGAAAGCGTGAAGTGCATCATCGAGTCTTTGATCCAAGAGATGCACTTGGCGTTTCGGAGGATCATTACTCCGCCACCCGACGAGGATGTCCGGCTGCACGCCGAAAGATAAGTTCATCCCGTTGCGTCTGACCCGAAGGCAATCCGGGAGATCGAGGATCCCGCCCGTGTGCGTGAGCTTAGTCGGAGCACGCTCATCCGTGTGGCCACAGCCGCCGCCGACTGTCGGTGATCCGATGATCACGGCCGCATGATTGTCCTGAAGCTCGGCGGCGAAATGCTCGGCCGCGGAACCCGTTCCTCCGTCCACAACCACCACCAGCGGGCCGCGCCACACACCCTCGTGGTAGGGGTATTGCATGGGACTGAAGACAAGCGAGGCCCACGGCTTGGCTCGCAGGGTTTCAGGATCGGCCGAGGACAAGAAGCCGGTCGTGAAGAAAGCATCGCCGAGGAACGCGCACGCGGGATGCTTGCCCTCCCAGAGCGGGGAGGCATCGCAAGGCGTTTCGGCTTCCGTCTTTCGCTCTTCGACCAGTTCGACGAAATGACCGAGGAGCTCCTTGTCCTTACCGCGGGCCTTACGCTCCGCATCTCGAAGCTCGCCCTCGAGCCCCGACCAGTGCCGAGTCCACAGTGCCCCCCTCATGAAGTAGTTCGGGATCGCTTCGAGACGGATGGGCGTCAGCATTCGTGAAGCGGCGCCTTCCCACTCCGAACCCCCGCCATTTCCGGCGATGTCCACGATCAGCGTGGTCGCCCCGGCATGCTCGACTGCCCTGACCGCCGCCTCCAGCTGCTCGGTCATGATGCCGTCGCCAAACACAGCGATTTTTTCCTCACAGGCGTGGTCGCATTCCTTCGTGCGATCGATCTTCAAGCTTTGGATCGCCGACTCACAGAGTGCCAGGAACCCGCGCGAGGTGAAGATCGGAATCTTGATGACGCCGATCGTCCTTCCCTCGCGAAGGAGAAGACCTGTTGGAAATGCGTTGTCCGCAGGCAGCAGATCGATGGGCTTGAACCCGGGGAGCAATGCGACCAGGGGCTTGGCTTGCATGTCCTGGCTATACCCCAGCGTCTCGCAGCTGAAGCCCTTGGCAGGTAGCTCGTTGCTCACCGTTGAAGCCGCGGGCCAAGTGATCTGCACATGGCGGTCGCCGAAGCTGTTCACGAGCCTTCCGAAGGCCACGCGGGCGTCCCACTCGTCGTGGGCTCGCAGGATGCGCTCACGGGCGGTGGCGAAGCTCGCCGCGATGTCGTGATCGCGCCCGAAGACTTCCCATTCGAGGCCCGCGTACTTTGTAGAAAACGCCCTGCGTGCTTCCTCCAGGTCATCGAGCCATGGCTGGGGATCGAAGACTGGCGGTGCCGCTTGGGTGACCTTGGGACAATCCGGATTGGTGGCACCAAACGTGGTGCACGCCGCCGCAAGGAGAAATCCGAACCAAGTTGCCTTACGCGTTTGCGCAGACATTCCGTTCACTGTTAATGGCCTCTAAGGACAAAGTAGTCGACAGTCCGGTCGTCGTGAAGTTCGCCCCAGCGCTCTTGAGAGGTCGCGAACGGCCAGGACCGGTCTTCCACCAGCGCCGCCACAATCCCCGCAAAGCGGTCATCCACGGCAGCGATGGATTCCGAACTAATCGCTGCGCGCGGCAACTTAGCTTCCCGCGGCGTTTTCTTTGGCCCACGCTTCTACATCAGGAATCAGCTGATCGAGCAACTGCGCATCGGTTTTGTGGATCGCTTGCGCACCGTTGGTGTTCCACTTCTGCCACTCGTTGTCGTTGCGATCGGACTTGATGTGGTACTGCCGACTAAACGGCTTGCCCGAATCAATCTTCATCGTGACTTCAAGCGTGTATACGTTCCTATGTTGATCAAACTGAGTCGAGACGAAGCCGAGCGTGATGCGTACGCTGGACCCGCTGCCGCTGGTCGGGGCTCCGATATCCCTGGCCGTCTCGCCTACCGCCGTAGGTTCTGGCGTCAATTTTGCGATTCGGAATATCTCCAGTCTTTCAAGTTCGGTGCAAAAGTTAGACGCGAAGTCACGATGCATCTTGAAGTAGGACTGGGTGTCAACGTCGTCGTCCTTACCTCCTCCGACAGGTACGTAGATTTTTCCGACAGGCAGCAGCGTACCCACACGAATGACCGACACAGAGCCGTTGACCACCGATACCTCAGCAGTCTTTTGCGTAGTGACGGCTGCAGTTCCTTGATACTTCGGCGGAGGCAACGGTGTCACGCAACCGGAAATTAACATCGCAGTCACGAACGCCACGAGTCGATTCATGACACCTCCCGACATTTGTCCAAAGCCTCTCGCTACTGTACGCCAACCTTTCAACATCTGGCATTGTGACTGACCGGTTCGGAGCAGAATCAATGTCCGGAACGGGTCATTACCAGCCACCCCGCTCCGTCCCCTGCACATAGACGGCAGCGGCCGGAAATCACTTTGAGTGCGGGACCCGGCTGCACTCTGTCTACTACCGGCCCAACTCCGGACGTAGGCTGCGTCAGCTTGGGGGCGCGATCGTGGAGTTTTTGCTGCGCCGGTGAGATGCGCGGTCTGCCCGCGACAGCGTAAGCTCTATAAGCAAGGGGAATATGACTCCATCCAACAAGAGCCAGGGAATTGGAGGAAAAATGACCCGGCGCGACCTGTTGCGGCTCGGTGTCGCCTCGGCGCTTGGCGGGTGGCTCTCCGGCTGCGCCCGCTGCGACGCCGGCTTCCCACCAAACATGACCATGCCCGTCTTCTACGGGTACAAGGACTATGTCTACACGCCGCCCCTGACCTATGCCCCTCTGGCGAGGAATGCGACCGGAGTGATCAACAGCCCCGTGCCGATGGCGCGTGTCTTCTACCCCAGCATCGCTGGCACACCCGCCGGGGCACCCATCCTGATGAACTGCGAGCCCTTCCCGCTCGTGCTCCTCGTCCATGGTGACTGTCCCGACGGCGTTCCCTACAACCAGTGGCTCTACTTCGCCGGACAACTTGCCCGAGCCGGTTACGTCGTCGCGGTCACTTCCGCAGGAGGCAGGCTTGCAACCGGCGACGCACGGGGGGACACAGTGGACTTGCAGGGTGTCCATACTTACATGCGGACTGACTGGGAGTACCGCGACACCCTGATGCCAAGTCCGAACACTGCCGTGATCGGGCATTCGTTCGGCGGGACGCTCGAGGCGGAATTAGCGACCCAGATCCCCGTCAAGGCCTTCGTAAGCCTTAGCGGGACCTTTGGACAGGTCACCGCGGGTCCGCAAGTAGTTCTTTCGCCGCTTCGCGGTCCTTGCTTGTTCCTATGGAACACATCATTCGATGATCAGACCGCCGATGCGGTGATGTACCTGCCCAACCAGCCGCTCGCCGGACAATTCTGGTCGTTGATCGGCGCTCCCAAACACGGCGTGAGCATTGCGGGAGGCGCCCATGGAGACTACCTGACGAGCGGTACGTCAACCGATTGTCATCAGGGAACCTGCAACCTTGTGAGGCCGTTGTCGGTAGACTTTACGACCACGTTCTTGACCAAGTATCTTCCCCCTGGCGGGTTGACGGGGATCGCCGGCTTGGTTCCAGACAGCTTGATTGTTCGCCCACAGGATTTACCGCCACCGCCCAATCACGGTTTCTACGCGGGAGGGTTCCTCGGCGGCCTGGCTTCGTCCAAGCGGACTTCCAGCCAACCCGATAGCACGAAACAACCGTGCTTCGAGCAGGTCTTCTGGCAGACAAGCTCGTCGCAGGGGTCGACCTACCTGATTCCGTCCTAGGCGCTCCGATCATCGCGCACCGCGCGGGGAAGAGCGTATCGAGCGGCACGTCTTGTGCCTCACCGCTGGACTTAGCGACGGGGAAGCCGGACACGTTGTCGAAGCCGGGTGACCACGACGCGCTTCGTGGCGCTTCTCGTGTGATCACTGACAATGTGCCGGTGCGACCGCCCGCTTTGTGCCGCCGCAGCGGCCACTATGCGGAAGGTCGAGAGCCAGTTAGGGTCGCAAGCGATCGGTCGCGATGATTGTGTCTGGGACAATTTTGGGACAGTCAGATCGTGACATTGCGTGATATCGAGTGACATCACGTGATACTAAGTGCTTGTTGCAACTGGGAAGCCGCCTCGCATATCTTTGATGCATAGGCACCCTACTTCCGTTTCACACGGCAGGGGCCACTGGTTCGATCCCAGTACCGCCCACCATTCTGCATCAGGCCGCGCGTGGGGCGTCCGTCAATCCGATCGTGAGCCGCTTACCGACGGCGGTGGCAGCCTTCTGGACGGTCTCTAGCAGGACGTGAGGGTTTTCCGGATCGAGGAGCCGCTCAAGCTGGCTGCGGCTGGTGCCCATCCTCTTTGCCATCTCGCTCTTGCTGATACGCCCCTTCCTCATCGCTTCACTGACTTCCCAGGACAACACCCGCTTCCAAGCAAGAGTTGTCACTTCCTCGTAAAGCCCCTCCGTCCGCAGAAACTCATCGAACGAAGAGCCCACATGCTTATTTCGCCGCTTTGCCACCTTCAACCTCCTTCTGCCGCTTCACAGCGAGGTCCAAATCGTTCTCGGGCGTCTGCTGTGTCTTCTTGATGAACCCATGCAGGAGCACCATCTGTCCTTGATGTATACAGAACAGGACGCGCGCGATCCGGTTTTGGGTCAGAGAGCTCCTCACCTCCAAAAGTCCGCGCCTTGACGCCAACGGCCGACAGGTTGGCATACCCACCGGCCACCCGAATTCGACCGTAGCGATGTCCGTCCCCACGATCCGCTTGTCCTCGCGCGAGAGCGCCTTCAGCCATTTGCGCACGGGCTCGGCACCCGTGGCTGTTCTGTAAAACCTGGCCGGCAGAACCTTGCGTTTCATGGCAGCCATTCCGTCTCTGTACCTTTCACGGTACAGTGTACCTTATAAGGTACTAGACACACAAATGTCTAACCTCATCCAGAGGGCAGCGGCGAGGAGTCCCGTTCCTTTCGGTTCCAAGTGCCTGTTTCCTTACGGCCAGGAAGCGACGGCTTAGGAACGCCATTCGTCCGCTGGGATCGGTGTCGGCGCTAACGGCCAAGTTCGCCGTGCTCACGTAGAATCCGCACCTCGGGGCAAATGCCCCCCGGAGTCTCAGCGGTCAATGTGTATGAATCCCAAGCACATTAGAGAAATCCAGACAAACGAGGTCTTGCGGAAACGCCTGGCCAAGTACATCACGCTCCACTGCTTTCGAAATACGGACGTGCTCGAGGATCTACACTCCGGCGAGGTACCTATCTCCGAGTCTGGCGACTACTCCGACGTAAAGGTAATCACGCCAGATAGAGAGATCCCCTGGAGCGACCTATCGCGCTTCGACAACAGCGAAATGAAGGCCATGATGATCGACGTGGTAAATCATTGCGACCAGGTTCTCGCAATCCTTTTTTCCACGCCGCTAGGTGACAAGTTGATCGAAGAGCTCGGGAGACGGGATCTGGTGCCGAACTGGAATGATCCGGAATGGACATGGGAAACCGATCGCGAGCCGAAAATCGCGGGCGACTCGCCTATGAAGGGTTTCCCCGCGACGCGCAAGCTGAAAAGGAAGAAACCGGACAAGGTTCGGGGCCGTTCAGTCGGCAAGAAGTAGCGAGGACTCGCCCTCAGACTCGCAGTCGCGGAGCTGGGACAATTTTGGGACACTGCGCTCGTGACATTGCGTGATATCAAATGACATCACGTGATACCAAGTCCTTGTTGCAATTGGGAGCCACCCGCGTGCGCTACCGCGCTCTGGAGGACGCATTGCGGATCGAGTTCGCGAACGGGGCGACGATCACCTTGCCGGTGAAGCTGATACCGAGTCTCAATCGAGCTAGGCCTAAAGATATCCGCGCGGTCGAGATCCTTGGTCGAGGTAGTGGCCTGCACTGGAAAAGCCTCGATCTCGATCTGAGCGTACCCGCTCTCGTTTCCTCCGTATTTGCGGGAACAGCGTGGTTGGCTGAACTCGGCCGCGTTGGCGGCCGGCGAACCTCGGCAGCCAAGACGGCCGCAGCACGTAGAAACGGACGTAGAGGCGGTCGCCCCCCTTCGACTGAAGGCGATACCCTGAGGACGTTGGCTCAGGCCGGCGCGCTAGTCACTCGGCCTCTTGAGCCACGACCGCCTCGTGTCCGCACAGTGAGGCGCAGGCCAAACGCCGCGAGGATCGCCGCGAGCGTGTCGAGGCGCGGATTACCGCGCTTCGAGAGAGTTCGATAGAGCGTCTCTCGGGAAAGACCGGTCTTGCGTGCGAGCGCACCCATGCCGCCCACCGCTTCGGCTACGGTGCGAAGAGCGACGGGCACGGCGCGTGCATCACCATCCTCGAGCATCGCTTCAATGTAGGCGGCGACCTCGGCTTCGCTTTGCAGGTGATCGGCCGCTCGGAACGGGCGGCTTGGGCTTGCGGGCCTTGTAGTCTTTCCAGTACGCATGAGCTCGTTCGATATCCTTTGCTTGTGATCGTTTATCGCCACCGCACAGGAGGATGATGAGCGCCTCACCGTCCTGCGCGTAATAAACGCGGTAACCCGGACCGTAGTCGATCCGCAGCTCGCAAACGCCCTCGCCGACGCTCTTCCAGTCACCCGGGAGTCCGGCTTTCAGGCGGTCGAGACGCGACACGACCCGTGCACGCGCCGCGGAATCCCGGCCTAAAAGCTTACGTCACGGCCAGTGCAGTATCATCCCTCTCGACCTTTCCGAGCCTGCCTTCCTCCCGGTGCTTGCAGACGCCACGCGTGATCTCGACGTCGGCCTTGTCGTGTTGCGGGAACCGGCAGTCCTGGACGATTTCTCGACAGGAGGTCCATTCCACCT
>Ga0137415_10006756_pt1 | contig 11376 bp, 8 predicted proteins | sample CZODoug3_1_1_16f_FD_183082 | JGI IMG/M metagenome (GOLD analysis project Ga0137415, IMG submission 183082) | Vadose zone soil fungal communities from Angelo Coast Range Reserve, California, USA - CZODoug3_1_1_16fungal (Hybrid Assembly) | ecosystem: Environmental > Terrestrial > Soil > Vadose...
ACCGGCGAGATCCCGATCTCGCAGAGCAGCTCGCCCGCGTCGCGCGCCTCCGGCGGGTTCGTCTCCTCGTCGCACTTGACGTAGTAGGCCTCGTCCTGCGCCGCGCCGACCAGCGCGCCTTGCTTCCAGAGATCGCCGAGGAACACGTCCACCGAGCGGATGATCCTCTTCCAGAGGGTCGGCTCGTTGGGCTCGAAGACCACCCACTGCGCGTACTTCTCCACGCTCTTGCGGACCAGGATCATGAGCCTGCGGACGTTGATCTGCACGAACGCCGGATCCGAGCTGAGCGTGCGGGCCCCCCAGATGCGGATGCCGCGGCCGGGGAACGGTACCAGCGTGTTCACCCGATGGTCGAACGCATCGTCTCGCTGGCGCTTGCGTACCCGCTGCGCGACGTCCACCAGGCCTTGCAGCGGCTGATTGGCGGGAGCGCGGTGCACCCCTTCCTGCCGGTCGTTGCGGGCGATCATCCCCGCGATGTGCCCGGAGGGTGGAATGGGGGCCAGCACCTCCTCGCCCCTGCGCACCTTGATCCAGGGGAAGTAGAAGCTGGCGTGCGAAGAGTCGAACCCGGCCCGCCAGCGGAGGACCTCCTCGAGGTCGTGCCCGGGGAGTGGATCCAGCAGGCAGAAACGGTCGTGAAGCCTCTCGCAGTGCTCGACCATCGCCCGCTGTACCGCGAGCACGTGCGCCGGCTCCTGGAAGCCGACCGAGCGCCGATAGTGGAACATCAGATCCGGCGCCACCACCAGATCGATGTCGTCGATCGCCTCCAGCGCCTGCAGTCCGCGCGCCTCGGTGCCCTGCAGCCCGATGAAATCGTCCGGGGTCGGGTCCAGGCCGCCTTCGGCAGCAACGTTCACGAGATACGCAGTGCGCCCGCCGTTGTCGAAGAACCCGCGCAGCGCGTGCGTCATGAAGCTGTCCGTCGCGCCGAACACGCTCTCGTACTGCTCGAACGATCCGACGCGGGTGGGCTGGTTGCGCGGCCCCCGCTCGGTGACGCCGAGGAACGCGGTGACGCCCGTCTCCACGCGCTCCAGCGGGACATAGCGATCGCCGGCCGATTCGACGTGGACGCCAGGCGACTTGTAGAGGCTGCTCATCACGCGCTCCGCCCACCAAACCGCATCTCACGACCGGAACTGCCGAATGACCTCGCTCAAGCGTAGCCCCTGAGCTGCCTGCGGCGCCGGAGCTAAAATGACGTATCTCCGCCGCCCTTGGATGCCTCGTTGATGCGTTTGTTGATCTCGGAGATCTCCTTGATCCACATGTGGCGCTCCTTGTGCTCCATCTCCAGGATGTCGTCCATGCCCCAGTGAAAGTGGTACGCGATGTAGGCTACCTCGCCGGAAAGCTTGTCCAACGGGTAGCTTACGATTCCCCCAGCGCCGTGGCTCCCGTCCCGATGTCGACCTGGAACTCCTGGCCGCAGCCCGGGCACTTCGCGCCCACATTGGCGGTGCCGCTCTCGTTGATCTGCCGGTAGAACTCCTGCAGGTAGGAGAGGTCGGCGGAGAACAGGCCCTCCACCACTCCGGGATTCACCTCGCCCTCCTTCAAGTCGCCGAGCTTCGTGATCACGCGCGAGAGCAGGATGATGACCAGGTAGGCGCGGTTGTTCTTCACCCGGAAGTCTTGCAAGGGAATGATCTCGTCCTTGGCCGTGGCCAGGCGCATCACGCCCTTGCGGTGAAGGTTGCCGTGCTCGTCGACGAATCCTTTCGGCAGCGTGAACTCGAACTCGGTCTTGAACGCCATCGCGGAAAAGTTCCTCTCCGGTGATTGCTGCGTCGTTGAATGCGGCCGCTCCAGGCCCGAGGGCACGCTTCCGATTCCACCTTCGGGGCCAGGACAGTCTTCGCTACGAAGGGCTACCGCCTCACTTCATCTCCAGCCCTTCGAAGGCCAACTCGATCGACTCGGTCGCGTGCCCGCTGTTGCGCGAGTTGAGCGCTGGGCCGTGGTACTTGGTCGGCCAGCACTCGAACAGGTTGTAGCGAAGGGCCTCCTCTCCCGCGTCGTTGAGCAGGATGATGGAGACGCTCTTGCGCGCCACCTTGCCGTCGATCACCGTCTTGCGCCAGTTGAAGAACTCCTTCGTCGCCGAGAAGTCCCGGGTGATCTTCACGCGGCCGGCCTTCTGCCGCCCTGGACGGTAATGCGTCTCCTTGTCGTCGCCATCCTGGAACTCGACCACCTCGTGCTCGTGCTCGAGTCCCTCGACGGTGTGACAGCCGCCGACGATGATGCCGTCCATCTCGACGTTGAACCGGTGGGCGAGGTTGAAGTCGCCCTGGGTCTTGGTGCTTCCCATCAGGCTTTGGCGAGTCCACTTCACGGCCATGCTGCTTCTCCAAGGCTTCGGCCCCCATCGAGGGCCTGGTTCACTGCGATCCGGACCGTGGGTCCGGTTCCTCACTGCTCATCCTTGCCGCCGACCCCCGGCGGAGAGCCCGGGGCCCAGAGATCGGGCCCCCGGGCTGTCCCCCCCCCTCGCGAACTACTTGGCCTGCCCGGCCATCTGGCCGATGCGGAAGATGACGAACTCCGCCGGCTTCACCGGAGCGATGCCGATCTCGCAGACCATCTGGCCGGCGTCGACCACCTCCGGCGGGTTGGTCTCGGAGTCGCACTTCACGTAGAACGCCTCCTCCGGCGTCTTGCCCATCAGCGCGCCCGAGTTGTAGATGCGCAGCAGGAAGGCCGTGATGTTGCGGGAGACGCGCTTCCAGAGCGTCTCGTCGTTCGGCTCGAACACCACCCACTGGGTGCCGATCTCGATCGACTGCTCGATCATCAGGAACAGGCGGCGGACGTTGATGTAGCGCCAGGACGGATCGCTGGAGACGGTGCGCGCTCCCCAGACGCGGATGCCGCGATCGCCCATGTTCCGGATGCAGTTGATCCCGCGCGGGTTGAGGAAGTCCTGCTCAGGCCGCGAGATGGTGTACTTGAGCCCCAGCGCTCCGCGGACGATCTCGTTCGCGGGCGCCTTGTGCACGCCGCGCTCGGAGTCGCTGCGCGCGTAGATGCCGGCCACGTGGCCCGAAGGCGGAACGAAGATGTTCCCCTTCTCGGGGTCGTACACCTGGATCCAGGGGAAGTAATACGCCGCGTACTGCGAGTCGCGCGGCTTGGGCATCTTTGCGATGCCATCCTTGCCCAGCTCCTCCGCCGAGTCGAGGATCGCGAAGCGGTACTTGTTGTTCTCGCAGTGCGAGATCACCGCGTCCTGGATCGCCGCGTCGCTCTGGCCGGGTGCGCAGACCAGCGAGATCTCCGGGATGTCGTTGAAGACGTTGAGGCCCGTGCGGCGGCCGGGACCCTCGTCCTTGCCGATGTACAGCGCCGGGTTCGGGGCGCCGGAAGGCGCCGCGGCGGCGGCCGGAGCGGCAGCGGCAGCCGGCTTGCCCGACTCGGCAGCCTTCTTCGCCTCCGCTTCCTTCTTCTCGGCCTCCTTGGCGGCCTGCTCTGCCGTCACCGACCTGGGGGCGACATTGCAGACGAACGCCTTGCTTCCGCCGTTGTTGAAGAACCCGTACAGGGCGTGCGCGAGGTTGGTCGAGTGCGTGAAGTCGCCGAAAGTCCGGGTGTACTGCGCCCAGTTGGTGATCAGCACGGCCTCGTTGGTGGGGCCGACGGACGACTCGCCGATGAACGCGCAGGTCGAAGTCCCGACTGCTTCGATGGGCTTCGATCCGCGGTCGACCTCCTCGATATAGACGCCGGGGGACAAGTACGACGTTGCCATTGACTGCTCCTTACCGTTCGGTGGTTGGAGACCGCACAAGGGAGGCGGCCTCGCGTGGGAGAGTGCTTTGTTTCCTCTTCGTGATGACCACAGGTCGAACGAACTTCCCCTCAGTCCAAGGAGTCACTTCCGCGGCGGAGACACGATCTTCGGTGGCTTCGCCTCCACCCCCAGCTCCCTGGCGCTCACGCTGCCCGGGGGTGGCCTCAGCTGATCGAACACGTCGATGTGCCGCTCGCGCACGCGCTTGCTGCGCCCGAGCTCGCGGCCGGAGAAGAGGCGCGCGTCGGTGCGATAACCGATGGCGACCCGCGCGCTCTGGCCCAGCCCGCTGAACACGGCCGCGGCGGTTTCCAGCGTGAACGCGGTGTCGTGCTGGACCGACAGTGCGTCGTGCTTGAAGAACGAATCGCCGGAGAGCTCCTCGCCGTGGAGCTTCGGGTGATCGAGGAAGGCCTTCATGCCCAGCGCGAGGATCTCGTGCTCGTCCGCGAGATCGTCGGCGGCGGCGGTGAGCAGGTAGTGCAGCCCCATCTCCAGCGGACGGGCGTAGCGGACCACGTAGGTTTCGCCCTTCTCGTCGGTGACTTCCTCCTCGAGGTGCCAGTTCTCGTCGGTGCGCACGTCGATGGAAGGGCGGATGTCGTAGAGGTACAGGACCAGGCAGGGCGCGTTCTTGCGCAAGAACTCCGAGGTCGGCGCGGCCAGGTGCGCCTTCGCCTTGCTCTTCTGCGAAGACATCTCGGCGCGGAGCACGCCGAGGAGGGTCTGGCTGACGTCGCGGATGACCTGGTGTCTGGGCATCAAGACGTTCCACTACCTTAGGAGTTGTTCTCCCGAAGTGAGCGCAGAGGTAAGGGGGCATCGCCCATTTTGGGAGAATTCCCGGACGAGTCAAGCCGCGCAGGGAGGATTCTCACGCCGCAACGCGTCTCTTTTTGCAATTCGTTCCTGAATTCAATTATCAACGCGGCCCCCCGCGAAGCCTTACTCCTCGATGTCCGCGCTATCGTCGCCCTGGTCTGCTTTCTCTGCGGCGTCTTTCGCGCTCTTGATGCCCTCGAGCTTGCGCGCAGCCTCCTCCCCGATCCCTTTCGCCTGCCCGACCGCGGCGCCGCGTTTGGTGCCGAGCACCGCAACCTCGACCTTCTGCTCGGCGGTGACCTGCGCTGCCTCCGGCAACTCCTTCCCTTTCGCGACGTCGGCGGAGACTTCGTGCGCCGTGCCGGCCACCTCATGGACGGCGCCCGGCGTGGCGTCCGCGACGGCGCCTGTCGCGGCGCTCACTGCCGTCGAGCCCGGCTGTGCTTCCGCCGTCTGGGTGGCGGCGGCAGCAGCTGCCGCGATGCCGGCAGCGCCGGCGCCCGCGCCGATGCCGGTGGCGATGTCCGAGGCCACGTCCGGCGTCGCAGCGGCGCCAGCAGCGCCAGCTTGCTGCGCGACTTGCCCAGGCGCTGCGGCGGCGGCCTGCGCACTCCCGATGAATCCCGGCGCGCCCGGCACCGGCGGAGGTCCAACGGCTGCTCCCTGCGCCTGACCCGACGCTCCTTGCGCCTGGGCGACGATCCCGGCGCCGGGCACTTCCGGTACTTCGGGCGATGGAACTGCCGCCGCCTGGCCGGCGGCTCCTTGCGCCTGAGAGACGATGCCGGCGCCGGAGACTTCCGGTACCCCAGGTACGGACTGCGCTGTTCCCGGCGGTTTCGTGCCAGCTGCCGGCCCTGCCGCAGCTGCGGACCCTGCCGCCGCTGCCGGCCCTGCCGCCGCTGCGGGTGTCGGCGGCGCGCCCGCGGGAGCCTGCGCCTGCCCCGCGGCCGCCGCAGCTGGCGCTGTGCCTTGCGCCGGCGGTTGCCCCGCGGCCGCAGCGGCTCTCGCTGCATCCGGAGCCGGCGGTTTCCCCGTGGCCGCAGCAGCCTGCGCTGCGCCCGGAGCCGGCGCCTGTCCCGCGGATGGGGCTGCTTGCGGAGCGCCCGCGGCGGCCGTCTCCGCTGCGCCAGCAGGCTTCCGCGGCTGGCCCGCTCCAGTTGCACCCGCCGCACCTTTCCCCTCCCCACCCTTCTCTTCCTTGGGCGGCTCCTTCCGCCCCGCCGCCTGCGCCGCCGTCTGCTGACTCTGCTTCGCGGATGCGCTGGCGCTTCCCGCCGCGCTCGCCGTCGCCTGCTGCGAAGACTGCGCGGCGCCGGCGTTCTTCTTCGCCTCCGCCGCATCGCCCTGGGCCGCGCTGTCCACGGCCTTCTGCGCCTTCTCCGCGGTCTCTTCCGCCTTCTTCGCCGCCTTTTCCAGCTCACCGATGGCGGCGAGCACCGCCTCCTTCACGCGCTCGTCGTCGGGCACCTTGCACGCCCCCGTGGCGCTCTCCTTCGCCTCCGCAGCGCCGTTCTTCGCCGACTCCGCCGCCCCGGTAGCGCTCTGCGCTGCCGCGGAGGCAGCGTCGATCGCTTCCGCCGCTCCCTTGCGCATCGGCATCCCACGGAAGAGCGCCTTGTTCTGCTCGATCCTCTTCTTCGCTTCCGCGAGCGCCGCTTCCGCCCGCTTCACCGCCTTGGCGGCCTCCTCGGTCGCCTTCTCCGCCTCGGCCGCGATCTCCTTCTCGTGCTCCTTCACCGTCTTCTTCGCCTCGTCGGAGGCTTTGCTGCCCTCGTCGTAGGCGCTCTTCAGCTGCGTGAAAGCCTGATCGACTCTCTCCCGCAGCTCCGGCATGCGCGAGACCAGATCCTGAAGGCTCCCGCGATGCTTTTCCGCCTCGTCGTACGCCGACTTCGCCTGCGCGTATGCGCTCGCGATCTGGTCGAGCGCCCCGCGCGCCTGTGACATCTGGATCCCGGCGCTCTTGTCGATCGACACGCCGCTCTTCTGAACGGTCTCGGCGAGCGGGCCCTGCATCTTCTGGCCCATCTCGTGGACCTTCCCGTACTGGTCCTTGAGGCTGGAGAGAAACTTCTTCGTCTGCTCCTCGTGCTTGTCCTTGTTCTCGTCGTGCCCGCGGGCGAGCTCGTCGTGCTGCGCCTCGGCGGCCTTGCTCTGCTCGTCGGCCTTTCGCACCGGGTTGTTCTGCACTTCCTCGGATGCGGCGACGCTTTGAGCCGCGCTGCCGGTCACCGCATCCGTGCCGGTCGCGAGGTGCGTGAGCATGTCTGCGCCTGCTCCCTCGGCGGCCGCCTTGAAGTCCTCGCCGAGCCGCTTCAGTTCCTCCTTGGCGTCGTCGAGGGCGCGCTGCATCGCGGCCTCGAGCTGCCTGGTCGCCCCGGCCTCCGTGGCGCTGTCGGTCTCCTTCAGGTCCCACGAGGCCGCCGCGGTCTGCAGCGCCTTCTCCAGGACTTGCTCGGCGACCTTCATCACCTCTTCCTCGATCTTCTTCAGCAGGCGATCGATGGCCTCGGAGATCGTCTTCCTCATCTCCGCCGCGACGTTCTCCAGGTGCTTCTTCCCCTCGTCCCAGCCCTTCGCGAAGAGCTGCTCGGACTCCTTCTGCGCAGCCTGCGCTTCTTCGAGGGCACCGCCCTCCGCCGGCGCGCCGGGCTTCCGCTCCAGCGCGGCGAGCGTCTTGCCCAGGGTGGACTCGCCGTTCCCCATCAGGCCCTGGAGGTTCTCGACGAGCTGCTCGAGGGCGTGCTTCACCTGCTCGGGGAGCATGTCGTAGGCGGCCTTGGCCTTCTCGACATAGTCTTCGGCGTCCTGCTTCGCCTGCTCGAGCTCCGCCTTCGCTTCCTCGCCGCCCTTCTTCGCCGCCTCCCAGTCGCGCTTCGAAGCCAGGTCCAGCGCTTCCTTGCACTTCGCGATCCCGTCCTTCCCCTCGGCCCAGGCCTTCTCACCGCTCTGGACGGCCTCCTTCGCGGCTTCGTAGAACTCCTTGAGCTGCTCGAACCGCTGCTTGTACTCGTCGTACCCGGCCTTGACCCGGTCGTAGATCTTCTTCGCCTTCTCGCAGGCTTCCTTCGCCTTCGCGGCGAGCTTGCCGACCTTCGCCTTCACCGCCTCGATGAACTTCGTCAGCGATGACTCCCCCTCCGGGAGCATCTTCTGGACGTTGTCGATCACCGTCCGCAGCGACTGCTTGACGCTGTCCGGGAGGTCCTTCTCCACCTCCTCGAGCTTGTCGATGCAGAGCTGGACCTCGCTCTTCGCGGTCTCGAAGTCCTGCTGCGCCGGATCGACTTCCTTGCCGGCGTCCTCCCACTTCTTCTCCTTGAGCAGCGCGAGGCCGCTCTTGATGTGCTCGAAGCAGGACTTCCCGGCCTTGAACGCCTTCTCGCCGTGCTCGCCGATGTAGACGCCGGCCTTGATCCACTTGCCGCCGTACTGATCGATGGCGTCCTCGATCTGCTTCCTGTATTCCTCGAACTTCTCCTTGTACTCGTCGACGGTCTTCTTCACCTCGTCGACCATGCCCTTCGCCTGATCGACCAGGTCCTTCAGCTTGTCGGCGACGTTCTTCTTGATCGTGTCGGCGGCGTTCTGCACTGCTTCCTTCGCCTTCGCGATCGCGTCCTGCGCCTGGTGGATTGCATCCTTGGCGGCATCGAGGACGTTCTGCGCGCCGGCGGCGATGGCGCTCCCGATGCCCTTGCCCGCTGCGTCACCGGAGGACTTCACCGCGTCGATCACTTGCCCCAGATCGCTCCCCAGGCCGTCGATCAACGATTTCGCGGCGGCCGCCGCGGAGGCGGCGCACATCTCGATCGCGCTCTTGCCCTTGGCGATGGCCGCCTGCGCCAGCGTCATTCCTGCCTTGCCCGCCTCGAGGGCGGTTTCCGCCGCGACCCGCGCGCTCGACTTGAATCCCTGCACCGCTTGCGAGAGCTGGTCGCCCACCGTATGCACGGCGTCCAGGGCCGCGGCCTTCACCGCGTCGTAGGCGTCGGCCGCGTGCCGGATCGCCTGGCCGGCGATCTCCGCGACCTGCGCGGCGGCCTCGTGCGCCTTGGTCAGCGCCTCGCGCGCGACCTCCTGAGTCGCGTTGACCGCCTCCTGCGCCGCCTCGGCGACCTTGGCGTCGGCCTGGGCGACGTAGTCCTTGAGTCCCGCGAGCTTCCTCTCGACGCTCTTGAGGGCCGCCTGGGCGACGTCGCCGGCGCCCCGCTTCACCTGCTCGAGAGCGTCTTTCACGTCTTGCCAGACCTGCTTGGCGGCTTCGAGCGCCTGCGAGGCGCGCTTGGCCGCCTCGCGCGCGGCCTTCAGCGCCCAGGCCGCTGCGTTCTGGATGTTCTGCGCGATCTGCTGCGCCTTCTGTGCGGCTTGCTGCACGGCCTGGGCGAACTTGGCGAGGTTCTTGACCGGCGCAGACCCCTTCTTGATCGTGTACCGCTTGGCGCGGAACTCGGTCGCGTAGCCGGTGTCGACGAAGAACAGGTGGTCGGTGGAAACGACGTAGTACTGCCCGTCGACGCGCTTGCCCGCCTTCTCCACCTCGACGACGGAGCCCGCGCGGATGGCGGGATCGCCGGTGACGCGCGCCTCCGCGTGCACGAAAGCTCCGGCGCGCTGGTTGTACTCGCTCTTCGCCACCGCCTCGAGCAAGCTCTTCTCGCCCGTGGCCAGCGTCACCACCTGCTCGATGTCGCCGAACATCTGCTTGACGAGCTGCGCGCCGGTGACGGTCCCGCCCTGCTTGCCGTATTCGTCGCCCGTCTTTCCGGGACCGGTCATCTCGCGGGCGTTCTTCGGGTCCCAGCCGGACGTCGTGATCTTCGAGACCTGATCGAAGGTGTTCACCTCCTGGATCAGGCGGCCGATGTTCTCCCGCCACACCAGCTTCGCCGCCGGCGGATTGCCGAGCTTGGGCTTCTTGAACAGCAGCTTCCGGTCGTCGACGTAGACGCGGAACCCCGCCAGCGCCGCCCGCTGCATGAGGAAGTCGTAGTCGGAGAGGTTGTTCTGGATGACGTAGTCGTGGACGACCTTGCTGTCCTCGACGTCCGCGGACAGGTTGTGGCGACGCGCGATCTGGGTGGCGAGATCGCTGTCCTTCACGTTCTTGTACGTCTTCGTGACGGTACCCTTGTCGAAGCCGTGCCCCTTGTCGACGCCCGCGACCACCAGGCGGCTCGGGCCGTCGGCCGTGAGCACGATCTCGATGTTCGAGACCTCTCCCTTGCAGACGCTCTTGAGCTGGCCCTGGTAACCGAGCTTGATCTCGATGGCGGTGCCGGGCTTGAACTTCTGCTGCCGGGTCCACTTGCGGCCGACGTCCGAGAGGTGGAGCCAGAACCGGCTGGCCTTGTCCATGTCGTCGGTGACGCGGATGCCGACGATCGACCCTTTCAGCTCCGGATCCGCCGCCTGCCCGTCCACGACGAGCTGGAAGTCCGGGACGAAGCGCTTGTCGTCGGGCAAGGCGGAAACTCCCCGCGCCCTCGTCAGGGCACACGAGGGACTGCCGTAGTTTCGAGCAAGCGAGCGGTCGTCGTCAAGAGGGTCGGAATCCGATACGATGCGTTCGCATGCCCGACGATCCCAAGAGCGTCCTGCCGGACGCCCCGCGGCTGCCGCAACGAGCGGCGATCTACATCACCCGCGACGGCGGCGTGAAGTTCGGCGCCCTGTTCGAAGGGCTCCTGCCGGTGGCGGAAGCGCTCGCGGCGAGATCGCTACCAGTAGCGAAAGGAGGTCGCCGTTCCGGCCCGGTGCGGATCGGATCGCGCGACCCAGACGCGGAGACGTAGGTGTTCCGCGCGCTGCTGGAGGCGCTGCGCAGGTTCTTCTCCCGCCTCCGGGTGCGCAGGCTGATCGCGCGGCAACTTCCGCGCGGGCTCGGCGAAGTCCGCCTCGCCCTCCCTCGAGAGGCGCCGGCGGCCGAGCCGCCGCCCGGCGAATTCTGGACGCCGCCGCTCGCCGGTCGAAATCCGTCGCGACTGCTGCGGCTGTCGGCGCTGCCTCCGACTCCGGCGCATCTGGAGGTCGTGCAACCTCGCAAGCTCCGGCTCGATGCCGAGTTCCGCGTCCCGCCCGAAGTCGAGCCGCCAACGGTGCCGCCAGCTCCGGCGCAGCCCCTGCGGATCCGCCCGCGCACGCCGCTCGCGCGCGCGCCGTTGCACCGGCTCGAGCCGCGCAACTTCCGGCTCGACCCGCGCACGCACGCGCCCGCCAACGAGACCATCGTCCCTGCGCCAGGCGATCCCGCCTATCGCTGGATCTCACCCGAGTTCCGTCGCCGCCATCTCGATCTGCCCTGGATGGCGCGGGAACGCGTGCGGTTCCTGGGACCGATGCACGCCGAGTGGTTCCTGATGTGGTGGGACCAGACCCTGAAGGAGAGCCTCGGGCCGGGCGAGCCCGATGCGTGGGAACGGCCCGACGAGGTGGACTGGGCGCTCGACCAGTGCAAGGAGCAGATGCTCATCCGGCGCGACGTGGTGAAGGACGAGCAGCCACCCGCGGAGCAGGAGATGTCCGCGCCGCAGATGGAGCACCCGCTCGTCGCCTGGGACAAGGTCCCGCTCCCGCAGCTGGTGCCGCAGAAGGAATGGGTCCTGGCCGCGGATCCACGAACGCTTGCGCCCCGGCCATCGCACGAGCGGCAGTCGCGCGAAGCCTATCTGCAGTGGCGCACCCTGATGAACGCGCTCGAGGAAACCTAGCTATCGCTGCGGCTGCGCCGGGCGCGCTTACTGCAGCTT
>Ga0137415_10006757_pt1 | contig 11376 bp, 10 predicted proteins | sample CZODoug3_1_1_16f_FD_183082 | JGI IMG/M metagenome (GOLD analysis project Ga0137415, IMG submission 183082) | Vadose zone soil fungal communities from Angelo Coast Range Reserve, California, USA - CZODoug3_1_1_16fungal (Hybrid Assembly) | ecosystem: Environmental > Terrestrial > Soil > Vadose...
CGACGCCCCGTCACCAGGTGGAGCTGGAGCAAGGTCGTGGCGCTGCGTCGCTCGAGGACGCGGTAGCGTGTGATCGCCTCCGTGCCGCCTCCACGCTCGGCCGCGCGCACGCGCAGCGATCGATCCTCGAGGAGGCGTGAGATCAGCGAACCCTCGGCCTGCGCCACGACGCCCTCAGCCAGCGCGACGTAGACGCGCTCGGCCGTGCGCGCGGCGAACTGGGCCTGGAGGTGCTCTTTCGCGGCGACTGACTTGGCGAGCACGATGAGCCCAGAGGTTTCGCGATCGAGCCGATGCACGATGAAGAGTCGCGAGGTCTCTGGCCCGCGTCCGGCCACCCAGTCGCGGAGTAGCCGATAGGCCGTGCGCTCGCGCTCACGCTCGGTGGCGATGGTCAGGAGACCGGACGGCTTGTCGACCACGAGGATATCGTCGTCCTCATGAATCAATCCCAGAGGTGCCGGACACCCCGGGGGGTCCGCCGCGGTCAGCGCGACCCGGTCGCCCGGGTTCACCTCGACGTCGCCACGTCCGACGACGGCCCCGTTGACCCGCACGCGAGAGATGGCGAGCCACTGCCTGAGGCTGCGCCGCGAAGCCTCCGGGTAGAGCGCCTGCAGCCGGTCGATGAGCCGCATCGCGCTCAGGGTAAGGCAGCGCGCGGCTGGACGTGACGCGGACGGTCACCCGGCCTCCCGGCCGTTGCCAATCCGCCCGCCGCCGACGGGAAAAGACGGTAACGGAATCGTGGGCTTATCGCTGGCCCGATGGATGCAGCCGTAGCGGCGCAACGGAGGTGCTCTCATGATGACGTGCCGGTGCGGCGGGCCACTCACGCTGGACAAGTCTCACATCTCGGAGGCGCGGCGGTTCGCTTGCCTCGCCACCACGCGCTTACTCTGGAAGTGTTGCCTCTGCGGCCACTCGCTCTGGCTCGACCAGTCGACAACGCCCGAGGAGTTTAGCGTCCCGCTCGAAGCCGTGGAGGCAAGGCCCGCGTAGCCCAGGAGCCTTTCCGAAGCGCTCGCCCTTGGGAGCAATCCACTTAGGATGGGAAGGCCGCCGGGGCGATAATCAGATGGAGATGCGCGACACTCGAGCTCCGGGCCGCATTCTCGTGGTGGACGACGAACCGGATCTCGTCACGATCCTCACGAAGTATTTCTCCGAAGCCGGCTATGCGGTCGACGCGGCCGCGCATGGTGGCGACGCGCTCATCGCCGTCTCGCAGTATCGTCCGGACGTCGTGGTGCTGGACGTCATGATGGAAGGTCTCAATGGCGTCCAGGTCCTCGAGCGCATTCGCGCGCTCGACCCGGCGATCCGCGTGATCATGATCTCCGGTAGCCACGACGCCTCGCTCAGGCTGAAGGCCATGGAAATGGGCGCGTTCGCCTACGTGGCAAAACCGGTCGGCCTCGGGCAGCTGCACCAGACCGTGGCCGCGGCGCTCGGCAGTCCCGATCCCCTCGCGCCGCCCCCCGCCTGATCGCCTCGTAACGTCGCCCGACGTCCCGGACACATGTCACGTGTTTGACGGTGACCCGATTTGCGCGGTTCTCGGATACGATCTAAGTCCATCTAGCAAAGACCGGCGACCTCTGGCATATCCGGTGCACGGCTCGCGCCGGTTGAAGAGAGTCAGCGCTTGATAGGCTCGAGATGGAATTGATCCGACTGCTCGGCTGGAAGCGACTGGTTTTGGGCGCGGGGATCGTCGCCGTGATCTCCGCTCCGTTCGTCTACTCCGCGATCGAGCTCGCCCGGTTCGAGCGCGCCGACGCCCGTCGCGCGACGTTCATCTACGCGTCCGGCCAATCGCTCGCCCCGGGCGTCCACGTCCAGCGCGTCGGCCTCGCGGCCACGCTCGGGCGCCTGGGATACACGGAGACGCGCACGACCCCGCCATCACCGGGTCATTTCCGTCGCGCCGGCGGCAGCTGGGACATCTATCTGCGGGGCAGCGACGAAGCCGGCGGCGCCCCCGCAGAGCTCGTGCGCCTTCAGATCGTTGAGGAGCGGATCACCCAGGTCACGCGCGCGGGTCAAGACGTCGCCGGCGCCACTCTCGAGCCCGAGGTGCTCGGGAGCGCCACGGATCGGCCGGGCGAGGATCACAAGCCCGTCCGGCTGGACGAGACGCCACGCGTGCTGATCGACGCCGTGCTCGCGGCGGAGGACCACCGGTTCTTCGAGCACGGCGGCGTCGACTTCCGCGCGCTGCTGCGCGCGGCGTGGGCCAACCTCCGCGCCGGGCGTGTCAAGGAAGGCGGGAGCACGATCACGCAGCAGCTGGTCAAGGTCCGGCTGCTCAACCCGCAGCGGACCTTCTTCCGGAAGCTTCGCGAGGCGTGGCTGGCCGCCCTGGTCGAGTCGCGCTATTCGAAAGAGCGGATCCTCGAGGCCTACCTGAACGAGATCTACCTGGGACAGCGCGGGCCGATCGCGATCCGGGGTGTGGGCGCGGCGACGCGCGCCTATTTCGGCAAAGAGGTTCATCAGCTCACGGCGCCCGAGGCGGCCCTGCTCGCGGCGATCATCCGCGGCCCGAACATCTACTCGCCGGCGGTCGACCCGGATCGCGCGCGCGAGCATCGCAACACCGTTCTGGCCCAGATGCGCGACTTGAGGATGATCACGCCCGACCAGTACGAGCGCGATCGCCGCACGCCCGTTCGCGTGCGCTCGCTGGTGAGCCCGGGGCAGTCGGCGCCGTACTTCGTCGACTACGTCCGCCAGGAGCTCGAGCAGCGTTTCGATACGGGCGTATCGCGCGTGCGCGGCGTCCGCATCGTGACCACGCTCGACCGGAGCCTGCAGCGCTTCGCGGAGACGGCGGCCGCGCGCGGTCTCGATCGGCTCGAATCGAGCGTGTCGCCCGGCTATCGCCGAGACCCCGGTCGGCGCCTGCAGGTCGCCATGATGGTCGTGGAGCCATCCACCGGCGAGATCCGCGCGCTCGTCGGCGGCCGCGACTATCTCGCCAGCCAGTTCAATCGCGTCACCTCGGCGCGCCGCCAGCCCGGTTCGGCCTTCAAGCCGATCGTCTATCTGGCTGCTCTGCGGGCCGGGAACGGCGCGCCGTTCTTCACCGCCGCCTCGCGCGTCGAGGACCTGCCGATCACGCTGGAGTCCGGCGGACAGCCCTGGAGCCCACGAAACTCCGACGACCGGTACGAAGGGATCGTGACGGTGCGACAGGCGCTCGAGCAGTCGCTCAACTCGGCCACGGTCCGCATCGCGCAGACGGTCGGCCTGCCGACCGTGATCGAGATGGCGCGGGCCCTCGGCATCGAGGGCCAGCTGGCGCCGGTTCCCGCGATGGCCCTCGGCGCGTTCGAGGTCACGCCGCTCGAGCTGGCTCGGGCGTACCTGCCCCTGGCAAACGGTGGAGTCCGGCCGCCCGCCATCTCCGGGATCCGTACCGTCCAGTTCGGTGTCGACGAGGTGAAGCCGTCGGGCCCGGAGGAATCGGTGCGGGTTGTGACCCCCGCCGAAGCCTGGCTGGTCACCTCCCTGCTCAAGGGTGTCGTGACCTCGGGCACCGGCAGCGCCGTCCATTCCAGCGGGCTTCCGGACGTCATCGCCGGCAAGACCGGCACCACCAACGATGGCCGCGACGCGTGGTTCGTCGGCTACACGCCGCGACTCCTGGCGCTGGTGTGGGTGGGCTTCGACGGCGGTGATCCGCACGGCATGAGCGGCGCGCGCGCGGCGCTTCCGATCTGGATAGATTTCATGAAGCAGGCGATCGACGCGTATCCGCAGTCAGACTTCGAGGTCCCCCCCGGAATCTCCTTCGCGGACGTCGACGCGAGCAACGGCAAGCGGGCCGCTCGCGCGTGCCCCGTGGTCGTGCGTGAAGCGTTTTTGACCGGCACCGAGCCCCCGCTCTGCGACGAGCACCGCGGCGTCATCGATCACGTCGTCGACGGATGGAATCGCCTGACGGATTGGTTCCGGCGTCCGGCGCGCGAGCCCACTGAAGGCACGCCGCAGGGCGACCGTTGAATGTTACGGCGGCTGACGCTCCTCGGACGTTCGTGTAATTCTTACAAGGTACTTCTTGCGCCACAGAGGGTAAATGCTGCCCGCCTGTGGGGCTTTCATTTGGATAAAAGGCCGTAAAGTCAATTAGTTGTAGTACTGTTCCTCACCTCTGGCACGACCGATGCTCACCCGGGCGACGCCAATTGTAGATCTAGATGAAGCGGGAGGGCACCGTGCGTGTACTAGCAGGGCTCGTGGCGGCAGCACTGGTGATGACGGTCCTGTCGGTCTCGGCCGCCTCGGCTCGCGTCGTCCGTATGGAGACGTCGGTCAGCCTGACCGATCGCTCCGACCCGGCAATCAAGCAGGCCCTGATGGAGGCGTTCGATACCTCCATGCGCGGCGCCGTCGCGATGGGGTTCTCGCATATTCGGGTGGACGGGATCCAGGTCCTCCCCAATGTCGTAGTGCTCGCGACGATCGCAACGGACGAGGACGACGATGATGAGGCTCCCGACAACACGAGGGACCAATGAACCCGACAAAGACCATGATGTGCTCACGGTGTCACGCGCTGCGATGGGTGGAAGATTGGAAGGAGAATCGGGACGAGATGATGTCGATCGTGCTCGGTCCCTGCGGTCATAGCGTGGAGCGCCGGGCACGGCTGGAATGGACGGTTCCGTCGTGGCGAAGTCCGGGGGTTCGCCTCGTTCACGCCAGGCCGGAGCCCGCGAGGATCGCGACGTCATGAGCAAGAGTCCAGTGGGGTACACTGAGACCGAGAACTCCACCCCGCCGGGCGGATCGCGACCCGAATCGAGCGTCGGGTCTGAGGCGACGGGCACTGCCGTCGCGACGGAGCGTTTCGGACACGCGGATCGAATGAAGGACCATCGGATCCTGGTCGTCGATGACGAGCCCGCCTCGCGCAAGGGGCTTCAAGAGCTCCTGAGCGTATGGGGCTACGACGTGAGCTCGGCCTCCGACGGTCAGGAAGCGCTGGAGCGCGCGGCCGTCCGGGCTCCCGATCTCGTGATCGCCGACCTCGTCATGCCCGGGATCGACGGACTGGAGCTCCTCACACGGCTCAAGCGCGACTTTCCGACCACGGCGGTGGTCTTCCTGACCGGCCAGGGCAGCATCGAAACGGCCGTGCAGGCGATCAAGGACGGCGCGTACGACTACCTCACCAAGCCCGTCGATCCGACGCGTCTGCAGCTGTTGCTCGACCGGGCGCTCGAGCGCTCCGAGACCGTGCGCGAGGTTCAGCTGCTACGGCGTCAGCTGCGGCAGCGCGGAGCCTTCGGACGCCTCCTCGGTAGCTCGCGCGGCATGATGGAAGTCATGCGGCAGGTCGAGGTGTCCGCGCCCACGGACGCGACGTTGTTCATCGCGGGCGAGAGCGGTACCGGCAAGGAGCTGGTGGCTCGCACGGTTCACGAGCTCTCGCCGCGGCGGCGAGGACCGTTCGTCGCCGTCAACTGCGCGGCGATTCCCGAGACGCTGCTGGAGAGCGAGATCTTCGGCCACGAGCGAGGCTCGTTCACCGGCGCCGTCGAGCGGCGTCAGGGCTGCTTCGAGCTCGCCGACGGCGGAACCCTCTTTCTCGACGAGGTCGCGGAGATGCAGCCGGGCACCCAGGCCAAGTTCCTCCGCGTGCTCCAGGAGGGGCAGTTCCGTCGGCTCGGCGCCAAGGCTGAGATCCGCGTGAACGTTCGGGTGGTCGCGGCGACCAACAAAGAGCCCGCGAAGGCCCTTGCCGACGGCACCCTGCGCGAGGATCTCTACTATCGGCTCAACGTCTTCGCCATCGGCCTGCCGCCGCTGCGCGACCGGCTGGAGGATCTCGCCGACCTCGCCCAGGCGTTCGTCGAGGAATTCAACGACCGTCACGGGCGTAGCGTCCGCGGCGTGGATGAGGCCGCGCTGGATGTCCTCCGGCGGCATCGGTGGCCCGGCAACGTGCGAGAGCTCCGCAACGTGATCGAGCGGGCGGTGATCGTCTGCGCGGGCGACCTGGTCCGCGCCGAGCACCTGCCGCCGCTCGGCACGCCGAGCGAGCCGGTCGCGGCGGCAACCGAGGCCGACTTGGTGCTGCCGATCGGCACGACCGTGGAGGACGCCGAGAAGGAGCTGATTCTTCGGACCCTCAAGCAGACAGGAGGCAACAAGACCCGCGCGGCCGAGGTCCTCGGCATCAGCCTGAAGACCCTGCACAACAAACTCCACAAGTACAACGCCTGACGCGCATGCGTCTGACGTTCCGCGCACGGCAGGTTCTGGCGCTCGCCGTCGTGGTCCTGTTGGTCGTCGTCGCGTCGACCGTCGCCCATCTCGCGAACGTGGCCCGGCTGGCGCTCGGCGCCGCGGTGGACGAAGGCGAGCTGATGGCCAAGCAGCTCTACCACCAGAGCTCTCGGGTCATCGCCGCCTCGCCCGGCCCCTTACCCGCTCTTCTGCAGCAGGACTCGGGCATCCGGGCCCTGCTCGAGGGGATGGTCGGCTACTCACACACGGTCGTCTATGCCGCGGTCGTGGATCCGACGGACCGGATCCTGGCCCACAGCAATCCGAAGCTCGTGGGCGAGATCCTGGCGCCGCGCGAGAATCTCGAGCGCCTGAAGGCGCGCTCGACGTTCGGGATCGTCGCCTCGCTCTTCGGGCAGCCCGAGGTGTACGAGGCGCAGGTGCCGATGCGCCTGGGCGAGCGGCCCTTCGGCACCGTGCGGGTGGGCGTCTCCACGAGCCTCCTCAAGCAAGAGCTGGCGCGGGCCGCGCTCTATAGCCTGGCGGTTGCCCTCGCCGCCCTCGGCATCGCCGTCGGTGTCGGGCTCGTCATCGGTCACTTCCTGCTGCAATCACTCAGGAAGATCGCGAACGGGATGGAACGGCTCGCCCGCGGGGAGTACGGCGCCACCGTCGACCTCACGCGGGACGACGAGCTCGGAGAAATCGCGGCGCGCGTGAACCAGCTGGGCGAGCGAGTCCACGCGGAGCAATCGCACTGGCAGAGCGACCGCGCGCGGATGGAAGGTATCCTCGACAGCCTCGAGGACGCCGTGGTCGTGTTGAACGCCAAGCGCGAAGTGGTGTTCTGCAACCAGGCGGCGGAAGGGCTGCTCGGCCAGTCGCCCGACTCGCCTGACGGCGCGCTTGCGGGCCTTTTGCCAGCCGATCATCCGCTGGCGCCTGTGGTCACCGAGCTGTTCGATGCCGGCATCGAGCGTCGAAACGCCGCCGTGAAAGTGCCGTGCCCCGATGGACAGGGCCGCGAGCTGGCGGTGTCGAGCTATCGCATTCCCGACGGCGACCGAGCGGGCGGCGGCGTGCTCGCGTTGCGGAACCTCGACCCGGTCCGCGCCGTGCAGTCGCTGGTGACGTACTCCCAGAAGCTCGCGGCCCTCGGCCGGCTGACCTCGGGTGTAGCGCACGAGGTGAAGAACCCGCTCAACGCGATGCGCATCCACCTCGAGCTCTTGAAGGCGCGGCTCGGCGCCAGCCAGCCGGCCGTCCGCGAGAACCTCGACGTGATCGCGCAGGAGATCGTGCGACTCGACCGCGTCGTGCAAGGCTTCCTCAAGTTCGTGCGGCCGGAAGACGTTCGGTTGGCGCCCGTCGACGTGAAGGCCTTGATCTCGGAGATGGGGCGACTCATGGCGCCTGAAGCGGCCCGCGCGGGAGTCCGCATCGCCGAGGACGTGGTGCCCGACCTGCCGCCCGTCTCCGGCGACGCCGAGCTCCTCCAGCAAGTGTTCACCAACCTCGTGACCAACGCGATTCACGCGATGCCCAACGGCGGGACGGTGACGCTCGCCGCCCGTCGCGGCCCCGACGGCGCCGTCGAGATGCGCGTCGCCGACGAAGGCGTCGGCATCCAGGCGCAGGATCTCGAGAAGATCTTTCGCCTGTACTACACGACGAAGGCCCAGGGATCCGGGATCGGACTCTCGATGGTCTATCGCATCATGCAGATGCACGACGGGCGCATCGACGTCGAGTCCGAAGTCGACCGCGGCACGGTGATGGTCCTGACGCTTCCGATGGCGTCGGGAAGCGTGAACGCGTGACGAGGCGCGTTCTTCTTCCCGCCTCGGCGCTGCTGCTCCTGTCAAGCTGCGCCGGGATCGAGGCGATCGTCAAGAAGCCTGCCGCTCCGGCCGCGCCCACGACCACCGCCAGCCCCTCGCCGCCGCCCGCACCCGCCCCGCCGAGATCCGGCGCGACCTCGCCCTCGGAGCCGCTGCGGCCGCAGGTGTCGGCCGAGCAAGAGCAGCGGCTTCTCGAAAGCACGAAGCAGAACATCGGCGACGTCGCCCGGATCCTGGGGGAGCTCGAGGGGCGCCAGATGAAGCCGCCCCAGCAAGAAGCGCTGCGGACCGCGAAGAATTTCCTGGATCAGGCTCGGAGCGCCCTGGATCAGCGGGACTACCAGCGCGCGGCGAATCTGGCCACCAAGGCCCGCGCGCTGACCGACGACGTCGCCGGCGCGACCAAGTAAATCGTACGCGGTGTAAGTCGTACGAGGTAGTTCTTGCACCCCTAACTCCGACCGGGGTTTCCGGGAACGGGGCGCGCCCCAGGGGTTTCCACTAGTTGGCCCTTGGGGGGGCGCGTGCGGGATTTGGGCATGCTCGTTGCTCTTGGAAGGCTCCAGGAGGCTCGACATGTCGCTGAGTGTTCTCGTAGTCGAACGAGAGAGCCACGCTCGGGAGGGACTCAAGGCGATCCTGTCCGCCGACGGGCACGACGTGAAGGTGGCCGAGGACATGTGGGCAGGATTCGCGTCGATCTTCTCCCGGCCGTACGACCTCCTGTTGCTCGACGACAATGTCCAGTCCGATCGGCACGTCACCCTGAACGTGCTGGATCTCCTCCGCTTCGCACGGCGCTACGAGCCCGGCACCTCCGCCATCGTCCTCACGAGCTTCGACGAAGAGGCTCAGGGCTACCGGATGGAGGACGGCGTCGTGGCCGTGCTGCGCAAGCCAGTCGAATTGTCCCAGCTGCGGGTGGAGCTGGAAGCGAGGCTGCGGTGACGCCTCCCGCACGGCGCTTTGGACGGGTCTGCGCGCTCGTCCTCGCGCTCGTCCTCGGTGTCGTGACCGGCGCGCTGGCCGGGCCGCCGTCGGATCAGCTCAAGGTCGGAATCGACAAGGTCATCCACGTCCTGGCCGATCCGACTCTCAAGGGCACGGCCAAGGCGAAGCAACGCCGCGACACACTTCGCGAGATCACGGGACCGCTCTTCGACTGGAACGAGATGGCGAGCCGCTCGCTCGGACAGCACTGGCAGTCGCGCACGGAGGCGGAGCGCCAGGAGTTCGTTCGCCTCTTCCACGACCTGCTCGAGCGTTCCTACTTCACCACGATCGAACGCTACAACGGCGAGCGAGTGACCTACGGGACCGAAGCGCTCCAGGGCGAGCAGGCGACCGTGCGAACCCAGGTCTTGAACAAGGCAGGCCAGCAGTTTCCCATCGACTATCGACTGATCCGGCGCGGCGACCGCTGGCTGGTCTACGACGTCCTGATCGAGGGCGTGAGCCTCGTCGCCAACTATCGCGCCCAGTTCGATCAGATCATCAGGACCAGCTCGTTCGAGAAGCTGGTCGACAAGCTGAAGTCATCGAGCTGACGGCGCGAGCCCGTTCGGGCTCGCCGTCCCCTTGACTCTCGACTCCCCGCCCGGTTAGGCTCGCGGCGATCGCTCGGGCATCGCCCGCCGACGTCTGACGTAGTTCCCGATCGGCACGACGACGGCACTTTCCACGCTACGGAGGGAGGAGATGATCGGCTCGCGAAAGAGTCAGGGTTTCACGGCCGCGCTCGCGGCCGTCCTCGTCGTCGCCTTCGTCCTGGGAGCCGTCGCGGCGCCGTCTGGCCCACCGATCAAGATCGGCGGCACGCTCGCCCTGACCGGTCCGCTCGCCGCGACCGCGCTCCTGCACAAGATCACCGCCGAGATCTACGTCGAGGAGCTGAACCGCGGCACCGGTCTGCTGGGCCGCCCCGTCGAATGGATGCTGCTCGACGATCAGTCCAAGCCCGAGGTCACCCGCAGCCTCTACGAGAGGCTCATCACGGTGGACAAGGTCGATCTGCTGATGGGGCCGTACGCGACGGGCGGGATCATCGCCGCGATGGGCGTGGCCCAACGCTACCAGAAGATGCTGATCCACCACAGCTTTGGCATGCCGCACCTCGCGAAGTACGACATGCAGTTCCCGGCGGCGCCGTTCGGACCCGAGCCCAACCGCACGGTACCCGGGATCCTGTTCGATGCGGTCGGCGCGACCGCCAATCCCCCGAAGACGGTCGCGATCGTCACCAGCAAGTTCCCGTCGGCTCAGTTCCAGTCCTCGGGAGCGCGCGACGTCGCGGCCCAGCGCGGGCTGAAGGTCGCGCTCTATCTCGAGTACGAGTTCGGGACGCGCGACTTCGGCCCCATCGCCGCCCGCATCAAGGACGCCAATGCGGACCTGCTCTGGGTCGGTGCGCTCGGCCTCGACGGGAACCTGGTCCTGGAGGAGCTGAAGCGGCTCGACTACACGCCGCGCCGGCACTACCACCTCTTCCCGGCGCCGGGACCCATGGCGACCGCCCCGGACGCGAAGCTCGCGCTCTCCCACACGTTCTTCGAGGAGCACCCGCCGTTCACGAATAGCCCGGCCGCGGCCAAGTTCGCGACGCTCTACCACGAGCGCGCCGCCAAGGCCGGCATCCCCTACCCGAACGTCGACACGCAGGCGGCGGGCTCGTACGCGGCCTGGCAGATGCTCGAAGCCGCGGTGACGGCGACCAAGAGCCTGGACGACAAGGCGCTCGCCCAGTGGCTCCGGAAGAACCAGGTCCAGACGATCGTCGGCCGTTTCCGGTTCGACGGCCCGAACAACTACGGTGACGATCTCTCGAGGGTGAAGCAGGTGCAGGACGGCAAGTGGGTCGTGGTGTGGCCGAAAGAGTTCGCGGCGCCCGGCGCGCGCCTGCTCCCGCCGTGATGAGAGGAGGTCGTCGCTGATGGGCCAGTACGGCATCGGACAGGGGATCAAGCGGGTCGAAGACGTCCGGCTCTTGCGCGGCCGCGGGCGCTATCTCGACGACGTCAACATCCCGGGCCAGACGCACGCGGTCATCCTGCGCTCGGTGCACGCGCACGCGCGGATTCGCTCGATCGATTCCACGGCGGCGCTGCGGGTGCCCGGGGTCCTCGCCGTGTTCACCGGCGCCGACGTCGACGGACTGGGCACGATGACGATGACCTTGAAGCGCAAGCGCCCGGACGGCTCGCCGATGTTCGCTCGTCCTCACCGCGGCCTCACGCGCGACCGCGCGCGGTACGTCGGCGATCCGGTCGCGCTCGTCGTCGCCGAGACGCGGGCGCAG
>Ga0137415_10006758_pt1 | contig 11374 bp, 13 predicted proteins | sample CZODoug3_1_1_16f_FD_183082 | JGI IMG/M metagenome (GOLD analysis project Ga0137415, IMG submission 183082) | Vadose zone soil fungal communities from Angelo Coast Range Reserve, California, USA - CZODoug3_1_1_16fungal (Hybrid Assembly) | ecosystem: Environmental > Terrestrial > Soil > Vadose...
GTGGAGCGGTGACCGGGCTTCGGATCGATCATCCCGACGGCTTGTATTTGCCGAAGGAATATTTGGAAGCGCTCCAGCGGCGTTGCGCCAAGGTCCTCGGCATTCCCGTGGCTGAAGAGCAATGTGTAACGCGCTGACACGTTGGGGAGATATACGGCCGAGATATTTACCGGCCCCGACGTCAAGATTACGGGCTGGACACTACTGGAACCCGTGAGATCCGAAAGCCGATAACTCGATGGGTGTGGCTGGAAAATGATGCGATCGGACAGCAACGCGAGCATAACGAGCGCAAAGTATGCGACGACCACAAACAGAAGCAGCATACGCAAAACACGCCTCAAAGAATCCTCATCGGGCACACACGAACGCGATACCCGCGCTGGTGTTGGTTTTGGTTGATTCTCTGCTCCGCAATACCGAAGAGCCACAGCCCGAATGGGTTCATTGTAGCCGTTCGACGCGTACAGCCGAAAGCTGGCATGCTCTGAGATCAACCTCGCGAAACGTGAGAACCGGTCACGAATACTGCGTGATGACGTCAGGGAGGAATTGATGTCTGTTGACAGATCAGGCATGACGATTACTCTGAGAAGTAATGGTCAAGAATCCATCCCAAGCACTTTTTCCTGCTGGAGTCATTGAGCACAGGATTTACCTTCTCCGGACCCACAAGGTCATGCTTGATCACGACCTCGCGCATCTCTATGGCGTCGACACCAGAATCTTGAATCAGGCTGTTAAACGTAACCGGGAAAGGTTCCCCGAGGACTTCATGTTCCAGCTCAGCTCCAAAGAGACCAAAAACTTGAGATCACAGATTGTGACCTCAAGATGGGGCGGGCGGCGCTATCTTCCGTACGCATTCACGGAGCAGGGCGTAGCCATGCTCTCCAGCGTCCTGAAAAGCAAACGCGCGATTCAGGTCAATATCGCCATCATGCGCACCTTTGTGCGGCTGCGGCAGATCCTTGCCACCCACAAGGAGTTGGCACGGAAGCTGGAAGAGCTCGAGCAGAAATACGATGCCCAGTTCAAAGAGGTCTTTGAAGTCATCTATGTCTATCCGCTGGTCCGCGATGCTCGGCAGCGTTTATGCGGCGATCCCACGCGGCAGGGAGCCTGGCGATGAAAACGCTGATCACCAATGAACTTTTTTCGGATTTCATCGAATGCAGATACCGGGGGTATCTGAAGGTCACTGGCGCACGTGGACCAAAATCAGACTTCGTTGACGTGTCCGGCAGACTCCGGGAGGACTACCATAGCCAGGCTCGCGAGCACCTGTTGCAGGCCTGCCATGTTGAAGGCAAACAGGTGTGCACTGACGTCGGATTATCCGTGGTCCTTGCCAATAGGTATGACCTCGCCGTCGATGTCACTGCGACCGACACCAACGTCTCTGTCCGGTTTGACGCGTTAATGGCGGCTCCGGGCAACGCCAGCGGGAGCCAACCTGATTACATCCCCATCATCTTCGTCAATAATGACAAGGTCAGCAAAGAAGACGAATTGCGGCTCGCACTGTGTGCTTCGGTTCTCATTCGCTGGCGCGCCTGTCGGCCTTCGTTCGGAAGGATTCTCCATGGTAGCGGCTTCAGAATCAGGAAGGTCAAGCTCGCCAGAGTATTGGAACAGGCTGACAAGGCACTCGAAGAGATTCGGGCGCTCGACGAGCAGCCCAGCGAGCCTCCGCCGCTGCACTTGAACGCGCACTGCCCAACCTGTGTTTTCAGGAACAGCTGCCGGGCAACTGCCATTGAGAAAGATGACCTTAGTCTCCTTCGAGGAATCAAGGAAAAGGAGATCGTCAAGCTCAGGAACAAGGGTATTTTCACCGTTACGCAGTTGTCCTACACGTTTCGGCCGAGAAAGAATTCAAAACGATCAAACCCCCGAACAGTAAAGTACTACCATGCCCTCAAGGCCCTTGCGCTTCGGGAGAAACGCATCTACGTCGTTGGAAAGCCAGAGCTGACCATCACGGGCACTCCCGTATATATTGACGTCGAAGGAACGCCCGATCGCGACTCCTACTATCTCATTGGCCTGAGGATTCCAGGCGCAACCTCTGTTGTTCAGCGATCTCTTTGGGCGAACGACCGTGCGGACGAAGAGAACATCTGGAAAGAGTTTCTTCAAATCGTCGCGACCATCGAGAATCCTCAGCTGATTTACTATGGCAGCTATGAGACTGTATTTCTCCGGCGCCTGAAGAAGCGGTACGGCGACACCGCCCAAGACGGGAGCTCGTTGGTGCACGGATTGATGAAATCCGCCCGGAATATTCTCTCCGTTGTGTATGGGCGCGTTTATTTTCCGACGTACTCCAACGGTCTCAAGGACATTGCATCTTATCTCGGCTTCAAGTGGTCAATTGAGGAACCCTCGGGCCAGCGAAGCCTAGCTCTCCGGCGGGAGTGGGAACTCACGGGTAGCCAAACTGCCAAGCAGGATCTCATAAACTACAACACCGACGACTGCACCGCCCTGGAAGTAGTGGTACAGACGTTGCTCCAACTGATCCCCAGAGATGACGCTTCGCCCACAGCGCTGCCGTATCCAAATGCCGTCCACGTTGATTCTCTGAAGCCACAGACGCCGTACAGCTGGGGACCAGTGGATTTCGTTTTTCCCGAACTCGACCAGATAAATAAGTGCGCGTACTGGGACTATCAACGCGACAGAATATACATTCGCTCAAATCCGCGCCTCAGGCGAGTCGCCAGAAGGAATCAACGAAAGAAGCGACGCCACACTCTGCCGGTGAACGTGACGCTGAGCCCGTCCCGGCCTTGGACGTGTCCGGAGTGTAATTCCAGAAAGATCAGAATGAATGGAAGGCACAGCAAGTTGCTGTACGATCTGCGGTTCACTACGGGCGGCGTAAAGAGGTGGATTAGCAAGTACATCATCGACCATTACAAATGCTCGAATTGTGGGATACCGTTTGCTTCGGATGTATACGAATGGACACGACATCGCTATGGTCTGCAACTTCTAGCCTATGTGATTCATAACATCATCGAACTACACATACCTCAAATGAAGCTGTCCGGAAGCATGTTAAAGTTCTTTGATTATGATATCGGTCAGCCAACGATCAACCGCTTAAAGCAGAGGGCTGCGGAACTCTATCAGGGCGGATACGAGGAGATCAAGGAGACGCTACTGCATGGAAAGCTCATACATGCTGATGAAACTCACATGAGCACTAAAGGCACTAACGGTTACGTGTGGGTATTCACGAGCATGGAGGAGGTGATTTACCTATGGTCTGCGACCCGTGAAGGGAAGGTTGCCGAGGAGTTCCTCAGCGGTTTCAACGGTGTATTAGTCTCCGATTTCTATTCTGCGTATGATTCGATCAGTTGTGCACAACAGAAATGCCTGATTCATTTGATTCGGGATTTGAACGAAGATGTTCTCAAGGAGCCGTTTAATGAAGAAATGAAGACTCTGGTTCATGAGTTCGCGGAGCTATTGAAGCCCATAATCGAGACGATTGACCGCTTTGGTCTGAAGTCTCACTTCCTTAAGAGGCACAAGGTACAGGCGACGCGCTTCTACGACCGCCTAGGTACACGCAAGTACAAGACCGAACTGGCGCGGAAGGCGCAGGAAAGATTCAGAAGAAACCAGGGAAAGCTCTTCACCTTTCTGGACCATGATAATATTCCATGGAACAACAACAATGCGGAACACGCGGTAAAGGCTTTCGCAGCACTGCGCAATGTAATCGAGCCGCATTCAACTGAAAGTAGCATCCGTGATTATCTGGTGCTGTTGAGTATCTGCCAGAATTGCGAATACAGGGGAATCGACTTTCTTCAATTCCTTCGATCCGGAGACAAGAGGGTCGATGATTTCGTTCACCAGAGCTCGCGGCCAAGGCTCCAAGAGCCTTCGCGTATTCGATCCCGGCAACATTTCTAGCGATCTCACCCGGTAAACAAATACCCCTAAAGGTTGCAGCGCGCTCGGTCGTGCCCATGAGGATATGCGTATTTAATGTGTCCATAGATCATGGTGATCCAGTGAAGCTGTTCCTGCCATATGCGGTTGGATGGTTAGGCTGGCCGACTCGCCACGCACTCAAGAGAAGTGAGCGGGGTTCCTCGTCCGATCAAGGTGGAGCCTGGAGGCAGATACAAAAACATTTGCCAACCGAAAATGGCCGGCTTGTGACATTTGGAGAGCTTGAGCGAGTGGGTTTCTGACGACACCGCTCAAAAATTCTCGATGATCCAAGCGTTGCTGTTGTAGGCTGAAACCGCAAAGGCGAGATTCCTGCCATCGGGCGAAGCCAGCGGTGTCCCCACGGAAGTACTGGTTGTCCACAGCTTAGAAACTGCACCATTCAACGAAACGTGCAGTATTGCGGCCTCGCGTGCGGACGAGTTCGTGACGAACCACCCTCTGCCGTCCGCTGACCAACTTATGCCGGAGAGGCGTGCTGAGCGGCCGACGGTTACGGCACGCGCCGACCCGCTCTCTACCTCCACCAGCCGAATGCGGTCTTTGTGTTCATCCAGATCGACCATGGCCACCGTCGAACCATCAGGAGACAGGTCCCACGCCGGCAACCCGGCTGGATCAGTCGCCAGTCTTATTAGTTCCGCTATTCTGCCTCGCTGCAGATCGATAGAGCTGAACACGAGCTCGCCATTTGCTCTGTCCGGCTCGCTGAGAATGCAGGGCGAATGTCCAAGAGCGCATCGCACTGAGGCGCCGCGCACCGCCTGCAGGACCATTTCTGGGGCCCCACCCGAGACCGGTATCCGCATCAGTCGCATCGGCGCCGACTTTTCATTTCCTCCCTCGACATAATCCCAATACAGAACCCAGGAAGCGTCTGGACTGAGCCGAGGCTCGAGCTGCTCGCCGGAACCCAGAACGATGTCCTGGGCTCTCCGCTCCTGCAATCCCTGCCGGAAGATGTCCCAGTTACCGGTCCGGTCGGAATAGAAGAAGAGCCCCTGCCCGTCCGGTGTCCAAGCTGAAGGCAGATCGTTGCGCCCCTCCAGCGTGAATCGCCGGGGCGGTCCCAGGCCTCCCTTGCTGTCCAGCTCTGCCACGTAAAGGTCGCGCTCAAATCCTGCCTTGACGAATATCAAGCGCTTGCCGTCCTGGCTGAGGCTCAAATCCAACAGCGACAGACCGACCCAGCTTGTGATCCGTCGCGGAGGGCCGGACTGCTTCACACCTGATCGGTCAACAGGAACTTCCCATAGGTTCATGTCGTTCTGGTTCGGCGGCGGCTCTTCAGCAGAGTAGATGATGCGGCCGTCAGCGGACCAGCAGAAACTCCCCAGCCCGGGAATGTTGAGAATCTTCGCGCTAATCCCGCCCGCCAGCGGCAGCGTTTCGATGGCCGTTTCTGACTTGTCGCCCTCTGTGTGGGTCTTAATGTAGGCAATCCGCTCTCCATTGGGCGACCACTGTACTTGTAGGAAACGGTCTCCCAGTGCACCCTGAAGCAGCTTCCTCGGACTCTCGCCGTCTGCACCCATAACCCAGATCTCCGATTGCGACCTGGTGCCGATGTAGGCGATATAAGTGCCCGCCGGGGAAACCGCCGCCCGCCCCGCATCGTCCCGAAGCTTACGTGGGCTGCCACCTAAGATGGAAATGGCCCATATACCCGTGGTTTCGCCCGACTCTCCCGGCCCGACCGCAGCTACCTTGGTTCCGTCCCGGAACCAGGAAAGGCTCGCTCACCAGAAGCAGAATCCCTCGGGGACAGGAAGGGAGTGGGTCTCTCCGGTCTCGAGCACTCGCACGAAGACGCCAGTGAAATCCGCGTACGTCAGGTATCTGCCATCGGGAGAAATCGCGGCCGCGTACACCGGATTCTCCGTTGGATTCGCAGTGATGCTCCGCTGTTGCAGCATGGACTGCTCCGGATGGCCCCGGGTCGGCCCCCACCAATGCCCGGCGAACACAGCCGCGAAGGTGGAGATCGCAATCACCGCGAGGACAAGCACTTGCTTGCTGCGCCACCACGCCACCGAGTCTGGCCCAGCGGCCGATCCAGCCGCCACACGCAGGTCCGCTGACTCCATGTCCCGTTTCAGTCGCTTCAAGTCAGCACGAAGCTCGCCCGCACTCTGGTAACGCAAGTCGCGGTCCTTCTCCAGGGTCTTCTCGATGATCTCTTCCATCTTGGGTGGAATCTCGGGGTTGATGCGGATGGCCGATGTTGGCGCATGGTGAAGAATGGCTTCGTACGTCAACGCCGTGCTCTGGCCCGACGAAGCCTGCCGGCCCGTTGCCATCTCATACAGCACTGTGCCAAATGAGAACAGGTCGGTGCGTGCGTCCAGCTCTTCTCCGCGCACCTGCTCCGGCGACATATACGCTACCGTACCGACGGTAGTGCCGGTAACTGTGAGGTTGTCTTCGATGGTCGCGTCGATCATTGGGCCATCTTCGGCAGCGGTCTCCCTTGCTTCTTGCGACATCAGCTTTGCCAGTCCGAAGTCCAAAACTTTGGCCTGCCCACGCACGGTGATAAACAGGTTTGCCGGCTTGATGTCACGATGGATGATCCCTTTGCTGTGTGCAGCATCAAGCGCGTCACTGATCTGCATGGCTAATTCCACGACTTCTTGCTTCGGCAGCGGACGTCCCGCAATGCGGTATTGCAATGTCACGCCCTCCAGCAGCTCCATGACGATGAAGTGCTGCCCTTCGTGCTCACCGATCTCATAGATCGTGCAGATATGGGGATGGTTAAGCGCGGCCGCGGCGCGGGCTTCGCGCAGGAAGCGCTCAAGCGCCCTTTTGTCCGTCGTGAGTTTTTCCGGCAGAAACTTCAGGGCGACCTGGCGCCTCAGGACCAGGTCTTCAGCGCGATACACCACTCCCATCCCACCGCCACCGAGCTTTTCGATTACACGGTAATGGGAGACCGCCGAGCCCAGCATGGCGCCTCACCCTCGGAAGGGAAACTCCCAGAATGGTAGGTCTACCGTGGTGGCAAGTCAACGGATCCACCCGCAGGCTTCCAGGCTTCCCTCGTGTGCTGTACAATCTCATCCCGTGCGAAGCTTGGGGCGAACCAGCCTTCTCCTACTTTTCCTGCTGTCAGCGCTTGCCACGTCATCGCAGGTCCTGCTCAAGCCACAGATCACGTCTGCCGAAGGCAAGCCGGCGCCCAACTTCATCCTGAAAGACGAAAACGGCAAGGCCTTTCGGCTGGTCTCTCTACGCGGCCAACGCGTGCTCTTGCTTTTCTATCGCGGGTATTGGTGACCCTACTGTACGGGCCAACTGCGCGAGTTCGCGCGGCACAAGAAAGACTTCGATTCCCTCAACACGCATGTGTTGGCTATCAGCGTTGACGATCGCGAGCACGCGCGCTCCATTTGGGAAAAAGTCGTGGACCGCCAGTTTGCGGTCCTGAGTGACCCCGGGGCTCGCGTGATTCGCTCCTACGGCTTGCTACACCCCGCCGGCGGCGTCGACGGAGGCGACATCGCGCTCGATACCACTTTGCTCATTGATGTGGATGGCCGCGAGCGCTGGCGAAGAACTAGCCAAACCCTCCCCGATCTCCCCAGCGCCGAACAAATTTTGGCACGCATCCGCGAAACGACGGCTAGGTAGCGACCAATTACGCCGCTACCGTCACTTTGGCGCCTGGGCGGGTTTCCCAAATATTAGAAAAGTCCAAACGTCGTTATCGTGGGTGATGATGTCGGGGCGGCGCTCAACGAAGCGGAACCCGTTACGGGGCCGCATCATCCCGAACCAGCTCTTGCGGTATTGTGTGTCGTTCTATGTATACTTCGCGCGGCTGATAAGGATTGTCGTCAGAGTCAATGATTACAAGCCGCCCGCCCGCCTTGAGCGCGCTGCGAAAACTCCGCATCATTGCATCGTATTTCCGCATTTCATGGTAGAAATCGACCACCAGGATGGCGTCCAACTTGCCCGCAGGAAGATGCGGGTCATCTTCGGCGCCTAGTACTGGATCGACTTGCGATAGCTTTCGTTTGCCGCCCACTTCCGGATAAAATCGATCATCTTCGGGTTGATGTCAACAGCGTAAACCCTACCAGTCGTACCCACACGTCGCGGATCGTCGCGGATGAGAACTTGCTCTCATCCAGGCGAATCTCGGAAACAACGTCGCTCCAATAATCTTCACGTGGCCCGTTTTCTCCGGAGAAGTGGGCAGCTGCCACCGGATACGCCCTGGCGAAACTTGGTAAACCGCTGTAAAATCCTCTCGCTCACCAAAGCAAGTCAGACCCCTTCGGAAAACTTGTTTCAAAGAAGAAGGAGGAGGATATGAGAAGCAGGATGCAGATAGGTCTTCTCACGTTGTGTGTGCTAGTCCTCTTGGCCTCGACTCCCGGAAAACCTGCATGGCAGATGAAAGCTGATTACGTGGAAGCCTGCAGTTGCCATCTGTTCTGTCCCTGCTATTTCAACAAACACGCCGAGTACCCGCACTGCGAGTTCAACATGGCGGTCAAGGTGCGCGAAGGGCACTCGGGCAACACGAATCTGGCGGGCGCCAAGTACTGGCTGACCGGGGATCTTGGCGACGAGTGGGGCACAAACCAGAAAGGGAAATGGGTGGTGGTATCGTTTGATCCAGCGACTGCGAAAGAACAACGGGACGCTCTCGCGCCCATGATTCTGAAGACGTACGGTCTTGAATGGGGCGAACTGAAAGTGCAGGAAGCTCCGATCGAGATTAGTCGGGCTGGGGATATCGTCAACGCCACGCTTGGTGGTGGTCAAATGGCCTCCATGAAGCTGAAGCGTGAGGCGGGCGCCGATGGCAAGGGCGTGGTTTTGAGGAATGTAAAATATTTTGGAGCCCAGAACAATGACGGCTTCGAAATGTACCGTTCCCTCGATCACAGCGCCAATGTACAAGGACACAATTTCTCCCACTCCGACCGGAATGCTTTTCTGATTTCGATAGATACGCATGAGGGCGAGAGCGGTGGCATGTCTGGCAGCAAGTGAAAGGACTTCGTTCGGTTTTGCCCCCCGCATTGGCGGGGGCTTTTTCATTTACGAATCATGCGGTTCAACTCACGGCACCGTTACTCCAATTCCGTGACGTTGGCCAAACAAGCCTCACCGCCACTGCGTTTACGACTGGCTTATGATGAAGGGAGAGTCTCAAATCCAGGGGCTTCGTTTGGTATGACTGTGCAGACTCATTGGGACAAGATCTACGCTGAGAAGGTGCCGGACGCTGTCAGCTGGTACCGTCCGCACCTCGGGACATCCCTCGAACTCATAGAACGAGCCGCGCCCGCACGTTCGGCCTCTATCCTTGACATTGGCGGTGGCGAATCTACGTTGGTTGACGACCCGCTTGCTCGCGGATACCAAGACATAACCGTCCTTGATGTTTCGCAGACTGCCATCGATGTGACCAAGAGGCGATTAGGGGCAGCCTCGGAACGCGTCAAATGGCTCGTCGCTGATATTGCCAAAGCCGAGTTGGCGCCCCGCCCTTACGATGTGTGGCATGACCGCGCAGTATTTCATTTCTTAACCGCGGTAGACGAACGAATAGCTTATGTTCGCCAGGTGGCCAACGCGGTCAAGCCCGGAGGGCATGTGATAGTCAGCACCTTCGGGCCCGAAGGTCCAACCAAATGCAGCGGTCTTAATGTTGTTCGTTATGACGCGGAGTCATTGCACAAGGAGTTTGGCGTGCGTTTCCACTTGCTGGGGAGCTCCAAGGAACTGCATCGCACACCGTTCGGCACAGTCCAGCAGTTTCTTTATTGTTTCTGCAGGCTCGAATGAAAGAAATCCACTTCCGAGATCACGTGTCGAAAACGCCGATTTGAGCACGAAGTCAAACGGAATTAGCAAGAATCGCAGCACGCCTTACCCTTCACCGCGTCCAAGCCCTCTTTGGCAACAATCGGGACCATAATCAGGCGGCAGTCGGATCTGCCCACCACCATCCTAAAGCCGCATTGAAAAGGAGACCTGCCAGGAGAATGGCGGACAGATACACGCAGAAGTCGGTCTGTTTAGCGTCTGCGTTCATGGCTGCGCTGCCGAGTTCCTTGCCGACCTGTTTCTTTGCACGCGACAGAATCGGCATTGCAACCAGGGAAACACAGGCCAGGATGATCCCTGGAATGCTGTGTTCAGAGGCTTTTCTGGTCATGAGGTCAGAGACTGATTCATAGGCGATGTAGGCGGATAAAACCATAAAACAGATGCCTACAATCCTGAGGCTCAGCCTTTCATTTCGTTCTCGGGTTTGCACTTCTGCATCGACAGTCATTCTCCACAGCAATGTGGCGCCAGATATGACCTCAATAAAGCTATCGATGCCGAAACCAACGAGCGAAATGCTGCCGGCAAGCGCTCCAGCTATCAAAGCTACGAGCCCCTCAAGGCTATTCCACGCAATGGTGAAGTACTCCAGGCGCTTTCCGCGTTCGGCTACGGCTTGGCGGTTTAGCGCGAGCTCGACCATGACAGAAGCATATCAAGGGTTGACGTCAGTCCGCCGATTAGCACGACCGCGAGAGGTTGCTGGAATTCGGCCCCTGCGCCGCGCTCGTTCCATATCGTGTCCAGGATCATGGCGTTTCTGCGCGTTCTCGTTAATTCACCGATATAGTGAAGTCAATGAGAGCGACGGTCTTTGCAACCGTGGCTCTTCGCCTTCTCGTTCGTTCCTACGTTGCCGAGGTTCTCAGAGTATTTCTGCGTATAGTCCAAGCGACTCGTGGCCAAGCAGGCGGAGCAGTGAGCAGTTCTGTGGTTGGAAACTGCTCTTCTGTCCATGGATCATGGTGTTCTATAGAGACTCATGCGCAGCAGAAGCTTCAAAAGCTTCACGGGCCGGGAATGGGCTGGATGTCACGGCGAATTCTCCGCCGCCATCCGGTCGACCGTGCTTAAATGTTTTTGTTGCCATTCACAAATCTGAAACGACCCTGATGGTCTGCAAACCATCAGGGCTTTATCGTTGCCGGTGACGGTTTATTCGGTGGCGTTGCATTTAGGGGATTCGGTTGTCGTTGTTGTGGCGTCGATGGTTTTTGCAACCCGAAGAGGCACTCGCCGGAATCCAACCGGACGCCCCTCCAACCGACTCAGCGCGGTCGGATTGAAAGGCGGCGGGACTGCAGAGATAACCTCTACAGCGCTTGAGCTGCGAATCGAGGCGAAGTCCTGCCCCGCGCTCATCGCAGGCACTCCTTTGGCTCCGCCCCTAGTGTCGCGACCAGATCGCGAATCTCCTCGCTGTTGGTGAAGTACATCATCGTCCAGCACATCGAAACGAGGGATTGTTTTGGCATTGGGCAGAGGGGTTAACACCGGGATGGGGCGAATACCTTGCGTTCGGCTCGCCGATGGAAGTTTGCAA
>Ga0137415_10006761_pt1 | contig 11371 bp, 10 predicted proteins | sample CZODoug3_1_1_16f_FD_183082 | JGI IMG/M metagenome (GOLD analysis project Ga0137415, IMG submission 183082) | Vadose zone soil fungal communities from Angelo Coast Range Reserve, California, USA - CZODoug3_1_1_16fungal (Hybrid Assembly) | ecosystem: Environmental > Terrestrial > Soil > Vadose...
AAATGTTTTGCGCTGCGCATCGCCAGCTACATGGCGCGCGAGCAAGGCTGGATGGCGGAGCACATGCTCATCCTCGGCCTCGAATCGCCCGGCGGCAAAGTCACCTACATGGGCGCGGCTTTTCCCAGCGCCTGCGGCAAGACGAATCTTGCCATGATGGTGTCCGCTCTCCAGGATCAGGGCTATCGCGTCTGGACCGTCGGCGACGATATCGCCTGGATGAAAATCGCCGACGACGGCTATTTGCACGCCATCAATCCGGAAGCTGGCTTCTTCGGCGTTGCGCCTGGAACCGGCATGCTCACCAATCCCAATGTGATGGGCGCGCTGCACAAAAACACGATCTTCACCAACACCGCGATGACGCTCGACCGCGAGCCCTGGTGGGAAGGCATTGGCAGTCCGCCTCCTCCCGGCCTCATCAACTGGAAAAACGAAAAGTGGGACGCGTCAAAGGGACCCGCGGCGCATCCCAATGCGCGCTACACCGTTCCCGCGCGGCAATCTCCCTCCATTTCTCCGAAGTGGGAAGCTCCGGAAGGCGTGCCCATTTCCGCGTTTATTTTTGGCGGCCGCCGCGCGCGTGTCGCGCCGCTGGTGTACGAATCCTTTGATTGGCAGCACGGCGTCTTCGTAGGCGCCACCATGGCCAGCGAAACTACTGCCGCGGCCACCGGAAACGTCGGCATCGTTCGCCGCGATCCTATGGCCATGCTGCCCTTCTGCGGCTACAACATGGCCGACTATTTCCGCCATTGGCTCGAAATGGGCAAGCGTATCCCGCATCCACCCAAAGTTTTCCATGTGAATTGGTTCCGCCGCGGCGCCGATGGAAAGTTCCTCTGGCCCGGCTACGGTGATAATGTCCGCGTGCTGAAATGGATTTTAGAGCGCATCGAAGGCCGCGGCGCTGCCGACGAAACCCCGGTCGGCTTCGTGCCCGCGCGCAATGGGCTTACGCTCGATGGCCTGCGGATCTCTCCCGAAACAACAGAAGAACTACTGAGCGTGAACTCCGACGACTGGGAAGACGATCTAGCCGACAGCAAACAATTCTTCGACAAATTCGGCAGCCGCCTCCCCCGCGAACTCCGCGAGGAGCACGAAAAGCTCTCGCGCCGTCTAAGCACCAAAGACGCCTCCCTCGCCCGCTCCGGCTGAGGCGCTGACCCCGACGGCTCCATCGCTTCTGCCTTAGGACCGCACAAGTAACCTTGCTCGTAGGGGGTCGAGCGCCAATACTCCTAGGACTTCTTTTTACTTCTTAGAGGATGGTCGGGCCTTGACACCCGCAATGCAAGAGCATAGCGTCGCGGAGCAAGGCTGAGGAAAAAAACAGCATAAGATTTCAGGATCGCATTCGGGTCGGGGTGCGCATCGAGAATGGAGAATAAAACTATGTTCTTTCGAACCAAGAAGCGCTTTATGACCGCAGGGTTCAGCGTTCTAGCGAGCGCTGCGGCTGCTTTAGCGGTGGCATTAACCTTTGGCCCCGGGACGGTTCCGACCGCGTTGGGTCAGAATGCAACCGGCCCACAGGTCGCAACGGCGCAGTTGCGTTTTGAGGGGATCACGACAATATCCGCTGAAATCTCCGGCAGCCCTGGGCAGAACGCTGGCGCTCTGGAGTTTGGGCCGAGGTTGGACGTAAATACCACGAAGCCTCAAATATCCGGGACGGTCAAGCCAGCAAGAGTTCCGGCAAATCAGGTTCCCACGCCGGCGTCTAACGCTATCGTTACTCCCAATTCGGTGAACGGATTCAACGGGATCACACATCGCGATCAGCGACTGGCGGATAACGGGAATCAGTTCAGTTTGGAGCCTCCAGACCAGGGGTTGGCCGCCGGGAACGGATTTGTAGTCGAGGCGGTTAACAATGCCATCGCGGTTTATGACGCTGCGGGACATCTTCTCGCCGGTCCCATGGCCTTGAACCGCTTTTTCGGATTACCCTCAGAAATCGTGCGCAGCAACCCCCCCGTTTTTGGGCCGTTCATTAGCGATCCGCGGGTCTACTTCGACAAGGACACCAACACGTTTTTTACGACCGAGTTGGCAATCGACACCAATTCAGCCACCGGAGCCTTTCTGACCGGAGCGGCGGCAAGGTCGCGCACTCTCATTGCAGTGACGCATGACCCAACGAGCACGTGGACCGTGCTTTCCAACAATACGACCAATGACGGAGGCCAGTTCGGGCCATGCCCATGCTTTGGCGACCAACCGTTGATTGGCGCCGACGCCAATGGCTTCTACATCTCGACGAATGCCTTCAGCATCAGCACGCAGGGATTTCGCGGAGCGCAGCTCTACGCAATACCAAAAGGTGCCCTCGCTACCGGATCCATCACGACGGTAGTGCGCTTCAATCAACTCACGGAAGCGGACATGCCTTTTGCCTTCAGCATTCAACCGGCCAGCACGCCACCGGGCGGCGCCTTCGCCACCGCCAACAACGGGACGGAATATTTCGTCAGCGCGCTGGATTTCAGCAACGAACTCGACAACCGCTTGGTGGTTTGGGCGCTAATGAATACTGCTTCGCTCAACACTACTCCCGCACTCCACCTCGCCAACGCAGTGGTGAATACGGAAGTGTACGGCGCGCCTCCTTCGGCCCAGCAGAAACCAGGCGCCACGCCGCTGGCGGACAGCGTTGGCAACCACGAGGAACTGCTGGCCTCGAACGACGATCGTTTGCAGCAAGTGGTATTTGCTGACGGCAAACTGTGGACAGCGCTGAACTCCGTCGCGCAGCCGGACAATGGACCGGTACGCGTCGGTGCGGCTTGGTTCATTCTGACACCCGCGTCGACTTCGGGGTCAGTATCAGCGACAGTAGCGAACCAGGGCTATGTAGTCGCGAACCAGAATTATGTGCTGTTTCCTGCGATCGGCGTAAATGCGGCCGGCAAAGGTGTAATCAGCTTCACCCTGGCGGGCCCTGACTTCTTCCCAAGTGCCGCGTTTGCGACCCTTGATGCTGCGAACGGTGCCGGAGACATCCAGATTGCGGCTCCGGGCGCTCTGCCCGATGATGGCTTTACCGGCTATAGTGCATTCGGCGGAGCGCGTGTGGGACGCTGGGGCGACTACTCCGCGGCAGTTGCGGACGAGAGCGGTAACATCTGGCTAGCCACGGAATATATCCCCAACTCGCCGCGTACAGTCAACGCAAATTGGGGAACGTTCGTGACCCGGGTCGCTCCCTAAATTGTCGTGCCAAGAAAACCAGCGCAGCGGGAGCTGACCGAGCTTCCGCTGCGCTGTCCTTTTGGCGCACGCAACTGCAAACTACAGTATCGATCTGATTTCTGCGTCGATCGCAACGTGCGTGGCCGGAAAACCGTTGATGGAGAACTGCGTGCCGGCATCCCCCGAAAAATGAAAGAAGCGGGAGATGTGGTAATCCTCGTCGTAGCTGGAAAAGAGACGTTCGGTTTCCGAGTGGCCGAGCGCAAAGGAAGAGAGCGCTACGGGAACGCCGAAGCTCACAGCGGCGGAAAGATAGCGATCCACCAATTCGCGCAGCGTCATCATCGGTGCGCGGCGAATTGCTTCGGAAGACATGGCGTCATCGGCCCGCGGATTTTCTCAAAGAAGTGTACACCCAAAAACCTGCGCCACGTCGAGCCGCCGCATCCGTCGCCGTTTGGCGCGGCTCACCGTATTCGATAAGATGGTATCTTGACTCGAAACTGATCGGAGGAAAGAAGATGACGATAGGAGTAGGACAAACGGCTCCAGATTTCGCGTTGCAGAACCAGGACAAGAAGGACGTGAAGCTTTCCGATTTCGCGGGCAAGAAAAACGTGGTGCTCGTGTGGTATCCGCTGGACTGGAGCCCGACCTGCACGAACGAGCACGCTTGCTTCGTCAACGACATGCGGTCGTTCGATCAGCTCGACGCGGAAGTCCTTGGCGTCAGCGTGGACAGCACATGGTCGCATAAAGCGTACGCCGACAAGATGGGCATCAAGTATTCCCTGCTCGCGGATTTTCATCCCAAGGGCGCGATGAGCGAAAAATACGGCGTCTATCTTGCCGACAAAGGAATCACCGGGCGCGCCATCGCCATCGTGAATAAGCAAGGCAAAGTGGCTTGGTTCAAGAATTACGACATTCCCGTCGTGCCGGACCTGAAGGAAGTCGCTTCCGCCCTGAGCCAGGTAAAGGCCGCGACGGCCTAGCGTCCGCCGGCTAATTCTCATTCTTCGAGGGGCGCAGCCTACTGCGCAATGGCCGTTACCCCGTCGCAATTGCCGCCCGGAACGCTGGACTCACCAACCAAAGCGCCATAACCAGCAGCCCGCTGGCAATCAAAGCAATCCGCACCGGGTTCGGCCGCAGCGCGGAATACGCCGCCGCTAATCCCGGCACGACTACGAAAAACGCGCGACCACCAAGCACCGTCCAATGGAAATAATCCATCGGCAGTAGCGTCGATAGCCACTGCAAACCCGTCGACACCGGCAATCCCGGAAATCTCAAGACATAGCTCAGCGTCACGCAGACCAGCAGGAATACCGCGAAGGGATCCTTTTTCACCGCTGTCTTCTGATTCGATTCAAGCTCCTCGGGAGCAGGAGCTGCGGCAGGAACCTCAAACGGCGGCGGCTCTTCCGGCAAAAGCCTCGCCCAAGCGTACGCCAAAGGCGCAGCCGCGGAGACAAGCAGCGCGGCAAGCGCCAGCAACGCCAGCCGATGATCGATCAAAACGATCGCGAACATCTCTCGTGGGTCGCAGCCAGATTTACGCTGCCGATTTTATTTTGCGCCAAAATCGTTGCGGACGACAGCGCCATCCTTCATCACAAACTTTACGGACTCCAGCACGCGAACATCGGAGAGAGGATCACCGCTCACCGCGATGATGTCCGCGTAGTGATCGGCCTCGAGCGCACCCGCTTTGGCGGACCAGCCAAGCAGATCGGCGGCGCGAATCGTGGCGGCTTGAATCGCATCGATAGGCTTCATCCCCCACTCCACCATTTTCGCGAATTGCTTCGCGTTGTCGCCGTGCGGGTACACGCCAGAATCCGTGCCGAAAGCGATTTTCGCGCCCGATTGAAAAGCATGCCGGAAATTCTCGCGCTGCAAGCGCCCGATTTTCTTTTCCTTCTCGATCGATTCCGGAAGCATGCCGGCTTTCGTGCCTTCCTGCAGGATGAAATCATCGTTGTAGATGTCGAATACCAGGTACGTGCCGTGCTGCCTGGCGAGCGCAATGCCCTCATCGTCGATCAAGCTGCTGTGCTCGATCGAATCGATGCCCGCGTGAATCGCATCCTTAATCGATTGCGTGCCGTGCGCGTGCGCGGCCACTTTGCGTCCCAGCTTATGCGCTTCCTCGGCGATGGCCTGCAACTCCTCCAGGGTGTACTGCGGTGTGCCTGGCTGATCGCCTTTGCTCAGCACTCCGCCTGAGGCGCATACCTTGATCAGATCCGCTCCGTACTTGACCGTCTCGCGAACCTTGGCGCGCGCCGCCCACGGCCCGTCGGCCACGCCTTCCGCCTTGTGGTGAAATTCGAACGGCAGAAGATTGTCGTCGCAGTGGCCCCCGGTAATCCCCAGCGGCGGGCCGGAAACAAGCATGTGCGGCCCTTCGATATCGCCCGCATCGATGCCGTCTCGCAGGGCAACATCGGTGTAGCCGCTCGCCCCGACGTTGCGCACCGTCGTGAAACCGGCGCGCACCGTGAGCCGCGCATTTTTGGCGCCGATGATGGCTTCGCGCGGAATAGAAATGCCGAGTCCTTGATAGCCGTTGTTAGTGGGATCTCCGGTAAGGTGCGTGTGCGCATCGATCAAACCCGGAAGGCACGTCGCGCTCGACAGATCAATCGGGACAGCTCCATGGGGCGCCGAAGTCGACGCAGCCGAGCCCACCGCGGTAATCGTACCGTTCGCGTCGAACACGATGAGCTGATCCGTGAGCATCCGCCCCGACCGCACGTCCAGTAGTTTCCCGCAGCGCACAGCACCAGGAGCAGCAGAAGCAAACGGCGCGCCGGCGGTGCTGGCGACCACGAATGAAAATAGCAGCAGAGTCCTGCGCATCGAGTCCTCCTCAGTTTTGTTTCGTCCGACGCGAAGCCTTGCAGCATACATCTAGACGAAGACTTTGGAAAATGAAGCAGCGTGCTCTTGAGTATGTAGGGACGCAGCACTGCTGGACCCCATCTCGCCACGGTCTGAAGAGGGAAGGTGTAGCTCGGGCGTTCAAGCCCGAGGGGTTTACCGCCTTTGAGCCATCAGCACTCTGCTTTAGAATGCGCGGCATGAAAAATAATCTTCCACTGGGATTTTGCATGTCGCTGCTTTTATTCACCTGCCGAACCACTTCCGCCAATGCACAGACTCCTCCGGCGGAAGGCGCGCAACAATTCGCCGATCTCGGCGACCTGAAATTACAAAGCGGCGGCGTGATTCAGGATTTCCGTCTCGGCTATCGCACCCTCGGCAAGCTCAACGCCCAGAAATCAAACGCCATTCTGTGGCCTACTTGGTTGGGCGGGAAGTCGCAAGATCTGTTGCAGTTTCTTGGACCCGGGAAGGTTGTGGACACCACTAGCTATTTCGTCGTTCTGATCGATGCAATAGGTGACGGCATCTCGACCTCGCCGTCAAACAGCAAGAAGCAACCAAGGATGAGCTTTCCCTCCTTTAGCATCCGAGACATGGTTGAGGCCGAACATCGTCTCGCCACGGAATTGCTGCACCTCTTACATGTTCACGCTGTCATGGGGATTTCCATGGGCGGCATGCAAACATTCGAATGGGCGGTCACCTACCCGGATTTTATGGATCTCGCCATCCCCATGGCTGGCTCGCCGCAATCCACTTCGTTCGACAAGCTCCTTTGGACGGCCCAGATTGATGCCGTCGAGCTCGACCCCGCTTGGAATCGCGGCAATCCCACAGGACCGCTGACCCTCGGCTTTGCCGTTTCTGAGGAGATTGGTCAGATGAATCTCAACTCTCCCGCCTATCGAGTGGCGCACACAACTCCGAAGGATTTTGAAGCTTACCTTGCAGAACTGAAGAAGCATGCCGTGGGAGATGGCGGCCTCGCCAGCAATCAAATCCGTCAGCGCCAAGCCATCATTTCGCTGGATATTCCCGGCGAGCTCGGGGTGACGTTACCGCAGGCTGCGAAAAGAGTGCGCGCAAGACTACTCGTGATCATCTCGCAGCAAGATCATATGGTGAACCCGATTCCGGCGCGAGAATTCGCTGAAGCGATCGCGGCGCCCATTGTGACTCTAGATTCGCCGTGCGGACACATCAGCCTCGATTGCATCTCCGTCGGACCGACCGTCGCCAAGTTTCTTGCCGATCCCGCTTCTGTGCGCACCGAAACGCTACACGACCCCAGCAATCGCTAAGGCCTCCAGCGAGGGAGCGAAGGGGCGCAGCACTGCTGCGCCCCTTCTCGGCGCGATGTAAACCGAAGAGAAGGCAATCCCGCGTCATTTCCCGGCATTATTCGTTGGTGGCGATGATTGCGCAAACGACCGAATGAAGAGCACCAGCTCCCAGCGCTGGTCCTCGCTCAGCTTCGTCTTGAACACCGGCATTGGCTTCTTGCCTTCGCTGATTTTGTAAAACAGCTCGCCGTCCGTCGCTCCGTTCATACGCTTCGCGTCCGTGAAATCCGTCGGCTGGGGATCGTACCGGCTGGCGTCGCGGCCGTCGCCCTTGCCGGTGTCGCCATGGCAGTGCGCGCATTTGTCAAGATACACTTCGCGCGCTGATTTCAGCACGGGAGCCGTGGGCTGCAAAGGATTCTTCAGTTGCTTCGCCTCTTCCGGGACCGGCCACGACCACGGGGCTTTGTTGACGGCGGAATAGACAATCGCCGCGGCAACGATCGCGAGAACGAGCAGGAACATCGCTCTGGGCAGCGTCCGATTCCGTTTTTCAACATTGCTCATTGTGCGCAGAAAAGTTTCGCACATTCGCGCGCCGAGACACAAAAATGTGCCCACCAAAAGAAAAACCGGCTAACCGCGGAAGATAAACCAGAGGAGTTCGCCGTTAAAGAAGAGAATGACCCCCGCCACGACCCAGGCGACGGCTTTCGTCACCCGAGAGTTTACCAGGGTGCCCATCTTCGCCCGGTCACCGGTGAACTGAATCAGCGGAATAATTGCAAACGGCAACTGAAAGCTAAGAATTACCTGGCTCAGAATGATCAGCGAAGTCACTTTGCCCTCGCCCGCAAGCCCGATCACCAGCACCGCGGGAGTGATCGCCAGTGTGCGCGTGATGAGCCTCCGCACCCAGGGTTTGAGGCGAATGTTCAGAAAGCCTTCCATGACGATCTGGCCGGCCAGCGTCCCGGTAAGCGTGGAGTTTTGCCCGGAAGCAAGCAGCGCGCACGCGAAAACTGTGCTGGCCAGGCTCACTCCAAGCACGGGACTCAGCAATTTGTAAGCGTCGGAGATTTCCGCGACGTTGTGCAGCCCGCGGGTGTGAAACGCCGCCGCGCCCAGAATGAGAATCGCCGCGTTCACGAAAAGCGCGAAAGACAGCGCCAACGTCGAATCGAACACCGCGTAGCGAAACGCTTCGCGACGGTCGCCCACCGAGACACCGAAGGCCCGCGTCTGCACGATACTCGAGTGCAGATAAAGATTGTGCGGCATCACCGTGGCCCCGAGAATGCCGATGGCAATGTACAGCATCTCGCGATTGCGAAAAATTTCCGCGCGCGGAATCAGTCCCTGCGCGGCTTCCCGCCACAGCGGTTGCGCGAAGAAAATTTCGTAGGCAAAGCACGCACCTATGGTGGCGATCAGCGTCACCACGAAAGACTCGATCAAGCGAAACCCGCGCCCTTGCATCGCCAGCACGATGAGCACGTCCAGCGCGGTGATGAGCACGCCGGCGAGCAGCGGCAACCCAAACAGCAGTTTCAGCGCCACCGCCGAACCCAGAACCTCGGCAAGATCGCACGCGGCGATGGCGATTTCGCACAACACCCACAGCACCATGGACGTTCCGCGTGAATAGTGATCGCGGCAAGCCTGCGCCAAGTCGCGCCCGGTCGCGATACCCAGCTTCGCCGATAGCGCCTGCAGGAACATCGCCATCAAGCTGCTCATCACGATGACGCTCAGCAGCGTGTATCCAAACTTCGAGCCGCCTTGGATGTCCGTAGCCCAATTGCCCGGGTCCATGTAGCCCACGGCGACAAGATAGCCCGGGCCGGCAAACGCCAGGATTTTGCGAAACCACGAGGCGCTGTGGCTGAACGGCACTGTACGGTGCGCCTCCGGCAATGACGGAAACTTCGTGACGCCCGGTCGGAACGTTCCGGCCGGGTAGCTTGTGGGAGCCTCCGAGCTGGAGGCGATTTCCTTTTCGACTTCGCTCGGTACCGTGGGGGTCATGTCCGAAGTTAACCGTGTTAAATACGACTAATAAACTATATTTAATATCGTCGATTGTCAATGGAACTCAGCGAATTCTTTTCCTGCGCTACAGCATCCCCAGCAGGGCGGCGGTCCACGCACAGACCCGCGTGGGCTTCTGCTGTGATACCTTGAAGAAGCGCGCAACGTAGCGACCAAACAGAGAGGCTCAGACGATGGACCAACAGCAGCCGGTGCAGGGGCAGGTGCAGATCAAGGCGGACGAAAAGGAACTTCAGGGCGAGTACAGCAATCTCGTGATGATTCACCACAATCTCGAGGAATTTACGATGAATTTTATCTATATTTTCCCGAACGGCGCGCAGGGCAAGCTGCTCAAAAGCATGATCGTCAGCCCGGGCCACGCCAAGCGCATCTTTCGTGCCCTCGGCGAAAATATCGCCCGCTACGAAGCGCAATTCGGCACCATCAAGGAAATGCCCGAAGGCGGCCCGACCCCCAACGTGGGCTTTGTGCAGTAAGCAAAAGCTCCAGCTCAGCAACTTGTGTGCGAAGAAAAGCCGGCCGTGCTAAAATTTCTGATTGTTCCCCGTGGGCCTGTAGCTCAGGTGGCTAGAGCGCGCCCCTGATAAGGGCGAGGTCGGTGGTTCAAGTCCACCCAGGCCCACCATCAAAATCACCAGTAAATACGCGGCTATTCTCACTTTTCCCCTCTTGGGGAATACTTCTCAAAAAACCAATTTGCCAACTATTTGCCAACTTTAGGATTGGCCGGATGGCACTACACTCAGGGGCGTTAAGACCGTTCGGGTGAAGGCCAAACGGCTAGCATCGATTCGGCTATGTCGAGAATGCTGCCCTCTCACGTCGAAGGACGTGCAAGGCAGTGCAAGAGACTGCAAGCTTGTGGAAAGAGCGGGAAGTCGTTTTTAGTCAGTTTTGGAGGAGTAGTTCAGTTGGTTAGAACGCCTGCCTGTCACGCAGGAAGTCGCGGGTTCGAGTCCGGTCGCTCCCGCCAATTTCACAGGGGTCCAGCCCGGAGACATGGGTAACCTATGTCTCGAGCCGCTCATCACCAGTAAATACGCGGGCATTCTCACTTTTACCCTTTTCTGGGGATCTCACTCGGCGGGGCCGAGGCGGAGTTCACTCTGGCGGAAAATCTGCGCGTCTTCCGAGACGTGACATTCCGTCCGCGCAATGCCGTCGCTCTCGGTGCTTGTAATTTGAAAACGCGGATCCTCGGAGAGGAACTCTCCTTACTCGCATTGCTCGCTCCGGTCGGCTACAGCCGCTTGATGCATCCCGACGGTGAAGTTGCCGCCGCCCGCGCCGCCGGCGAGGCCGGAACGGGCTTTATCCTGTCCACCATTTCCGAGGCCCGCGCCGACACTGGGGTCAGCCTTATCGGCATTCGTCACAGTAGTCTCCTGTGAGCTCTAAGGCGTGGTATGGCCAGTAACAAATACCCTGCGGGAGATCGTAGGTCGCTCCCCACATTCGCGTCAACTTTCCCGCGAAAGCCATGGTCAATCGAAACCGTTTTCTTTGCACGCGTCGAAGCCGATTTCCAGCGTAAGGATGCAGTGCAGGGATTACCGGGCGTCCGGCACTGGTTCCGCTGCACCTAATATTTCTCCGGAACAAAGTGCCTTCCCTTCAGTGACGCCTGATCGTCGTAGCTGTCTTTCGTTTTGCGTTTCGACAGCTTTACTTTTTCCTGTGGAACTTTACGGTATGGAATCATACTTAAGAGGTGGGAAATACAATTTAGCCGGGCTTTCTTCTTATCATCGGAGGGAACGATATACCAAGGTGCATGCTTCGTGTCGGTTGCTTCCAGCATTTGGTCTCGCGCACGGGAGTACTTGTACCAGCGACGAAATGACTCCAAGACCATCGGGCTGAGCTTCCATTGACGAAGCGGGTCTTTAATGCGAGCTTCAAACCGGCGCTCTTGCTCCTTCCTGCCAACCTCCATCCAG